>Ga0126381_100004370_pt1 | contig 15381 bp, 9 predicted proteins | sample PanSoiMetPlot_28_FD_96465 | JGI IMG/M metagenome (GOLD analysis project Ga0126381, IMG submission 96465) | Tropical forest soil microbial communities from Panama - MetaG Plot_28 | ecosystem: Environmental > Terrestrial > Soil > Tropical forest > Bulk soil | place: Panama | collected 2016-02-17 | reverse complement strand
GTGCCGATGGGAGTCATAACCGGACCTTTGAGCGCGACCTTGTTCTTCCTTATGGAGTCAATCAAGTCGCCCGGCAACGGGTCCCCATACTTCGAAAGCGCCTCTGCGCCGACCACGAACGATTCCCATTGAATCGAAACGCCAGCCGCCCTCAGCACAGACACCGTAGCGCCGGCAACCTCGGGGCCGATTCCGTCACCCGGGATCAGAGTGATCCGGTGCTTCCTTGGGCTGTTCTGAATGTCAGCGTTTTGGCCCATAGCACAAGCTTTCAATGATAGCTTGCTGAAATAGGTCGCATCAAGGTGGAATGGATGTAAGAGCCTCGCCGCGCTTTCCGAAGGAATGAACAACACGGTCTTGGAGAAACAAGGATTATCCTAGGCAGTGCGCATCAGGAGGGGGATGCCATAGCAGAGTTCTGCGCTCTATCTGATCATACTCGGCGCCATTTCTTGACCTTGGCCGCTCGGGGACTCAAGAAGGGATTCACAGGTAAGTCGCAATCGGGCGGCTGATCCATCAGAGTTGATTGTTGTTGAATGCAATGACACGAGCGGCCATTTCTACCACCTTCTGCTTCAAGCCATCCGGCTCCAGCGCGATAATGCGATCCCCAAAGCTCAAGACATATTCACAGGCTTCGTGTTCAAATTGGAATCGCATCGTGACCTCCGACCATCCATCACGATCAGGCGGACCGACCTGCTCAATGCGCGCGAACCGGCCCGCGTATCCGAGCCGCGGCAAGACATCAGCCGCAACCCGTAAAACAGCCTGGTATCGCGGAAGGCTGTTTTTGAACACCGCTGAAGATTGCTGCCAGTAGCCCTCGAGATCAAATCCGTCAGGCCGAACTGCGGCTTCGCTCGTGGCCGACGCCTTCCGAATCCTCGATACGCGGTAGCTCCGCAGGTCTCCATCGACCGCTGCGACGAGGTACCAGACGCTGCCTTTGGCCACGAGCCCCAGCGGATCGACAAGCCGCTCGACCGGATCGCAGCCGCCGCCTCGGTTATAGGTCATTAGCAGCTTTCGCTCCCGCCAGATGGCTTCTTGTATTGTTGGAAGGAACGGTATGGATTCGTCAGGCCGGTGCCATCCTGATATGTCGATGTGAATTCGCTGGCGGATGTACTCGGCGTCGTCTCGACTGGTTGACGGGAGAGCGGCTAGCAGCTTGATAAGTGCTGCGTCGGAAGCCTTGTCGAGGCCGAGATCGGCCAGGAGCCGGGAGGGCCCCGCGAGAAAGAGGGCCTGGATTTCGGCTTTGTTGAGGCCGGTAAGGTTGGTGCGGTATTCGCCGAGCAGCGACCAGCCGCCACCGATGCCGCGCTCGGCGACTACTGGAATCCCGGCAGTGCCGAGCGCTTCCATGTCTCGGTGGATCGTGCGTTCCGAGAATTCAAGACGTCGCGCAAGCTCTCCTGCCGTGATCCGTCGATGAACCTGGAGCAACAACAGAATCGACAACAGCCGGTCAGCCCGCATGAGCCGTCCTCCCCTCCTTCCTAGCACTTCTCCTGGAATCTTCATTCCCTGGTGGCATTCAGAACCCACCTCCTCACTTTTCTGCTGGCTACTTTGTAACACCTAAATATGACATGGCCTGTCAGGGTTATGGAAGCGACAATAATGTAGGCAATTGCGGTCCGACAGACTTGAGAATCTTTCAAATATCTTGCAAACTGCCCGGAAATATTGACTGCCGTTCAATTTACGTGTTATAAAACTGCCAATCTACTGGAAGCTCGAAAGGGAATCGCGCTGATTAGTAAAAGGGTATAAGGACGCTTAAGCGCGAGTTTCCAATGCACCCTCAGTCAAGAGAAGAGTGAAGCTCATGTAGCGTATAGGCTGAGATAATGTGCAGAAAGATTGAGCTAGAAACAGACGCGCGGAAAGACGCGGACGAACACTGGTTGTGGAAAGGATGGTGGATGGGGCTATCGAATAGTGGGACTCGTCGTGTGCTAGTCATATTGCTCTCGCTTGGGCTGGCGCCAGTGGCCGTCTTCGGTCAAAATCAGAGTAACTCGCCAGAATCGGCATCAGTAGCGCAACCCGCCGGACAGGCCGCACAGGCGGTTATCGAAAAAGCCGAATCACTATATAGCCAGGGGGATCAGGCTTTCGCCAAAGGCGATAAAGAAGGCGCGCGCAGGCTTTTCGACCAGGCACTCGATGCGATTATCCTGTCAGGAGCGAACATCAGCGCCAATACGCGCCTGGAAGCTTACTATCGTGATCTTGTTACGAGAATCCACGCCCATGAAGCGCTCGAGGGCGATGACCACAGCGAGAAAACCGCGCCCGCTCCACTGGACGAGCTTGCCAGCCTGACCGAGAAAGACCTGGCGACAGTGACTTCGAGCGGCATCAAAATCTATGGGAAGTACGACTTCGATTTCACCGTCGCTGAACCGGTGCTGCAGTACCTGAACTACTTCGTAGCCGGTCGGGGCCGGTCAACCATGGAAGTGGGGCTGCAGAGGTCGGGGCGCTACCGCGAGATGGCCGAGCGGATCTTCAAGGAGGAGAAGATACCAGTAGATCTGATATGGCTGGCCCAGGCGGAATCGGTTTGGAAGCCGAACGCCCTGTCCCGCGCCGCTGCCAAGGGCATCTGGCAGTTCGTCAGCTCGACCGGTTCGAGATACGGCCTCTCACAAACCACCTGGATCGATGAGCGATCTCAGCCTGAGAAATCGACGCGGGCTGCAGCGCGATATCTGCATTTCCTGCACGATCATTTCGCGGGCGACTGGCTGCTGGCGATGGCGGCCTATAATGCAGGCGAAGGCCGGGTCGATGACGGGATTGCCCGTTGCGGATATGCGGATTTCTGGGAGCTATACCAGCGAGGTGTGCTGCCGCAGGAAACGAGAAACTACGTCCCGATAATCCTGTCAATCATTATTACCAGCAAGAATCAGAAGCGATACGGGTTTGACATCAAACCCGATCAGCCCGTCCTTTTCGACTCAGTCGATGTCCCCGGCCAGACCGACCTCAAGGTTGTGGCCGACCTGTGCGGCCTGCCGTACGATTCGATATGTGACCTGAATCCCGAGCTCCGGCGGGGAGTGTCGCCAGCAGGCACCCCTTACACAATCAAGATCCCCAGGGGAATGAAAAAGAGCTTTGAGGAGGCCTACGCCAAGCTACCCGAAGACCAGAGGGTGCGGCGGGTCGTCATAGCTCGGGACGAAAACGAGGGCTACCGAGGGTCCTACAAGACCCAGCTTGTAGCCTATCACGCCCGTTCAGGTGACACTCTATCGGTGCTGTCGCGGCGATACGGCGTATCAGTTAACGACCTCGCACGAGCAAACCGCCTCTCAACTCACGGTGCGATCCACAAAGGACAAACGATCAAGATACCGATGAAGGTAAAGGAACGCGGCCGCCACGGATACGGCCGCTACCGCGAGGAAAAAGCAAGCCGGTCTCGGTTGTCCCGGGGAGGCCGTCGTTCCAGCCACGGTTCCTCGCATTCGCACCGCCGGTCTCGAAGGTAGCCTTTACTGGCCCTTACCAACGGCCGCAAGCTTTGCGATGAATCCATTTCGTGGCGGGTTCTCGACGTCAGGATTCCCGCTGAGAGCCGGTTGTAACGCATTCAGCGTCGGCAAGTCCGTTGATTGAGTTGTGCCTGCAAGGTAAATATTCCGGGCAGAGTCTACGGCAATACCCCCAGTTGATGTTGGGCTCAGTAAGTCCTCACCGCTCCCGCCGAAATACGAGCTATACAGGATACGCCTGCCGGAAGAGCTAATTTCCGCGACAAAGACGTCAGTCCCGCCTGCGAGCTGCGGCTGCTGCGCCTTTCCAGTCACGGCTAGATTTGTCGACCTCGTGGTGCCGGCCAGGTAGACGTTGCCAGAGCCATCCAGTGCTACCCCGAGCCCCTGATCCTCGCCGAACCCCCCGAAGTAGGTGGAAAAGAGCACGCCGCCCGACGGACCAAGCTTTGTCACGAAAGCATCATCGAAAACACCACCCTGCGCGTATACAGTTCCATCAGGTGCTTGCGCTAAGGCGCGGAGGGAATAGCCCGAAAGATCCGTTGCGGCCCAGCGACGGCCGGAATTAGCGCTCACAAATAAGCCGTCACTGCACGCGAGATAAATTGTTGAGGAATCGTTAACGTCTACGAGAATGCGGTTTGGAATGATGTCTGCGAACCTTAGCCCCTTGTTGATGAGGCGCCAGTTGGCGCCGCCATCGACGCTCTTGATCAAGCCGGTGGCCGAGCCGCTTTGGCCGACTCGCTTCCTAGGATTGCCGCGACCCTCGATCGAGCTGGCGCTGGCGTTCGGCAGAACGCCGGCGTAAATCACGGATGGTTGCGTCGGATCAATCGCTATAGCGGCAATTGGCGCGTCTATAAGGGTGGTCCACTGTGAACCACCGTCCCTGCTCTGAAACAAGCCCTTCGAACCGCCCGCATAGACTGCAGATGGCTGGACCGGGTCCCGTACCAGCGCAAGCACGTCGCCTTGGGGCAAGCCCCCTGTCATCAGGCTCCAAGTAGCCCCGCCGTCAAGGCTTCTGTAGGCCCCGGCGGGTCGAGCAGGGCTTCCACCTCCAAACCCAACGTAAACCCTCGACGGTTCGCTCGAGTCAACAAGCAGTGCTGTTACGACCAATCCCTGCTGGGTCAGGCCCGTATCCGACCAGGTCTTGCCCCCATCGATGCTCTTCAAGACGGCGCCCGCCGGTCCGGAAACACCGGATTTAGAAACCGCGGCATATAGTGTTGACGTTTGCATTGGGTCAACGGCCAGCAGCGAGCAGGTCGCATCTGGACCGAAGTCTCCGATGTGGGCCCAGGTTTTGCCCGCGTTCGATGTCTTGAATAATCCTGGCGAGTCTCCCCCGAAGACCGCATAGGCGGTCGATCGTTTGCCTGGATCAACAGCGATAGCAGCGAGTGCCGTTGGCGGCAGACCATTCTCGATCCTGGAAAATGTCGACCCATTGTCAACCGTCTTCAGGAGTTCGCCTCCGCGCGGACAACTGAACAAAGCGTTAACTGCTGTGAAGTCCCTGGAATTGGTGCTTCCCACAATCACGGCGCTCCCGTCAGGCGCGACTGCAATACCATTGCCCCTATTGTGAGAACCATCTGAACCGCCCAGATAAGTCGAGTAGACGAGATCCGAGCCTGCCCGGTTCAGCTTTATAACAAAGGGATTGTCCGCACCAGGCGGTGATGCTTTTGTAGGTAAGAATGCACCGCTCGTGGTCGGAAAATCCGCCGAATGGGCGGAGCCTGTTACGTATGCGTAGCCCAAATCGTCGACCGCTATGCTGGTCGGGCTGTCGGGCGCGCTACCCCCGAACAGGGTCGAATAGGCAAGGCTGGTGCCATCAGCGCTGATTTTGGAAACGAAGCCCGAGCCGCTGCTGGTTTGAAAGGCGCCCGCAGTGACCGGAAAATCCGCGGAATTTGTGGTGCCGGTGACATAAGCCGCTCCGGAACCATCGACCGCGATTGAAGTTGCTGCTTGAATTCCGTTTCCACCCAGCAGCGTGGCATATGAGACAGACGAGCCCGACGGATCCAGTTTGACAACGAACACGGACTGAGTCGCATCCGGTGCAAACACAGGTTGTAAAACCCCTGGAGTAGCCGGAAAATCTTTAGAGAAAGTCGTGCCGGTCATGTAGACGGCGCCACTTTCATCGACAGCTATTCCGGCGACTGAGGCGCCTGCTGTACCGGGAATCATCGTGGAGTACACGATCGATCTTGATGCCGGATTGATCTTGGTCACAAACGCACCAGGCAATGCCGTAACCTGGCTTGAAAGGGTCGTCGTGAGCGGGAAGACGGGTGATCCGGTGATTCCAGTTACGTAGATGTACCCTGAGCGGTCGAGCGCAATTCCTGATGTCTGCGTATCCTGGCCGCCAAGATAGGTCGAGAATAAGACTCTTTGGGGGGCGGCGAGCGCATTAGATTCTGAAGAGAACCTCTCTGAGCCTGACCAGCAGACGAGTCCGGGCAGTAACAAGATCATCGAGACAATAACGATGAGTGACTTGGTTCGCTTGGCCACGGCGCTGATGAGGGACATAGGCCGACCTCCAATGTGCCTGAGTTCGGTTAGATTTGTTCCTTGACTGGGCTTTGATACACTGCTGGCCCAAAGCAGCATACACGCCATAGAATGGTTTGTCACACTCCTTTCGGAGGGGTTGAGATCCATACTAAAGTATCGGAATACACGATGGGCGTTAAACGCTTGACTGTCTGCGATTTAGAAAGGAATGATTTGGAAAGCTACGATCTGGAAACCCGACGACTTCGCCGGGAAGTGGCGTGGAGCTTGCGGAGAATGACGATTTGCGCCATTTTGCACCAAGGGCGCGTCCCAACGCGGCAAATTGCGACACCTTGCATCTGGTAGTTTAGGGTCTGTCGTTTTCCAGGAACTTTTCCACCTTGAGTCCCGAACTAAAGGTGAGGCCGCGGTTTAGGATGGGTGAAGACCTTATAGACCTGTCAAGGCTCGACGATGTGGCACTGTTGCAACTGGCGCGCCGCGGCCATGACGGTGCGTTTTTGACCCTATACCGGAGGCGGCAAGCCAAGGTATACAGGTTTTCAATGCAAATGAGCGGATCCGCATCGATAGCAGATGATGTTACCCAGGAGGTATTCCTGGCTCTTATGCGTCAGCCCGGGCGCTATGACCCTGAGCGGGGATCGTTGGAGGCCTTCCTGTACGGCGTTGCGCGGAATCATGTGCTTCGAAGACTAGGAGCAGACCGGCGCTATGTCCCGATCAGTGACGATCAGGGTGAGTCGGGTGAATCATTGGACCAGCCATACCAGGACGATCCTCATACCGAAATGGCGAGAGCGGAGACCGTAGAATCGGTCCGACGGGCAATACTGTCGCTACCAGAGCATTATCGAGAGGTCGTGGTTCTGTGCGATCTGCATGAGATGAGCTATGCTGAGGCCTCCGCAGCGCTTGGCTGCGCCGTCGGGACTGTTCGTTCCCGGCTGCATCGAGCTCGGAAGATGCTTCTTGAGAAGCTGAGGCCCGCTGCTGAGCAAGAAGATGAACCAGATGGTGTAAAATCAGCTAGGTGCGTGGTATGAATTGTAGAGACTTTGAATCTAATGTTCTTGGGCTCGATTGCGGTGAAGCCCCGGGCGCAGGTGCGGTGGAGCATGCGGCGTCTTGCGCGGCGTGCCGGGAAGAGCTCCAGGCGATTGAGGATTTGCACAGTGCGCTGGGCGACCTGGCTCGGCACGATGCCGCGATTGAGGCTCCTGTCTATCTAGAGGCGTCTTTACTGAAAGAGCTGGCGCGAAGCGGCGAGCAGGTGAGGGCGACGGGTGTCACTACTCGTTGGGCGCGGTCGCGGAGATTCAGATTTGCGATCGCAGCGGCTGCCGCCGCCATCATGGTTGCAGCCGTCATCGCAGTCGTCCGATGGAACTTTGTAAGACCGAACCCGGGTGCCCCTGTTGGCGTCGGACGCCAGATTCAGACAGGCTCGCCCGAGCCCGGAGCTCACAAAGACGATTCTAAAGACTCGCCGGCTGTGAATCCTAATGCTGTCAAGCCTGACAAGCCTCAGAAGCCTGACCAGCAGACTGGCACCGGAGGCCGGGTTGCGAAGGAACGCGAGGGCAACAAGCCATCAAAGGGAATGAAAAGAGGCCCAGCTAATCCGATGGGACGGGATGATTTTGAAATCGCTACCGACTATTTTCCGATCGATGTCGGGAGCTTCATGCAGCCGATTGATGGCGGCCAGATAGTTAGGATCAAGGTGCCAAGATCGGCCCTGAGGAGCTACGGCCTTCCGGTGGACCCGTTGCGCGCCGACGAAGCCGTCAAAGCGGACGTCGTTCTCGGAAATGACGGGATGGCGCGCGCGATCAGATTCGTGCGTTGAAGCGTTCCAAAGGCACCAGATCGCCTGGAGGACCGAGCCGACGCAAACTGAACAGTTTTGACGCTAAATCGATTCAGAAACCCAAATAGGAGATTACACAACCATGAAAGCTTCGATCAGATTCTGCCGCGCGAGCCTGGCGCTGATGCTGGCGGGAATTTGCCCGCTGGCGCTGGCACAGAGCACCCAAAAACAGGAAGTCACCAAGAACTCTACGTATGTTATTCAAACTTCGGGAGGGGAGGGCGGACCCGGATTCGGCGCAAACACCTTTTTTTACGTCGGTTCGGAAATGGCGTTCGAGAGAGGGGTTGTTAAAGGCGCACCTTATTCGGCACAGGGAACCACGACCTTTACCCAGACGCTGGCTGACGGCAATCGCATAAACCGGCAGACTACCTCGCAGATCTATCGAGATAGCGAGGGGCGCACTCGCCGCGAGGAGACCATTGGCGGGATAGGACCATGGGCAGCAGGCGGCGAAGCCATGCAAATGATTCACATCAATGACCCTGTTGCGGGTACTGCGTTCATGTTGAATCCCAAGGATAAAACCGCGTCCAAGATGATGATGAAGGTCAATATGGTGAAAAAGCCTGGCGCGGCTGTAGGCGGCGGGACGAGCAGTGGGACTGGTACCACGATCACTTCCGACAATGTGACGGTCCATATGATGGAGCCGATGCCGCCACCACCACCCGGTGGGCCAGCGACGATGCCGATGCAAATGGTAAAGCGTGACCTTATGGCAGTGAAGGGCCAGGGCACCCAGGAATCGCTAGGTACACAGGAGTTCGAGGGAGTCCAGGCCGAGGGTACCAGGACCACCTTCACTATACCGGCAGGACAGATCGGCAACGAGCAGCCCATTCAGATAATCAATGAAAGATGGTACTCACCCGAGCTGCAGGTCGTGGTGATGACGAGACACAGCGACCCGAGGTCCGGAGAAGAGGTTTATAAGCTAAGCAACATAAACCGCAGCGAACCCGCGCATCAGTTGTTCGAGATTCCGGCTGACTACAGCGTCAAGGACAGCGGCGATGCTATGGACAAGATCAAGGTCGAAATGATGACCAGGGAAAAGAAGAAGAACGAGCAATAGTTTCGGATCTCAAGGAAGACAAATCACCGATTTTCTATCCTCCAGTAATGTCAGGTGCTATGGCCCCGAGCTGACCGGGGCCTTCTTTTTATTTGGACGCCGCGCTCTTTACCCGGGAGATTCGGGTAAGTTTTCGATGTCGACGGGGTCGACATCGTCCGCGAGGTCGAACCCGAAAATCCTCGAGTAAAAATACAGCTCGCAGTCAAGCGATCGCTTGATGTTCTCGGCCTTTCGAAATCCATGTTGCTCGCCCTCGAATGGAACATAAGCGACCGGCAGTCCCTTTGCTTTGACGGCCGTGTACATCATCTCGGCCTGGTTGGGAGGTACGACCTTGTCTTCGAGGCCTTGGAACAGGATGATCGGGCAAGACAATCGATCCGTGTAGTGAATGGGGGAACGCCGAATATAGAGGTCCCGTCCCTGGGGATATGGTGCGACCAGGCTATGGCTATAGCGGGATTCAAACTTGTGGCCCTCTTTTTCGAGCGCCTCCAGGTCGCTGATCCCATAATAGCTGGCGCCTGCCTTGAATCCATCCCGGAAAGTCAACGCCGCGAGTGTAGTGTAGCCGCCGGCGCTGCCTCCCCGGATAATTAGCCTGTTGGGGTCGACTTGTCCCTGGGCGGCTAGGAACTTCGCACCGTTAAGGCAGTCATCGACATCAACCACCCCCCACTCTCCGTTCAAGCGTTCGCGGTAAGACCGGCCATAACCGGTGCTGCCTCCATAGTTAACGTCGAGTACCGCGAACCCGCGGCTTGTCCAGTATTGGACGCTAAGACTTAGTGCTGACGAAGCGGCCGCCGTCGGACCTCCGTGGCTCATCACAATCAGCGGCGGCCGCTGGTCAACGGGCCCATGGAAATCCTTGTTCCTGGGCGGGTAGTACAGCCCGTAAGCGGTCAAGCCGTTCTCAGTCGGGAATTCGATCGATTGTGGCATTGATAAATAGCCGGGATCGACCTGAACGGTGCTGGAGCGGCGCAAGACATTTAATGTGCCCGATTTGACATCGAGTGAAACAATTGACAGCGGCTCGGTCGGTGAACCAGCACACAAGAGGGCTTTTCCCGATGCGGACCTGACCGAGCGAATTTCGGTATAGTCCGAGACAATTTCCCGCACTTCGCGAGTGTTTGTGTCCAGAAGTGCCAGGTGCCACATTCCCCGATCAGCGTAGGCGCAGACGATCTGATCGTTCTCGACGAAGGCATAAGTCGACGTGCCGAACACCCACTGGGGAGCCCCGAATTCGACTTCCCTTTGAGTCACAGGTTCAACTTTCGAACCGGTCAGCCTGTAGATGTTCCACCAGCCGGTCCGATCGGAGACAAAGTAAAGAACGCCGTCTTCGCTCCATTCGGGCTGAAAGATTGATTCGGCTGAACCGCCGGCTATGAGCGAGGGGTTTGATATCAGTCCGTCGGCGCCGATCTGTCCCACCCAGAGCTCGGTTCCATCCCAGGGCAGGTTTGGATGATTCCACGAGAGCCAGGCGAGCCACTTCCGATCGGGGCTGATCCTCGGGTTGGAATAGAAATCAGCTCCCGCCGCCAGGGTGATGGGCACGCTGCCCGCATCTAGGGAGACTGCGACGATGGAATTGACCGGCTCACGATCCGGCTTGGAGTGGTCCTCGCAGATACAGATGATCCGATTTCTCGCATGATCGATCACAAGGTCAGCGTAGCGCAGCGCGCCCGGCGCGGTCAGCGGTTCGGGCGCTGACGTTCCGATTTGCCGGTAGATTCTATTGTCAGAAAAGTTTGAGAAATATATTGTCCCCGCTGCAGGTACATAGGCCGCGCCGCCATATTCGTGGACCCTCGTGCGGGCGTTGAATGGTGCTGGCGTCATCTCTTCATCCTTGGCGCCGGGCCGCCTCCGAATAATAACGTAGCGGCCACCCTCTGATGGCCTGCTTTCAACCCAGTACAGGTCCTCTTTTTCTGCAGCGAGATCACCCAATGCATAACTGGCGGATACGATGAGATCTGAAGTGATCGGAGACTTCCAGGAACCGTAGGGAGACGATTTAGTCGGTGTCATAGTGTCCTCTAAGAGACATCGTCGCTAAGGCAACAGTTCTCGATGACGCTGGCCACAGGGGCATTGATGGGACTTCAGCCGGCCACCATAAAGGGACTCGATCGGCAACCGCAATGCAACCGTTGGCAGAACAAAGACAAAAGTGAATTGGCGGTTACCGGTAACCCTCCGCCTGGAGGGCAAACAGCTCAGCGTACTGGCCGCCTTGAGCCACGAGTTCTGCATGGGAACCCTCCTCGATCACTAGACCTTCTTTCAGGACAATAATCCTATCGGCCATCCTAACAGTCGAGAACCGGTGCGAAATGATCACGGCCATCCTGCCCTTTACCAACTGCGAGAAGCGAATAAAGACTTCATATTCGGCTCTGGCATCAAGGGCGGCTGTCGGCTCGTCCAGTATGAGGACTTGAGAGTCGCGCATATAAGCCCGAGCAAGGGCCACTTTTTGCCACTCCCCTCCGGATAGGTCGACTCCGCCGTCGAACCTGCGGCCCAACATCTGCTTGTAGCCTGCGGGCAGCCGGTGCAGGAGCGACGAGGCAAGGGATTTCTCGGCTGCTGAGATGATCCTACCCGGAATCAGAGACCCATTTCCGTTGACGGACCCGCTGGGCATCAAATGTCCATTCGGGCTCGATACGGCTGCGGCCGGATTATTCGGAGCGCCATTGGAGCTTGTATTTTCACGATCAAGTCCGAGGGACGCGCGTACGTCGTTTATCTCTCCTACTCCGATGTTCTCATCGAAGCGAAAATCGTAACGGACAAAATCCTGGAATATAACACCAACGCTGTTGCGCACCGATGCCAGATCGTACTCGCGGAGGTCTACTCCGTCGAGCAGGATGCGCCCTTCTGTCGGGTCGTACAGACGAGCAAGCAATTTTGTAAGAGTAGTCTTCCCGGCGCCGTTCTCTCCGACGAGTGCGACCCGCTCGCCCCGGCGCAGCTTAAAAGTGACGTGTCGGACTGCCCAGGCGTCGCTGCCCGGATAGCGGAATCCGACGTTCTCGAACGCAATCCCGTCAACTATGGTATTGGGAACCCTGGGTGCGCCGGGCCGCGACGCTATCGAGGGCTTCATTTCGAAGAAGTCAAAGAGGTCCTTCAAATAGAGGCATTGTTCGATAATGTTGCTTGCGCTCATCAACAGCCCCTGAATCAGGCCGCGGCTTCGCTGAAAGGTCCCGGCGAGAAACGTCAGTGACCCTATTGAAATTGCACCCGACATTGCCCGTGCGAGAATGACAATGTAAGCTGCATAGTAGCCGGCCGTCGATACCAGGCCAAGAAAGGTCGCAACAATTGCTTTTCTCGTCGAGAGGCGCCTGTTCTCGGCGTAGAAGTTCTCCGAAAGTGTCTTGAACCTGTCGATCAGCCATGGAGCGAGGCCGAACATCTGGACTTCTTTAGCAGTCCGATCGCTGGCGCCGACATAGCGGAGATAATCGAGCAGCCGGCGCTGTGGCGTCCACCTGAAGAATAGCGAATAGCCAAGAGAGGCATAGTGGGTTTCACCTAGAAAGCTGGGGACGACTGAGACGCCGAGGAGCAGCAGGAGCCAGGGGTTGTAGATGAGCAGGGCAGCGGCAAGGGAGACCAGAGTGAGAATGTCTTGGACGAGGTTGAACAACTGTGCCAGCAAGCCGATGCGGCCTGTCGTCTGTTGGCGGGCTCGCTCTAACTGATCGTAGAAAGCCGGGTCCTCGAACTGATATAGATCCAGCGTCGAGGCGTGTTCCATCAGAAGGATGCTTGTGCGGTTTGAAAAGAGATCGCCCAGGAGGCTCTCGACCAGAGTCGATGCGCGCCCGAGCAAGTCTCCAGCAAGCACAACCGCTATCTCGGCCCCTACCAACTTCCAGAGGTGGTGATAGTCAGCATTAACGGCACGGCCGGCAACTACTGTATCGATTATGAGCTTGCTGATCCATAGCGTGGCGACGGGAACCAGCGAGCGCATCAGCCTGAGTACGATCATCGCGATACAGTAGGGCCGGCTCGTCTGCCACACCATCCGCATCAGTGGAGGCAGGTACCTGACTGCCCTGAGCCGTTCTTTGAACGTGGGCGGTATGTCCTTTCTGGCGCTACCCATCTGTCTAATGGTAAAACTGGTTCCCATACTCTTTTGTCAGAGCGGTGGTATGGCCTCTATCTAACGGCTAGAGAGACCGAGCAGTATAGTTTACATCCAGAGTTGTTGGGGCGCACCTTTTTTGAGCGGTTCTAAGCGACGAAGCGTCGCTTGATTGAAAGCGAGAGCGGAGTGGGCTCGCCGGCCGCGGCATTCCAGCAGGCTTTTTATTATATGGAGAGGAGAAGATGAATTCTAAATACTACAGAATGCGGGCTTGCGTGATCCTGGCTCTTGAGATTGTTTGCGGTTTGACTGCGAACCCGCAGGCCACGCGCTCTGAGGGCGCTCTCAAAGTGCTTGTGGGAGGCACGCTGGTCGACGGCTACAGCAACAGGCCGCTCAGGAACAGCATGATCATCATTGAAGGCGAGCGAATCAAGACGGTCGGGCAAGTCGGGTCGCTCGAGATTCCCAAGGGAGCTGAGGTCATATCGACCGAAGGCATGACGGTGCTTCCGGGGCTCTGGGATATGCATGTACACCTGATGATCGACGGTCATGCCGACTACGAACACTGGGACAAGACCTATCCGCCGCTGATGGAAAAAGTGATTATGCCGGCCTCAGCAAAGCAACTTTTGATGGCAGGAGTCACGAGCGCGCGGGACCTGGGTGGTCCTCTGAAAGCCAGTCTTGCGGTGAGAGATGCCATAAATGGCGGAAAGATCCCAGGGCCAACCATGTACGTATCGGGACCATTCATTCAGCACGCGCCATATCCGGGCACGGAATATTTTAGATGGGGGGTGAGCGGAGCGGGCGATGCCCGCGCAAAGGTTCGTCAGCTGGCTGAGGCGGGCGTCAACATCATCAAGCTTATCGACCAGGACCAGATGACAATGGACGAGGTGCAGGCTGTGGTCGACGAGGCCCACAGGCATAACCTTCCAGTGGTTGCCCACTCGCACCGCCCGGACGAGATTCGACGAGGCCTGCAAGCGGGTGTCGACTGCTTCGAGCACACCGGGCTTGGGTCGGCTCCGGAATACCCGGCCGACATCATATCGATGATCCGCGAGCGGACCGCCAAGATGTCGCTGGGCCCGTTGTTCTGGACGCCGACAATCCAGGGTCTGTTGAACTATGAGTACTTGCGGGACAACCCCGAGCAGTTGGACGATCCGGCGTGGCATGAGGGCCTGCCGGAAGACATCATTGCCGACATCAAGCGGTCGATTGCGCATCCGGAGCGGCTGCCTTATTACCAGCTCACTCCGGCGCGGCGGCCGACACTGGCACGGAAGTTCAACCAGCTCCGCGAGTCGGGTGCGGTGTTGCTGATCGGAACTGACAGTGGGATCCCGCTCCAGTTTCACAGCAGTACTACTTGGCGGGAGTTGGATGCGTGGGTGAATACACTGGGCGTCGATCCTATGACAGCGATTCGAGCCGCGACTTACTGGCCGGCCGTAGCAATGAAAGTGGAAAAGGATGTCGGAACGGTGAGCGACGGAAAGTATGCAGATATCATCGCAGTCCGCGGCGATGTACTGCGCTACATCGACCTACTGCAGCGCATCGATATCATCATCAAACATGGGGTAAGGTACAAGTAGCGTTCCTGAGATCCACATCGCAGTTACGTGCTGTCAGAGATTTACTGGAATCACGAAGCTGGGATCAACCCGTTGTTTGATGGTCCTGGACCAGATTGGCATTCTTTCGATCCCGCAGGAACTTGCCAAATACGCCATTCCACGGCGGGATGACAATAGAAACAGCGCCATGAGCCTGGGCTCTACATGCCAGCCTGATGAGTGGCTTGGGGTCGTCGGTAACTATGTATCCGAAATCCTTGATGCGAGTGCCCTCGAACCTGTCGACATCAGTGAGCTTGTCCTGCCCGGCCAGAATTCCGACCCAGCAGGTTCCGCACGCCGCCGCTCGGCACTGGACCGGGATTGGTCCTTCGCTACCGAGCAGTCTGGGGTCGCGAGGAGTGAAGTGGCCGGTATCGTTCGCCGCGGCTGTTGTCAGCTCTTGCCCACAGATGATTTTGAACCGGGAGTCCTGATCGTGCTCATTGAACACGACAGAGTAAGTCTTCTCAGCTCCTTTGAGGAAGCCGAACAGGCCCTGGCTGTCACCTCCCGCGCGGTTGCGCAAGACCTGTTCAGGCGTCAAGGCCAGCCGCTTCTTGCTGATACGAACC
>Ga0126381_100004368_pt1 | contig 15383 bp, 16 predicted proteins | sample PanSoiMetPlot_28_FD_96465 | JGI IMG/M metagenome (GOLD analysis project Ga0126381, IMG submission 96465) | Tropical forest soil microbial communities from Panama - MetaG Plot_28 | ecosystem: Environmental > Terrestrial > Soil > Tropical forest > Bulk soil | place: Panama | collected 2016-02-17 | reverse complement strand
CCGGACGCTGTCGTCGAGCAGGCCGAACGTCGCAAAGTTGCGGCGAACCTCGTCGAGGCTGACCGCGAAGCGGTTGAAGCGCCGGCGCATCACCGGGCTGTTGTGCATCCGCGCCTCGACCGGGAATTTTTCCGCGTCGGGCTCGGGCAACCCCTCGAACGAGTCGGCGACCCAGACGACGCGGTCGGTGACGCTGTGCTGGCGCAGCACCGCGCGCATAAAGATCGAGGCGCCGCCGCGCCACGTCCCGGTCTCGATCAGGTCGCCGGGCACGCCGCGGCGAACGACATCCTCGACGCAGACCCGCAAATGGTCGAAGCGCGCGACCGGCAGCATCGATAGTGCCGGCCCGTTTATGTAGTGCTCGATGAACTCCTGGACGAACGCCTGCTGGTGCGGCTGGTCGACCGCCGGTTCGTCATGCTCGACCGTATTGGTCAGGACCCGCTTCAGCTGATCGAGGTAGTCGTCGGCCACAAAATCATCGTCCATGATGAGCGCATCAGCGTTGGCCATATTGCCGACCGGCACAACGGGCGTCACGCGAAAAGCTCCCGGATATTTTTGGTAAGGTTCCATGGTCTCCGCCTGCCCCTCAGGGGACAAAAAAGTTCACGCGATGCCTCGATCAGGGTCTTCGATGATCTCGCAGAGCCCCATGCCGACAATGTCGTAAAAGCCCACCGCACGACCGCCGAACAGCACGGCCGGGGTGGGCGGGACCCGACACACGGCGCGCACGCCGTTCTGCTCCAGCCACGCCAGCGTGGCCGACAGATCGGCGGTGACGTAGCACATGTGGTAGACGATCCCGTCCGGCCGCTGCGCGAGGAAACCGTCGATCGGCGATTTCTCCGCCGCCGGATAGATAATCTCGACATTCGGCATCGCGCCGTGATGCCGGCACATGATCAGGTTGACGTGCTGCTCCGGGTCGAAGACGGGGTCGTCGAGCGTGTAGCCGAGCCCGCCGAGAAATCGCGCCGCGTCGCGCGGCCGCCGCACGGCCAACCCCAGATGGTGGAAGCGCAGCCCCGATAGGCCGAGATCGCCGCGCATCGAACTACTGTCCGGCCGCCTTGGGCAGCAGATCACGAACCCGCGGGTCGGCCATGACCGTCCGCATGATCTGCCCGACGACACGCGAATCGGGGTCGAGCGAGTCGGTAAAGTATTCGGGCTTGTCGCGATAGTCGGGCATGTCGGCGAAGTCGAAGAACAGCACGCCGGACGCGGCGAGGCGCTGGCGCCATTTGTCGCCCTGGAACTCGCGCCAGATCCCCGCGTCGGGGCTGTCGTTGAGGGCGCTCAGCACCTTTTTATAGAACGGCAGCTGGATGCCGATGAGCGCGACGTGTCGTTCCTTGGCGGCGGCGACAAAGCGTTCGAACGCCTCGACCTGCTCGTCGGCGATGCGGTCGGCGAACACCGCCGGCGGCACCCCGGCGCCGGTGCCGTCATCGGCGAGGCGCTGCGGGTCGGGGGTTGTCGGCTTGGGGGTCAGCACGCCGTCGGGGCCGAAGCCCTCACCGGTCAGCAGCGTAAAGAGCCCGTGTTCGCGATCGGTCCGCCCCAGCCGCTTGAGCAAATCCACCGGGTCGGTGGTCAACTGGCCCAAAACCCGCAGCAGGTTGGCGATATGCGTCTCGGGCTTCGGGTCGAAGCGCGACGCCCAGTAGTGATCGAAACCCGAACTGAACATCCAGTAATCGAGGTCGAACACCACCGCGCGCGGCGCGTAGCCGTCATGCGCGATCATGTCCAGAAAACGCTGGTACTGCTCAAAGGTCCACGCGGTCTGGCCGGCGTTGTAGAAGCTGTAGGGGGCGAACCCGTCGCCGCGGAACGCATTGGCCCGCGACGGGCCGAGGGCGATGATCTCGGGCTTCAAATCGTCGATCCGCGCAACCCGGTAGGCGAGGAACGAGTGGCCGTCGCCGCCGCGCCACACCCGGCCGGGCGCGGCGTCCTGCCATTGCGAGGCCATTGCCAGCGGCATCGTCTCGCCGATGCGCCAGGCGAGGCCTTCCAGCGTCGCGCCGGCGAGCAACAGCGGCGAGAACACCAGGATGAGGGAGACGATCAGCCGCCGCCACTCGCGCAGCCCCGACCGCTCGGCCGCTGGTACCTCTGCCCCTTCGACTGCGCTCATCTCGACCACGGCTCAAAGCCCCGTCAAAACTTATAATAGAGGAATGGCGGCGCGACGCTGCTCGACATCCACAGATAGGCGATCGAGGCCATACCGAGATTGTAGGCGGCGACCTGGATCGACATCGGGATCTTGGCCAGAGTGATGCCGCTGCGCGCCATCAGGTCGCCGGCGACCACCGCCGCGATCAGCAGCCAGTAGGCCGCATACGGGCCCATCATTGGCATGTCGAGCGGCGCACCGCCGTGGAACGCGGCCTTGAGCGCGGTCGCGAGATTGTCGAGCATCCCGAGCGAAAAGATGTCGCGGTAGAACAGCCACGCGTCGGCGAGGTAATTCACCCGGAACAGCACCAGCACCAGCGAGAACAGCACAAAGGTGATGAACGCGCGGATCACCCGCACGACCATCGGCGGCACGCCCAGCCTGGCGTAAACCGCGTCGCGGTATTTGACGGTGTAGAGCGAGGCGGAGGCGAGGACCCCAAACGCCAGGCCGTAGAAAAAGAACTGCCAGCCGGCGCCGTGCCAGATGCCGAGGATGGTGAACGACACCACGGTCGCCGCGACCATCCCGCGGTGCCCCGAGCGGCGCCAGCGCGCGCGCAGCGGCATGAAGAGGTAGTCGCGCACCCAGAACGACAGCGACATGTGCCAGTTGCGCCAGAAGTCCGGGATCGTCGGGCTGAGGAACGGCTGGCGGAAATTGGGCTGCACGTCGATGCCGAGCATCTTGGCGCAGCCGATCGCGATCAGCGAATAGCCGGCAAAATCGGCGTAAAGGTTGAACGCGAAAAACACCATCGCGACAAATTTTTCGAGCGGCAGGGCGCTTTCGGGATCGCCAAAGACGGCAGCGACCGGCACTGCCAGGGTGTCGGCGATCAGCACCTTGAGCACCAGCCCGATAAAGACCAGGCGAAGCCCCTCGAACGCGCGCGTCGCCGAGAGCGGCGCCGCGAGATCGAACTGCGGCAGCAGCCGCCCGCCGCGCTCGATCGGGCCGGCGCTGACGAGCGGGAAAAACGTCACGAACAGCGCGAGCCGCAGCGGGTTGCGCTCGGCCTTGAGCAGCTCGAGGTTGATGTCGATCAGATAACCGACCGCGGCGAAGGTGAAGAACGAGAGGCCGACCGGCAATGCCAGTTGGGCGATCGTGTCGGGTAGCGTGATGCCGACCGAGTCGCAGAGAAAGCCGAGATATTTGAACAGCACCAACGGCGCCAGCAGGGCCACCAGCGCGGCCAGGAACACCGTCTGGCGGCGGCCCTTGGCGACCGTCTGTTGCAGCGCCACCCCGCCGACATAAGCGATAGCGGCGATGAACAGCAGCACGAACGTGTAGACCCCGGCGAACTGGGCGTAGAACCCCAAGCTCGCCGCCAACAGCAGCACCAGCCGCGCGGTCCCGCCCGGCAGCAGGTAAAACAGCACGAAGACGATGGCGAAAAAGCCGAGAAAGGCCGGATCGCTCAGCGACATCGCTCACATTCCCTCATTGCCGACGATCCCGCGACGCGTGGCTCACGCGTCGGCGACGCCCTTGGCTGTCAGCACCTTTTTGACGATCGCGACGTTGCGCATCGAGATGATCTCGGCGGTGCTGAGCGTGACGTCGAATTCGTCCTCGATCGCCACCACCAGGTTCATCGCCGCCATGCTGTCCCATTGCGGCGTGTTGTCGGGCGAGGTGTCGTCGGTGATCTGCTCGGCGGAAACGCCGAGCACTTCGGAAAAGACCCTGGCTACACGAGCTGTCATGACTTACTCCGCGACGTCTGCGAGTTGAGGTTGCAAGGCTTGCGTGGTGGCCGGTGCCGCCCCGCCGAGCCGCGTGACATGCGCCGGGATTGCCGGTGCGTCGGCGAGATCGAGATGCCATTCCTGGCCGCCGATGCTGGTGAAGTTCTGGTCCGGCAGGAACGAGGCGCAGATCGCATTCTTGGCGGTCGGGATGTACGAGGCGCGGAATTCGACCGCGCCCTGGTCGCGCGCGTCGCCGGCAAGACCGCCGATCAAGGTCGGCTCGACGCCGCGGCCGAGGACGCGGCAGCTCATCATCAGCGAATCGATCGTCCAGCGCCGCCGGTCGGGCGAAATCTCGACGATGACGACACCGGTCAGCCCGTATTCGCCGAACTTGTCGGTGACCCGCATGCCGTAGAGCCGCCAGTCGTCCGAGTTGGCCAGCGCGCGCACCTCGTCGAGCGTGCGGCGGATCGTCGTCAGGTTGAACTGGTTGGTCTTGTTGACGAGCTGCGTGATGCGGCCGAGATCTTCGGGTTGGGCGCGGAACAGATCGATCTTGAGGTCGAGCGCGTTGAGGAAATCCGCGTGGCTGATCTGCGCCGCGACGGTCTCGCGGTCGCGCTCGGCGCGCATCATGTCGGCGCGCTTGCGGTCCTCGTCGGTGACTTCGAGCTGGTCGAACAGGGTCAGCGCCTGCATCGTCGCGACGATGTCGGCGGGCTCCGACGGCACCAGGACGCTCGTCACCTCCGCCCGCGCGTCGCGCATATAGGCGATCTCCATCGGGTTGTCGTCGATGAAGACCAGGCTGTCGGTGCCGATGTTGAGCGCCTTGGCGATCAGCGGGATGTTCTCGGCCTTGGGCAGCCAGTTGATCTGCCAGGCCGAGAGATGCTCGCGCTTCAGCACCATGTCACTGTGCTTGTCGAACACCTCGAGGGCGTCGGCCTCGTTGTTCTTGCTGGCGACCGCGAGCAGGACCCCCTGTGCCCGCCAGCTGAGCAGCAGCTTCTGGAAGTCGCGATAGGCCGAGCCGGGGAATTCATCGCCGATCTGGATGCCGTCAATCCCGTCCTCGCCGACGATGCCGCCCCACAGCGTGTTGTCGGCGTCGAGCACGACGCATTTCTTGGCGGCGCGGCGCGAGGCCGCGACGATGCGGCCGAGCTGGCGGCCTGCGGTGTAGAGGAACGCGTCGCTGTAGGGCTGGCGGTAGAGGTACCATTTGCGCGCATCGAACGCTGTCGCGACGCCGATCTGGCGCTGCATCGCGTCGAGATCGACGAGCGTCACCCCCTCGATGCGGCCGACATCGTCGACGAACTCGGCGGCGAGTTTGCGGTGAAAGGCACCGAGGCCGGCGGCATTGTCGAGCGACAAGAGGTTGCCGGCGACCCCGGTCGGATAGGGCGGCACGCCGGCGATCACCATGCCCTTGAAGCCCGCGCGCAGCTGGCGGATCGCGGCGGCGAACGAGGCGAGCTTGCCGCTCGCCCGGTTGAGCGCGTCGAGCTCGCCGGCAAGAAATCCGGTGATCTCGTCGAGCATCAAATCTTCGAGCCGCCACAGCACAACGGCGACATCGACTGCGCCGTGAAAACTCGCCTCCGGATCGAGGCAGGTCTGGAACAGCTGGTTGAACGGCGCGACCGTGAACGCCGCCGCGGTGTTCTCGGCGAGCAGCGCCGCGCCGACGAACGGCACCAGCGTGTCGGCGGTGAAGCTTGCCGCGAGCCCGACGCGCAGCGCCGGTTTGGGGTCGGCGCTCGCGAGATGCGCGCGCCACCGCTTCTTCGCCTCGATCGCCGCCGACTTGGCGGCGGCCTCGCCCCCCGAGGCGGCCGGCATCGCGTCAGACATCGGTCACCTCGCGCATTGCGGCATGGGTCATCGACGGTGGTCCCCTGCGGTGGTCACTGCGGTGGTCCCTGCGGCGGTCCCCTGCGGCGGTCCCCTGCGGTTCGGTCGGCGATGTTAGCCGGCCTTACCCTTCAACCTGACGATCGTGGCGGTGATCGCCGCCGACCATTTGCGGTAGCCGTCCGGTTCGAGATGGCCGCCGTCGCGCGTCTGCCACTCGCCGGGCCGGGCGAATGTCGTCGAGTTGATAAAGGTGCACGGCGCCACCGAGGTCGACAGTAGCTGCGAGAACGCCTGCACCTCGGCGTCGGTGCGGTGATAGGGCCCGGCGTTCTTGCCCCAGGTCGGCCCGATCCAGACGCAGGAGACATTGCTCGCGGCGATCTTGCCGGTCAGCGCGGTGATCTGCTGATGCACCCAACCCTGCTCGATCTGGCCGCCAAACCCGGCAAACGTGTCGCCGAGCTGGACGACGATCAGATTGGGATGGTGCTGCGCGATCAAAGTGCTGATGTTCCAGGTCGGCTTCGATTTCTGGTCGAGCACCGCCGCCGCCTTGTCCTGGCGCTCGAGGGTGCCGCAGGAGGCGATGCCCGGCACCACCCAGTCCTGTGCGGTCGAGCCGCACACCGCATAGGAATGGACGACCGCGCCGTCCGTCTCCAGCGCATTGTGGAGGCTCGGCAGCATGTTCATCATCTGGCTGTCGCCGATCACCAGAATGACCAGCCCTGCAAGCGCACCGCCCATTTGTTCCGCTCTCCTTACCGAACTATCCAATCGCGATGGCGACGCTCAGCGCGAGGCCGCCGCACTCTGGCTCTTCAGCCGCTCGACCGCCTGCACGATGTCGGCCGACCATTTGCGGTAGCCGTCGGGCAGCAGATGTCCGCCGTCTCGGGTCTGCCACTCGCCCGGACGGGCGAAGGCGGTCGAATCGATGTAGTGGCACGGCGCCACCGATTGTGACAGGAAATCGGCCATTTCACGGACCCGTGAATCCTGCTTCGGGTAGGGCGGGCGGTTCTCCCCCCAGGTCAGGCCGACCCAATCGCAGGGGATGCCGGCCGCGGCGATCCTGCCGGTCAGCGCATGAACCTGCTGGGTGATCCACGGCCGGTCGAGCTGCGGCTGGCCGTAGCCGGCCATCATGTCGCCGAGCTGCACGATGATCAGGTTGGGGTGATGCTGCTCGATCAGCTTGGGCAGCGAATAGGTCGGCACCGCCTTGGTATCTTCGTGGATGGTCGGGCCCTTTTCGTGACGCTCGCTGCGGCCGCACGACGTGATCGTCGACGGGTAGAGCCAATCGCCCGCGGTCCCGCCGCACATCGCGTAAGAATGCACCGTTGCCCCGGCGTCCTGCAATTGCGTGTGCAGGGTCGGCATCATCAGCATCATCTGGCTATCGCCGATCGCCAGAATGACCAATCCGGCAAGAATTGGACTCACCAACAATACTCCTCGTCTTGTTTAGGGCTCGGCCAAATTAACCACGATGTCAGCGCTTTTTATTCGATAAAACTGAAATCAATTGTCAGAAGGTCGGTTAGTCAGCAGGAAAAATTGTCTAGCAAAATGGTGAAATCGATTTGATATAATTGCTCAATAATTCTCGCGGGCAATTTATTAGAACTAAGCTCGAATTGGGTCAACTTGAGATAATGGTTAAAATGACGGCGACGGCCGGGGACGGCCGAACCGGTGTCACCGCGTCGCAGCCCGAATGGCGCGGCGGCCGGCGGCTTCCCGTATGACAGCGGCGATGAGCCTCGTCACGAGCCAGCCCGATCTCTTTGGTGAACCGCAGATTGCGGGCCTGTCGGTGGCCGGCGAGATCGTCACCCCGCAGGAGGAGCGGGCGCTGATCGCCGGTGTCGATGCGAGCCCGCTCGCGCCGTTCCGCTTTCATGGCTGGCTCGGCAAGCGGCTCACCACCTCCTACGGCTGGCACTACGATTTCGCCGATGCAAGCTTCACCCCGACCGCGCCGATCCCCGCTTGGCTGCTGCCGCTGTGCGCACGGGCGGCGCGCCTGGCCGGGCTGGCGCCGGAAGAGCTGGTTCAGTCCTTGTTGATCCGCTACGACCCCGGCGCGGGGATCGGCTGGCACCGCGACCGTCCGGTCTTCGCGCACGTGCTCGGCGTCTCGCTGGCGCGCCGGCGACGATGCGCTTTCGCCGGCGCAGGCCCGGCGGGTTCGAGCGGACGAGCCTCGTGCTGCAACCGCGCTCGATCTACCACCTCACCGGCGAGGCGCGGCACCTCTGGGAGCACAGCATCCCCGATGTCCCGGCGCCGCGCTGGTCGATCACCTTTCGCAGCCTCTCGGCTGAGGGCAGGCGGCGGGCCTAGCCCCTGCCGTGGGCGAGCTCGTCGAGACAGTCGGCGAGGCGGCCCAGTTCCCAGCGCCGCGTGAGCGCCGCCGCGTTGCCCCAGCGCGGGGTCTGGTCGTCGAGCGGCGGCAGCGGCGCCGTCGCATCCATCGCCGCGATCCGGCGGTAGAGGCGCAATTCCTCGGCTTGGTCGGCAAACCGGCCATCGGCCAGCGCCGCGTCGAGCGTGGCGTAGTTTTGCAGCAACGTGGCGGCGCCCTTGGCGCCGACCCCGCGCGCGCCGGGCAGCCGGTCCGACGGGTCGCCGCGCAGCGCGATAAAGTCGGGAACCTGCCGGGGGCGACCCCATAGCGCTCGCGCACCTCGGCGGGGCCGATCCGCGCCATCTCGCCGGCGCGGACCGGGTGCAGGATCGTCGTCGTCGCCGAGGCGAGCTGGAACGCGTCGCGATCGCCGCTGGCGACCAGGGCGTGCCCGCCCCGTCGCGTCTCCAGGGCGGCACCGGCCGCGAGAAAATCGTCGGCCTCGTAACCCGCCGCCTTGGCTGCGGCGAACCCGCACGCCGCGACGAACTCCGGCAGCAATTCGAGCTGGTCGACCAGCTCGGCGTCAAACTGCCGCCCGCCCTGGTAGTCGGGAAACAGAAGCTGCCGGTAGGTCGGGGCGCCGAGCGTATCCCAGCCGACGAGCACCGCGCGCGGCCGCTCGCTGTCATAGAGGCGCACGAGGAAATTGGCGAAGCCGACGATCGCGCCGCCGCCGCGATTGCCGGCGCGGCGGATCGATTTCGGCAGCGCGTGATACGAGCGGTGCGCGAACGAGTCGCCGTCGACCACGAGCAGAGGGCGGGTTGCGCCGTTCATCGATTGACCCTGGCCGGTTTGACCCTGGCCGGTTTGACCCTGGCCCGCCACCATAGCATGTCGCCGCCTGGACCTTGGCCGGGATCGGTTGCCGTCCCGGACGGTTATTGGGCTACACTCCCCGCCGGCAGGCCTAGGGCGACGACGATGAGCGACTGGAGCAAGGTGACGCGGCCGATCCCGGTTCCCAACGAGTGGACCCGGCCGTTCTGGGACGCGGCCAAGCGCGCGGCGCTGGAGCTGCAGCGCTGCCAGAGCTGCGGGCATTTCCAGCACCCGCCCTACGCGACCTGCACCCAATGCGTCTCGACCGACCTCAAATTCGAGGCCGTCCGCGGCGAGGGCGCGATCTACGCCTACACCATCATGTATCACACCGGCGACAAGCGCTTCGCCTCGGCGGTGCCCTACGCCAGCATCATCGTCGAGCTCGACGACGCGCCGGGCGCGCTGATGGCGGGCAATCTGCTCGACGCCGAATACACCGAGGCCAAGGTCGGCCGTCGGGTCGAGGTGGTGTTCGAAAAATTGAACGACGACATCACCCTGCCGCAATTTCGCCTGGCGGCGACGAAATGACGAAAGCGGCAACCACGGTGCAGGCGCCCTTCGCGACGCCTCGCGGCGCATCTCAGGGTGAGAAACGTTGGAGGGCGGCATCAAGACATGTCCTCATCCTGAGGCGCTCCGCGCAGCGGAGCCTCGAAGGACGCACTACGCTGATCCAGCAGCAGCGGTGAGGGAGTAACGGCATGTGGGAGAACCGCTGCAAGATCGCCGTCAGCGGCGTCGGCCATTCCAAGGTCTCGCGCCTGGCGGATGTTCCGCTCGCGGCGCATGCGCTGACCGCGGTCAAGGAAGCGGTCGCCGATAGCGGCCTCAAGATGGAAGACATCGACGGCCTGGCGACCTATCCCGAGCTGCCCGCCACGGGGCATGCCGAGGTCGACGGCATCTCGGTCGTCTCGGTCAATTGCATGATGGCGATGCTCAAATTGCCGAACCTCACCTGGCACATCCAGGTCGGGTCGGTGAATATCGGCGGCGCGGTGCAGCAGGCGGTCAATGCGCTCTTGGCCGGCGTGTGCAAATACGCGGTGGTGTGGCGGGCGATGCACAACCCGCGCGGCACGTACCAGAACCTGCCGGCCGGCAACGCCGCCGGCGCCACGCAATTCACCGCGCCCTTCGGGTTTGGCGGACCGGGGCAGGGGATGGCGGTCGCCTACACGCGCTGGCTCGAGCGCCATGGGCAGACCCGCGAAAAGATGGCGACGCTCGCGGTCACCCAGCGCAAGCACACCCAGCACAACCCGCACGCCTATTTCTACGGCACGCCGCTCAGCCGCGAGGATTATTTCGCTTCGCGCATGGTCGCCTACCCGTTCTGCCTGTTCGATTGCGATATCCCGGTGCAGGGCGCGGTGGCGATCGTCTTGACCACCGCGGAGCGCGCGCGCGACCTGAAACCGACCCCGGCCTATCTCGCCGGCTACGGCGAACGCCTCAAATTCGAGGTCGCCGGCCGCATCGGCAGCCTCGCCGACTACATGGAAGGCGGTGCCAGCTCGGCCAAGCTCACCTGGGAGCGCTCCGGCTTTGGCCCCAAGGATGTCGATGTCGCCCAGATCTACGACGGGTTCTCGGCCTCGGTGATCTACGGGCTCGAAAGCTACGGCTTTTGTCAGGAGGGCGAGGCGCTCGACTTTATCCAGGACGGGCGCATCGAATTGGACGGCGAATTGCCGCTCAACACCTTTGGCGGCAGTCTCGGCACCGGCCGCATCCACGGCCTGTGGCACATCATCGAGGGCGCGCTGCAGGCCTCGGGGCGCGCCGGCTCGCGTCAGGTGGCGGACGTCAATGTGAGCTTTGTCGGCGCCAGCGCGCCGATCGTCACCGGAACGACCTTCATCTTTGTGAAGGAGCCATATTGAAGAACGCCGCCGCCGGGCGGCCGCTATCGGCGCGCCCGGTTGGGTCGACGAAACCTGCCGCAGCGTCGGCCTAGCGGTTCGGGTAGCAGTAGCCGTTGTACCAGTGATAGCCGACCGCGCAGGTGCTCGTGCCGGTTACCGCGCCCGTTACGCCCGTGACCGTATTGGCCGCTCCGCCAACGGCCCCGGTCGCGGTGCCAAGCGCCCCGCCGACGACCGCGCCCACCGGGCCGGCCGCGTTACCGCCGGTCGCGGCCCCTGCCGCCGTCCCATTGACCGCGCCCGAAACCGGGTTGCTGTACCCGCCGGGCGCTGGGGCGCCATACGGCGCCGGGGCATACGGCGCCGGGTTCGGCTGGCATACGCCGCCGTAGTAGGTATATCCCGCCGGGCAAACATATTGGGCCATCGCCGCACCGGACACCCCCGCCGCCAGGACGGCGGTGATCGCAAGAAGCTTGATCTTCATGGCAGCCTCGTCCGTTCGACCGTTCGACGCACACACCGCGCCACTACCAACAACCCCGGAAGTATGATCGCGTTCCATCGGCGCCGGCAAGCGGGTCGAATTTCCGGGGGCCGAGCCAGCGGTCCCGAGTGGTCGCCGCCATGGCCTTCATCGTCGTCGGCGAACCGTATTCCCGCCCCGTGCGTAGTGAGGTTCTGCGCGGCCCGGGGAGCGCCGTCAAGACGCGACAGGTCCATGAGCCAAGGCAGCAGTGCCGAAAACAGCCCCAAGAAGCGGTTTGCCGCGCTCAATCCCCTTCAGAAAATCGAGGGGGAGGTTCAAGCCCGCGCGGCCGCGAAAAATGGCGCGCTCGTCAGCGGCTATCTGATCCTCAGCTATCTGATCCAGCTCGCCTTCCTTTATTTCACCGGCCGGGACATTTCGGGCGATGAAGGAACGGCGCTTCTGGTTATCGACGTCATTGCCATTGTCCTGGCCGCGTTGTTGACCTGGCGCATCCTGGTCAGCCAGCCCTTTTGGGCGGCGATTGTCGTCTCGGTTTGGTTTATCGCCGAACTGGTCCTCAAGATCGCGGCGATCGGCAACGGCGAGCAGACGACAAATTTCGGCTGGGTCATTATGTTTCTGGCCCTGATCGTCGGGAGTATTCTCGCGATCAGGGGAAGCTGGAAACTGCGCGCCTTGCGCCGCGCGTGACCGAGGGGAGCCGCGCGGATGGTCCGTCCCAGGGCCCGTCCCAGGGCCGCCCGTATTGTCGTCATCGGCAATTCGGGCGGCGGTAAATCGACGCTCGCCCGCAGGCTCGCCGAGCGGCGCGCCCTGCGCCATGTCGAGGTCGATCGCCTGCTGTGGCAAGAGGGCTGGGTGCTGACGCCCGAAGACGTCTACCTGCGACAGCATCGCGAGCTCATCGCCGAGGACGCCTGGGTGATCGACGGTCTCGGCCGGCAAGGCTCGATCGCCGAGCGGGTCGGCCGCGCGACGGAGCTCATCCTCGTCGACATGCCGCTGTGGATGCATTTCTGGCTCGCTGCCGAGCGGCAGATCGCCTGGGCGCGCGGCGCGCTCGACCATGCGCCTGGCGGCATCGCGCGGATGCCGCCGACCGAACCCCTGTTCCGAACGATTTGGGAGGTCGATCAGACCTGGATGCCGGGCATCCGCGCCCTGTGCACCGAAGCCGAAAGCCAGGGGAAGAGCGTGACCCGGCTCACCAGCGTGAACGAGCTCGACGCCTACACCCGGATGCTCTGACCGCGGCGCCCGCGCCAACGGTCAAGATCGATTGGCATCGAGCGTCACCGGCGCCGCCTCGTATTGCAGAATAAACACGCAATCGGATGAGATCATTTAAAATGATGTAGGCTTATTCCGCAAGTCCGATTAAATATGACATATATAATCGGTTAAATAATCGGCTAAAATCCGCTTCTTAATTGAAAAATCTTTCAAAGCCTTCACAGCTTTTGTCGGTCTATTGTTCTTTCGTCGAGGTTGAACGTCATCCGAAAGAAACATCCCACCAGTACCCTCTCGCATTGCACGACGCACGTTCCATTCCCCCCGAAAGGAGATTGGCAATGCCCGCAGAGACGGAAGGCTCCAACAGGGATTTTCGCAATTTCCTCCGGCACGCGCCGACCCTCGAAGACGCCGCGGCCGGCAAGACGACCGAACTCACGGGGTTGGTGTCGCGGATCTCGGACGACCGGTTTGCCATCACCACGGGCGACGGGAAGACCTATGAACTCGAGGTGCAGGCGGTAACCCGGTTCCGCGCTTCCGAGGGCCCCGGTCTGGCGGCGATGGTAACCATCGAGATTGCCGCCGAAGCCTTGGCCAACGCGACGTTGCGGCCGATCAAGCCGATCATCAAGGATCTCCACAAGGATCCGATCAAGGACCTGGTCAGCGACGGCACCCTTTACGCCAAGGATCTGTTCACCGATCCGGTCGCCGACAAGCAGTTCCCCCACGATACGCTAGCGGCCAAGGATGTGCAGACCGACCCGGTGGCGGACAAGCACATTATCAAGGATGTGCGCAAGGACCCGATCAAGGATTTCGCCAAGGACCCGATCCAGGACCCGGTCAACAAGGGGTGGACGGACCCGGTGGGAACCGGCGCCGCCGATACCATGGGCATCCCCGACCCGACCGGCGGCGTCGTCAATCCTTTCGCCGCTCAGTTGGGCGCCGCTCAGTTGGGCGCCGCTCAGCTGGGGGCCGCGCAGCAAACCGGCTTTACGCCGTTTGTCATGGCGACCCCGCATCACGCCCCCGCCCATCTGCTGGCGCTTCAGGCGGGCGCGCCGCAAGCCCAGTTCGCCGGCGGCGCGCAGCCGCAAGCGTTCAAGTTCGTGTACGACACGTACAAGGAGATCGCGATCGCGGAAACCATCAAGGAACCGATCCGCGACACCTACAAGGAGTTGATCCGCGACACCTACAAGGAGCTGGTGTTCGAGACCTACTTCGAAGGCGGTCCCATCGGCGATCCCGGTCCACTGACGACTCAGCCCGGGTTCGGCGTCGCCGGCTTCATGTAGCACCGGCGCGGCCGGCCGCGAGGCCGGCCGCCGCCTTTGTCATGGGATCGCGATGACTGTCGTCATCTTCACCGAGGCGACCGACGCGCACGCGCAGGCGGTGATGCGGGAGTTGGCGCGCGCCGGCGAGCCCGACGCCCGCATCTTCGACTTCCGCGAGGTGCCACAGTTTGTCACCGTCGATATGGCGCTGAGCAACCGGCACGGCAGCGGCTTTGCGCTGACGGGCCGGGACGGAAGGCGGCTCCAACTCGACGACGTGCGGGCGTTCTGGTGGCGCCGCCCGCAACCCTTTGTCATGCCGACCGGCATGGACGGGACGGAACGCAGCTTTGCCCTGACCGAACTGGCGACCGCGTTTCAGGGGATGTGGCAGGCGAACGAAGCGCTGTGGGTCAACAACATCGTTCGCGACGCCGCTGCGGCGCATAAGCCGTGGCAGCTCGAGATCGCGCGCCGGATCGGCCTGTCGATCCCGGATACGCTGATCACCACCGACCCCGACCAGGCGCGCGCCTTCTGGCGGGCGCGCTCCGGGGAGGTCATCTACAAGCCGTTCCTGCAGACCTTTCACAGTTGGCGGGAGACCCGCAAACTCAAACAGGAGGAGTTGCGGCTGCTCGATCGCGTCAAGCTGGCGCCGGTGATCTTCCAATCGCTGGTACCGGGCGCCGCCGACCTCCGCGTGACGGTCATCGGCGCCGACCTCTTCCCCGCCGCGGTCGATTTGAAAAAGGTCGAGTACACGCTCGACGTCAGGCTCAATCAGCAGGCCTATGAGCGCCACAATCTCCCCGCGGCGGTGAGCGAGAAGCTGCTCGCATTTATGCGCGAACTCGGGCTCGAATACGGCGCCATCGACCTGCGGCTGACGCCCGACGGCGACTATGTGTTCTTCGAGGTCAATCCCGCCGGGCAGTTCCTCTTCGTCGAGCATGCCTGCGGGCTGCCGATCAGCCAGGCGCTGGCGGCGCATCTGGCGCGGGGCCGCGAGACGCCGCGCCCGCATCGCCGCGCAACCCCGGCGCGCTCCGCCGAAGCGTCGGCCGAGGCATAGCCGCGCGGCTTTTCCCGCATCGGCATTGCCGCGGCTTCGCGCTTCCTTCGCGGGCGTGCCATAGTACGTCAGCGGCGATGCCGGGGCGCATCACCACCACCACCAAACGTGCTGGGAGGAACTGCCATGACCCACGTCGGAAGCGGCGAATACAGATACGACGTCATCCGCGATTTCTTCAAATCGCCCGACGGCGAGCCGTTCGGCCTGATCAGCCGCGTCGCGGCCGACGACCAGGACCGCATCTATGTCTTCCAGCGCCGCGATCCGCCGGTCGTCGTCTTCGACGGCAAGACCGGCAAGCACCTCGCCTCGTGGGGCGCGGGCGAGGTGACCGACCCGCACGGCCTCAAGATCGTCGGCGACACGGTCTACACGACCGACCGCATCGACTCGGTCTGCAAGTCGTTTT
>Ga0126381_100004367_pt1 | contig 15383 bp, 15 predicted proteins | sample PanSoiMetPlot_28_FD_96465 | JGI IMG/M metagenome (GOLD analysis project Ga0126381, IMG submission 96465) | Tropical forest soil microbial communities from Panama - MetaG Plot_28 | ecosystem: Environmental > Terrestrial > Soil > Tropical forest > Bulk soil | place: Panama | collected 2016-02-17 | reverse complement strand
GGAATGCTAAGCCGGGGGGCAAAGGTGACGAAAGAGCGCGCCTTTCGCAAGGGTGGACGTGCCATCCCGACGCCATTTCCCCAAAGGCGTCCACAGTGGACCATCGGTCATGGCGGGCTATCAGCGCCTGCGTGCGACGCGGTCAGGACACAAATTCCCTGCACGTAGGCGGGCAAATCCGCGCCGTCCCTTGGGCGGCTGTGTTCGGCCATGGTCTCGTTAGCGCAACGGACGAATGCTTATTCCTGCAATTGACGTTTCAGGATCTCGATTTCCTCGGCCAGCGCCATGTCGTTGCCGACCAGGCCCTCGATCTTGCGCACCGCGTGCAGAACCGTCGTGTGGTCGCGGCCGCCGAAGCGCCGGCCAATCTCGGGCAACGAGCGCAGGGTCAAGGTCTTTGCGAGATACATCGCAACCTGTCGGGGCCGCACGACATTCGCCGTGCGTCGCGACGACAAGAGATCGGAGCGGCTGACATTATACTGACGCGCCACGACCCGTTGGATGTCCTCGATCTTGACCCGTTTGGGCTCTTGCGGCCGGATCAGGTCGCGCACCTCGCGCTCGGCCATCTCCAGCGTGACGGCGTGGCCCGTCAGCTTGTTATGCGCCAGCAAGCGGTTGAGCGCGCCTTCCAGATCACGACCATTGTGCGTGACGGTCTTGGCAATGTAGCCGAGCACAGGCAGCGGCACATCGAAGGCCGGGTGGTGCGTTCGGGCCGCCATGACCCGGGCTTTGAGGATTTCGAAACGCAGCTCTTCGCCGAGGGGTCCCATTTCGACAACCAGGCCGCCGGCGAGCCGCGAACGCACACGATCGTCGAGGCTTTCCAGGTCCGACGGGGGTCGATCGGATGCGATGACGACCTGACGGCCAGCATCGATCAGCGCATTGAGGGTATGGCAGAACTCGGCCTGGGTCGATTTGCCTTGCAGGAATTGCAGGTCGTCGATGACGAGAACGCCGATCCCGCGCAAAGCTTCCTTGAATGCGAGAGCCGTCTGCGTGCGCAACGCCGAAACAAACCCATACATGAATTTTTCGGCCGTCAGGTAAAGCACTTTTCGTTCGCCTGCGGCGTTTCCCGCCCAGGTCACGGCTTGCAACAGATGCGTCTTGCCGAGGCCAACACCTGAGTGAATGTAGAGCGGGTTGAACATCACGGCGTCGGTACGCTTGGCGCTCGCCACCTGTTTGGCCGCTGCATGTGCAAGCGTGTTGGAGCGCCCGACGACGAACGTGTCGAACGTCAGCCGCGGGTCGAGCGGCGAGCCGCCAAGCGCCTCATGCACGCTCGGATCGCCGACCGACAGGGGCCGGCCATTGCCATGGCCATTTGTATAGCGGCCGCCGTTGTCGATGATGCCGAGGTCCGGCTTGTGCTTTGGCAACACAGCCGATTTCAGTACCGCCGAGCGGACAATCAACTCGACGCGCGTCACCGTTCCTTCCTGAGCCTGCCAGCAGGCCAGGACGCGCTCGGCATAGTGCGACTGAATCCAGCTTTTTAAAAATCGCGTCGGCACCGACAGCCGTACCGCGCCCTCGTCGATCGCTTCGAGATCCATGCGGGCAAACCAGCTCGAATAAACATCGTCACCGACCTCTGCCCGCAAACGTTCTTTGACCCGCGACCAGCTCTCCTGCTCCCCGTTCGACATTGTCTTCTTCTCGATCCGATTAAAAAGGTGGGACGGACTCGGTTGCCCGGCTGGCGGGAGAACCGCCAACGCGCCGGAAACGGGACGCAACAACACTCGCCTGATGATGTCGTCTATAAAATGCACGCCTACCGGATTTCTAAGTGGTCGGAAGGGCAGCACCGACGAGAAGTCGAGGAGCGTTGCGCCTTCAGTCCGCAGGTGGCGGGGTAGCGCCTCGGATTCCGACTGTGAAAATGGACGCCATTCGGGAGGTATGGCGGCTGAAATGAAAACTGCGTGAAGGCAGAGCCGATTGTCCGACAACGGAGGCTACGGCGACGCACGAATTAGCACTGAACGACTCCCATCCAGTGGCACCAACGTTGGCCCCCGAACCTCTCCCTGCGCCTGTCATGACATCACCCCTCGAATGGCTTACGGGCTTTCGCCCTCTGGTTATGTTTCTTGCCAGTTTCTTGGCGCCTCAAATTTTTGATGGCGCCGCTCTACGAACTTGCTTCCTTATTTTTTTAACTTCGATTGCCTCGCTATTATAAGAGTGCAGTTGACACGCGCAGGCAAACCAAAGCCGTTCTCATCCGCTGATGAGCGTGACGTGGAACCTTGTTTCTGAGTGCGCACGAAGAATTCCCGTGCGCGTTTTCAAGATACACAAGCAAAGTGGGCCCGCAACGAAATTTACATTTGTGGCGGTAAGAGAAAACACAATTTGCGCCCCTGTTGCGCTAACGCAACGCTTTCGTCCTATCCAACGTGTTGGAGTCGCGCATAATTTCGACGCGGAAAATCCCTGGCGGCACCAAAAGAACGCTAAATTATTTTAAAATCTACCGCCGACCGAAAATGCCTGTCATATATGCGTTTTTTGGGTCCTCGCTTTGCTTTCCTCATAAGTCATTATTGAAACGAAAAAAAATCTGAGCGAATTTTTGGGTAACCCTCCACGCAAAAGCCCGCGAATGTCAATTGTTAGCGGGACTCTGGCGATGATTTGGGCGCGTAAATGCGTGCCGAGCAAATTTCTCTGACGACGCAATGACGTTTTGACTACAGCGACGCTACAGCCCGTTCTTTCTTGCTGCGAGCGTCTCTGCCAACCGTCATCTACAAGATTTACAAGCGAATTAACCCGCGCCGATCAACGCAATTGCCGACGTGGCAAACTTACTGACCGCGCTTACTTGCCGAGCTTAGCAATACGATGAGCGAGGCGCGATACTTTTCGGCTGGCATTGTTCTTATGTACGACGCCGCGTTGCGCCGCTCGCATGATAAGGGGCTCTGCTGCCTTGAAAGCTGCAAGAGCCGCCTCGCGGTTTCCGCTTTGGATCGCTTCCTCGACGTTGCGGACAGAATTTCGCAGCGCAGAGCGGCGTCCCTTGTTCACTTCGGTCCGGCGCGCGATCACGCGGGTGGCTTTGCGGGCGGACTTGGTATTGGCCATCGATCTCTCGTTCACAGCTGGCGCTTCGACGGTATTCGCGAAAGCGACGGGGTTTTATATGAAGTTTAGGCGGTGAAAATCATCGCCGCCAAGGTGGAGGCTTATAGAGACGCAGCGCACAGGCGTCAACGTCGGTAATACGCATGGCCTAGGCCACGCGCTTGGACCTTACCGCGTCGTGACCGGTGATAACGGATGCGCGATCGGCCGCCGACAACGGTGCCAAAGGCGGCCTGACACGCGCCAAGCCAGCGTCGCCATGGATGTGCGCGAGCAGCGCTTTCACGCCGGAGACGAGGGGCTTGCCGTCGAACAGCTTGCGGATCGTGACGGCTGCGTCGAGAGCGCCGAGGTCGCCCTGCCGCCAGGCCAGTGCGCAAAAGTCGGCGTTGACATTGGCGGTCGCGGAGATGCAGCCGGCGAAAGTGCCGGACCGCGCCTCGATCAGACACGCTTCCGTTGAAGGGAATACTGCGAAATCCTTGGAGATCGCCGCGGCCGAACGGGCATATGCCATGTCGCCGGACGAATCCTTCAGGCCCACAATCCGCGAAGAGTAGGCGTCCAGCAACCGGCGGATCAGGGCGACGTGCCAGGGCAATCCGGACATGGCGGGGAAGTGGTAGAGATAAATTGGAATCGGCTCTGCTTTTGTTGTCTTCACCAACGTGTCGACATAAGCAACTAGCCCGTCGTCAGGCACTCCCTTGTAGTAGAACGGCGGGAGTACAAGCGCGCCTCCGAAGCCAAGTTCGGCTGCGTGACGCGTCAGCGCGACCGCATCCGACACTGCAGCGGCACCAGTTCCGACCATCAGGCGATGCAACGGCAGGCCATTGGCTTTGTAGGCATCCATCACAGCCTTGCGCTCGTCGAGCGAGAACGATGTCGCTTCGCCTGTTGTGCCGAGCACGTTGAGTCCGTCGCAGCCATTGTCGAGCAGATGACGTGCCAGATTCACCGCGCGTTTGAGGTCGGGTGCTCCGCTCTCATCGATGGGTGTGGCGACGGCGGCGATCACGCCGGAAAGGGGCTGGCTCAAAAATCCCTCCAATTTTTTTGTCGTCATGGCCGGGACAAGCCCTGCCTGACAGGTGAAATTCAACCACTTACATTGTAGGCCGCAAGCGCTGCCATGTTGACCAGTTGGTTGTCTTTGGCGCCAAGTTGGACGATCTGCACCGGTCGATCGAGCCCGACCAAGAGTGGGCCGATGACCGTGGCGCCACCAAGCTCCTGCAGCATCTTGGTTGAGATCGAGGCCGAATGGAATGCCGGCATCACCAGCACATTGGCTGGTCCCGAAAGCCGGCAGAACGGATAGGCTGCCGCCAGCTCGGGATTGAGCGCGACATCTGCCGCCATCTCACCGTCGTACTCAAAGTCGACTCGCTTGCCGTCAAGGATCTTCACCGCTTCGATGACGCGTGCCGAGCGCTCGCCCTCGGGATGACCGAATGTCGAGAAGGCGAGAAGCGCGAGCCGCGGTTCGTAGCCGAGCCGCCGCGCAACGCCGGCGGCTTCGATCGCGATGTCGGCAATTTCCTGCGCGTTGGGCATCTCGGTGACAGCCGTGTCGGCCACCAGTACCGTGCGCCCTCGTGCCACGACCATCGATACCCCGATCACGCGGTGTCCCGGCTTGGGGTCGATCACGTGGCGGATGTCCTCAAGCGCGACGGAGAAATTGCGCGTTACGCCTGTGACCATCGCATCAGCGTCGCCCAGCGCGACCATGCAGGCAGCGAAATGGTTGCGGTCCTGATTAACCAGCCGCTGACAATCGCGCACCAGATAGCCGCGCCGCTGCAGACGCTCATAGAGATAATTGATGTATGCGGCGTTGCGGGTGGAAAGGCGCGCATTGACGATCTCAATGCCCTCGCCGAGTTCGACGCCGCTCTCTTGCGCCGACTGACGCACGCGATCTTCGCGGCCGAGCAGAAGCGCGGTGCCGAGCCCCTGATGGACGAAGCTTGCCGCTGCGCGTATCACCTGTTCCTCTTCGCCTTCGGCAAAGACCACGCGCTTTGGCTGTCGCCGCAACCTGTCGAACACGTGCACAAGCGTTCCAGCAATCGGATCGCGTCGCGCGTTAAGTTGGTGACGGTAGGCGTCCATATCGACAATCGGTTTGCGCGCGACGCCTGTGTCCATCGCAGCTTGCGCGACGGCCGGTGGCACATATGAGATCAGCCGCGGATCGAAGGGCACCGGGATGATGTAGTCGGAGCCGAACTTGGGCCGCATGCCATAGGCGCTTGCGACTTCATCCGGCACATCTTCGCGCGCGAGCGCGGCGAGCGCACGGGCGGCCGCGATTTTCATTTCCATGTTGATGGCGGAAGCACGCACGTCGAGCGCCCCCCGAAAGATGTAAGGAAAGCCGAGCACATTGTTGATCTGGTTTGGATAGTCCGATCGGCCTGTTGCCATGATGGCATCGTCGCGCACGGCGGCCACCTCCTCGGGCGTGATCTCCGGATCCGGATTGGCCATCGCGAAGATGATCGGCTTCGCCGCCATCTTCTTCACCATGTCCTGCGTCACCGCGCCCTTGGCGGAGAGGCCAAAGAATACGTCGGCGCCTTCCAGCGCCTGCTCCAGCGAGCGCGCTGAAGTTTTGATGGCGTAGCCGGACTTCCACTGGTTCATGCCGTCCTTGCGGCCCTGGTAGATCACGCCTTTGGTGTCGCAAAGGATCAGGTGCTCCGGCCTGAAGCCGATTGCTTTGAGTAACTCCAGGCTCGCGATGCCCGCAGCGCCCGCGCCATTGCAGACCAGCTTTGTGGTCGCGATCTCGCGGCCGGTCAGGTCGAGCGCGTTGAGCAGTCCGGCGGCGGCAATGATGGCGGTACCGTGCTGGTCGTCGTGGAACACCGGGATGTCCAGCAACTCGCGCAGCTTCTGCTCGATGATGAAGCACTCGGGCGCCTTGATATCCTCGAGATTGATGCCGCCCCAGCCGGATCCGAGATAACGGACGCAATTGATGAAGTGTTCAGGGTCTTCCGTAGAGACTTCCAGATCGATGGAGTCGATATCCGCAAAGCGCTTGAACAGCACGGCCTTGCCTTCCATCACGGGTTTTGCCGCCAGCGCGCCGCGGTTGCCGAGCCCCAAAATGGCGGTGCCATTTGTGATGACGGCGACGAAATTGCCTTTCACCGTGTAGTCGTAGGCACGGCTCGCGTCTTCCGCGATGGCGAGCACCGGCACAGCGACTCCTGGGGAGTAGGCAAGCGACAAGTCGCGCTGTGTCGCCATGGGCTTGGTCGCAATTACCTCCAGCTTCCCTGGGCGGCCAATACTGTGGAATTGCAGGGCTTCTTGGTCGGTAAAAGTCGGCCGGCTGCGACCGGCAGGGGGCTTCGCGGGCATTGTTACTCCATGCACTTACCGGAATGCCCGGCGCCGGCGACGTTAGCGGATGCAACCATAATGACTCAAGGGAACGGAACACTGCTGATACACTGTTGAATGAAAGTTTGGCACGGGTTAATCGGTGCCCGCGCGAAACTATTTCGTCATCGGCTAGTTGGGGGCCAATGATCCGTTTTTTGCTCCGCTTTGTCGGGCTTATCTGCCTGGCGTCAGGCTTTATCCTGTTAATCTATGACGGGACGAAGTCGATTGCTGGCAACAGGCTCTTTCTGACCAGCGTCCGGACGCTATGGGAGCTGATCAATGCCGGCAGCCTCGCGAAACTTGAGCCGGTGATCCGCTCCTATGCCGGCGGTTATCTCTGGGACCCGGTCATGGTTGGGATTTTGGCGGCGCCCAGTTGGGGGCTGCTCGGCGTTCTCGGCATCCTTTTCCTGATCCTCGGCCGCAGGAAGAAGCCGCTGATCGGCTACGCCCGGTCTTAAGGCCTCAGTGAGCTTTTAGGGCACTGTCTGAGACGTGATCGTCATGACCGTTTCAGCCGGCCCCCGCTCAACATATATTAGCGCCAACGATTGCAGGAGAACCAAGCATGTTCGGCTTCAAGAAAGTTGAAATGCCCAAGCCCGGCGAAGCACTCCCGGGCCGCGCTGCTCCGATCCGCACGGCCGCAACACATTTCGTTAATCACCGTCCGTTGAAGGGGCCTTATCCCGAAGGGTTCGAAAAGGCGATGTTCGGCCTTGGCTGCTTCTGGGGGGCCGAGCGCAAGTTCTGGGAATTGGGTGACGGCATCTATACAACGGCCGTCGGCTATGCTGGCGGAATGACGCCTAATCCGACCTATGAGGAGGTCTGCTCGGGACGGACGGGCCACAACGAAGTGGTGCTGGTGGTCTATGACCCGAAGAAGATTTCGTACGAAACGCTGCTCAAGACCTTCTGGGAAAGCCACGACCCGACCCAGGGCATGCGGCAAGGCAACGATATCGGCACGCAATATCGTTCAGGGATCTACACATTCAATGCCGCCCAGCGTCAGGCCGCCGAAGCATCGAAGGCGATGTATGAGCAGGAATTGAAGAACAAGCGCTACGGAACGATCACCACGGAGATCGTCGACGCGCCGGAATTCTATTTCGCCGAGGACTATCACCAGCAGTATCTGGCAAAGAACCCGTACGGGTATTGCGGCCTTGGCGGCACCGGCGTCTCGTGCCCCATCGGCACCGGCGCCAAGCTCGCCCAGGGCGCCTCGGCGTAGGATCCACTTCTATGTCGTGAATGTCAGACCATGCCGGTGAAGGCCGGCATGGTCATTTTATAGGGCTTCGTTTGCGAGTGTTGGTTGGGATCGAATTGGTAAGGATTTGTTAACCACATAACGCTTTTTCGGCGGACCACAGCGGGACAGTATTTTTACGTCGGCAATCGAGGTGTCGCGCTCTCGTCCGTCACGCCTTCTTCATGTGTTTTGCAAGAAATTCCTGCGTGCGCTTCCAGGCGAGATCCGTAGCCTCCTTGCGAAAGCTCGCGCGATCATCATTAGAGAATGCGTGCGGCGCATCCGGGTAGACATAGATTTCCGCCTGCGGCTGTTTCTTCTTGATCATTTCTACGACATCCATCGGGATGCTTTCGTCCTTTTCACCGAAATGCATCTGCGTCGGGCATTTCGGTTTTTCATCGGCGAATTTCCCGATGGCGCCGCCGTAGTAGCAAACTGCAGCCGATAGACCCGGAACGCGGCAGGCGGCAAGGAAGCTGGCGGTGCCGCCCATGCAGTAGCCGACAATGCCAACCGGTCCGGTCCCTTTGAGATCGGCAGCGGCGGCGGCAATGTCGTGCATCATGTGATCCCAGTTGAGATTGCCGAGATAGCTGCGCGCGTGGGCTATTTCGTCTGGCGTGTAACCACTCTCGAAATCGCGCACAAAGCGATCAAACACGGCCGGCGCAACGGCCGCGTAGCCGATGGATGCGAAGCGGTCGCACATCGCGCGGATGTGACGGTTCACGCCGAAAATTTCCTGAATCACCACGATGCCGCCCTTGGGCGTGCCCGATGGATCGGCGCGGTAGGCGCCGAGCGAGTGTTTATCCGCGGTGGTCAAAGTGAATTGCTTACCCAAGGTAACCTCCCGTTATCTTTTGCGACGAAAACCTGGCCGGGCTTTTAGCACAAGGCTTATCAGCTCGTCATTTGGGGTCACGTCGAAGCTGGCGGAACCGGCTCAAAGGTGACCATCAAACTTATGCGAACGTCTTCGCCAGCAGCTCGTACGAGCGCTTCCGCGCGCCGTGGTCGAACAACATGGTTGTTATCATCAGTTCGTCCGCCCGGGTTGCCTCGATCAGCGGCATAAGTCTCGCTTTTACCGTTTCAGGCGAACCCACCGAAAGCCGTGTGCGGTTTTGCGCAACGCGTGCCCGGTCGACCGGGGTGTAATCGTAATTTGCGGCGTCTTCCGGTGACGCAAGGGGAAGGTATTCGCCTTTGGCCCGGCGCACGAAATTGAGATCGACTGTTGCTGCCAGTTTTTCCGCTTCCTGATCCGTATCGGCGCAGACGACGTGCGTGGCCAAAATCGCGTATGGCTTGTCGTGCGACGGCGATGGCTTGAAACTTTCGCGGTAGAGCCGCATCGCTTCGGCCGCGTCGAAATTGGCGAAGTGGTGTGCAAAGGAAAACGCTGCGCCGATATGTCCTGCCAACTGTGCGCTGTAGTCCGAGGAGCCGAGCAAATAGATTGGGGGAAGCTCAACGTCGGACGGCATCGCGCGCACGTTGTGGAACGGGTGGCCCGCAGGAAAGCCACGGGTCTCCAGCAACATGAGCTCGTTGAAGCGTTCAAGGAAATCGTCCTCGTCGCTGATACCTTGCCGGCGCCGAAGCGCATAGGACGTGGCCGGGTCGGTGCCGGGCGCGCGACCAAGGCCGAGATCAATGCGGCCCGGGTAGAGTGCCTCCAATACCTTGAATCGTTCGGCGACCATTAGGGGCGCATGGTTCGGCAGCATGACGCCGCCTGACCCGATGCGCATATTCTTGGTCACCGCGGCGATCTGGCCGATCATAATGTCGGGTGCCGAACTCGCGATTGCCGGCAAATTGTGATGCTCGGCCACCCAATAGCGCCTAAAACCAAGGCCGTCGGCGTGTTGCGCCAAATCGAGCGTATTGCGCAAGGCCTGCGCGGCCGTAGAACCGGCGGAAACGGGTGACAGATCGAGAATTGATAGCGGGACCATGGCGGACACTTCTACTAACATGTGAGCGCCGTCTTTTCGCCCGCATGTTCCGGCGTATGATAAATGGCAGCCTCGGAGGAGGGCGTCCATGGCTTCACTGATCGAATGGAAAGTGCCCCAGGCGGTGCAGCCGCGAGCGGAGGACTACTCCTACGACCTTGAGCGCGCGCTGACCTCGGTCGTCGGTCTGCATTCAATTATTCCGCCCGATGCCTTCACCGCCGATACGCTCGGTGTCGAGCGCGCCGGCAATGGCGTTCTGGTCGACGAGGGCGTCGTCCTGACGATCGGCTACCTGATCACCGAGGCTGAGACGGTCTGGCTGCATCTTGGCGACGGTCGCGTGGTGCAGGGCCATGCGCTCGGGTTCGACCAAGAGACCGGTTTCGGACTGGTGCAGGCGCTCGGCAAAATTGATCTGCCTGCACTCGAGATCGGCTCGTCGAAGTCGGCAGAGGTCGGTGAACGCGTGGTTGTCGGTGGCGCCGGTGGCCGCACGCGTTCGCTCGCCGGTCGCATCGCGGCCAGACAGGAATTTGCCGGCTACTGGGAATACGTGCTGGACGAGGCGATTTTCACCTATCCGGCCCACCCCAACTGGGGCGGCACCGCTTTGATTTCGAGTGCAGGAAAACTGATCGGCATCGGCTCGCTGCAGCTTGAGCGAGCGCGCGAAGGCAAGAATGAGCATCTCAACATGGTCGTGCCGATCGATCTGTTGAATCCGATCCTCGACGACCTACGCAAATTCGGGCGCGTCAACCGGCCGGTGCGGCCGTGGCTTGGCCTTTATTCAACCGAGATCGAAGACAAGATCGTGGTCGTCGGTATTGCTCCGAAAGGACCGGCAGCGCGTGCCGAGATCAAGACGGGTGATGTCGTCGTCGCGGTCGCCGGCGATCGGATATCCACGCTCGCAGGTCTCTATCGCAAGGTGTGGGCACTTGGGCATGCCGGTGTGGAAGTGCCGCTCACGCTCTATCGGGATGGTGTCACCTTCGACGTGCGCGTGAACTCGTCCGACCGTACGAAATTTCTCAAAGGTCCACGACTGCACTGAGCGCCAGCGCGTCACCCTTCTTCGATCTTGTCCACGCGGTCCGGATAGAAGGCCAGATAGTCTTTGATCTCGCCAACCGCGGCGAAGGGCTGCTCGTAGCTCCATACCGCGTTCTCGGCGCCACGGCCGTCGGCGACGATGCTGAAGTAACTGGCATCACCTTTGTAAGGGCAGTGTGTGCGATGATCGGTACGCCGGAGCAGGCTCATGTCAGCGTCGCTGCGCGGGATATAGAAAACCGGCTTGTAGCTTGCTTCCTTGAGCGTGAGCGCGTGGCGCGTATCGGCGACCGCACGGTCGGCAAACATGACGCGCACGCGGCTGGCATTTTTGGCAATCGTGATCGGATGATCGGGACCGGGGAGTTTCATGGCGTCTCGCTGGCCTCATAGATAATGTTTCGTAAACAGGCGTGGGGGCACGGCCTGCCCACTCATTAAGCTAAGAGCGGTAGTCCGCGCCCGCCAGCCGGATTGCGAAAAATTGAACGATAGCTCTCAGCAAAACTAGAGACTCTGCGGCCTAGATTGTGTGTGAGCTCACGTGCGGTTCTGCGGGTTTCATGGCCAACAAGCAAATCGAAAAGATGATCCAGGGTCTCAATATCCTGGTTGTCGATGACAATGCCTACATGCGCCGGCTGACGCGCATGATGCTGACCAATCTCGGCGCCAAGTCGGTCCTCGAGGCCAATGACGGCCTTGCCGCGCTCGAGGCCATACGCAACTCGGACCCCGATGTCATGCTGCTCGATTGGGACATGCCGGTGCTCAATGGCATCGAAGTGTTACGAATAGTCCGCTCGCCCGGGGTGTTTCCGCGTCCCAATCTGCCGGTCATCATGTTGACCACGCGCGCGCAACGCTCAAATGTGCATGAGGCGCTGCGTGCGGGCGCCAATGAATTTCTGCTCAAGCCGACATCGCCCAAGGCGCTTTGCGACCGTCTGATCTCCATCGTCTTCAAGCCGCGACCAATGATGAAGTTCGGCAATTGTTATGTGCCGGAGCCGAGGCGCACGGCGACGCGCGACGTGGCCACAGCGGACTAGAGCTGGCCCATACCGGGCAACCGGTCATCGATCTGGCCGGGATCAAGGCCGAGCGGGCACTGTGACGAAGTGGCGCGCCCGAGACGATTCGAACGTCCGACCTTTGCCTTCGGAGGGCAACGCTCTATCCAGCTGAGCTACGGGCGCGTGTAAACCCTCAATAGACGAAACGCCTGCGTGCGGCAACGGCGGGTCGACCACCGAAAAGGCCCGGCGGACCTTGAGCTTTCTGTGGTTAAGCCAGCCACAAAGGCGCTCTTTGCTAGGCGTCTTGGGACGAATCTCTTAGTGGTTGCAGGTTCGCGCATTGTGCGCCTCAAGGAGCATTGTCAAATGACAGCAGCAGCCGCGTCACCCAAGCCGAAAGCCGGTAAGCCGGTCACCACCAGGCACCTGGCGGCCGCGCTCTCGGAACAGCACCAGCTCACGAAAAAGCAGGGCCTCGAGATGCTGGAAGACTTGATCGGCCTGATCACCAAGCACCTGAAGAAGGGCGAGCGGGTGAAGATCTCCGGCCTCGGTATTCTGGTCGTGCGCAAGCGTGCCGCCCGCATGGGCCGTAACCCGATGACGGGCGAGGCGATCAAGATCAAGGCGAGTAAAAAAGTGGCATTCCGTGCCGCCAAAGACCTGAAAATGGCGATCTGAACCGTCTGTCGGTTGTTTTGCAAAACCCCGCCGCTCGCCGGCGGGGTTTTTGTTTGGCTGAGTGGCAGCGTGCTGACGGAACCAAATCTTGCTTGCAGCGTTGCCGACGCCGAGTTGCCTGCTAAAATCTTAAAAATAAAAATTTGAAACTGGGTGGTGGGTGTGAGGACATTTGCGCCGCGTGGGCGCAGCGCACTGACCGGCGTTGCGCTCGCAACGTTGTGTGGCTTGTTGCCTGGTGCGGCCACGCAGTCGCTTGCGCAAACGACGGTGCGGATCGGTCATTTTCCCAACATCACGCATGTTCAGGCATTGGTCGCGCATAACATGTCGCGACAAGGGAAAGGCTGGTTCGAAGAGCGGCTTGGATCCGACGTCAAAATCGAGTGGTACGTCTACAATGCCGGCCCAAGCGCGGTGGAAGCGATTTTTGCGAAATCAATCGACGTCACTTATGTCGGGCCCAACCCGGCGATCAACGCCTATGTACGCTCGCGCGGCCAGGAAATCCGCATCGTGGCCGGTTCGGTGAATGGCGGCTCCGCGCTGGTCGTGCAAAAGGCGGCCGGGCTAAAGACGCCGGCCGATTTCCGCGGCAAGAAAATCGCCACGCCTCAGTTCGGCAACACCCAGGATGTCGCCGCGCGCGCCTGGCTTTCCTCAGGCGGCCTCAAAGTGACGCAGGCAGGCGGCGATGCGCAGGTCCTGCCGACAGCCAATCCCGACCAATTGCTGTTGTTCAAGGAAAAACAGATCGACGCAGTGTGGACCGTGGAACCCTGGGTCTCGCGCCTCGAAATGGAGGCGGATGGCGAGGTTCTCGTTGATGACCGGGAGGCAATTACCACCGTGCTTGTCACCAGGGCCGACCTGCTTGCAACCAAACAAGGCTTGGTGCGTAAATTGGTCGATGCGCACCGCGAGTTGACCGATTGGATTCTCAAGAACCCGGCCGAAGCCGAACGCATAGCGCGTGAGGAGTTGAACGAGGAGATGCACACGAAATTCGCGCCCGAACTCATTGGAAAGGCGTGGCGCCGCATCGTGGTGACCAGCGATGTAACACTCGATTCTCTTCAGAAATTCGTGTCCAGCGCGCAATCCGTCGGCTTTCTGCGTGGTGCACCCGACATTTCTCAACTCGTCGCGAATCCATGATCTCCACCGATTCCGAACCAGCGGCATCGCCGCCGGCCGAACTCGTGGTCGAGGGCGTCGACAAGTGGTTCCGTACCGATCGCGCGACAACCCATGCGATCGAGAACATCAGCTTGCGTGTTGCCGGTGGTGAATTCGTCTGTCTGGTCGGGCCAAGCGGCTGCGGTAAATCGACGCTGCTGGATATCATTGCCGGTCTCACCACGCCGGATCAGGGCCGCGTGCTCGCCGATGGACAACTTGTGCAGGGTCCGGGACGACACCGGCTGGTCATGTTCCAGGAATCCGCGCTCTTTCCCTGGCTCAATGTTTTCGGCAACGTGATGTTCGGGCTGCATCGCAAGCCCGAATTGACCATTCGGCAGCGTCGCGCGATCGCCGAATATCATCTCCGGCTTGTCGGTCTTGAGAAATACAAACACGCCTACGTTCATGAGTTGTCCGGCGGCATGAAGCAGCGCGTCGCACTGGCGCGATCGCTGGCGCCCGATCCGCGCGTGCTTCTCATGGACGAGCCGCTGTCCGCGCTCGACGCGATCACGCGCGAGCAGCTCTGCTACGACATCCAGGAGATCTGGCAGAAGCGGCGCAAGACCATCATCCTCGTCACCCACGATGTGCGTGAGGCGGTGTGTTTCGCCGACCGCGTGTTTCTGCTGTCGCCGAGCCCCGGACGGATCCGCGAGGAATTCCGCGTCCCGCTGCCGCGTCCGCGCGATATCAACAGTCCCGAGCTTGCACATATCGCTCAGCGCATTACGGCCGCGTTGAAGGGCTATCTCTCCGAGACTCCCGAGGCAGCCGAATGAGGCGCGCCGTCGTCGCCGTGGCATTCTTCGCGGTGTTGCTCGGCATCTGGCAGCTGGCAACGATGAGCGGACGTTGGTCGCCGGTGCTTCTGCCGCCGCCGGTCATGGTCGCTGAATATCTACGCGACGCGTTTCGTGACGGATCACTGACTGAAGCGATTGTAGTGACGCTGCGACGATTGCTGATCGGTTATGCCATCGGTGTTGCGATCGGTTTGCCGCTCGGTCTCCTCACCAGCACGTCCGACTATTTCGAGGACACGATCGGCGCGCTGGCGCTCGGGTTACAGACGTTGCCGAGCGTCTGCTGGGTCCCGCTCGCGCTGCTGTGGTTCGGCCAGACCGAGTCGGCCATGCTGTTCGTCGTGGTGATGGGCACGGTGTGGTCCGTGGTGCTCGCGACCGATACCGGGGCGCGCACGATTCCTTCGATTTACGCCAGGGCCGCGCGCACAATGGGATCGGAAGGATTCGACAAGTGGACGCGCGTGATCCTGCCGGCATCGCTGCCGTTTGTCGTCAGCGGCATGAAACAGGGCTGGGCTTTTGCCTGGCGCTCGCTCATGGCGGCGGAGATCTTTGCCACCATCCTGACCGGCTTTGGCCTCGGCCATTTGCTGCAATATGGCCGCGAACTCAGCGCCATGGACCAGGTGATCGGCGTGATGGTGGTAATCGTGGTGATTGGCTTGATCACCGACAAGGCACTCTTCTCGCCGTGGGAGCGTTTCCTGCATCGGCGTTGGGGCACCGGACTGAAGTAGGGCCGGTTCCTCACAAAAGTTTCTGTCGCCCCTGCTTGACTTTAATCCTATCATTGAATATAGTCCTATCCGTTCGGTTCTTCGAGGGGCGTCATCTAGAGGCGTCTTGATGGTGGAGCCGGATGCGGCGCCCGCGCGCGTGC
>Ga0126381_100004365_pt1 | contig 15385 bp, 15 predicted proteins | sample PanSoiMetPlot_28_FD_96465 | JGI IMG/M metagenome (GOLD analysis project Ga0126381, IMG submission 96465) | Tropical forest soil microbial communities from Panama - MetaG Plot_28 | ecosystem: Environmental > Terrestrial > Soil > Tropical forest > Bulk soil | place: Panama | collected 2016-02-17 | reverse complement strand
CGAGATCGACGCCCCGACGATGCTGGAGCAGGCCAAGTCCGAAGCGGATCGGCAAGCGCTGACCATGATGTTCGCGCGCACCGAATACGGCCGTCCCTATTTCACGCCGCCCGAGGTGCCCCGAGCACGGGTGCAAGCGCTGCGCCGGGCTTTCGACGCCACCATGAAGGATCCGAGCTTCATTGCCGACGCCGCCCAGCTGCAGCTCGAACTGAGCCCCATGACAGGGGAAGAGGTTCAGGCGCTGGTCGCCAAGCTTGCCGCCACACCGGGCGAAACCGTCGCGCGGGTGCGCAGCGCGCTGGCTCCGCCATAAGGCGGCGGCGCGCATTGTGGGCGCGTGTTGCCCGCCGAAACCCCTGCCTGCTATAGGGCGGTCGGCCGGCACAGGGCGCCGGTCACACACGCGCGAGGTCCCGATGGCGGTTGATGCCGATACTGTGCGCCGCATCGCCCATCTGGCGCGCATCGCGGTTGCCGACGAGGAGGTCGAGCATCTCAGGGGCGAGCTCAACGCCATATTGGCGTTTGTCGAGCAGCTGGCGGAGGTCGATGTCGAGGGAGTCGAGCCGATGACATCGGTCATCCCGATGGCGCTGAAGCAGCGTGAGGACAAGGTCACCGAGGGCGGCATCGCCGACGATATCCTGCGCAACGCGCCGGCGGCCGAGGACCATTTCTTTGCGGTGCCAAAGGTGGTCGAGTGAGCGATCTCACGCTGCTCACGCTCGCCGATGCGCGCGATGGGCTCAAAGGCCGAAGCTTCAGTGCAGCCGAGCTGACGCAGGCGCACCTGTCGGCAATCGAGCGCGCTCGCCAGCTCAATGCCTTCGTGCTGGAGACGCCAGAGCAGGCGCGCGCCATGGCGAACGAGGCCGATGCCCGGTTGCGCTCGGGCACCGCGCGGCCGTTGGAAGGGATTCCGCTCGGCGTCAAAGACCTGTTCGCTACGGCGGGCGTGCGCACCACCGCCTGCTCGCGCATCCTCGACGGCTTCGTGCCGACCTATGAGTCGAGTGTCACCGCCAATCTCTGGCGCGACGGCGCGATCCTCCTCGGCAAGCTCAACAATGACGAATTTGCCATGGGCTCGTCCAACGAAAACTCGGTGTTCGGTCCGGTCGTGTCGCCCTGGCGGCGGCAAGGCTCGAACACGCCACTGGTGCCGGGCGGCTCATCCGGCGGCTCAGCCGCCGCGGTGGCGGCACGGCTTTGCCTGGGCGCCGTCGGCACCGATACCGGCGGCTCGATCCGTCAGCCAGCGGCGTTCAGCGGCATCGTCGGGATCAAGCCGACCTATGGCCGCTGTTCTCGTTTCGGCATCATCGCCTATGCGTCCTCGCTCGATCAGGCGGGACCGTTCGCGCGCACGGTCCGCGACGCCGCTATCCTGCTCGGCTCGATGGCGGGCCATGACCCCAAGGATTCCACCTGCGTCGACGCCGCGGTGCCAAGCTATGAGGCGTCGGTGGGCCGTTCGATCAAGGGCATGAAGATCGGGATTCCCAGGGAATACCGGGTCGAAGGCATGGCGGCCGAGATCGAGCGGCTGTGGGAGCAGGGCGCCCAATGGCTCAAGGCGGCAGGTGCCGAGGTCGTCGAGGTCTCGCTGCCGCACACCAAGTACGCGCTTGCGGCCTATTACATCGTGGCGCCCGCGGAGGCCTCTTCGAACCTCGCGCGCTATGACGGCGTCCGCTATGGGCTACGGGTTCCGGGACGCGACGTGATCGACATGTACCGGAGGACCCGCGCGGAGGGCTTTGGACCGGAGGTGCGCCGGCGCGTCATGATCGGCACTTATGTCCTGTCCGCCGGTTACATCGATGCCTATTATGTGCGCGCCCAGAAGGTGCGCACCCTGATCAAGCGGGATTTCGAACGCTGTTTTGCCGACGGCGTCGACGCGATCCTCGCCCCGGCAACGCCTTCCGCGGCCTTCGGCATCGGCGAAAAAGGCGAGGCGAGCCCGGTCGAAATGTATCTCAATGACGTGTTCACGGTGACGGTGAACATGGCCGGCTTGCCCGGCATCTCGGTGCCGGGGGCGCTGTCGTCGGAGGGGTTGCCGCTCGGCCTGCAGCTCATCGGCCGTCCGTTCGACGAAGAGACGCTGTTCTCGGTCGCGCAGGTGATCGAGGACGCGGCCGGGCGATTTGTTCCGGAATGTTGGTGGTCTTAGTCCGCCATGACGCTTGCAGAGTTCAAGCGCAGCTTGTCGAGGGAGAAGCCACCACCGAGCGGAGTAACTGCGCTCGTCGCGCTCTGGTGGGCGGCAAAGGACGATTGGAGACGCGCGCATAGTTTGGTGATGGACGAAGGCGGCAAGGACTGCGCCTGGGTGCATGCCTATCTGCACCGCGCGGAGGGCGATCTCGAGAATGCGCGCTATTGGTACCGCCGGGCCGGGAAGCCGGCGGCGCAAGGGCGCCTGCAGGCGGAATGGGATGCGATTGCCGGCGCGCTTCTGTCCCGGCCTTGATCCGGGCCGGCCAGACACTCGGAGGTTGGAACAGTCCCGACTTTCCCGGATTCCCCCTGACGCGCAGCTTGGCACGTCCCGGCTCAGGGCCGGGACAGGAAGGGCGCTATCTCGACTTCGGCACCGACATGTTGATCGGCGGTTGCGAGGTGTGCACCGGTGGCAGGTCCTTATCGCTCTCGATGGTCTTCTTGCCGAAAAAGCGGTCGCCGCCGTTGAGCAGGAACGCAACCGCAAGGAAAGCGACCAGCGCCGAGATGAGAATCCCTAGGCCCCCGATGCCACCGTTCGGCGATCTGTTGTCAGCCATGGCAAGCTCCGCTAATCCACCCCCATAGGGGCGAACGCAGACGGCGAAGATGAGTTCCGCCACGTTTTTGACCGGTAGATGAATGCCCAGTCCCTCCAAGAGATCGAAATTGATCGCCGGCGCGACCGGAGATTGGGAGGTCGTCATCGGGCTCGAGGTCCATGCCCAGGTCAGCTCGCAATCGAAGCTGTTCTCGGGCGCCTCGACCGCTTTCGGGGGCGAGCCGAATGCCCAGGTCTCGCTCATCGATGCGGCCATGCCCGGCATGCTGCCGGTGATCAACGCCGAATGCGTCAGGCAGGCGGTGCGCACCGGGCTTGGGCTCAAGGCCGCCATCAATCTCAGATCGGTGTTCGACCGGAAGAACTACTTCTATCCCGATCTGCCGCAGGGCTATCAGATCAGCCAGTACAAGCTCCCGATCGTGGGCGAGGGCGTGGTGGAGCTCACCGCGGCGGACGGCGAAACCATCACGGTCGGCATCGAGCGGCTGCATCTCGAGCAAGATGCCGGCAAGTCGCTGCACGACCAGCGCCCGGACGTGTCGCTGGTCGATCTCAACCGCGCCGGCGTCGCCCTGATGGAAATCGTGTCCAAGCCCGACCTGCGCTCGGCCGACGACGCCAAGGCGTATGTCGGCAAGCTGCGCACGATCCTGCGCTATCTCGGCACCTGTGACGGCGACATGGAGAAGGGCAACCTGCGCGCCGACGTGAACGTGTCGGTGAACCGGCCGGGCGAGGGGCTGGGCACCCGTTGCGAGATCAAGAACGTGAACTCGATCCGCTTCATCGGCCAGGCGATCGAATGCGAGGCGCGGCGCCAGATCGCCGTGCTGGAGGACGGCGGCAGGATCGAACAGGAGACGCGGCTGTTCGACCCCGTCCGGGGCGAGACCCGCTCCATGCGCAACAAGGAAGAGGCATACGATTACCGATATTTCCCGGATCCCGACCTGCTGCCGTTGACGCTCACCCAAGCCCTTGTCGACGAACTCAAGACCGCCTTGCCGGAGCTGCCGGACGACAAGAAGGCTCGCTTCGTGCACGACTACTCTCTCTCGCTCTATGACGCGGACGTGCTGGTGGCCGAGCGCGCGACTGCCGACTTTTTCGAGGCGGCGGCTCTGGGCCGCGATGCCAAGGCAGCGGCCAATTGGGTAATCAACGAGCTTGCAGGCCGCCTCAACCGCGAAGGAAAGACCATCGTGTCCTCGCCGGTCTCGCCCGCCAAGCTCGGCGCCATCCTCGACCTGATCGCGGCGGGCACGATTTCCGGCAAGATCGCCAAGGATCTCTTCGAGATCGTGTGGGACGAGGGGGGCGAGCCCGCCGAGATCGTGGCGGCGCGCGGCATGGCGCAGGTGACAGATCTGTCCGAGATCGCGGCAGCGGTGGACGACATCATCGCCAAGAACCCCGACAAGGTTGCGCAAGCCAAGGTCAAGCCGGCGGTGATCGGCTGGTTCGTGGGTCAGGTCATGAAGGCATCCGGCGGCAAGGCCAATCCCGGCGTGGTAAACGATCTGCTTCGCGGCAAGCTCGGCATCTGAGCGCGAAGCACGACACAATCCTTGCGTCGCGACCTGTCCTGTCGCTCCTCGGCCGCCCTCCGCGACAGTGAAATTTGCCTTTGCACCCCCCGACTCCCGTCGCGCGAAACCGTCGTGCGGGCGCCGCCACAAACGAATCACTTGGGCCGATTCGCGCGATTCGCATCGGATTCGGTCGTTCGGACCCTTCTGGCGCCTTCGGCCGCGAAAATTTTTTTCACAGGCGATTGAGTGCGTTTTGTCGCGCTCGTTCGACCGGCTACAGCGTTGCACGCACGGCGCAAGCGCGCTCGCCAAGGCTCGGGCCCGGCCGGCATGATATCGCAGAAATGCCGGTGGAATCGATGTTTCTCGCAATTCAGCAAACAAGCGGAAAAAACCGAGCGTGCGATCGCGCTCAAACGCGCAAGCAGCCATCGTCAGCACGTCGCTAACCACAACAGCTAGCGCCAACGCCGCGGGATATACGCTTCCTTAGTGGAAAAGATGTTTTTTTCGTCCCGCTGTAGTAATCGGAACGTAGTGCTCGCGATCCCCGTGAGCACTGTACCGACATCGCCACTCACTCACGGCTAGGAGGGCAGCATGGCGAAGAAGCGAAAGACGAAAGCGAAGGCGGCGGCGAAGAAGACTGCGCGCAAGACCAAGCGCAGAAAGAAGAAGATGTAGAGCAGCCTCGCCTTACAGTCTTCGACTCCTTTGGATGTCGATGACTGCGTCTAACGGGCCGGCGAGCGCCGATCAGCGAACCGCAGAGCGAGATCGCCATCGGCACGCCGGCCCAGTCGACGCCAAGGGCGTCGGCGAGAGAGGAAGCTCAGGCTTGCAGCCCCGCACCGAAGGTGCCGGGCCGCCCAGGTCGAAAGGGGGAATGAATTCCACCTGGAGACCACCGGCAGGCTTACCCGCCGCCGGGCCTGCGCTTCCGGAATCTCGCCGACGCCCTCGTGTTTTTCTCAACGGATTTTTGAGCGTTGCCTTTGAGCGGCCCGTCAACTCCGGGTCCACTTTGAGGCCTTGCAGAGCACAACCGCGACGCAGCCCTCGAGCTTAATCGTGTTCGCGTCCTGCAAGGTGAGGCTCCCCGAATAGGTCTTGCCGTCCTCGGCATTGTAGACCTGCCCAGTCCACTTGTTGGCGGTACCGCTCGGCTTCATCCCGAGCACGATCTGCACGCCGATCATCGGCCGGTTGCGCAAACTCGCATCGGCATTGTTCTTGTCGGTCTTCGGCTTGTGGGTATCCGGGTCGGTCGGCTCCTTGAGCGATACGACCGTGCCGCAGAGCGCAGCGCCGCAACTCGCGATCTTCACCGTTGCCTTGCCGTCCTCGGTCAGCCAGTTACCGAGCGGATCGGCAGCCATGACGCTGCCCAGCGAGAGGCCGAGAGCGACGGCCGCAAATGTGCCTGTGGCGATGAATTTCATCGGATTTCCCCTGTATTTACTGCAGCCTTGTGGCCGCCAACTGGACACGAACACTCAAAGTTATCGCAATATTGACGATACGGTCGATCTCCCGCAAGCGCAGATTTGATCGAATTCGCGCACGGCTCGATTCATCTTCGATTCATCTCGAAGCTTAAAACACCTTTCAAATTTTCCCCGGATGATCGCGGCAGCCGGCAAATGCCGGACGGGGAATCCCGCGTGACGCTCACGTTCCGATGGGCGGGCGCCGGAAGGGGAGGCTGACATGGCTCGCATCGAGCTTGCTGACATCAACAACGCGACCTTGGGCGAGGCGCCCGCCGCCGACACGTTCTTCGAGCTCGGCATGATGTATTCGGTCGGGCGCAGCGTTCCGGTCGACTACGTCGTGGCTCACAAGTGGTTCAACCTGGCCGCCATGCGCGGCAATGACGATGCGGTGCGGCTGCGCCAGGAGATCGCCGCGCAGATGTCGGAGGCGGAGATCGCCGCCGCCCAGCGCGCGGCGCGCGCCTGGCTCAAGGGCATAGATCGCGACCGCTATCACCCGCTTCCCATCCGCGCCGCCGCCGAGTGCCGGGCGCCTTGACCCAGCCCATTGGCCCCGCCTTCGACTATCGTTCTTTCGACCGCAAGTTTTCGATGCGCAAAGAGATGTGACACCCCGATCGGCCGGGCGAGACGGTCGATGGCCACGACATCAAGAAGATGATCACCGAGCGCATGGCCTTCGTAGATTCGCGCTCCGAGACGCTGATCCAGGCAGTGGCAATATCGACCAGCTTCTTGCGGCGCCTGCTGGCCCGCAAAGTCGCTGGCGATGAAATCGCGCGAGCGGTTGGGAAACTTCGGATAAATCGGATGCGGGGCCGTGACCGACAATCGCTCCGCATGCTGACGATCTCGCGGCCGCCACGCGGTCAGACGAGTCTTGTCAAGGTGTTGCGCACGATGACCGGCGCCAGTCGAAGCCTGATGAGGCGCGCGCGCCGTACAGCGGCCTGATCGAGCGCGAGGGCGGGCGCTGCGGGCGGCTACACCCTGACAGATGAGGGCTGCGCGGTGCTGGGGGGACGCTGATCCAGCGGGCCGCCCGGCGCCTACGAGATGTCCGCTTCCAGGGCCTGACCGACCGTCCGCGACGTGGCATGCTGACGGTGATGGGGCGATAAGGGCTCAGTCAGGCGCGATGAGCGGCCCGAGGCTCCGGTAGAGCATGTAGGCGGCGACCGCGAACAGGACGACAGCGAACACCTTGACCAAGGCGCCGCGATTGCCCCCTAGTCGTATCGCCAGCCGCATCCCGAGCATCCCGCCGACGCCGCCGCCGACGATGAAGAGGATGGCGGTCTTCCAGTCGACTAGGCCTGAAACGGCGTAGTTGGCGGCAGTGGTCGCGCCGAAGGCGCCGACCGAGAAGAGTGAGGAGCCGACCGCGTTGAGGATCGGCATCCCACTGGACAGGATCAGCCCCGGCACGATGAGGAAGCCGCCGCCAATACCGAAGAAGCCGGACAGAAGGCCGGCGCCCAGGCCGACAACCACGAGACGCGGCGCGATCTCGGCATTCATGCGTACCGCCTGATCACCTTCGTCAGACCGGTGCCACAGCATGGAGATGCCGACCGCGACCATCACGACGGCGAACAACGCCAGAAGGTGCTGGCCGTTCATCATCTTGCCAATCGTGGATCCTATCAGTGCGCCAGCAACGCCAGCAGCGCCAAAAGTCAGCGCGCACGGCCACTTCACCGTGCCGGCGCGTGCATGCTGGGCCAGATTGGCGAAGGCGTTCAGCGCCACCGCCAAAGCACTGGTGCCGATAGCCACGTGGGGGTCGTGGACGCCAACAACGTACAACAGCAAGGGCAGGGCGAGTACGGAGCCGCCTCCGCCAATCAGGCCGAGTAAGAAGCCGACGAGACCGCCGGACAGAACGGTGAGCAGATCTTGCAAAGACATGAGCGGGCACGCGCCTTATTCGTCGCAGCCCCCGCGACCCCGCTCAATCAACTCGAAGACCTTGGAGCACCAAGTGGCATCCCGCCGCCGGCAAACTAGAGCGGCGATCTGCGGGAATGGGACCTCCACCGAGCGAAGGAGTCTTGCGTAGGTGGGACGCAATCGTCAACGGTTTTTGTTGTCAGCATCGTGAACCACGTCGGGCTGGCGGTGAGGTGTTGACTTGGATCAAGGCACCCCGGTCCTGAATGCTCACATCCTTCGCTGCGCCAGCGCGCGATAAAGCATAGCAGGAGGCCCCATGCATTTTGTGATCTCCGCCACCTATGGACCGACCGATCCCACCCGCGCCATGCTCCCGTTCATCTTCGCGGCCTCAGCACTGCAAGCCGGCGACAGCGTCACGCTGATGCTGTTTCATGACGCGGTGCTGACCGCGGTCGACGGTGCCGGCGCCAAACTGGTGCCGGTTGGTCCGCCCAACCGCTACGAAGATGTTGCCGGCAATCCCAAGGTCACGCTCTATGTCTGCATGTCTGCCGGCCTTGCGTCGACGCGCGTGGGCTTCCCGCCGCTTTGCTTGATCGCCGGGCCAAGCTCGCAGGCATGAACGAATTTCACGCCGCCGCGCAGGAGCCAAACAGCAAGGTTGTCGGCTTCTGAGAACGGGACATCTCGCACTTCACTGCGGCAGTGTCTCCCGGCGGTTGCATGCATACTCCTTGTCGTAACCTCCCAATCGGATTAGGAGGACGATATGTCCGTTCAGGTTGATATTGAGCGCACGAGCCTTGTGCGGACAGCTTTGGTACTCGAATGGCTCACGCTGGCGTGGGTGCTGATCGAGGCCGCCGTTGCGATCTCGGCCGGTCGCGAAGCGCACAGCTTGAGCCTGATCGCCTTCGGTGCCGACAGCTTGATTGAGGCTCTGTCGGCCTGTGTGCTCCTGTGGCGGCTCAATATGGAGCTGCGGCACGGCCATGTCTTTTCCGAGGACGCTGAGCGCAAGGCCAGCAAGATTGGCGGCGCCCTTCTATTCGCACTCGCCGCCTACGTGATCGCCAGCGCGGCATGGGGGCTGTGGACCCGCGAGGGTCAGGAGTTCAGCCTCCTCGGTCTGGTGATCACCGCTGCCACGATCCCAATCATGTATCTGCTGGCGAAGCACAAGATCGCCATTGCGGAGAAGATCGGGAGCCGGGCTCTGCGTGCCGACGCAATGGAGAGCATCACCTGCGGATGGCTCTCCTTCGTGGTGCTCGCGGGCATGGTCGCCCAACTGGTCCTTGGCGCGTGGTGGGTCGATTCCCTTACCTCGCTGGCCATCGTCTACTTCCTGGTGAAGGAAGGACGCGAGGCCTGGGCGGTTGAGGAGTGCGGCTGTTCCTCCTGCCACTGACCAAGAGGGGCCACCGGGGGCACGTTCGCTATCGGCGGATGAGCTGCCGTAGTCTGTGTGGGCTTTGCAAATAGCAAGAGAACCGCGTCGATGCGGAGACGCACCCCGGTGTCACGGCCGGCGAGGTAACGGTCTTTTTTGGGGGCCGGGTGGGGGTCGCCCGCCGCCCATGGCAACGCTATTTCGCGACCCTGCACGATGCATAGATGCACCCCGGTGTCACGGTCGCGCAGGTAATGGCGGCTCGGCGAGCGCCATGCCGACGAGCGCGCCGACCCCAATCAACGCAACGACAATCAGTTCGAGCCATGGGATTCCACGCCCGTCGCCGCGCACGAAGCCGATGAGCGCGCTGATCGTGATCAGCGCGGCGCCCAATATGGTGAGCCATGCGATTCGCGGGTCCATTGTGAGCGGGATCGTGGGCCAACAGCCCCGACGCGACCATGGCTCCAATTGTCGCGGCCAGCCTTGATCCGATGGTCGCCATGGCCATGGCTGGATTGGCACCGTTTTTTTTGCCCCGGGGGGTACCTTCCCGCTGCCCGGTCGGAAATCCTTTCGGCGCGACCACCCCTCGGCGCGTCAGTCGGATGCCGGCAGCCGATCCAGAGCCCGCAGCACCGCGCCGCATGCCATTGACCACCGTTCGGCGTCGGCACGCTTCGTGCCATCAGCTCGGCAGCCATCCGGCGCGCCGACATGCCAGCGCATCGCAGCTCAGCCAGGATTCGCGCGATGCGGCGCGCGCGCTGGAACGCCGCGGCCACCCGGAACCGGATGTTCGCGCAAGGTTCGCATAGGGGCAAAATGAACCGTTGACGCAAAAGCCTCGGATACATACACACTTTCGCACCGGAGACGTGGCCGAGTGGCTGAAGGCGGCGGTTTGCTAAACCGTTATACGGGGAAACCTGTATCGTAGGTTCGAATCCTACCGTCTCCGCCAAGCCTGGACGGTCCGTTCCGCTCTTCCCTCTCAGAAATCCGGCTTTTGCGCGCTCGGGACTTCCACCTCCCGATGGGTCAGATAGTCGTGCGGGTTCTCGGCGCAGACCGATTCCCGCCATTCATTGGAGCCGCGCCCATAGGTGATGGTCGCCGACCAGGGCGTGGTGAACACGTCGGCGTCCTCGACCGTGAAGAAGACCTGCAGGAACTTGCCGCGGTAATTGCGATCGAGCTCCGAGGCGCCGCCGGCACGCATGTTCTCCCTGGCATTGCGCTCGAGGCCATCGAGCGCCTCCTCGTAGGGGATCAGCCGATAGCGCTCCACCACATGCAGCTTGTCGCTGTAGGGCGTGCCGTAGAGATCGAGCATGGCAAACGGGCCATGCTTTTGCCCGACAGTGTCGATCACCAATGTATCGCCCTCGTAGCGGCCCACCGCGTCTCCGTGCCAGGTCGGCGTGACGCTTGCGGGATGCGGCGCGTTCATCCGCACCTTGCGGTATTCGTGATTGTAGACGAGCGTCACCTCATGCTGCTGCTGCAGCAGCAAGAGTCCCGTGTTCTTGTAGATGTAAGGCAGCGGCTCGGGCCAGCACTGGTTGGCCGGGCTCGGATAGGTCACGCCGGCTTTCGAGAGCTCACCGAATTTTTTCACGACATCGGAGGCCCAAGGCTGCAGGATTGGGCTTTTGTAGTCGCCGACCAGCTCGTCGTAATTGCTCACGCCGTTGCGCCGCGACAGGTTGCGGATCGAGGTCGGCCCCGATGCCAACGGCTCCATGCCGGGCAGAAAGGGATGCCACCAGATGCCCGCGAGATTCGGGGCCGAGGCTGAATCCGAAGCAACGGCCTCCGGTGGAGCTTTGATGGGGGTCTGTGGAACGGCAGGCGCCGAAAGCATTGCAGCCGACATCACGATCAACAGGAAATCGCCTTGCAGGGTCATGGTGGCTTGCCTCCCACACGGTCTGCGGTTGCGGCCCCGCCGGCCGTTTCGATGGCGGGGCCGAACGCTTTTCCTGGCGCTGGGCTCGGTTCAGCCTCCGAACTTGATCATGTCGCTGCGGGTCAGTGTCGCGTTGCCGGTCACGTTGGCGGGGCCGCCCTTGTAGATGTGCCAGGCGGCGTATTGCTCGTTGTAGGCATCCTCGGCCGACATGCCGTCGACCGGCACCACCGCCTTGTAGCCGCGCTGGGTGGCGCCGTTGGTGGTGCCGCCGACCGCGCCCTGGGCCGAGGTGCCGGTCACGATCACGATCTTGATGCCCTTCTCCTTGAGCCCCTGATCGAGATTGGAGCCGATGAACTTGTCGGCCCCCCCGGAGCCCTCGATGATGAAATCATTCGGGTGCGGCACCAGGCTCTGGTCGACCATGCCGGCAGGCGTCGGATCCTGGCCCACGAGCGTGTAGAAGAGCGGCACGTTCTGCGCCCGCGCCGCATCGATGAGCTTCTTGACGTTGGGGACGCTGGCGATGCAGCGCGGCCGCTGGCCGCAATTGCCCTTCATGAAATCCAGCACAAGCAGCGCCGTGGTCTTCGGATCGACCGTGACCGGCTTGAGCTCCGGCACCGGAGGCGGCTTCACGCTGGCCCAGTCCGCGACGATGTCGTTGGCGAGCGCCGGCAGCGCCATGGCGGCGACGACGGCGGCGGCACAAGACAGCCCGACAATATGCTTCATTGATTCCTCCCTTGGGTCATGAAGAGCAGTCAGCCGCAGCGATCAGGGCATGAACGCTGCCGCGAGCGCAAGCCTTCAGATTCGGCGCTTGCCCGCCTCGAGATCGAGCGCGGCCTTCGGCACTTGCCGATCGAAGATGCGCCAGGGCGCGAGCGCCAGAACAAACCCGGTCGCCGCAAGCCCCATCACGATGAAGGCCCGCCCGGGCCATGGCCCCATGGCCTCGATGAAGGGCGGAAGGGGCCTGTCAGGCGGCGGATTGCCGATGAAGCCGTAGTTCGTGCCGAGCATCAGATTGACCGGCAAGATGAAAGCCGCATAGGCCGCGCTCGCGACCGCCGCCCGCCCGAGATCGCTCCAGTCCGGCCGGAAGCGCAGCACGACGAGGTCGTAGACCGCGCACGTCATGATGATCGTATGGCCCGTCCAGAAGGCCCAGAACGCCAGGTACGCCGGACCATGGTGAAGCTCGGGCTGGATGAAGGCCTGCGAGGTGAGGGTGAAGGTCCAGAAATACAGGGTCGCCCGCAGCCAGCGCTTGCCGGTCAGGAGCACAAGCGGCGCGACCAGCGCGTTGAAATCGCAAAGATGCAGCGGCAGGCCGGCATAGACGTCAATTCCGTTCCAATTCCAGCCGATCGGATAGGCGACCCAGTAGCAGAAGGCGAAGACGGCAAGCGATTTGCGCAGCCTGGCTTCGGCGGCGGTACCGGCCAGCGCGTGGCCGGCGGCAACCACCACCGCCACCAGCAGGGCGCATACTGCGACCGCCGCTGCATGGAGCACGCTGAAGGGAACGAAGACATCCAAGCCGCGCATGCGAAGCCCCCGATTCGACGGCGGTCACCCGACGATAGCACGAACTTTGCACAACGGCCCATTGCGCAGAAAGCAAGCGAGTATGGTAATGAAAGCTCCGGCACAAACGCGCACCCCGGGGGCTTCCCTGCAATGCCGGTATCTAAACGGGCAAAAGGCAATCGATGACGTTTTTCGTCAACCGCGACGTCAACCAGCTTTCCGCGCACGCGAGCCTGCATGCGCTGGCATGGTGCTTTTGCGGCCTGTTCTCGGCGGTCTTCCTGCTGCGCGCCGGGCTGACGGTAGCGCAGACGTTTCTTGTCTTTGCGGCAATCCTGACCCTGCGCTTCGCACTTCGACCGCTGGTGCTGGCGCTCGCGCCCGCGATCGGCTTGCGGCGTACGATGATCGTGGGGACCCTGGTGTTTGCTTGCCAGTTTCCGTTGCTTGCTTTCGTCCAAGGGATTGGACCGGCATTGGCGCTCTACTGCTTCATCAGCGCGCTCGGCGATGTGCTCTATTGGCCCTGCTCGCACGCCTTTTTCGCTGCCGTGGGCGAGGTCGAGCTGCGGGGAAGTCAGGTTGCGGAGCGCCAGGTGCTCGGCGCGCTTGCCGGCGTGCTCGGTCCCGCGGCGGGCGGCGTGATGCTGGCGGCATTCGGTCCCTGGCCGGCGTTCCTGGCTGCCTTCTTAACCGAGATCGCGGCGATTGTGCCGCTTCTCTATGTCACCGAGCCGCCGATTGCGCGCAAGCCTGCCGACGGCGCCTTTGCGGCCGCCAAGGCGGGCGTTCGCCTGTTCTTCACCGACGGCTGGATCTGCATGGGCTCGGGCCTGGCCTGGAGCATCATGATGTTCCGCGCCTTGGGGGCGCGCTACGACGCGTTCGGCGGGGCGCTGGCGGCGGCCGGGCTTGCCGGAGCACTGGGCGGCATGCTGCTCGGGCGATTCATCGACCGGGGCCATGCGCTGCAATCGACCCTGGTGAACGCGGCCATTCTGGCGGGAAGCCTTATTGTCAGAGCGCTCTGCGAGGAAGCCCCGATTCCCATCATCGCTGTCGCAATCGGCACGACCCTGCTCGGAGGCTTGTACGTTCCGACGCTGATGACCGCGCTCTACAACCAGGCCAAGGCCTCCCCGTGTCCGTTGCGCTTTCATTTTGCCGCGGAAGGCGGATGGGATGCGGGCGGCACCGCGGCCTGCCTGGTCGCTGCCGCCATTTGCGTCGCCGATGGACCGCTCCAGCTTGTCGTTCTGCTCGGGCTGCCGATGGCAGGCGTGCAGGCCTGGCTCCTGCTTGGGAGCTATTCGCGGCACGAATGCGCGCGCCCACAGTGTGGCGCCATCGCGCCGGTGACCGCCGGTGATGCCTAGGCCGCCGGCCAATCCGCAGAGCGCATTCGCGCCGCGGCAACCGCTTGATCGCGCCATGGCGCTCCTCCAGCGGGGACAGCTCGATGAAGCCGCGGCCGCCTATCAGGATATCCTGCGCTCGGCGCCCGGCGATTTTGCTGCTCAGCACTTCCTCGCTTTGGTGCGCGCCCAGCAGGGCCGCTACGAGGAGGCGCTGGCGCTGATCGCGGGCGCGCTGCGGGCACGACCCGACTCGATTGCGGCGCTGTCGAACCACGGCTTGATCCTGCACCGGATGGAGCGCCACCAGGAGGCGCTCGCAAGCTTGGATCGGGCGATCGCGCTGCAGAAAGGCAACCCCGAGGCGCTCAATAACCGCGGCAACGTGCTGGCGGCGCTCGGCCGCCCGCAGGAGGCTTTGGCAACCTATGAGCAGGCGCTGGCCGCTAGGCCCGCCTATCCCGAGGCGTGGCACAACCGCGGCAATGTCCTCGCCGAGCTCGACCGGCTCGATGACGCTCTCACGAGCTTCGGACGGGCCCTCGCGATCAGGCCCGCCTATGCGGATGCGCTGTACCATCGCGGCAATGTGCTCGCCAGGCTGGAGCGTCATGCGGAGGCGCTCGCGAGCTACGATCTTGCGGTCGCGGTCGATCCCCGCCATGCCCCGGCATTCGACAACCGCGGCAACGCGCTCGCGGCTCTTGGCCGCCACGAGGAGGCGCTGGCGAGCTACGAGCGGGCTCTTGCCATCCGGCCGGATTATGCGGGGGCGCTCAGCAATCGCGGCATCGCCTGCGAGCAGCTCGGGCAATTCGAGGAGGCGCTGGCGAGCTATGACCGCGCGCTGCTGCTCGATCCCCACGACGCCAAGGTCCTTGCCAACCGCGGCAACGCGCTCTGCCGGCTCAAGCTCTACGACGAGGGGCTTGCGGCCTATGAGCAGGCACTTGCGATCGATCCGGGCGACGCCGACACGCTCTTTAACAGGGGCAATGCGCTGGTGGCGCTCAGGCGTCATGAGCTTGCCGCCGCGAGCTACCGGCGCGCCCTCGAGGTCAACCCCAATGATGCCAATGCGTTGGCGGGATTGGCGAGTGCCGCACTTGCGGTCTGCGATTGGGGCCAAGCCGAGGAGCTGCGGGCGCGGCTTATCGCCCGCATCAAGGGCGGAGCATCGAGCGTCGGCCCGTTTGCCCTTTTGACCCACTGCGACGATCCGGCCTTGCAGCTCACCTGCGCGCGGAATTTCGCGCCGGCGGCACGCGGGGAGACGGTGCGTTTCGAGCCGCGAGGGCGCCGGCATGAGAAAGTCCGCGTCGCCTATCTGTCGGCGGATTTCCACGCCCATGTCATGGCCTATCAGCTGGCGGAATTGATCGAGCGGCATGACCGCGGCCGCTTCGAGGTGATGGGCGTCTCCTTTGCTCCCGACGACGGCAGCGAGATCCGCTCACGG
>Ga0126381_100004364_pt1 | contig 15388 bp, 16 predicted proteins | sample PanSoiMetPlot_28_FD_96465 | JGI IMG/M metagenome (GOLD analysis project Ga0126381, IMG submission 96465) | Tropical forest soil microbial communities from Panama - MetaG Plot_28 | ecosystem: Environmental > Terrestrial > Soil > Tropical forest > Bulk soil | place: Panama | collected 2016-02-17 | reverse complement strand
GATCGGGATAGAGCCGCAAGGTGTCGGCCGCGGCGGCTCGCATCGCTTCCAGCGCGAGCGGCGAAGGCCCGAACGGGCTTTCGTTAGTGTTAGTTTTACCAGATTGGCGATGCGCGGCTGCTCACCGGGCACATAGGGCGAAAGCTCACGCGCGATCTGGCTCCAGAACGGGTTCATCGGGGCGTCCGGGTCGGGGTCGAGCGGCGGCTTATTCCATCGCAGAACCGGCTTCGCCAGCTTGGCCCGCCATCCTGCGCCGAATGGATCGAAGACGGCGATGCGGATGGGCGAACCAGTGATGGGTTCTCAGGCTTCTGGGCTAAAAGGATGGTGATGTCGAAGGTCACCTTGAGGGTTCTCGGTCCGTCATGAAGCATCGCCCGGTCAAGGTGGCGGGCGTTCAGCCCCATCGGGATCACCGACTGCGCGGTGGGTCGGTCGAGAACCGCCGGACAGCGCAGCCTCACAACCTGGGTGCGGCTCTCTTGGTCGGCATCACCATGGTTGCGAGCGCAGACCCGCTGCCTCGCTCCGGCGACAAATCGGCGGCCTCGGGTGCCGCTGTGCCGAGCGGCGCCCGCCAATTGTCGGGCAATGAGGTCGGGGCCCTTCCCCCGTCCGCTGCAACGCCGACGCGCGACAGCATAGCGCTGCCGGACGTCTCAGTCGTTGTGCCCTATTCGCATCCCTACACGAGCGGCGTAGGCCCGAAGGCCAGTCCAAACTACCGATTGAGGGCCGAGTATTATCAAGCGCCACCGGATTATGTGACGGACATTGCGAAGCATCCTTACGCGAGCCGCATCAGCCTGAAGGCCGGTCCAAACCGCGCGCTGAGGGTCGAGCACTACCAGATGCCTCCGAAGTACGATGCGGATATCGCAATGCACCCCTATACGAGCGGCGTCGGGGCGGCACCCGAAGGGGGGCCGGAATCGCACGGGAGACCTGCAACCCTCTGCTCGCTCACACTATAACCGTTGACGGCTCCGGTCGTTTGATGACGGGCACAATGGAAGATTGGCCTCTCTAAACAATGTCATCGGGGAAGCTCCTCGGGGTCGCGGCTGGGCTTCGGCATGGCTCCGCGCAGCAGCGCCGGCCCGGCCGCCGCCAGGGTCGCCCCGGCCCGCAGCACGCTACGCCGATCGATAAGTGCCTCCGGCAGTTGATTGGTTGGCTTCGCTGCGACGCTTTTCAGATAACGCGCCTCGGCCTCGTTCGGATTACCCCCGCAACATGACGCCCGAAGCGTTCGGGGTCGGCATCGCGATGACGGTAGCGGAGCCGGCCAATAAGCCCGCGCAGTAGCTCGGATCACCGTGGCGCCGTCGACGCGCCGCTGAGCACGACATTGGCGACGGCAAAACGCTTGCAATCAGCCGCCGGCTCGCCGGCGCTCGTCGGGCCAGGCCCGCAGGTACTTATTGAACCAATCCAGTGTGCGCTGCCAAGCTTCCTTGGCGGCAGCCTCGTCGTAACGGGGCGTCGTGTCATTGTGGAAGCCGTGATTGGCGCCCTTGTAGACATGCCCCTCATGTGGCACCTTCGCCTCAGTCAACGCGGCATCGAAAGCCGGCCATCCGTCGGTGATGCGCGTGTCCAGTTCGCCGTACTGCGCATTGATCCGCGCCTTGATCTTGGCCACATCAGCGGCGCTAGGTTGCGCCCCATAAAACGGGACTCCGGCGGCCAGATCGGGGCCCATCCGCACCGCCAGCTGATTGACGACACCGCCGCCAAAGCAGAAGCCGACCGCACCGAGCTTGCCAGTGGTGTCCGGACGTGACTGCAGCCATCTGGCGGCGGCAAGGAAATCCGCCGTTATCCTGCCGCGGTCAAGCTGCTGGAACAGCGCCAGGCCCTTCTCGTCGTCGCCGGGATAGCCGCCTAAGGAGGTTAGCGCATCCGGCGCGAAGGCGATGAAATCGACGACCGCCAGCCGCCGCGCCACATCTTCGATGTACGGGTTGAGACCGCGATTTTCGTGGATGACGAGGACCGCGGGTAGTTTCGTCTCATCTGCCGGTCGCACCAGGTAGCCCTTGATGCTGCCATTGCCCTGCGGTGACGGCACGGTCTGGGTCTCTGCCCTGATCCGCTTATCATCGGGCGGAACCTGGATCGCCCAGGCATAATTCGGCTTCAGCATCTGCAACAGCGCTGCCGCGGGCACCCCGCCGATGGCGAATTTTTGCGCGCCGTCGAGAAATTGGCGTCGGCTGATCCCGCCGTGCACGTAGCCATCGAACAGGTTTAAAAGCTCCTGCGGAAAATCTGAGGCGTTCTTCCGCTCCATGCGCGCGCCTTCCTGTTTGCCTAAGACCCTGTCGCCACAGCCTTATACAAATCGGCTTTCCGTATGTCGCGGCCGAGATCGTCACAAAACGGTGACCGTCGATCTGCCAGCCGCAGCGGGGTCCGAATGCGTCTACGGGATCGAAGGTTCGGAAATGACCGCTTACGGCGCAAAGCGGGCGCCGACGTACCGCCTCGTTACCGAACTCCCAAGCCACACGTCGACGATATTGCGACTCAACACGACCGTCAGAAACGACGTTGGGGTACCGTTCGGGGCAGATGCCGCACACCCCTTCCCTTTCTCCCTCAATGCAGCGGCCCGGGCGTTTGCCCGCTACCTGATCATAATACGCTGGCGCGCCGATCGACTATCGGCGCTTGGCTTGTTGAGCGAGCGGCGGCCGGCTTAAACTCTGGTTGGTGCAGGTCGCGCTTCTTTGCGAGGTGTGATGGCTGATCGCAAATTTCGGGTTGTCATCGCCGGCGCGGGCGTGTCGGGGCTGTTCATGGCCGAGATGCTGAAGCGCGCCCGGATCAACTTCACCGTCTATGAGAAGGCCGGCGAGGTCGGCGGGACTTGGAGGGACAACACCTTTCCCGGCCTATTTGTCGATGTTCTGTCGCGGCAATACGAATTCCCGTTCAAACCCAATTACAACTGGTCGCGCAAATATGCGCCGGCCACCGAAATCTGGCCCTACATCAAGAAGGTCGCGCAAGATCGCGGCCTCACCAAATTCATCCGCTTCAACCAGGAGATCGTCGCGGCGCGGTTCACCGACGGTTGCTGGCACATCGGGACCGCTGAGGGCACTAGGGATGTCGCGGATGTCTTCATCTGCGCAACCGGTTTTCTGCACAAGCCGCTGTTACCAGAGATCCCGGGGCGCAAGAGTTTCGCGGGCCCGTCCTTCCACTCGGCGCGGTGGGATCACAGCGTGCCCTATGCCGGCAAGCGCTGGGGCGTCATCGGCAGTGGCGCCAGTGGCGTGCAGATCACCGAAGCGCTGGCCTGGGCTGGCTGTGATGTCACCCAGTTCATCCGCCGCGCGCAATGGGTCCATATCCGTGAGAATCCCTACTCGACCTGGCGCGAGCGCCTACGGCTGAGATTGCCGCGCGGCTACCAGCGTGAGCAGCGCCGGTTGTGGCAATTCATCAACGAATTCGACCGATGGCGCCTCAAGCCCGGACCGCAGCGCGAGACGATGGAGCGTGAGTTCTGCTCCTATCTCGACTGCATCAAGGATCCCGAACTGAAGAAGAAGCTGACGCCCGACTATAATCTCGGCTGTACGCGCATTCCGAAATCGGACCGGAACTATTACGAGGCTGTACAGCTGCCCAATGCGCATATCGTCAAGGGAGAAATCGCCCGCATCATGCCTGACGGCGTTGTCATGGCCGACGGCGCCGAGGTCAAACTCGATGTGCTGGTCTGTGCCACCGGGTTCGATGCGCACGCCTATATGCGCCCGATGAAGGTGACGGGGCTCAACGGCGTGACGATCGACGAGGTGTGGAAAGAGAGGATCTATTCTTACGGCGGCATCGCGCTGCCGGGCTTTCCCAACCTCTTCATGCTGTACGGTCCGTTTGCCCCGGTGAACAATGTGCCGGTACCTTTGGGCCTCGAGCAGGAGATCGCCTGTATCATGCGACTGATCGCCGAGGCCCGCGCGCGCCGCGCCGCGGTCGCGCCGACCGTTGCCGCGACCGAGAAATTCCTTGCTCGCCTCGGCGCCGCCTTTCCGGGGACCGTCTGGGTCGGTGGCTGCAAGAACTGGTACACCGGTGGGCAGCCGACGCCGGTCCTGTGGCCGCTGCCGCAGAGCGAACACAAGGCATTCTTCGAACAGGTCCCGGTCGAAGATTTCCAGTTTATTCCCACCGGGCAGAGAGCCTCAACCCTAGGTACAGAACGCGTAGCCACGGCTGGCGGCGGCTTCAGCAGGAGGCTGTGATGGTGGCGATGACAAACGAGAAGCGGTACGCGCATGCATGGATCGATGAGCATGCTCAGCGTTTCTCCGATTTTCACCTTCGCATATGGCACTACGCCGAGCCAGCTTGGCGCGAGTATAAATCGGCCAAGGCCTATTGCGAGCTCTTGCGCAACGAGGGCTTCTCTGTCGAAGAAGGTTCCGGCGGAATGCCGACCGCCTTTGCGGCGCGCTGGGGCAAATCGGGCCCAGTGCTGGGCGCCTATGCCGAATATGACGCGGTGCCCGGCAACTCGCAGCAGGTCGTCCCCTATCAGGCGCCACGGGCGGGGCTGCACCCCTGGGCCGCGGGCCACACCGACCCACATTCGGCGCTCGGCACGACGGCGCTCGCCGGAGTGCTGGCGGCGAAGGCAACAATGGAGAGATTCGGCGTTGCCGGCATGCTGCTGTTCTTTGGCGAGCCCGCTGAAAAAGTGTGCGGCTCGAAGCCGGTGCACGCTGCAAAGGGCTATTATGACGGCGCCGACGCCTTCATCTCGTTTCACCCCCATTTCACCAATACGGTGATCTGGGACACGCAGTGCGGTTGCTATTGGAGCGCCGTCTTCACCTTCGAAACGGTCGAGCCGGAGAAATGGATCGATAAGAGCCTCATTCCGACCACGCACACCTCGCATGCTGCGGCTCGCTGCCCGGGCGCGATCGACGCGCTCTGTCTGATGTACACGACAACCAAATACACCAAGGAGGCGATGTTCCCGCATACCGGCACTTGGACATTGAACGAGTTCGTGCTGGTCGGCGGTGATGCGACCTCCGACAATCTGCCGCCGCGCTTCAGCCAGATACAATATGCCTGGCGCTCGCCCAGTCTCGGGATCCAGCAGCAAATTTACACCGTGCTCGAGAACAATGCTCGGCACGTTGCTGCGATGACGGGCTGTCGCGCATCGGTGCGGTGGGTCACCAAGACGCGAGTCGGGCTCACCAATCACGCTATCGCAGATCTGACGTTTCGCAACATGGAGCTCGCTGGTCGGCCGCGCTTTACGGAGGAGGCGCGCGATTTCGCACGAAAGATTCAATCCGATCTCGGCATTGCCGCCATGGAAAACCCGTTCCTCGACGACAACGAGCGGCTGATGCCGCCCACGGAGTATGACCCTCGATTGCGCCGCGCAATGCCGCATTGGCAAACCAACTACACGTCGGACGACTATGTCGAGTACACGTGGCACGCACCCACCGTGCGCCTCCTGACGATGCGGCCGCGGTTGCGTCCGCCGAGCGCGGATTACGAATACCCAGCCTGGGCGCACAATGCATTGGGCGGCCTGCCGGCGGCGATCAACCCCGGCATCTTCTTCGGCGCCAAAACGATCGCTGGAACCTTTCTCGACCTGGTGACCGAACCGGCTCTTTTAAAAAAAGCACGCGTCGAATTCGCAAACCGCACCGGCGGCGGCATCGGCGGAGCCCAGTGGGTCGCTCCTTTGCTGCCAAGGGACTTCAATCCGCCGATCGATCTGCGCTGGCCCGAATATATCCAAACCGTACGCGGCGAGGAGTGGTGGATTCCGACCCCCGCAATCGGCTCCGGCACCGGGCATCCGCTCTGATCAGAGCTTACCCGCAAGCAACTCCTCGACGGCTCTGTGAGCCTGGTCGATCGCCGCGTCCGTGTAGGCGGCAGCGGCGGCGTCGGAATTGGCGATCGCAATCGGGCCGAAACGAGCCCGGCCGATTTCGTGCGGCGCCTCGCCGTCCGGCCAGTCCGGGTCGAAGAGAGGGTTGTACTCGTAGGCATAGCCATGCGGCCAACGATTGACGGTAATCGCCGTGATGTCACGCGCCGAGTCGAAGCCGCCGGGACCCAACATGCGCCCGAGCTGATCGCGGATCTTCTCTTCGAAGGTTGCGAAAGTGGTTGTAAGTAACTCGGCGCGCCCGGCGCGATGCTGGTCGCGCTCCGGCAGTCCGGGTCGGCACGGCGCCCGCATCATTTGGACCAAGATCGGCGCATCGGGCAAACGGGATGCCCGATAGGAACCGATATCGACAACCGGGTTGAGCCGGACGCTCGAATGATAACTGCCCGGACAGTAGATCCTGGAGACGCCTAGGGCGTGGAACGCCCGCCAATTCGCCAGCGCCACATTGGTGTAGACGAGGGGAACTTTGACCAGGTAGTGCAGCGCCGCTTTCTGCCGCTCCGGCAATTGCGGACACAGAAAAGGGATCATTATGTTCCAGCAGGCGAGCACACAGTGCTCAGCGCGGGCGGTAAAAAGGCCATCCAGCCGCGAATAGACAACCTCGACGGCGTTTGGCGCAGCGGCGGATCCAACCGTGCGGACGGATGTGGCGAGGCTGCCGAGACGGATGCGGGTGGTATTGTCTGCCCGGTCGAGCCTGCTGTAGTCGATCCGGGCGGTCACCACGTCTTCCGCCGTTTCGCCGGGTACGGCTTGTCGAACTAGACTGCGTACCAGGAGGCGCGCGATGCTGGCATTGCCGTCCGGGTAGTGGAACCGGTAGGAGCCGCCCTCGGTGTAGCCCGCCGGTGTATAGCCCATATGCGGAGCCGGGCCGGGTTCAAGGCCCAAACCCTCGAACCCGGGAAGGCCGAAAGGCCACACATCGAGCGCCGACACCGCATCGATACCCACGCCCCATTCCCCATGCGTGCGCCTCTGGTAGACGGGGATTACCGACGCATCGACTTCGACAACGTGAAGGAGGTAGTCGCGATAGCTGATCCGCGACAAACGCCCCTTCTTCTCGGCCGACGAGAGGCCCGGCAGATAGTCGATCGCTTCCGTTTCGAGCCGCAGAATGTCGCGCCGCGCGGCATCGCTGAGCGGTGCCTGCGCGAGGAACTCGGCGGAGGAGAGCTTGCCTTTCACGAGGCGATCCTCGCCAAAGGTTTCCTTGTCGAAAAAGACCCCCGATCCAAGGCCCAGCGAAAGATAGAGCTCCTGATCGGCGTAGTGCGCTTCGAATGCCGCGGGGGCAATGCCCAGTGCGGTCAGCAGCCCGGCCGATACCGCGCTGTACGGGCGTGGGCTGTCGATCCCCAGGGTACCGCCATTGATCAGCTGGATTTTTCCATTAAGTTCGAACTCGTTCCGCTTGGCGTGCCCGCCAAAATCGTCGTGGTTCTCAATGATCAGGATGCGGGCGGCGGGACCCGCCTTCGCCCGATAGAAATAGGCGGCTGCCAGCCCGCTAATGCCGCCCCCGACCACGATCAGATCGTAGCGTTCGCCGGTGTCAACTGCGGTTGTGCCAGCTTTCGGAAAGGTGCCGTCACGCAGAGCGTGGGCAGCCTCAAAGCTGCCGGGGTGACTGCCGCGTATTCCGGTCAGAGCGGGCGGGTAATAGCCGGGCTGGTCCTGGGGTGCAACGGCAGCTTCTGGATCGACTGCGGCGAGCGTGCGCCCCGCGGCACCAAAGACCGCTGTGACCGCGATGCCGTCAATAAAATCGCGCCGGGTGATCGGCCTCCCGGCAGTCGGCCGGCGCAATGCTAGACCCCTCGGCGCTGAGCTGATGCGAACGTGGATTTCATCATGTGTTCACACCGGATGGCGCGCCGCGACCAGAAACATGGTCGCCGATAATCGGATCGGGCCAGAACGGGCTTCGGCGGCAAATGCCGCCTCAATTTCGCGGCCGATCGTCTGGCGGATCGCTGCGTCGGGTTGCTTCTCCTCGATCATCCTGGCAGTCGGTCCCATCACCAGCGCCTGCCGCGCTTCTTCCTCGGGACTGCCGCCAATGATTGTCGGGTGGGCCCGCTCGACCGTGATCTCCGAGAATCCGGCCGCCGCGAGAACCCTGCCGATATAGCCGGGGTCGGCAAAGGCCAGCGTACCGGGCTCGTGATCGTGGCGCGGCGCCGGCGGCCCCAAATGGCGCAGCGCAATGTCGTAAGAGATCAGCCAATGCGCATTCTCGGCAAGCGGCCCCCAGCAGGCAAAGATGAGCCGACCGCCCGGTTTCAATGCGCCGCCGATGTTGCGGAACGCGGCCACCGGGTCTGCGAAAAACATCACCCCCATACGCGAGGTTGCGACATCGAAGGCGCCGCGCTCGAACTCGAACACCTGCGCGTCTCCGAGCAGCAAAGCGACATTCTGCAGTTTGCGCTCGATGACCCGCTGCCGCGCAACCCCGAGCATGGGTTCGGAAATGTCGACCGCGACGACGCGACCGCCCTCGCCGACCGCTGCGGCAAGCGGCAATGTTAGCGCGCCGGTGCCACAGCCGATTTCGACAACCCTTTCGCCGCCCGCAATGGCCAAGCGCGCCAGCAATAGCGCGACGCTCTCCTGGTTGCGCCGCTCCCTGAACCCAGGCGCGGCGACCCAACGTGGCCCAGCCACATTATTCCAATAGCGGCGCCAGGCCGCGTTCGCGTCTGCAGCTTCTTCGGTCATGTTGCCGTTCCTCCCGAGCTTGTCCCGAACCGCGGCAATCATAATGCAGCCGCACCTGAGTGAGTGCGTCGGCCGCGCGGGCGAGCCTTGTCGGCACCATTCTCGGCCCGTAAACTCCTTCGCACACCTCGCCTTTGCCAGGGTATCGTTCGGAGGAGCTCCGGCCAATATTGCCGAACCATCGGAGAACCGGAAATGGAGGGCCGCAAGGCAGAGCTTTTGCAGCGGATTGAGAGCGACCGCGAGGTGCTGCTCGATTTCCTCCGGCGCTTCATCCGTTGCCGGAGCCCGAACCCGCCGGGCGACACACGCGAGGCGGCAGATCACATCCGTCAGTTGCTCGCGCGGCATGACGCGGATTGCCGCGTGATTGCGCCCAACGAGGTCATGCCCAACATCGTGGCGACATTCGAGGCAGGGAAGCCCGGCCGTCATCTCGGTCTCAACGGTCATATCGACGTCTTCCCGGTGGGTGACGGCGTCGGCTGGACGCACGACCCGTGGGGCGGCGAACTCGTCGACGGACGTATCTATGGGCGCGGCGCGTGCGATATGAAATGCGGCACGACCGCCTCGGTCTTTACCTTCCTGTACCTTCGCGAATTGCGCGCCGAGCTGCATGGCCGGCTGACATTGTCAGCGGTATCCGATGAAGAGACTTTCGGGCCCTACGGAGCCCGCTACCTGTCCGAGCACCACCCGGAAGTGTTCGGCGATACTTGCCTCAACGGCGAGCCGAGCAGCCCGTGGACCTTGCGTTTTGGCGAAAAGGGCTTGCTGTGGCTCGAATTCACCGTGCGCACCAAGGGTGCGCATGGCGCTTACACGCACGCCAGCAAGAGCGCCACGGCAATCGCGGCGAAAATCATCGGCGCGCTCGAGGTCCTCGAGGATATTCCGGCGCCGGAGGCCAGCAATCTCGCGGCCGCGCTCGAGGCGGCGGCGCCCGCCATCGACCGTGCGCAGGGCGCGGGCGCCGCCCGGATCACGCGCCGCGTCACCGTCAATCCAGGCGTCGTGCATGGTGGGCTCAAGGTCAACATGGTGGCGTCGGATTGCACCTTCGAAGTGGACATCCGTCTGCCGAACGGGCTCGATGCGCCGCAGATCCTCACCGAAATCGACAAAATCGCTGCGGCCTATCCCGAGGTCTCATATCGCGTGGTCAACTACAACCCGCCGAGCTGGTGCCCACCCGACACCGAGATGGCTCAGCTGGTGCGCGCCAATGCCAAAGAAATCGCGGGCATCGACCCGACCCCTGTGATCAGCCTCGGCGGCACCGACGCGCGGCTGTGGCGCTACAAGGACATTCCCGCGATTGTCTATGGGCCCGCGCCAATCGGGATGGGCAGTGTCAATGAGCATGTAACGGTAGAGGAGTTCTTCCACGTCGTGAAATGCCATGTCCTCTCCGCCTACGACTACATGAGCGGGCCCGGATGATAAGGAGGTTACAGCGCTGGGCTTCGACGATTTGCGGCGCGAACATTTCGAGCTTCCGTCGCTGCGGCCCGTGACCGAAGAGATCCGCTGCGAGATAGAGGATGGACGAGGCTTTGTGCTGTTGCGCCGGCTGCCGGTCGAGGATTACCCCGAAAGACGAGATCAGCATGATCTTTTTGGGGGATCGGTACGCATCTTGGGCGCGGGCTGTCGCAGAGCGTTCTCGGCGACCGGCTTGCGCACGTCAAGGATTTCAGCCGCGAAGACCCGCTGGCGCGCGCCTACCGCAACAAGCAGGAGCTGTCGCCGCACACCGACTCTGCCGACCTCGTCGGGCTCGCCTGTTTGCGCAACACCAAGACTGGCGGCATCTCTCGGCTCACCAGCGCGCTTACGGTCCATAACGTAATGCTGGAGGACTACCCCGAAGCCCTCGGCGCCTCTATCGCGGCTATGCCTTCCACCGGCGCGGCGAAGAGCAGCCGGGAGAGTTGCCCTATACCCCGTACCGGGTGCCGGTCTTTTCCAATACCGACGGCAAGGTCTCGGCGCGCTACGTCCGCACCTATGTCGAAGCGGGCGAGGCTGCGGCCGGACGCCCGATGGGCGAGACGGAGCTCGCGGTTCTCGATCGCTTCGAGGAGGTCACCAAGCGGCCGGAGCTGATGCTGGAGTTCACGCTGCAGCCCGGTGAGATGTACTTCATCAACAACTACACGATCCTCCACGCCCGCACCGCGTTCGACGACGGCGACGTCGAGGACGACCGGCGACGACATTTGTTGCGCCTGTGGCTCGAAGTCCTCGGGATGCGGCCCGTTCATCCCTATATCCGGCGAAACGGTATCGAGGCGGCACCAGGGCGTACACCATCGTTTGATTGGGCGCGCTTGACCAAAAACCGCAACTGACGACGGAGCCATTACTGAGGGAGGACCGACGATGATTGCAAACCCGATCCCTTGGCCCGACGGGGCGCGCTGCGCGGTCGCGATGACCTGGGACATGGACGCCGACAGCGCCTTCAATTGGTACAATAAGGATACCGCCGACAACCTCGTCGCGGCGCAATCGTGGACGCGCTACGACCCGCTGGTCGCGATACCGCGCCTCGTTGAGGAGTTCGGGCGGTTTGATCTCCGCCTGACCTTCTTCGTTCCAGGCTGGGTCATCGAGAAATACCCGGCGCAAATCGATCTGGTGCTCAAGAACGGTCACGAAATCGCACTGCACGGCTATCTGCACGAGCGGTCAAACGAGATCGACAAAGAGGACGAGCTGTACTGGCTTGGCCGAGGGCTCGAGGCCTATCGCAAACACCTCGGTAAGGGGCCGCGCGGTTGGCGGGCACCGAGCTTCGCGTTTTCGAAACATTCGCTGCGCTACCTGCTCGAAGCGGGTTTCGAATACGATTCCTCGCTGATGGGCGACGACATCCCCTATGCCCTCTGCGACGGTAACGCCTCGCTGCTCGAATTTCCGGTCGACTGGACGCTCGACGACTTTCCGCACTATGCCCACAACCGCGATCTTGGCTACCGGATGCCGATCTCCTCGCCGCAAACGGCGATGGAAGTGTTCCGCAGCGAATTCGACGCGGCCTGGGAATTTGGCGCGCTGTGGATCTCGGTCTGGCACCCGGCATTGTCGGGCCGCCTTGCCCGGTTCAAAGCGGTCCTGGAACTCCTCGATTACATGCGCGCAAAGCGGGGCGTCTGGTTCGCGCGGCTCGACCAGGTGTGCGACCATGTGCAGAGTTTGATGGCTGAGGGCCGCTGGACGCCGCGCTACGAGACGTTCCCGCTTTATGAAAGCCCGCTCCCCGAATTCTCGAAAGAACGGTGAGCAGGACCGAATGGCGCTCCATTTCACACGCGAGGAGTTTGCCGACCGCCAGACGCGGACCCGCGCTGAGATGGCCAAAGCTGGGCTCGACGGTCTCCTGATCTTCCGGCAGGAGAGCATGTACTGGCTGACCGGCTACGACACGATCGCTCGATCGGGACCAAGAGCCAGATCAACTGCCGTTTCGTCCGGTTGGGGTCAAGCTCAGAAAAACTCAGTCTGACTATATCTCTTCGGGTTTGCCGCCACTTCCAGACATTCGACGGCAGCGTGCGCAATCGTCCCGACGCAGTCGATTTGGCATTCGCTGCTGGCGGGACCACGGTGCAGCTGCGCATTCCGCTGAGGCAAGCTCCGGGTCGTGGTTTCTCGCCGCCCGTATATCAGCTGAACCGCCCTCTTCGAGATAACCGCGACGGGTCGAGCGGCGATGATCTGGTTTGGTGCACAGGATCTACTGCGCTCGGCATATCACCGCCGATCAGCCACTCCCCTAGCTTCGACCACCGTCTCCGTCTCCGCGCTCCTTTGACGGCTATCGCCAGCGCTTTCCGCTGTCCGACGAGGACAACGAGGCGCTTGCCGCGCGTCACCCCGGTGTAGACCACATTTCGCTGCAGCATCGGATAAGTGCTGCGTCGTCAGCGGGATGACCACCGCCGGGTACTCCGAGCCTTGGCTCTTGTGAATTGTTGTCGCATAGGCAAGCAGCAGTTCATCCAGCTCGCCGAAACCATATGTGACGTCCCGGGCGTCGAAGTCGACGTGGAGTTCGCCTTCCTCCATATCAATGTGCGATACGACGCCGAGATCACCGTTATAGACTTCCTTGTCGTAATTGTTCTCGACCTGCATTGACTTTGTCGCGCGGACAGAACGTCAACCGAAGCGCTCAATGCGGATCTCGCCCGGCGGGTTCAGCACGCTCTGAAGCTCGATATGGAGGGAGCGCGCACCGAGGCCGCCGCGGTTCATCGGACAGAGCACCTGGATGTCGCGTATCGCGTCCAGCCCGAAACGTTTGGGGATGCGGTCCTGCGCGATTGCCAGCACTTTCCTGATACTCTCATTCGCATCAGCAGCATCGACGAAATAGAAGTCGCCGGCTTCGGCTGGGGCAAGCTCGGGCATCCCGCCTTGGTTGATGCGATGCGCGTTGACGATTATGTGGCTTTCGGCGGCCTGACGGAACACCTCGGTCCGACGCACCACCGGGGCGGCTCCGGATGCAATGATGTCCGCCAATACCTGCCCTGGCCCGACCGAGGGCAGTTGATCAACATCTCCGACGAGCAGGAGCGCGGCTTTTTTCCGGTAAGGCACGAAGCAGAGCCCGCATCAGCGGCACGTCAACTATTGAGGTCTCGTCGACGAGCAGCAAATCGCAGTCGAGAGGCGCCTACTCCGTGCGCCGAAAAGCGCCGGTCCGCGGATCTGTTTCGAGCAGCCAGTGGATGGTTTTTGCCGCGAGCCCGGTGCTGTCCGACAGTCGCTTTGCGGCGCGACCCGTAGGGGCACAGAGCGCGATCACCACGGTCTTCGCGAGCAGGATCTTTAGCAGTGAATTGACGAGCGTGGTCTTGCCGACACCCGGTCCGCCGGTGATCACCGTCACGTTGGAGCGGAGGGCGACCCGGAGCGCTGCTTTCTGGCTGTCCGCGAGCGCCAGCTGGGTGCGCTTTTCCAGCCAAGGTATCGCCTTGTCGACATCAATCGAGGGCCAAGGCGGCGTTCCAGCCGCTAGTGTCTTTAGCTTCTCGGCGATTTCCCGTTCGGCTCGGTATAGACCAGCAAGGAACACGCAGGGTCGGCCATCAACGTCGTCGTCAATGACCGTGCCGTTCTGAAGTCCTAGGCCAAGGGCAGTGTCGACAAGCTCTGCCGGCACATCGAGCAATTCGCGCGTTAGAACGGTTCCGGCGATACTTTGGTTAAGGTCGCGCTCCGGAACCCGGATCCGCAGATCGTCGCAAATCGGCTCTTGCATAATTTCACAACCATTAACGCGACCAACGCACGACGCCCCGCCATATTGCAGCCCATACACTGTACGTAGAGGCCACGATGACCACGAGTATCCGCCTGAGAGAAGCTAAAGCACTTCTGGCAGCAAACAAGCTAGCAGAGGCAAACAATCTCATCGAGACTGTCGTTTACTCGTTGCTCAATGCTGAGAATCCGCGTCAGGCCGCGAGGGTAAATCTGGTCTTCTTAGGCCGTTTAGCAGCGAAAACGCAGGATAGCGAACTAAGCGGCCAATGCCCACTGCGGTGAGACAAAAATGCCCCCAGATACCGGCGCCATCCGTTTCCTCTCTCTTGCGATGTTGATCGCGTTCATTGGGCTCTTCTTCCTGGGCTACCTCATCACCTAAGCGCGCCAGTCCGCTGCCGCGGCGGCCACTCGGCCTGCGCTCGAGCCCTGCAGCGGCTGGTCAGTGTCGATCGGCTGTGCCGAGGGTCTTCTGTTGCTCGCCCGGTAAACGTCGTGCCGGCCCGAAACCAGGGAGTTGCGGCAATTGGTCAAGGCCGCCATGGCGGCGCTCCACAACGCACGCTCAGCTCGCGGAAACCTGCGCACCCCTCTCTCGGAGGTGGACCCCGTTTGTGAGACAGCCGGAGCCGCTTCTTAAGGTGTAGCCCCGCCGGTTGCGATCTCGGCTCCGATCATTGTCGGTGCCGTGGCTGGTGCAACGCCTCTGCCTTTCGAAACATCAACATCAATCGCTTTGTTGACTGTAGTGCCTGTGGGTATGTGGGCGAAGGTGAGCATTTCCCGCCCTTCCGAGCTCGCTCGGGAAGCGGGGGAAGTGCAGCCGGTCGGCAACGCCGATCGTCCACATATCCACAGGCCTTCCTGGTAAATTTGCTGCGGTCTGCGATAGCCCAGGCTCTGGTGCTGGCGCTCCGTGTTGTAAAAGTCCAGCCAGGAACCAATGCCGGCGTTCGCTTCGGCTACTGTCGCATAAGCGTGGAGGTAGACCTCCTCGTATTTGAGGCTGCGCCACAGCCGCTCAACGAAAATGTTGTCCATGCACCGGCCCTAGGCCAGCGTCGCCGAGGTCTTCGTCCTCGGCCGGCTCGAGCCGATCGCGGATCCGCCGGCCACGAGATTTGTCGACCACAATTCGATCGCGTGCGACTAAGGAGAACTTTCGTCCCGAGGCGGCTTCTGTAACTCTCCATACAATCGTCGCGCGAAGAGAAGAGCGAGTGTGCCGACAAAAACCCCGGTAAGAGGCAAGGATGCGATCGCGATCGCGGCCCAGGCGACGACCGAAAACAAGCTCAAGGTGACGGCAATCGAGATAAGACCAGCGAAGAAGCGGTGATCGGCTCGCCGCCACCGTTGTACCCAGAGAGCGGCGGTTGCGGCGCCGAGCCCCACGCCGCTTGCAAACATCAGCAG
>Ga0126381_100004363_pt1 | contig 15390 bp, 10 predicted proteins | sample PanSoiMetPlot_28_FD_96465 | JGI IMG/M metagenome (GOLD analysis project Ga0126381, IMG submission 96465) | Tropical forest soil microbial communities from Panama - MetaG Plot_28 | ecosystem: Environmental > Terrestrial > Soil > Tropical forest > Bulk soil | place: Panama | collected 2016-02-17 | reverse complement strand
TGTGTAGTCCTGGTGGAACACGTGCTGTACTCCGAAATTCCAGCTCAGAGCGTACGGCAACTGCTGATCGTAAAGATAGCCCGATGTAATTGCCCGGCAGCTCAGCGCATCGGTACACGCCGGTCCTGCCGACGCTCTTGCCGGAATGCCGCCGTTCGCCAGGTATCCCGGCGTCGATCCGCCCAATGACGGCGCATCCACCGTCGTCGAAATCTCCGGCGGCCGGTCGTTGGTTCCCAGATTCTCGAAGATCTTATCGTAGGCCAGTCCGAAACCCGCGCGGATCGAGGTCCTTCCGCTCGCCCCAGGTGAGTACGCAATTCCCACCCGCGGCGCGAACGCGTCCTTTTGCGCCTTAGGCGCGCGGAAATCCAGCAGCCCCGGTACGCTCGCAATCGAATTCAGCGCCCACTGCTTGTCGTCATACGGAATTCCTTCATACTGCCAGCGCAGGCCTACGTTCACCGTGAGATTCGGCAGCCAGCGGAAACTGTCGTTGGCGAACACCGACGTGTTGATCGCATTCCCCGAGTACGGCGCTACTCCGACATTGCGTTCAGCCAGTTGGTCGGGAGTGTAATCCAGAATGTACTGCGCTAGTGTTTTGTAATCGTAATCGCCCCGCACCCGCTGGATCGCCAGGGTCCCGTCGATATATTTCCGCCCCTCCCATCCAACCTTGATCGTGTGCCGCCCTTTGGTCCAACTCAGGTTGTCAATCAGTTGATATGTGTTGATCGTCGTAAATTGAGGCGACGTGGTGTAGGGCCCCAATTGCACGTTCAGATCGTTCGCGATCACGATGTTCGGAAATGCGTCCAGTCCAGGAAACTTGTAGTCGCCCGAAGGGACGCTGTCGTTGTACCGCTGATAGCCCAGCCGGAATTCGTTCACCAGAGCCGGTGTGAACGTGTGAAACTCCGAAAACGCCAACAGCTTCGAGGCCGTCGTCCGCTGCTGGAAGAAGGACGGCAATTCCGGGAGCGTCGACGGGTCGAAACCGCTGTGCCGGTCGTCGATCCAGCGGCCGCGTATCTGGTCCGATTTCGACAGGTCATAGTCCACGCTGATCAGGTAGGTGTTTATGTTCAGATAGCTTGGCGCCGTCACGGGGTAAATCCCGATCGGAATGTTGAAAGCTCCCGGCGTCGCGCTCGTGCAGTTCGCCCCGGGCAGCCCGGGACACACCGGCGTGGTCGTGCTCGCCGACGATGCCGCCGGAAGATACTGCTTCAGCACGTTCAGGTTCGTCATGGAAACGCCGGGAATGGTCGCGAGTTGAGCGTAACCGGCGGCTGTCGGCGCATAAACCGCCCCCTGCGAAGATGCCGGCGCCTGCCCGGTCGGATTGTACTCATAAAGTCCGTAATAGAACAATTTGTCTTTCTTGATAGGACCGCCGACCGATCCACCTACCGTGTTCTGGTCGTAGCGCGGCGGAGAAAGAACCCCACTTAGCGCGTTCAGATTATCATTGGCGTTCAGGTTGCGGTTCTGAAAGTACTCGAACGCCGACCCGTGAATCTGGTTGCTGCCGCTCTTGACCACCGTGTTGAACTGACCGCCCGTGCTGCCGCCAAACTCCGCCGAGAACTGGTTCTGCAGCATAGAGAACTCCGCCACCGCCTCGTTCGGTACGGCGATGGTGTGGCCGGTCACGTCGCGCCGGTCATCGTTCACACCCTCGATATTGAAGCTGTTGTTCCGCGGCCGCTGTCCGCCCACCGACGGCCCGTCGCCGAGCCCTATGCCTCCGGGATTCGCGACGCCCGCCTCCAGCAGCGCCAGGTTCAGGACCCCCAGCGGTAGCGACGAGCTCGGAACCTCGATCGCTTCCGTTCGGGCAAACGTCGCTCCCACCTGCGCGGTCGTGGTATCGAGGGTCACGGGCGCCGCGCTTACCTCCACCGCCGAACTCACCGTACCCACCGTCAGCGTCAGATTGGCTGTCGCGGTTTTATTCAGCTCGATATTGAGGCCACCCAATTTAGCCGCGGAAAAACCGGGAGCGTTCGCACTTAGATCGTACGCACCTACCGGAAGATTATTGAACCGGTATTCTCCCGCGTCGGTGGTCTTAGTAGTCATTTCCAGCCCGGTCCCCACGTTGCGGATCGTGACCGCCGCGCCCGGCACAGCTGCGCCACTTGCGTCTGTCACGGTTCCTACCAGGTTCCCGTCGCTGGCCTGCCCGAAGCACAGCATGGCAAATACTAAGACAAGTAAGTATGTCCGTAAAGTCGACGTTCGCATATGCGCCTCCTGAAGCAAGTTTGCACACAACTCCCTGCACTGGAACTAACAGCCGTCACATATGCGAGTTCACCCGCAAATCCCCGTATCTGCACGCTTGACGTAGAGAGATTACAGGTGTTAGGAACTGTTTACATTCGTATCTAACGGCGTGGGGAGTAAAGGAGTGAAGATCAGAGGGAGCCAAGGAGAGGGTGGGCGGCTACTTGCTCTTAGGAATCGTCATAAAATAATCTCCGAGGTCGTTAGGTATAGGTATGCGCTACCTCCCTCTGCTGCCGCTTCTTTGCGCTTGCCTTTGCGGCCAGGCGCCCGCCCCGCCCACTCGCAACCTCGCGGTCACCCGCGCCAGTGAGGCTGGCACCGCGACCATCCACCTGCGCAACGCATACGCTTCCGCCGCAACGGCGTGGATCCTGCAATGCGAAACGCCCGGGGGCGGATCGCGGTACTACTGGAATGACCAGGATCTTAGTTTCCAAACCACGCCTCTGGCGCCGGGTGAGGAGATCGAATTCACGATCAGGCCCCGGCCAGCCGCGATGATGCAGCGGGTCAGCGATACATCCACCTGCGATGATTTCCGCCTGATCGCCGCGGTCTTCGCTTACGGCACCGTCTCGGGCGATCTCCGATGGATCGACGCCATCCTCGCCGAGCGTCGCCAGACCTGTCAGGACATCGCCAAAGCAAACGACATCTAAAACACCGCGATCTCCACCGGAACCGCCACGCCCGATGTCATCACGCAGCTCAGCGACTGGCAGGCGACCGAACGGCTGGGAGGGATGACCGGACGTCCTTCCGCCATTTACGGCCCCAGCAACGGCTGGCAATCCAGAGGGACCGCGCCGCCGCCTCGGAGGATGTCGGGCGGAGTCGTTGCCGGTGCAGCCCGCTGGCTCGTGGATACCCAGAAGGACAGCCTGCCCGATGCCATCAAAGCCCTGGACGATTAGCGCGACCGGCTGGCCAGACTACCCACCGTCTCTGAAACCGGAGAGCCTGCAGCGTCCGCGGCGCGCCCATTAACGAGGGCTCCATTTTCCCCCGCCCTCCGAACCGGAAATGCTCGGCAAACCTGCACCCGAGTTCACGTTGAAAGACGTCGACGGCCACGAAGTCACCCTGGCGAGCTTGCGCGGCAAGCCGGTCGTCCTGAATTTCTGGGCAACATGGTGCGAACCCTGCCGGGAAGAGATGCCTCACCTCAAAACCATCTAGGACGAGTTCAGGAATAAGGGCCTGACCATGGTCTCCGTGGACACGAATGACGCCGCTGAAAAAGCCCGGCAATACTTCGCGGACCATAACTATTCATTCGTCAATCTCCTCGGCTCGGGCAGCGACGTCGTCCCGAAATACGGCGCGAATGCAATTCCCAGAGTCGTACTGATCGATAAGGACGGCATCGTCCGCTACGTTCATCGGGGCTGGGGCTCGGGAATGGACCTCACCCCGGAAGTGAGGAAGCTCATGGAGGGAGCGGCCGCGTCGCGAGACCCTCCGGAGTCTGCCGAACGAACCCACTTGCAGTCATAACCATAACAAAATAAATCTGTTGTGTTCTCGAATCACCTCCTTCGGTTGGCGCACAGCACTCGCCGGACAGCAAAAACCGGACCGCAAAAAAGGGAAGGCAGCCCACAGCGACGGCCAGACTATGATCTTACGCGGACCTCACCCTCTGGTCGGGCGCTAGCGCAGACGACAGAAATCGATCGTCCGCGCCCCTCTCAGGCGCGCTGCTCCGCCCGGCGCTTACTCCTTGCTATACTACTAGTTACACCCCAACCAGGAGCCTTCTTTGCCAGACCAGGAACTGCCGCCCCAAGGACCGCCTTCGCCACCTTCCGGAGGCAACCTCCCCCTCCCCGGAACGCCCGGCGGGGACGGCAATAAGAACCACATCCCCATCAACATCGAAGAGGAGATGCGGCACTCGTACCTCGATTACGCCATGAGCGTGATCGTGGGCCGCGCGCTTCCCGATGTCCGCGACGGCCTCAAGCCCGTCCACCGGCGCATCCTCTATACGATGCAGCAGATGGGCCTGCAGCCGAATCGCCCCACCCGCAAGTGCGCCCGTGTGGTGGGCGACTGCATGGGCAAATACCATCCGCATGGCGACATGGCGATCTACGACGCGCTGGTGCGCATGGCGCAGGACTTTTCCATGCGCTATCCACTCGTGGACGGCCAGGGCAACTTCGGCTCCGTGGATGGCGACCCGCCGGCCGCCCAGCGGTATACGGAATGCCGCCTCTCCCGCGCCGCTACCGCGCTGCTGGAAGACCTCGATAAGGAAACGGTTGACTTCAAAGCGAACTACGACGGCAGCGAGGAAGAGCCGGAAGTCCTTCCCACGCGCATCCCCAACCTGCTCGTCAATGGCTCCGCGGGCATTGCGGTCGGCATGGCCACGAACGTCCCGCCTCACAATTTGAGCGAGATCATCGACGCGGCGGTCCAGCTCATTCGTGAACCCAAGACGCCCATCGCCAAGATTCTCGAACTCGTGCCCGGTCCCGACTTCCCCACCGGCGGGTACATTCTCGGACGCGCCGGCGTCGTCGATGCCTACACCAAGGGCCGCGGCCAGCTCAAAATCCGCGCCAAGGCCGCCATCGAGCGGGTCGGTAAAGATAAAGAGCAGATTGTCGTCACCGAGATTCCCTATCAGGTCAACAAGTCCAAGCTGCTCGAACAGATCGCCGCGATGGTCAACGAGAAGCGAATCGAAGGCATCGCCGACGTGCAGGACCATTCCGACCGCGACGGAATGCGCATCACCATCGAGCTGAAGCGCGGCGAGCAGGCGGAGGTCGTCCTCAACAACCTTTATAAGCACACGCAGCTTCAGATCGGCTTCGGCGCGATCATGCTGTCCATCGTCAATGGCCAGCCGCGCGAACTGGGCCTTGTCGACCTGATTAAGTGCTTCATCGATCACCGTGTCGAAGTGGTCCGCCGCCGCACCGAGTACGAGTTGCGCAAGGCGCGCGAGCGCGAGCACATCTTGCTCGGCTTCCAGAAGGCCCTGGAAAATCTCGACGAGGTCATCAAGCTCATCCGCGCATCCAAGGCGCCGAAGGAAGCGAAGGACGCCCTCATCACGCGGTTCTCGTTCACCGAGCGCCAGGCGCAGGCCATCATCGAGCTCCAGTTGCAGCGCCTCACCGGCATGGAGCGGCAGAAGATCCTGGACGAGTTGGCCGATATTCAGCGCCGGATCGCCGAGTACCTCGAAATCCTCGGCTCCGAGAAGGTCCTCCGCGATCTGATCGTCCAGGAGCTCAGGGAAGTCCAGAAGGAGTACGGCGACACCCGCCGCACCCAGATCATCGAGGACACAGGAGAAATCACTCTCGCCGATCTGGTCGCCGTGGAGGACGTAGCTATTACCGTCACCCGCGGCGGCTATCTGAAGCGCACCTCGGTTGACACCTATCGCCGGCAGACGCGCGGCGGCAAGGGACGCATCGGGATGGGCACGCGCGCCGAAGATTTCGTCGAACACCTGATCGTCGCGTCCACACACGCTTATCTGCTCATCTTCACCACGCGGGGCCGCGTCTATTGGCTAAAGGCCTACGAAATTCCCGACGCCACCACCATCGGCAAGGGCAAACACATCAACAACCTCATCAACCTTCAGCCCGATGAGACCGTCAAGGCGTTCCTGGCCGTGAAAGATTTTGTGCCCGAGCGCAACATCATCATGGTCACCAAGCACGGCGTCATCAAGAAGTCAGAGCTCACCGAGTTCGACAACCCAATGTCGCGCGGCATCATCGCGCTGTCACTCGACGACGGCGATGAGCTGATCGCCGCCAAGATCACCAACGGCTCCAACTACGTCTTCCTCGGCTCGCATGACGGCCAGGCGATCCGCTTCAAGGAAGACCAGGTGCGTCCCATGGGCCGGCCGGCGCGCGGCGTCCGCGCCATGGATCTCGCCGAAGACGACTATCTCGTGGGCATGGAAGTGGTCGAAGAAGACGGCCTTATTCTCTCCATCGCCGAGAACGGCTTCGGCAAGCGCACGCCGCTCCACGACTACCGCCTTACCAACCGCGGCGGCAAGGGCGTCATTAATATGAAGACCACCAACAAGACGGGCAAGGTGGTCGCCGTCCTTTCCGTGAAGGAAGATTCCGAGCTGATGATCGTCAGCCAGAACGGCAAAATCATCCGCATCGAATCTTCCGAGATTCGCCAGGCGGGTCGCTCCACCCAGGGCGTTAAGCTTGTCAGCCTCGAGGAAGGCGACAAAGTCGCAGCGGCGTCGGTGATCCCGGAGACGGAAAACGGGAACGGGCAGGAGAATTTGCCGATACAGTAGCACCCGCCGCGGTTGCGTTTGGTGGGACATTCAAACAGTCGATGTCCTGCCTCCGAAGGCGGCCGCCGGCCGCGGGGACAGGCAACATTGCTGTCCCACCCTCTGAGCTAAACTGATACCAGAGATGGCTGCACTCACTACGCTCACGGATCCCGCCGTCATGCAGGAGAAGCAGGAGCGGCTTTTGTCGTCGTTACGTGGGTTGGGCCGCGTACTAGTGGCGTTCTCGGGCGGAGCCGATTCGGCTTATCTTGCCTGGGCGGCGCATCGTGTACTCGGCTCCGATGCGCTCGCGATTACGGCCGACTCGGCGTCGATTCCCGAATCGCACAAGCGGGACGCCGAAGCGTTCGTCGGCCAGTTCGGCATCGCGCACGAATACATCGAAACCCTCGAATTCGATAATCCGGACTACGTCGCCAACAATCCGGACCGCTGCTTCCACTGTAAGGATGAACTGTTCACGCGGCTGGAGCAGGTCGGCCGCGACCGCGGCTTCTCCCACATCATCTACGGCGTGAACCTCGACGATCTATCCGACTATCGTCCTGGCCAGAACGCCGCGCGCCAGCACGGGGTGGCCGCGCCGCTAGCCGATGCCGGCCTCACCAAAGCCGAGATTCGCGAACTCTCACGCTTGGCCGGACTCCCCACGTGGGACCGCCCGGCATCAGCGTGCCTCAGTTCGCGCATTCCTTACGGCACACCCGTCACCATCCAAAATGTGAAAATAGTGGAGGCGGGAGAAGAAGAAATTAAAGCGCTCGCCTTCCGTCAATTTCGCGTGCGCTTTCACGGAGAAGTGGTCCGCATCGAAATCGCCCCCGAAGAACTCGAAAGGGCGCTAACCCTGGACATGGCGCGCCGCTTGACCGCCATTTTCAAGAATCTCGGTTTCCGCTACGTCACCCTCGACCTGGAAGGCTACCGCCAAGGCAGCTTAAATGAGGTGTTGAACGTCAAACCGTAACGTTCGCCAGCTGATAGCTAAGAGCTGCCTTTCTAGAATTCGTCGTCTGCTTCCTTCTTCGACTTGCTCTTGTGCCGCATGATCGCCAGCGCGATCAGCACCACGGCGCCGACACCGGCGACGATCTGAACGGTCTGTTGGGTGATGGCCAGTGCGATTGGCATGACGGCAGTATAGAACAGTTTGTATCGGAAATTCCACATCCGTGAGCTTGTTAAAATGAAGTCTCCCCACATCGTGACCCTCTCGCAACAATTGGAACCCGGCTTCAGCCCTGTCAGCCGCAGGCGCGGCCAGAATTACTACCGCGAGGGCCGCGTCCGCATCGAGCACGGCAGCGAAAATTACGTCGAAGCCGAGGTTCGCGGCTCTCAAAACCGCTACACCGTGGAACTGGATTGGAGCGGGGGCGAGCTTTCCATGTTCTGCGAGTGCCCTGCCTTTGAAAACGGATCGTGCAAGCATCTGTGGGCCGCGGTTCTCGCCGCCGAAGCCCGCGGCTACCTGTCGGCTGCGAAGAACGCAGGCGGAACCTTTCGGCATGCCGATTTCGATCTCGTCAACGTCGCTCCGCCTCAGCCGCCCCAACCCGCAAGACCCGACTGGCTCACCGAAATCGAAGACGTCGCCAACCGCGGGTTAAACTCCGCGCGCGCCGCCGACGCGTGGCCCGCGAAACGGCAGATTCTCTACGTGGTCGATGCCGGCTCCAGTGTCAACGCCGGCTGCCCTGTCCTGCGCCTGAACTCCCACGATCGCAAGCAGGACGGTAGCTTCACGTTCCCGGTCCACATCACCCTCAAGCGCAGCCAGATCGCCCAGCTTCCTGACGCTGCCGATCGCGATATTCTTTCCACGCTCGCCGGTGGCACCGAGCACTACGGGTGGGGAGGAGGCTACACCACCGGCAATGTGCCGGCTTCCTTCGAAGTTCGGCACCCGCTCGCCGGGCGCATTGTTCCTGAGGCCATCGCCACCGGCCGCTGCTATCTGCGAATGCCCAACGACTCCGCGGACCGCGGGCCGCTCGTTTGGGATGACGGCGCCGAATGGGAATTCGCCCTCCGCATGCACCCACGCGAGCGCACCGGCTGGCAGGTGGTTGGCATCCTGCGCCGCGGCGCCGAACGTATGAAGCTCTCGGAGGCTGCTCTCGTCACTCCGGGCTTCGTTTTTACCGGCAAGCGCGTCGCACCGCTCACGGCTAATGTCGACTTCGCCTGGGTGGAACAGTTTCGCCGTTCCGGCGCCCTTCAGGCACCCGAGCGCGACGGCGAAGCCATGCTCGCCACCCTGTTATGCGCCCCCGGAGCGCCGCCGCTCGAAGGTCCCGAAGAGCTGCCCTATGAGCCCGTGAGCGTCGCTCCACGCCCGCGTCTGCACATCAAAACCGCCCGTCCGGCGGCCCGCAATTCCAGGCTCCGCGGCGAGCTGTTCTTCGAATACGGCGGCCGCATGGTGGATGCCAACGATCTCAGTACCGGCCACTACGAAACCGAAGGCCATCGGCTCCTCCGCCGCGACGCCGCCGGGGAAAAGGCGGCGCGCAGGCAACTCGAAGAGCTCGGGCTTCGCAACACCTGGAGCTACGATCATCCTCAGCCCGCCTGGGAGATCGCTCCCAGCAAGCTGCCCCGGGTAGTACGGGCGCTCGCGGAAATCGGCTGGCACATTGAAGCAGAAGGCAAAGTGTTCCGCCGCCCGGGCGAGTTTCGCATGGAAGTCTCATCGGGCGTCGATTGGTTCGAGCTCCACGGCGATGTCGATTTCGGTGAGACCAAGGCGCGGCTTCCGCAACTGCTCGAAGCGTTGCGCCGCGGAGAGAAGATGGTGCGCCTGGACGATGGCACCTACGGCCTTCTGCCCGAGGACTGGCTCGGCCGGATCGGCGTGCTCGCCGGAATGGGCCAAGCGGAGGATGGCCACATCCGCTTCCGCCGCACACAGGCCGGTCTGCTCGATGCCCTGCTCGCTACCGCACCCGAAGTCCGGTGCGACGAAGTTTTCACGCGCGTGCGCGAGCAGATCCGGCAGTTCCAGGGTATCGAGGCGGCGCAACAGCCCGCAGGCTTCGCAGGCCAGTTGCGCGAATACCAGCGCGAAGGCCTCGGATGGATCGAATTTCTCCGGCGCTTCTCGTTCGGCGGCTGCCTAGCCGACGACATGGGCGTCGGCAAGACCGCCCAGGTGCTGGCGCTATTGGAAACCCGCCGCACGCTGCGCGCCGCCGGCGAACCGATCCCGCCGTCGCTGGTGGTCGTACCGCGCTCGCTGGTCTTCAACTGGAAGCAGGAAGCCGAGCGTTTCACTCCGCAGCTCCGCACGCTCGACTACACCGGCGCCGAGCGCGATAGCGGCGATTTTTCCGGCTACGACATCGTTCTCACCACGTACGGCACACTGCGCCGCGACATCCTCCAGCTCAAGGATTTCGTGTTCGATTACGTGGTGCTCGACGAAGCCCAGGCCATCAAGAATGCCGGCTCCGAGTCCGCCAAGGCCGCGCGCCTGCTGAACGGCGGGCACCGGCTCGCGCTCAGCGGAACCCCGGTGGAGAATCATCTGGGCGAGCTCTGGTCGCTGTTCGAATTTCTCAATCCGGGAATGCTCGGTACCGCCACCGTCTTCAAGGCTGCCGGCGGCGTGGGCCGCAATCCCGACGAAGAAACGCGCCGCATGCTAGCTCACGGATTGCGCCCCTTCATTCTCCGCCGTACGAAGGAACAGGTGGCTCGCGAGCTGCCGCCCAAGACCGAGCAGACCATCTACTGCGAGCTCAAGCCGGTGCAGCGCAAGCTGTACAACGAGCTGCGCCAGCATTATCGCGATTCGCTATTGAAGCGCATCGACGGCGTTGGACTCGCCAAGTCGAAGATCCAGGTACTCGAAGCGCTGCTGCGCTTGCGCCAGGCGGCATGCCATCCCGGGCTCATCGACCCGAAACGCAGCGGAGAAGCCAGCGCCAAGATGGATACGCTGCTGGCGCAGCTCCGTGAAGTTGCTGAAGAGGGGCATAAGGCTCTGGTGTTTTCGCAATTCACCAGCCTGCTCTCCATCGTGCGCGAGAGTCTCGACGCCGAAGGTGTGGTGTACGAATATCTCGACGGCCAGACCCGCGACCGTCAGGAGCGCGTCGAGCGTTTTCAGTCCGATCCCGACTGCCGGCTGTTCCTCATCAGCCTGAAAGCGGGCGGCCTGGGCCTGAACCTCACCGCGGCCGAGTATGTTTTCCTGCTCGACCCGTGGTGGAATCCGGCGGTCGAAGCCCAAGCCGTGGATCGCGCGCACCGCATTGGCCAGAGCCGACAGGTCTTCGCTTACCGGCTGATCGCCCGCGACACGGTGGAAGAAAAAGTTCTCCAACTGCAGAAATCGAAGCGGGATCTGGCGGCGGCGATTATTGGTGAGGACAATAGCGTCATCCGAAACCTGCGGCGCGAGGATTTGGAGCTGTTACTGTCTTAGCTGCGAGCCACGAGCGATGAGCTTCGAGACAAACTTGGCTACGGTAGGAACCAGGTTTAGCTCGCGGCTGGTAGCTCAAAAATCCCTTGACTTCCACTTCTACCTTTGATATCTATCCCGAGCATTGGGTGCCTCGTCGTGACCAAGAGAGATCTCATCGGAACAATTGCGGCCGATGCCGGGTTGACCAGAGCGCAAGCTGCCAAAGCACTGGAAGCATGCGTAGCGGGGATTCAGGCCAGCCTCGTGCGCGGGGACCGAGTGACCATTTCGGGATTCGGAACGTTCGGCGTCTCGCACCGTAAAGCGCGGCGCATCCGCATCCCTAAAAACGGCGGAGCCGTCGATATCGCGGCCAAACGTGTGCCGCGATTCGCGCCGGGCGTCATACTCAGGTCGGCTCTCGACCGCGCAACGTGATCCAGCTCACAACGGAGCGTAGCGTGCACTCCGCACCGCAGAGGTGCGTATGCGTTGGATTGCGATTGCCGCGCTCGCGGTTCTCGCCGGCGGATGCAGCCGGCAGGAGCCTTTGCGCGAAGGACAGCAGCGAAGCGGGCTGTACATGGTTCGCCAGAACGGCCGCACGGGATTCGTGGATGCGAACGGACGGATCCGCATCGCGCCGCAATTCGATGAAGCCGCGCCGTTTTCCGACGGGCTCGCGGTCGTAGGCGTCGGCGGACGCGCCGGCTATATCGATCGCCGCGGCCGCATCGTGATCAATCCGCAGTTTGACGCCGCTTCGCCGTTCTCTGAAGGACTCGCGGCTGTGCGCAGCGGCGGTGCGTGGGGCTTCATCGATCACAGCGGCAAGATGGTGATCCAGCCGCGATTCCAACCGGCCGGTCCCGGCCCAATTCTGTTTTCGGAAGGCTTGGCGCCGGTCAGCGGCGGCACAGAAGGTCCTCCTCGCGGCGGCTACATCGATAAGCAGGGCCGCATGGCGATCAACCCGCAGTTCGATTATGCGGCGCCGTTTTCCGACGGCCTCGCGCTGGTCGGAATCAGCGGCCGCTACGGATACATCGGCCGCGACGGACGCTTTGTGATCAACCCCCAGTTCGACCAGGCCCGCAGCTTCTTCGAGGGCCGCGCCGCTGTCTCTTCCGGAGGGCGGTGGGGATTCGTGAACCGCGCGGGCTCCATGGCGGTGCAACCGCAATTCGACCAGGCCCGCGATTTTTCTGGCGGACTGGCGATGGTGGCGGTCGGTGGCCGCATAGGCTTCGTCGATCCGAACGGCAAGCTGACGATCAATCCGCAGTTCGATGCAGCCAGCGACTTCTCGGATGGCCGAGCGCCGGTGCGCGTGAACAGCCGCTGGGGCTACATAGACAAGAACGGCAACATGGTGATTCAGCCGCGCTTCGACGACGCGCGGCCTTTTTCGCTCGATCTGGCGCCGGTGGAAGTCGGCGCCGGCTGGGGCTACGTAGACCGTAGTGGAAAACTAATTTGGAATCCAAGCGCATGACTATTCGACAAATGAAGTACACATGGAAGTACCGCAGGTTTCTGTGGAAATACCGTAAGCTAATCCGCCACCGCAAGGCCATAGGCGGGGCGGCGGCCGCCGCAGGCGTTGCCGGGGTGGCCGCGTGGTATTTTCTGCGCGGAACTTCACAGCCTTCCATGGCATCGAATGGGTGAGTGAGCAGCGAAGAGAAGGTCAGATCGCGGGCTGCGGCGGGTAGTGTCGGCACCGTCCAGATTCTTGGTGTGCCCGTACGCCTGCACTTCACGTTCATCCTGCTGTTGGTCTTTCTGCTCTTCATCGGCATTGGCGGCAAGCAGTCGGGCGCAATGACGGCGCTGTACATTTTGGGCTTATTCGCGTCCGTGTTACTGCATGAGTTGGGTCACACGCTGGCGGCCCGACATTACGGTATCCGCACCACGGAGATCGTGATGTATCCCATCGGCGGAGTGTCGCGCCCGGAGCGCCCGCCAGTAGCACGCGAGGAACTGCCGATCGCACTCGCCGGGCCGCTGGTGAATTTGCTGATCGCCTGTGTGCTCGCCGGACTAGTGGCTTCGCAGCAGGGATTCGTGGCGCTGGAAAGACTCATGGAGCCCACCGACGCCAATCTGGCCGAGCGGCTGGCGCTCGGAAATCTGATGCTGTTCCTGTTCAACCTGCTGCCCGCGTATCCCATGGATGGCGGACGCATCCTGCGGTCGCTGCTGGCGCTGCGCATGCCACAGGACCGGGCTACGCGCATCGCGGCCAGCGCAGGCCAGTGGCTCGCGATCCTCATGGGCTTGGCGGGATTGCTGTGGGGCAACTTCATTTTGATGTTCGTGGCGCTCTTCGTGTACCTCGGCGCGTTTCAGGAAGGCGCACTGGCGCGCGGCCGGCAGTTCACGGCGGGCTATCCGGTGCGTGCAGCGATGATGACCGACTTCCGCACGGTGGAGCACGGGCAGACGATCCGCGACGCGGGCAACTTGCTGCTCACCACGTCGCAACACGATTTTCCGGTGGTGCATGGAACGAGTGTGGTCGGTCTGCTAACGCGCGCGGCGCTTGTGCGGGCCATGCTGAACGAGGGGCCGGACGGATATGTGGCCGGCGCGATGGATCGCGACTTCATAAAGCTGAAGCCCGATACGCCGCTCACAGAAGCACTGCCGCAGATTTCGACGCCCGGTGCGTGCGCGCTTGTGATGGACGATGACGGCAAGCTGCTCGGCATCCTGACTTCGGAGAAGCTCTCCGAATTCCTGCTGCTGCGCCAGGCTGCCGAGGCACAGCACAGGATCCATCCCGCATGAGCCACCGCGTCGTCATTGTGGGCGGAGGGTTCGGAGGTTTGTATGCGGCGCGGTTGCTGGGCAAGGCGCCGGTGGCAGTTTCGTTAGTAGACCGGCGCAACTTTCACCTGTTCCAGCCGCTTCTTTATCAGGTGGCGACGGGTGCACTTTCTCCCGGCGAAATCGCATCGCCGCTGCGCTACGTCCTCAACAAGCATCGCAATACCGAGGTGCTGCTGGGCGAGGCGGTGGATTTCGACGTGGAAGGGCGGCGCGTGATCCTGCGCGACGGCGAGGTCCACTACGATGACCTGATCGTGGCCACAGGCGCAACGCACGCGTATTTCGGACACGACGAGTGGGAGCAACTGGCGCCAGGATTGAAGACGATCGAGAATGCCACGGAGATCCGAAAGCGGATTCTGCTGGCGTTCGAGGAGGCAGAACGCGAGCCCGACCCCGCCAAGCGGCATGCTTGGCTGACGTTCGTGATTGTGGGTGGCGGTCCGACGGGCGTAGAGTTGGCGGGCGCGCTGGGCGAGATCGCCAACGACACGTTAAAGAACGATTTCCGACACATCAATCCGGCGGAGGCACAGATCCTGCTGATGGAAGGCGAGAGCCGCCTGCTGCCGCCGTTCCCGCCCGATCTCTCCGCCAAATCCGAACGACAATTGGTGGAGTTGGGAGTGCGCGCTCGCTGCAACACGCGGGTGGTGGGGATCGATGCCGGGGGTGTAACACTGCAAGCGGGCGAACGAACGGAGCGGATTCCCACACACACGGTTCTATGGGCGGCGGGCGTGCGCGCGTCGCGGCTGGGGAAGAAGCTGGCGGAACATACGGGCGCCAAGACGGACAGAGCCGGACGGCTGTTCGTGGAGCCCGACCTTAGCCTGCCGGGTCATCCCGAGATTCGCGTGATCGGCGACCTGGCGTTATTCATACACCAGAACGGCAAACCGCTGCCGGGGGTGGCGCCGGTGGCGATGCAGGAGGGCCGGTACGTGGCGCGGTCGATCGTGAAGCGGCTGCGCGGCGAGAAGACGAAACCGTTCCATTATTTCGACAAAGGAACGCTGGCGACGATCGGAAGGCACCGGGCGGTGGCCGATTTTGGACGGTTGCACGTCTGGGGCTTCCCCGCGTGGTTCCTATGGGTGTTTGTACACCTAATGTACATCGTGGAGTTCGAGAACAGGCTGCTGATCCTGGTCGAGTGGGTGTATAACTACATCACGCGGAATCGGGGGGCGAGGTTAATTACGAGCGGGAAAGCATAAGTAGCTGTTAGGCCTTAGCGATTAGCTCTTAGCCAGATCCAGAGGCTTCATGGCCCGCTAGTTGCTCTCCGCTATTCCATGAAGTGGTTCTTGTGTGTTGTGCTAGCGGTGGGCGCCGTGTCGTGCAGCCGCCGTAAGGTCACGGGGGACGCGGACCGGGTAGCGCCGTCGTCGGCAGCAGCGGCATCGGTGACGCCGAGTGGACCGGTGCTTTCCTATGCCGACGTGGTGGATCACGTGGCGCCCGCGGTAGTAACGATCCGCGCTTCGCAGAGAGTGCGCGCTCCACAGCAATTTCCGTTTTTCGACGATCCATT
>Ga0126381_100004362_pt1 | contig 15391 bp, 13 predicted proteins | sample PanSoiMetPlot_28_FD_96465 | JGI IMG/M metagenome (GOLD analysis project Ga0126381, IMG submission 96465) | Tropical forest soil microbial communities from Panama - MetaG Plot_28 | ecosystem: Environmental > Terrestrial > Soil > Tropical forest > Bulk soil | place: Panama | collected 2016-02-17 | reverse complement strand
AGTTTCCTGCTCGGGCGTGAGCGAAGTGACCTGTCGAATATTAAGACCCTGGTCGGCATAGACCTTTTGCTGCTCGGTTGAAATGCCGGTGAGAGCTTGAATAGCCTCGCGGCGCTGCTGAATATACTGGCTATATTCCGGGGTGCGGAACCGCAATACGCCGGTCTGTTCCAATACTGAATTGACCATGCCCGCCTGGTTTTGGGCAGCATCTAGGATATGGGCATCGGGGCCATCAGGCTGATCCAATGCATTCTCCATTATTTTGTCCGGGTCCTGCCCCTCGCTCGCCAATATCATACGGACATAGTAATCTCTAAATTCATCAGGGAAATAAGACTGCGCTCCCTTACCAATATCACTAATAATTGGTATGCCACTTGCTCGGGAGACATTAAGCGCGAGGTCAATAGAACTAGGAATGGTCCCACCCAAATCACCCTGAATTGCCTCAGTAGGAATTTCAAAAGCAGGCCCCATGTAGAATCCAAATTTCTGGAAAGTCTTCTGGATAGATTCCACGGCGGCCGGCAATCCATCTACATTCCTGAAAGGCATTTCGGGATCGCGGGCATTCTCTACCATCCCAAATACCGTACCTCGCAATGGATTGACTTGCAGCGGTAATTCCCCAATAGGAATATAACCATTGTCAGTAGAATCCATATACTTTTGATACGTCGCCGCAAGCCCTGGCCGTGTAGCTCCAGCACGAAGGACGTATGGCCACCGCTGGGATTCATACATCCAAAATGGAAATACGTGTTGCATAACATAGTCGAATGTGTTTTTTGAATCATAGTTTACGAACGTCCTTCTATAGATATCATTTGTTCTATCAGTTGCTTCTTTAGTCACATCGTTCAGAATAGCCTTATTTGTCGGGTGCAGGCTATCAAATGCATCGTACATATTCTGGACAGAGTCTCGCAATTTCTGAGCTTGCTGGTCAGTCATTGCCGGATTATCCATAGAAGTACGGATAATATCCTCTATCCCTGGTCTAAAGGAATCTGCTGCGCGGTATTTGCCGGCAAGGAATCCGTCGGGATTGAGGATAGGTTCGCCGCTGGTCCCATTACTTCCGCTAGCAAAAGGGCCGTTAGCTGTGGACCCAGCAACCTGCGGCTCGCTAATAGGGCTGCCTGCATTAATTTCGGGTTTTTCTGCCGCGTCGCCTGCGCCAGTAGTAATTCTATTGTTGACTGCGCTGACGATTTGCTCTGGACTGTGCCCGGCATTGACACCGGCAATGATTTCTTGGGCTGGTCCGACAATTTCGGGGTCAACGGTGATTCGGGCATTTATTGCACCCTGTACCTGATTCTGCAAATCAACCAGGGCATTCCGCCGGTTGTACCATTTCAGCGTTTCGCCACGCTGACCAGCTGCTTTTGCTGCTTCAATTTGAGCTTCTATTCGATCGAGATGATTGGGCAATGAGTTATTGGCAAGGAAATCCTGAGCAGCTTCGGTGAGTGTGAGGTTATTGCCCTGGCGGTTATTAACCGCATTGGTCAGGTCTTGCCAACCCTGCTCAGCGTCAGCCGGCATTCCCTCTGATTCATTAATTAGCTCACCCATTCCGTGAGCGTTGGTCTTGAAATCAAGGGTAGGATGCTCAATCGGCTCCACTTTTGTAGCATTAGCGCGGAGCAAATCTACCACATCCTGGGGCGTAGTTTGCCCGGTAATAGTGATACCGTTGTCAGAGGCAATCTTCCTCAGGTTATTGGTAATTGAGGAAGGCATCCCGCCCTTATCAACGGTATCAAGCAATGCCTGAGCCTCAGGCGTAATATTAGGTGTGACGCCAGTTGTCAGGCCAGTCAAATCCTTTACGGTATTGATCGCATCTGAGGCATCATTTGCCACGGAGCTAGCCTGAATTCGCTGAATCAATTTGCTCTGTAGATCGAGATTAGCTGCCTCAATCTGCGCACCAATAGATGCGTGCTGCCCGTAATACCCTTCCCAAATCCGCTGCCTATTCGGATAAAAGCCGGTGACCGGGTCTTCCCAGGTATTCATAGAGCGCTTGACTGGATTCCCCGCGAAAAATGTCTTTTGGAATGCCAGGTCATCGCCCCAGGTTTTTGCCAGAAGACTGCGATCCGCAGCCAATAGATCGGTGAGTCTATTCATTTCGGGCTGAACGCCGAATTGAGCAGCCTTATCATTGATTTGGGCTTGTGCTTTATCCATGATCGGCGCAACTGTATCCATAGACTTTTGCAGCCGGTCGTTGAATTCATCGTGAATTGCCGCACGCCAATGATCGCCGGAGCGAAGAGCATCTTTGAGTGAGTCGTATTCGGCCATGCGGGTAATATCAGGGATACTGGTGTATTGCTGATACATGGCCCGCAATTGGCCATACTGCCGCAATAGATCCTGAGCAGTAAAAGTAGATTGCGTGCCGATTGCCGTTTGATGGGCGAGCAGTCCCTGGAATTTCTCGGCAAGGGCCTCGGGAGCAGTGGCGTAATACTGCTTCTCCGAATTAATGGCTTCGTCAATTGCCTTAGCAGCACCCTCGGAAGATGCCTCACCGTGCAATGCCCAATCCATCAATACGCCCTGAGCCGGCGGTGAGAGCCCTTCAATACTGGCGAATTTATCAGCCAGCTGATTCCTATTGAAGAGGCCGGCATCTACCATTGCCTTTACCCTATCAATAGAAGTCTGGCCCCCGCGCAAAGAGGTGACACCCATATGTGCCACATCATTGGCAATATTCTGTGAGAGGCCAGACAGGTCAGGGTCTTGAGTTACATCAAGAGGCTTAGTAGCAGCGTAATAATCCGCATAGTCCGGATTAAGAGTGAGCCCCTTTTCAAAGGCTACTTGATCCATCTGGTTATCGTGCGTAGAAGCATAGAAGCCACGGCGCACCGCCATTTCTCCGCGATGGCCGATATCAACGGTAACTTTTCGCAGGGGCTCAGAAATACCGGACAATAGCCCGCCTTCGGACATGGCATCCCACACGTTCGCCGGCTCACTATCAGCTGTGTCTTCCAAAAGCGGATTCGGTACGTCTGGAATTCCCCCAAATTTGGCACCGAAATTCTCCCGAGACATACCGAAATTAAAGCCGCCACCGCCCTCAATTGACCGAATAAAGTTATTGGCAGTGTGCATCAATGGCTGGAAACCGAATTCCAGATACATTGTCGAGAGTGGCCCAGCAACATTCTTCTGGAAACCCTGTTTCCAAATCCGAGTGTAGGCATTGTCAAATTGATTTAGAACATTGCTTACGACCGTGTTATTGTCCCGCTCAGCGGCTACCTTCAAATCGAAGAGGCTATTATTGGTATAGTAGGCCCGCTGGGCAATTGCATTAACAGCTTGATCAGGGTGCAGCTGACTGGTATCTTCAATGAAGAGACGGCTCTCATCAGATTTATTGCGGAGCCAGGACGATACTTCATCTTCCCAGCCAGGCTCAGCATTTGCCTTGTCAATACCCAGCAATTGCCCTACGGCTTGAATAGCCGTATTCTCATCAATACCTCCTTGCAGTCCTTCCATTCGGTATTGCTGTAGAATCTGGTTGAGAGTGAGCGCATGGGTTAGATTGGCATCGACATTGGTCCCACCCAATTTCCTGGCCAACCCATTAACATCAGATCGCGACATTATTCTGGACTGCGCGATGGTGCTTTTTACCATGCGCTCATCATCATTGAGCATATCGTAGGGCCGCGCATATATATCCCGGAGAATAGTCCGAATTTCTCCGGGGCTCGCACCCTGCGTAATATTGATACCGTTTTGAGCGAATACATTGCGAGCGGCACTCCAGGTTTCAGTAGCAGCTACGTGATTGGTAATTGCCCGGACTTCGGGAACCTGCAATACCCGAGGGAGTCCCAAATTGGGCATAATCCTATTGAGTGGATCGGTAACGCTACTGACCGGAATGCCGGTATAAGTATTCGGAATTCTATTAAGGATATTTGTGACGGTCGATTGAGGAAGTACACTCCCAAGTATTGAACCGGCATTTTCCTTAGCCACTGTCAGCGGCACATAGTTTTTGGCCAGGCCCTGCGTTAAATCCCAGGCGCCTTTGAAGCCGCTATTAATGTCCTGCTGAACACGCTCACCAGCATTTAAGGCTGAGACACCACCCGGAATTTGGCGGGTGAGATCGGCAATAACCTTGCCACCCAATTTCTCGGGGAGCCCAACATAAGTGAGCGGATCTAATGCAGCTTCACCTACGAATTTGACAATGCCCGGGGCCTCATTCTGCTCAAATTTCTCATTGATGTTGTCAAAAGCTTTTATGGGATTTAGCTGGGCACGCTCGGTCGCATCAATTAGTGCGGCTGGCCCCTCGGTAATATACTCAAATGCAGGCTTAGCAATTACCTGGGCAGGCAATCCCAATACATCCAGGCCGGTTCTTAATCCACCACCTAATACATCACGCACCCTTTGCAGGAAATCCTCGCCGCTAAATGGGTTTAATCCACCTAGGACCGTGCCCACATCATGGCCGAATGCCCAATCCGGCTGAGGCGGAGTTTCTGTGCTCGGGGTGTATTGCTGTCCATTTACCATTTGTGGCGGGGGAACAGCGGGATATGGTGTAGCCCCCATATTCAAATTCGCAGGGGTAGGCGCGCCCTGCCCTTGCGGGTTTAACGCGGGCATTGAATAACGGGGGTCTACACCAAATGCCATTAGCCGACCTGGGTTACATTTGTAGAGGCTTTATTGTGCGTCTGAGCGTTAGCATTTGTAATAGCTGCTTGCGGGTCAGAGGCATTGACGGTAATATCCCCACCACCTTGTAGTCCGACTTTATAGGAACCGGTGTGAGAACCACCACCACCGCCGCCACCACCGCCGCCGCCGGCACTATTAACGACCATTGGGGGGTGAGCAATTGGGTAATAACTCCAATCATTACCAGCTGCACCTACTCCCTGGTTATTCTGCATAAAGTAGGTTTCGTAAGCTGGCGTATGGTAATTGGGCAGAGCACCGGTCACATAGCCATTACGCATCATGGCATTTGTGCCCATAATACCGTACATCGGGTCTTCCATTAAACCGAGGCCAGCCGTGTACATATTCCGCATGCCAGTCGGCATTTGGCCCCAATTGAAATTAGGAGTACCCGCGCCCGGATAGCCCTGCATCTGAATATCAAAGATGTTTTTGAGAGAACGCTGGAAGCCCTCTAAATCCTGGAAATTCATTAAAGGGCTGGCACCCGGCGTTCCCATAAATCCGAGGGAATTCAGGCCCTGTGTGAAATTGGCCATGCCCTGCGGATTTACGCCGCCGATTGAGGCGGCAATTGCAGCCGAGAGTGGATCGTAAGGCATTAGCGTGAGACGCCGCCAGCTGGCAATCCAGTGCCACTGACACCATTGTTACTGGCAACCGCGCCCAGGCCAATTCGCTGGCGTACCTGATCCATAATTCCCCGAGAGCCAGGAATGCCCATTTCGTCCAGAATTGTGGCTACGTTGTCCAATAGCTTCAATTGATCGTTCTGTTGCAGGCCACTGCGAATATCCGCACCGGCTCCTGCCAATGCCTGAGAATTACCAGCACCGGTGGTATTTCCCGCAGGCAATGCGGCCTGCTGATTAGATGGAATAGATACCTGCGATGGATTAGCCGGCGAAACCTGAATGCCGGGGCTCTGCTTGGCATTTGCCAAATAAGCCTGGAGCATGGCCGATTGCGTACCCGGCAATGCACCGGTCTGATATCCGTTATTCCAGGCTGGCCCATTCGGCGCATATGGGTTCATACCGGGATTGGCTAAATTAGCTACACCCCGGCCCATTTGCTGCATGGAATAGGGCATCTGCTGCCACTGAATATTTCCGCCCTGATTAAAGCCGGCGCCTGGTCCGCCAATTTGCGTATCCATGATATTCTTCATGGTGCTAATATAGCCAGCCATTGACTGCATAATTTGCGTGGGATCAGTCACGCCCACCGGTGGTCGCCAGCCCATTGATACAGCTTGCTGCATCATTGCATCGGCATTGCCCATGCCGGGCGGCATTACCGTATTTAGAGTGGTGCCAGTCGGATCATCGGGCATTAGAACATCCTCATTCCACTTGCCAGGTTCCAATTAGGAACACCGACGTTCTGCAATATCGCCGGTGGGGCCATCCCATATTGCATTGACATTGCTGTTGGCAGATTTACTGCTAGATTGTGCAATTGATCTTGGTTTAGACCATATGGGTTATTCCAGGGCGAGCTACTCTGAAATGCATTGAACAGACGATCCGATAGATTGCGGAATTCTGTGCCATAAGTTGGGTTTTGCGGATTGGTCAGGTATTGATTGACCTGATTCCAATAGGTTGATGGCAGGCCATAATTGGGGACAGTGTTGCCCGCGTTATAGTTGGCCGGATTGGTCTGGTTGGGAAAGCCCGGCACATCGGCATAGCCACCATAGTCATTGGAGTTAAAGCCGAAATCACCGAAATGCAGCCGCGACAATTCGACATTAGCTTCATGCTGCGGCGATGTATCAGCACCCTGAACAGAGGTAGCCATACCCGCCTGATATGGAGAAGCAATTTGCCGAGGGGATGGCGCACTCACATTCATATAACCGCTGGATTGCACCGGGCTAACATGCGGGGGAGAAATACCATAGCCAGCGGGAATTGCCTGGGGTGTGCCCCGGCTCATTGTAGAAGTAGATCCAACGCTATCAAAGCCGGCCATCAGCGATTACCTCCCGGCAGAATAATCCCATTACGAGCAGCCTGGGCATTTTGCTGAGCACTACGCTGCCCATTATTAGTAGGAGGTTGCGTGCGTGTATCGCCGGGGCCACCATTCATGCCCATCATATTCCGATTTATCATTTGGGCCGCACCCTCATTAGTTGGCAGCATTTGTGAGACAGCCTGGAATGGGTCTTGCGGTCCACCTTCATTACCGCTAATATCCGCCGGGGCACCCGTCAGCAATTGCTGCTGAATTGCCGCCATCAATTGGGTGATAAGCGGATTAACAGGCGCACCTGTGAGAATTGCCTGGACTCGCATTTGATCCAGATTTGCCAGGATTTGCATGTAAACCTGCGAGAGGTTTTGATAGGCAGCCACCTTAATATTGTTCTCGTTGAATTCCTCAGCCTCTCGAAGAATCCGCTGTTCTTCCTGGTAATTATAAGGTACTCGCAAGTAGGATTCACGAATAGTCTGCTTACTCAAAATGGCCTGGGTTGGATTGGGATTTGTGAGGTTAATTGCTGTAAGAGCCAATTGCAGTAATTCCATATCTGTCTGAGGATTGACATCAACGAAGACTGTGAAATCTCCGCTAATATCGGCAGCTGATATAGATAGAGCAAAAGGATTACTATTGCGATCAATGCCGTAAACAGGGATCTTTTTATTGGGGTCAGTGTAGAATACCTGCGCGATTTGCATTACGCTTCTGGCCCACGACGTGTGCAGAAGATTCATGCTATTGACAAAGGTTTGGAGTCTTACAGCTGCTCCCTGGTCAAGGTCATTAACTTGGGCACCCGATACAGTTCCGCCCCGATTGCCGAGGGAAGTAATAGGGATGAGGGATTGCTGGAGCATTTGATTGAGAGCCATATCATGCATTTGCATATTCGGATCAGATACAGGCGGCCTGGTCCAAATAGCGGCATCTGCTGGTGTAATAGGGCTGTCAGTTGGCAATGATACTGTCGCCCCTTCACCTTTGCCCAAATGCTGCAATACATCACCCTGAATTCCTTTGGTGACCAAATCAGCGCCGGAGCCCAATCGGGACAATTTGTGCATTCTAGTCAGGAAATAATTGCGCCCCTCCCAAATTTCCTTGGCCGAATCTAAATCACCACTGACCATTTCCCAGGGGTGCTCGGTATCCATTGTGGTGCGAGCTTCTACCATATCCCCAGGAATTTCAAAGTAGTCGGTCTTCGTGGGTTCAAGTGCCCAGCCGACCATATCAGGTGGTGGCGAACCCATAGCTGGAAATGCATTTGTCTTAGAGACAGGTCCACTACCAGTAATATATGGATCGCCGGAAATACCGGAAGCCCCAAGATAAGTGCAGTGCCAGACCTCCGGTTTCCATTTATCCTCACCGGTGAGATCATCAACTGTTTTTACCTTCTGGCGGCGCCAATAGTCAATCACGTAAATAATATCGAAGTCACTGCGGCCGTGAAACATAGCAGTGCCAAACTGGCGTCGGAGGTTAAATACTGTGTCCTGATTTCCGACGATGAATTTCTCCAGTTTTTGATCGCCGCGGGTGTATACGCACTGCAAAGGATCAACAACCCTAAGCACAATGGGATACTCGTCATCGGTGGCTGTCTCATCATAATAAGCCATATATCCAGCATATGCGTCAACAAGCATATGCATTGCCCACCGCTGCGCGAGATTCTCTTTTCTCAGTAATTGGTTGATATATAGGGTGCCATTGAGGAATTTCTCAATACTGTCACTGCGCTTTTGTGCCATTTTGCGGGCGGTTTCCCGGAGACTGCCAACCAATTGCATAAGATCGGTATTCGGGGATACGCCCTGAAAACCATTATTCTGATTCAAGACTTCTACTGTGTCAATGTCGAGTTGCTCCGTAGGCACTCGAATTGAAATTGGGCGCATGGTAAGGCGGTCGGCCTTAAAATCCACATCATTGCGGGGGAGAGGATCAATGACGTAATCGCGCCACCGTTTTGCAACCATAGCATCGTCAGGAACCCAATCCAGACGATACATCTTACGCCGTTCGCGTATCTTATTGTGTATGTTGGAGAACATGGTATTGTGCAGGCTATGCCAATCTGCCCAAACCACATCGGCGGTAATTTCATTCTCGCCACGATGCGAGTCATAAATCATTGGGACCGGGGTAATAGGCATTTATCTGTAGCCTGCCAATAACTTCATTCGCGCAAATCGAGCCGGGTATGCGTTCTCTGGCCAATGCCAGGTAGTAAATGGCGCAGGATTCACCTGCCCATCCTCCGCAATTACCTCGATACAGCTGTCCCACGGTGAAATCATTTCTCGCATTGGCTGAATTACCACGACGGATATGGTGCCGGGACCATTACGACCGGCATAATCCTCGTAGCAAATGGCGGGTTGACAATGCTTGAATTGATCGCGGAGATGCACCATTGTGCCGATATATGGCCCTTCGTGGACTGTGCCAGATTCCAGGGCTGTTACGCGATTATCCAAATCCTGAATAGATTGAGTCTGAGTAGTCTGCTCAGATTCAATGGTATTTAGCCGACCGTTAGTAGTAGTCTGCCAATTTTCCAGGCTGGTGATATCTGATTGAGCTTGCGCCATCTGATTTTGCAGAGTGGTGATATTGTTTTGGACGGTGGTCATCTGTGATTGCAGGGTACTGATATTGTTATTAGCCGTGGTCATTTGCCCCTGCAATGTACTGATATTGCTATTAGCAGTAGTCATCTGGCTTTGCAGGGTCGAAACTTGACCCTGCAAAGTGCTAATAGATGAGTTGATTGTATTGATCTGCGATTGCAGATCATTCAGGTCAGTCGCAGTTTGCGCTCCATTCGCATTAAGCGGGAGCGGCAATGTGCGCGTCGAGGGGATTGTTTGAGTGTTAATTCCCACGCGGGTCCATCCAGCCACTGTATGCTGGATCATCATTGCTGGCCTGAGCCAAATCCTTGAGGTATTTCCAATCACGGCCATTTGGCACGGAGGCCCGGTCTAATACCGCGACTGACGCAGTATTGCCCTCGGGATTTACCTCATAGACGATGCCCGGCAACAATTCCTCATTTTCGCCCTTGACCAGCACAATTCGGCCCACAGCTAATGCGCCAGCAGAAACTGAATTAGCCTTACCAGCAGTGACCTTTTCGGCGGCGCGCTGTTCGCTGTCAGCAATGGCGTCAGAGTAATCGGTTCGTACTTCGTCCGCAAGAGAATATATCTGTTTTGCTGTGGGAGAATCTGAAAGTTTGGTACTCCAATTCGCATTAGCCATTTAAGAGGGCCTCTGTGTCCCTTTGTAGCGCATGGGCGTATCACTGGCGAATTTGGATTTATCCCAGCCGGTCGCATCTTTTGAACGGTCCGCCGGCGGAAAGCTACCTACTTTTTTTGAGCCGGTGCTCGGCTTGCTACCACCCGGCAATTTAGCCTGAACTACTAGGCGGTCTTCACTAATAGTAGAAGCGGCACCACCTTTGGGCAATGGAGCCTGATATGTATTGCAGCAACCGTCATCGGCAGAAGGACCAGATGTGGTATTGGAGGGCAGCGGCTTCTGATATGTGCCCAATTCTTTAGGAGCCTGAGATGGACTAGCCATTATTTCATTGCCTTTCGGTCTTGTCGGCGTTGTTGTCGGGGACTGAGAGTTGTTTCCTTTTGTCGGGTGGTATTTCGTCCTGTGTCATCACCGCTTGTTTTGCGTGCATTTTCAAGAGCGATAGCGACATTCTGCTTATGAGATCGAGCTTTACCTGCGGCTGTATCTGAGTGCTCCAATTCAGAAATATTCTGGCTGATGGTGTCCTGGCTTTTCCCCGGCTTTAATGGCATTAGAGCGAACCTCGCAGAATCAATTCCGCTTGTTTTGATTGTTGTGTTATATCCTGAGAGGGAAATTCGAGGGCTGCTTGAACGGCCAGTGCATGCTTAAATACACGATCGTCTTTACAGCCCTCAGCCGCCTGGAGTTTTCCCTTTATATTCACGAACGATAGGCACTCCTCCCAAAAGGCTTTATCGGGACTGATGATATTGCCGGACGAAATGCTATTAGCCAGGTCTTTCAGCATCATGGGCCGAGTAATGGTATTGGTGCTCCAGCCATATTCCTCGGAGCGCAAATACTCCTTTTGCGAGGCTCGGCCCAATTTGAGAGCTGAATTAACCACCTTGGTCCGCATCACATTGCGATAATCGTATTTCTTGGTCAGGTCGAGAATAACAGAGACTCCGACCGAATTACGCTCACAGCAAATAAAGGCGTGGTTATATTCGCGGAGCAGGGTATAGAGCATATAGGCGAATTCGTCGGGGGTAAAATCGCCGTGGAGATCAGCCACATGCTCCATTGTCCGGTAATGGTAAATGGCACAGCCGGACATATCTTCGCCCCGGCCCTCAGCACAATCAGCACCGGCGACATATTTCTCGCCGTACATGGGCAGCTTCCATTTACGGATAGCACCGCCCAATTCTGAATAGACTGGCCCCCGGCAGAATTGCATCCACATGTGGATTTTCTCTTTGTTGAAATAGCCATTGCCGGAGGAGATAAATGCATCTATGTCAGAAGCTGGATATTCCTGAGCAAGTAAATGGGGCGTTTCCGAATACTCCGCGATCTGGCGCGCATACCATTTATCATCACGAGATGGACGAGCATACCAGGGAACGAAAAGCGGTACAAAACCGTTTTTCCCCGCCGGCCGATCTTCACGCCAGTTTCCATCGGTTTCTTTGGCACCAATGTATATCCGGTGATAGAAATTTCCAACTCCATTTGCCGTCGATACACCAATAAGCTTACCGCCGGAATCAATGGTTGGCTTGTAGGCTCCGTAATTGGCTTCGGCAAAGGGGTGATAGGCCCATTCATCGCAAATTACATCCGAGGCAGCTTCAGAACGGCCCGCATCTTCAGTACTAGGAAAAGCCTTAATCGAAGTTGCGGCAACAGAACCATTGTTATAATCGCTAAACGTAAGCTCGCTCTCGTTCTTTTTATATATCTTTCGGCGCAGGAATAGCGGTAGATGCTGGTATACATAGTAGGATTTACCGAGCAGGGCTTTAGCTTCATCCTCGCGCTTAGATAGCATGAGGATATTTGCGCCATCCGAAAAAGTAGCCCGCCAGAGAGCGTAACTAGCCAATAGCCAGGATACGCCCACTTGACGGGCTTTGAGAATTACGAGGCGCTGATTGTCGAGAATTAGATCAATGAGTTGCTGGTGGACGGGCCACAACTCGAATTTGATTCGACCCTTTAGAGGGTCATTGATCTGGACATAAGTGCCGACGAAATAGGCGAGAGAGCGTTTGCACGCTGCAATCTCGACAAATTTGTCAGAGCTACTTATCTCGTCAGTCGGAGGCGTTAATACTTCGAGCATATGGACACATAGGATTAGCCCTCGGTTCCATTTGCTCTTAGTTGTATTACGTTGCCTTTGACTGATTGATTTAAGTTGGCAATACGTTCCTCGGCGCGAGATACCAAATCCGACAAATCTTCAATGGGAGTGTTGCCGGAATTGGTATTTAGCGCGGGGCGACCCGGTCCTCGTTTAGAAGCGAAGAAATTGTCAAAGACCAGGCTAACAGCTGCCAGGCGAGTTTTCTCATCTTCGCTTGACAATACAGAAGAAAGCGCATCCAGAGCCTGAGACAATAATGGCGCCAATAGCTCTTTACGGAAATCAGAGCTGTCATCAATGACTTTGCGGCGCTCCTCCTCAAATGCAATACGAAACCAGGGCTCATTTGTCCACCTTTGAGCGGTCATTTGGTTGATATTGCACTTGCGAGCAGCCGTAGAAATGGAATAACCCCGCACACGCATCAACGCGAATTGACGCATGATTGGGGTTATTGCACGAGATTCTGGCGTTAATTCCAGATCCTCGTCAAATTCGGCGGTGCCAAAATGGCCGATCTGTGTAATTAGATCAGTGTTGATTGGCTCCCGCTGTGACTGGCTTGACGGCTGAATTGGCATCGTCCTCAATTTCCGCAGGTGGAGTATATTTGATGCGAACTCCACTATCCCTCAGTGCCTGCCGAGCCCTAAACTCGTCGCGGATACGAGCATAGGCTTCTACAGCGGCAAACACCTCCTGGAAGTCCATGCTTCCACTATACGGGATAGCTATGTTAAGGCGCAAGCGTGTAATGTTAGGGAAAGATGAGGGGTCCGGCGGCCCATCGGGTTCGGCGTAAACGCTTACTACGCGATGATCCTCGTAGAAAGGAATACTGCAAAGTGACTTGCAATAGGCCGCCAGATCGGACACTATTTCACCCGCCGAATCTTTTGAGAGAAATCTCTTTCCTCAAATTGAAATGTGCGGGTGCCCTTATATTCTAATCTGTTGATTTGATTTACGGGTAATTCCCAGAGCAATTTACCGACTAAATGCCGCATTCTTTTCGGAGTGGCGAATACAATACGGCTTGTCTCGATATTTACCAATAACCAAATTGATGTCTGGCTATAGGAAATTACCCATTGATCGCGGACTACGTTGGTGATGCCGGTCACTCGGCTGGCTCCCCTTGCTCGCCGGGGAGAGCGACACACACGCTTCCTCCCGGTGAACTAAAACTAAGATAGGGTAACACATTTTGACCAGAGCTGTCAAGGGATCAATGGCATAGATCGGACCAATCAATGACGAATCAATGGATGCCGGCACGAACAATACAATTTATGGCTGCGGTCGATAGACCACCCTTCAAATGGGTAAAAGCAGGTGGGGGGCTCAATGATTCGGTCTGTTGAATTACCAGAATGCGAACGCGACTCTAATTCGTATTAGCCCCGCGAGTAATACATCAATGCCGCTGGTACATTGATACGGAATTGGGCCATTGCGGGCCTGCAATCAGTTATGTCAATAGGCCCGTACAATGCGTAGGACGCGATTCTGAGCGCGATTCTGGGCAATGACCGGTGGGACGTTGGCAATAGATGGCTATGTGACGGGCATTGTGGGCAGTATTTGCCATTGTTGACATAATCTCGAATTGTTAGAGGTTGACCATAACTGCATCAATGTATCTATGCCATTGCTACAGTTTGGTGATATATCAGATACCAGATACCAGCATAATTGTTGAATTGATGGCCATTCTATGGTAATTGCGCGCTCCTTATTGGGGACAGTGGTATTGGTCCAACAATTAGACCATGGGCATAGTGGTCAGACCAGGCCAGGAGGCACATAGACGGGGCAAGCCCGTCCCGGCGCAAATAGGCCAATTGGTCGGACCATTCGACCAATGCTTGTCATAACGTACATGTGGGGAGAATCCCCACAGAATGTAGGGGTGAACTACGGACAGGATAAATAGATGCGAATTGATGCCATCCCCCATACTGTGATTGCGCGATGCGGCGCGGGGCTCAGCCCATCCCGAGCAATTCGGAGTGGGTCACCACTCGGGAGCCTGACCGCGAACCTTTACAGACTCAGAGTAGCGCGAATGGGCAGTCGTTCTATTTACTTGGATTGACTAATGTCTACTGTGGTTGAGAACGACATCGTTTCAAAAGTTGCGAATGCGGAACCCCGTATCCTGAATATCGCCGATGACGGTATGCGCGAAATGGTCGCGTTTATGGTCTACGGTGGTATGCAATTTGATGCGGCTATTGCCAAATTCGGTGGTATTGTCGAGAAATCGGCTGTTACTGCCAAAGAGGCTGCGAATCGCCGGATCGAATTGCAGAAGGAAACGGAAGCCGCATTCAATAGTGCAATTGGCGAGGCTATCAAGAATGCTAGCCTGTCAATTGCAGAGGATCGCCGGCCGGTGGGTGGTTGGACTGTTCTGGTCACCTATCGCGAAGAGCTAAAGAACGCCGACAATTCCCCCGCAAAGGATGCGGAGGGTAATCTTCAATTCGGCTATGCAATGACCGCGCACGGCAATTGGAAGCGCAAAGATGGTGCCGGCCGAATGGCCAGTACTGCTAGCAATGGTTCCGATGGTCGCGGTCGGCGCGAGGGCGATGTGGTGTTCAATGGCGCCGCATTTACTAGCCTCTCGCACCTGGCCCGGGATCTAGAGAATTACAATAAGGATTCCGATGGTCCGACCCGGAAATTCCTAGAGGATCGCGGCTATGTAATTCCTGAGCCGACCGATGGCTCAGATGGTAAGAAGCACACCTACATCACAAAGAATGCCCCGGCGGCAGCTGCCGCCTAATTAGCCCATGACTCCCATTCGCGCTCTCTCGCAGTCGGTAATTCAATTAGCCTCGCTGAGTCTGAATAGATTCGGCGGGGCTAATTGCATATCCGATGGTATGCAAAGAAAGGAATTCAAATGTATTGCTGCGTAGTGAAATATCGGTGCGCGCTTTGCTGCCGGGTTATCAAGCATGATAATCCGTGCGATGATAGCTGCCTCACCCGCTCCGGCTACTGCAAAGATTGCGAGTAGTAAATAAAAAGAAATGCCCCGGTCAATTATGGCCGGGGCATTTCCCATTTCAGAAAGGATAAACCATGCAATACGAAATCAAGACCGCGAGTGGTTCGACTATCACAATTGAAAATATCGAGGGCACTGATAAATGTGATGTGATAATCAATCGCGAGGAGAATTGGGACTGTATACAAATGACAATCGAAGAGCTT
>Ga0126381_100004361_pt1 | contig 15392 bp, 15 predicted proteins | sample PanSoiMetPlot_28_FD_96465 | JGI IMG/M metagenome (GOLD analysis project Ga0126381, IMG submission 96465) | Tropical forest soil microbial communities from Panama - MetaG Plot_28 | ecosystem: Environmental > Terrestrial > Soil > Tropical forest > Bulk soil | place: Panama | collected 2016-02-17 | reverse complement strand
GACCACCGTGGCGTCCAGGATGATCATCAGCTGGGCGCAGAGGACGATCGCGAGCGTGATGCCTAGGCGTCGCCTGCCAGCGCCGGCGCCTGGAGTCGGTGGAGGAGTCTGAGTATCTGTGCGGGTCGCATGTGTCGTTGCTTGAGACGACATGGTGTCCTTTCAAGAGCCGCGTTACGCAGTGGCGCGGCCGTAGCTGGTCTCGTCGGCCCAGCGGGGGCTTCCGGGGGGTCGTCCCCGGGTCGGCACCACGCTGGCCAACTCGGCCCGGATGAGCTAACCTGAAACGGAGGTCTCCTCCGATAACTATACGGAGGCATCCTCCGGTTTGGCAAGTCGGAACTTTTGAGGTGCGCGATGAACGCGGTCGAAACCGCTTCGGTCAAGGCGGCTGTTGATGGGCTCGAGCAGCTGCGGTCGGCCCGGCCTGACCGCACCATGCGCGCGGACGCGAGGCGGAATTACGAGCGGCTGCTCGCCGAGGCGTCCGCCGCGTTCGCTGAGCGCGGTGCCGACGACGTGTCACTTGAGGAGATCGCCCGCCGGGCGGGCGTAGGGATCGGCACGCTGTACCGGCACTTCCCGACTAGGCCCGCCCTGCTTGAGGCGGTGTACCGGGACCAAGCCGAGGCGCTCGGCGCCCTGGCAGGCAAGCTGCTCGCGGCCGAGTCGCCGAGAGCGGCGCTCGCCGAATGGATGAAGGCCCTGGTCGAGTTCAGCGCCACGAAGCGCAGCCTGATGAGGGAGCTGGTCGCCGACTCACCGTTCATACCGGTCTGCAAGACCGTGATCGGCGAGTCGTCTAACGCCATGCTTGAGCGGGCACAGCAGGCAGGCGTCGCCCGAGCCGACCTCACCGGCAGCGACCTGTCGCGGATGGCGCACGGGCTTGTCATGGCCGCGGAGTTCGCAAGGGACGACCCTGGACTGCTCGACCGCATGGTCTCGGTCGTGCTGGCGGGCCTGCTCGCGGAACCCCCAGCGGACAGCTAGTTGCTTGCCAGGTGCCAGCTGTACGGCGCGGCCAGATCGTCGAGCGCTGGCTGGGTCCCCCACGAACCTGGGGTGTACGGCTGGACCGGCGGCGGGTTCTCCAGCAGCGGGGCGGAGATCTCCCACAGCCGTTCGATCGCGTCGGCGCGGGTGAACAGGGACTGGTCGCCGATCATGGCGTCCAGGATCAGTCGCTCGTAGCCTTCCAGGCCACGGGCGGTGCAGAACGAGTCCGCGTAGCGGAATGTCATCTCGGCGTCGCCGAGCCTCATCTGAGCCCCGGGTTCCTTCGCGAGGAAGTCGGCGCTGATCGAGCCCGGATCGGCGAAGTCGATCACGATTTCGTTGCGCTGACCGTTGTGCGCATCACTGCGGCTGTCTGTGAACAGGCCGGTCGGCGACTTGTGGAAGCCGAGCGTGATCACCTGCCGGCTGGCAGCGAGCTTCTTGCCCGACCGCAGCAAGAACGGCACGCCAGCCCACCGCGTGTTATCGACCTCTGCCCGCACCGCCGCCAGGGTCTCGGTGTCCGAGCCTGAGTCCACCCCGGGCTCGTCCTGGTAGCCGACGTACTGCCCGCGCACAACATGGGCGACGTCGATCGGCTTGAGCGAGTCGAAGACCTTGGATGTCTTGTCACGCAAGTGCCCGGCATCCAGCGAGGTTGGCGGCTCCATGGCGGCGAACCCCAGGACCTGGAACAAGTGGGTGACGACCATGTCCCGATAGGCGCCGGTGTGGTCGTAGAAGCTGCCGCGTCCTTCGATCGACAGCGTCTCTGGCACGTCGATCTGCACGTAGCTGATGTGCCTGCGGTTCCATACGGGCTCGAACAGGCCATTGGCGAACCGGAAGGCCAGGATGTTGTCGATCGACTCCTTGCCGAGGAAATGGTCGATGCGGAAGACCTGTGACTCATCGAAGACAGCGTGCACGGTCCGGTTCAGCGCGCGGGCGGAGGCGAGGTCGGTGCCGAACGGCTTCTCGATGATGACGCGTGACTCAGGGGCCAGCCCCTCGTCGCCGAGCATGCTCACGGTCGGCTCGAAGGCAGCCGGCGGGACGGCCAGGTGGAACAGCCTCGCTGGCGAGCCGCCGATCTCCCGTTCCGCAGCTTCGATCGCCTCGACCAGCGAGCGGGCAGGGTCCGTGCTGGCGAAGGAGAGCCTGCGTTCGAACGCCTGCCAGACCGCGCCTGTGGCCTTGCGGGTCCCGAACTCGTCGATCGCCTGGCGGGCATGCTCGCGGAACTGCTCGTCGGTCATGGATCTTCGCGATGCGCCGATGATCTGGTATTTGTCGGGCATCAGGCCGGCTGCCGACAAATGGAATAGGCCGGGCAGCAGCTTGCGCTTGGCCAGGTCGCCCGTGGCCCCGAACATCACAATCACATGGTCGCCAGGACGCTCCGCCCGCGCCGTAGAGCCGGATTCGGCGATGGTCTTAGACATCGCACCCACATTCCCCCCGCTGGAACTGCACCGTTGCCTAAGCCGAACGTAGCGTGCCCAGGCAGGGACCCGGCCAACCCTCGTGCCCCTCGGCGGCGCACATCGGCGCAAGCCTTGCGGCCGTTGGCGCGTTTGCGGTAGCCATAGTGCAGCGGGAGGTTGAGGCGAGGTGATTCAGTGCTAATTCGGCTGAGTGGCGCGCGGCGCGGTCGGCGTGAGGCGGCAGCGGTGGCCCTGGTGGCCGTCGCCATGGCGGTCGCCGTGGCCGGGTGCGAGGTGGCAGCGGCGAGACCTGCGCACTCACGCACCCCGCGGCCCCGGTCACAATCCAGTCGCAGCGATGCCCCCAAGCTGGCAGCCAGGCCAACCGGCACGAGCCCGAGGATCATGATCATCGGGGACTCGGTCACCCAAGGCAGCGCCGGCGACTACACCTGGCAATACCGGCTCTATAAGCACTTGCTGGCTGACGGCGTCAGGCCGCGGATGGTCGGCCCGTACGGCTGGCTCTTCAACAACGTGACCGGTGTCCAGCGGGCGTACAGCTATGCCGATCCCAACTTCCAGCATCGGAACGATGCCACCTGGGGCATGGCACTCTTCGAAGAGAAAGCTGTGATCGGCCGCAAGGTGGCCACCTACCGCCCCGATTACCTGCTGGTGCTGCTCGGCCTCAACGACCTGTTCTGGCACGGCTTCGGCCAGCCGGTCATGGCGCACAACCTGGTGAGCTTTATCGCTGCCGCCCGCGCGGCCCGCCCGCACATCCGGATCGTTTTCGGCCTGGTACCACCGGACATCCATGAGCAAAAGCGGTCGTTCGCGGTCGCCGTCGCCAGCTACAACCGGACGATATCGCGGACAGCCTCGCGGCTCTCGACAACGAAGTCACCGATCGCCGTCGCGCACGACGGAGCCGACATCCACGTCGCCACCGATCTGTGGGACGGCACGCACCCCAACGCGAACGGCGAGATCAGGATCGCCGCCGGTTTCGCTGACGCCCTCGCGAGCCGGTTCCACCTCGGCCGGCCCTACCCGAAGCCGTACCCGGTCCTGCCTACCGGCCCGCTGACCTCGCCAAAGCTGACGGCGCGGCCGTCGAACGTGGCGCACCAGATTGTGCTGTCGTGGACCCTCGCGCCGGGTGCGGGGAGCTACTTCATCTACATCAAGGACGTGACCAGCGGAGATACCAGCTTCACGAGGCTGCCGCTGCCGCTGCCGTGGAGCAAGGACCCGTGGACGGCCGGCCTGCTGAACAGCGGTGACACTTACACATTCAAGGTCCAGGCATGCAAGGGCGTCGACTGCGGCGCATATTCAAACCCCTCCACCGCCACCGCCCCCTAGGGGAGTGAGCTCGGACGATGTAGCTGGCGTCGCGACGGCGCGGCTTCTTGTGCGTCCGCCACGGGAAGCTGACCGCGCCAGGTTCGTTGAACTGTTTTGCGATGAGGACTTCATGGTGTTCTACCGGCGTGTCCTGACCGAGGACGAGGCCAACGATCGTTTCGACCACATGCTGGCTGTCTGCGAGATCGTCCCGTTTGGCAAGCAGCCGGTCGTCGAGCTGTCGTCGGGGGACATCGTGGGCTACACCGGCGTCGACTACATAGATCTCGATGGCCGTACGTGGCTGGAATGGGGATACCGGCTGGCACGGCAGAGCCGCGGCCTCGGGTATGCGACCGAGGCGAGTCAGGCACTGCTGCGCAAAGCTCACCAGGTGTATGCCGGGGAGCTGCTTGCCATCATCGACCCGGAGAACTTCGCGTCGCAGAATGTCTGCCGCAAGCTCGGCTTCACCTTCTGGAAACAGGGCCTCGTCATCGGCGAGATGCGGAACCTGTACCGCCTGATGGCCGGACTTGGCCTGCGAGACTAGGGCTCGGTGGCCGTTGATGACTACGTGACCGGCGCTGCGGATGGCTGCCGCGTGCCGCCGGCTGACCGGGGACATAGATGAAACCTGCCGGGACAAAGGTCGCTGCACCCGTGCCCGCCCCCGGCCGAGAACCGCCTGAGGTGCGGGCGCGACGTCTGGCGGCCGCGCGCCGGCGGGCTACCGCTCTTCTGGCAGCGGTGGCGGTTCTTTTCCTGGCCGTGACGGCAGCCGGTATCCATGGAATAGCTCTTGGCTACGTGCAGGCTGGCGCGGAAGCGGCCGTGGTTGGCGGCGTCGCTGACTGGTTCGCCGTGACGGCCCTTTTCCGCCGGCCGCTTGGCCTGCCGATACCGCACACGGCGCTGATCGTCGAGCGCAAAGATCAGTTCGCAGCCACCCTCGGCCAGTTCGTGCAGGAGAACTTCCTCACGGCCGATGTGCTTGCCGAGCGGATCGGCTCGGCCAGGCTCGTTCCTCGTCTCGGCGTCTGGCTGGCCGACGAGGCGAACGCCGCCCGTTTCGCCGGGCACGTCGCCGGTCTGATGGTCAGGGCGGCCGATGCCGTGCGCGACGAGGATGTCCGGCGCATAGCGGCAGCCGGCCTGACCCGGGCAGCGGAAGGCGTCGACCTCGCACCGCCGGCCGGGCGTCTCCTGCGGGTCATGATCGCGGAGGGCCATCACCACGGCCTGCTGACCGAAGTCGTAACCGCCGCCGATCGTTATCTGGCCGCCCACCACGCCGAGCTTCGTGACCGGTTTCAGACCGAGTCACCCCGATGGGTGCCCGAGGGGGTCTACCGGCGAGTCTTCGACCGGCTTTATGGCCGGCTCAGGCACAAGCTAGCGGCGATAGCCGCCAATCCGCGTGATGAGACCCGCCTGCAGTTCGAGGAATGGCTCGCCGGACTCCCTGACCGCCTTGAGACGTCCCCTGAACTGCGCGAGCGCGTCGAACAGTTCACGCGCGATGTTCTCGGCAGCGCTGGCTTGCGCGACCTGTCGTTGTCGTTGTGGAACAGCGCCACTCAGGCACTGAGCACTCAGGCCGTGGACCCGGCCTCCGAGCTCCGCCGCTGGCTCACCGACGCGCTGGCGGCAGCCGGTCGGCGCCTTGAATCAGACCCTGACCTTCAGGACACCTTGCGCAACGCAGCCGAGTCGGCCGCCAGGGCCATGGCCGATCAGTTCCACGAGGAGCTTGCTGACTTGGTCACCGGGACCATCCAGCGGTGGGACGCTGAGGAAACGTCAGGCCAGCTAGAGCTGCTGCTCGGGCACGACCTGCAGTACATCCGCATCAACGGCACTGTGGTCGGCGCCGGCATCGGCCTGGCCCTGCACGCCATCGTCATGGCCCTGGCGTGACTGCTCACCGTCAGGGGTCGGTATACCCACAGGATGCACGCGCGCTCTGACCCCGCGCCGAGTCGGCGGCAGGCGGCTGCCGGGCGCAGGGTCAGAGCGGGATACCCCCGAAGTTACTTCTTCTTCACCGTGATCGTGATCGTGTTGCTGTGGCTGCGGCGAAGCTGCGGCGTGACGGTCTTGTCACCAGCGAACTTGGCCTCGTAGCTCGAAGTCCTCTTCGGCGCGGAGATCGTGAAGCTGAACGTGCCGTCGGCGCCGGATGTAGCGGTGAGGCCGGTCGAGACGAAGCTCTTGTGGCTTCGCGACCACACGAACAGGGTCACCGTCTCGCCGGTGACGCCCTTGCGGTCAGCGGTGAGCTTCCCGCTGATCGTGTCGGTGTGGTGGTGGGCATGGGCGACGACCTTGGAGTTCAGGTGCAGGAACGTCGCCTCGGTCTTCGGACCCTTGCCGGCCGCGCTGGCGGCGCCGGCTGACAGCAGCACGCTGCCCGCAGCGAGAGCGGCGACGGCTGCCGCTGAGCCCATTCGGGTGAGCAGAGATGTGCGCACGAAGTCTCCTTCAGTAGGGGCTGCAGCCCGTCAGGCTGCGACTGATTACCTACTTCAGCGACGCCACCCCATCCGTTTGTTACTCAAGTCGAGCAGGTCGCGCGTGACCGCATGTTGCCTGGCGCGGATGGTTTCAACAGGTCGGGTCGCAGCACCTGCTTGCTCGTGACGGCCGGGCCGGATGAGGTCAGGACGACTGGTGCGTTGAGAAGCTCGGAGATTGTGGTCGGCCAGTCGCCCCCGGGATTCTCGTAGTCAGGACGAGCGCGGAGCAGCTGGCCGGTGAGCTGTTCTTGCCACTCGAGGTCGTGCTCTCGGCCCGGCACTATCCGGTCGAGCCGCCGGCCGTCGATCTGGTATGACCGGCACAGGCGGAAGGGATGCGTGGCAGCCGTGTCGAGGTGGGTCAGCGCCACCGCATCGACGCCGCCGCTGACCTCGTCGGCGTATCTCAGCGCGACGGCGTCGAGATGGCCGGTGCGGAACGGGCCCTGCCACGTCCCGCGTTCAGTCCCTTGATGGTTGTGCGGCTCTGGAACTTCAAGCGTGGGGTCCTCGGTGACGAACGGCCCAGGTCCGTGCCTGGTCATATAGCAGCGGATCACACCGAGCCTGATGGCTGACTCACCGGCTTCGGCCAGCAGTGTTTCCGCGTTATCGAAGGTGGTAGTTGACCAGGTCGTGTACGGATGGAAACCGCGCCATTCATCGAGCAGGACGCCCTGGGCCCCCTCGAACACCGCGCGGCCGGCCCGCAGCAGCCGCCGCAGGTAACCGCCATCTACGAGCGGGACCGCCGCGGCGAATGCGCGGTAGGCGTCGCGCAGATCCGCGGCTGCCGGAACGTGGAGGTCTCCCAGCTCGCTAGTCAGCCAGTCGCGCAGGATGGAGAGCTTGCGTGCAAGCGCGCGAGGATCCGCGCAATCGCGGACCCTGGGTGCCTCGGCGGGGTTGGACAGGGCGTAGCTTGCGGTCTCGCCGATCCCCATCCCGCAGGAGCCATGCCGCTTCTCGCCGCGAGCCAGCTCGCGGGCCTGGTTGGCCGCCCGGTGATGCGGCGTCACGAGCAGGGCGTCACGGTCGACAGTGAGCCGGCCGAGCGCGTCGGGAACGCCAGCCGACGCAAGATGCGCGGCTTCGGCGGCCAGGGCTAGTGGATCGACAAGAACAAAGCGCGACAGGTGAGTCCGCACCCCAGGCGTGAAGGTGCCCGATCCGAACTGGGCAAAGGTGTGATGCCGTCCGTCGGCGGTCACGACGTTGTGGCCGGCCTGAGCGCCGCCGTTGAACCTGATTACGGTGTGGACCGGCCCGCCGCCGTCGGGCGAGCAGAGCCAGTCAACGACGGTGCCCTTGCCCGCATCGCCGTAGCCGAGGTCGGTAACGATGATGTGGTTCACAGCCGGGTGTTTCCGCTCAGGCCGTCCAGGTCGTCAGGGATGGCTGCCGCCGCGACGAGGGAGCGCCCGGCGTCGATCGCGGCGAGCGCCTTGGACACCGTCGGCCCGGCGTCCGACCCCACGTCGCAGAGGTCGGCCAGGCCCTCGTCCATGCTGACCGCGTCCTCGCCCAGGCCTATCGTGAGGGCGATCGTCTCGCAGACCGCGTCCAGATCGGCGAGCTCGATCACGTTCTGGCCGAGCAGTCCGCGCCAGAAGCTAAGCACCTCATCGTCGCCGACGTAACTCGCGCCGGCCGGGAGTATGTAATAGGTGTCCCATTTCCTGGCGAGCTCGGCGATCAGCGCTGCCAGCGGCACGTCTTCGCGGGCCTCGTCACCGATGACCGCGCGTACCTCACCCCGCTTGACGCGCCTGTAGGCCATCTCGTCGCCGATAAGGAACAGATATCCGCGCTTGCCGCGCTTGGAGTAGCAGTCGATGGCGGTGTGCCTGCTCATGAAGTACAAGGCCAGCTCGTACGATTCTGTTTTCTGGCCGCCACCGCCGCCCTCAAGCAGGATCCGGCCAAGGTCGTCATCCATCCTGTTATCGGACTCGAACTGGCCGATCTGCAGCGGCGCGCGGTCGCAGGTGGCGTCGCCGATGGCGCCGAAGAGTACGTGCGGGTGCGCCACGTAGCTCTTGCGCAGCAGCAACCCGAGTAGCTGCGGGAGCTTGGCCTGGAGGGTGCGGGGCACGCTGCCCATCGAGCCCGTGACGTCGAATAGCACCGCGATCGCGACCGACCGCGGATGCTCGGCCGAGTCCCGGCTCTCCCTGAACACGACACCGTATGGGTCGAGCGCCGGATGAACCTCCCTGGCACCGCTGTCGCTGTGGGCGAACGGGCTCGCGCCGCTTGCAGCCCGGAATCGCGCCGCGGCGTCGTACACATCGGCCGACCATCGTCCGCTTCCCATTGGTGATCTCCTTTTCTGTGATTTCCCTTACCGGGTCCCCTGCGCCGGGATGGCGAAAGGGCGAAATGTGCGCGGTCCGTAGAGGCGGTCAAGCACTCCGTCAAGCTCGGCCAGGAGCTCCCAGGCATCGGCGGGGCGGCGACGCGGATTGGTCAGCGTGCAGCCGGCGGCGAACGAAGCCAGCCGGGGCGGCATCAAGCCGCCGATCAGGTCGGTCATGCACCTGGTCGCAAGCCAGATGTCGACGTCCGGGCCGGCAGGCTGCCCGGCCAGCACCTCATCGGGGTACCAGTCGCGGTACCTGGCCACGATCGCGGGAAGCCGGCCGGCGGCGCCGATGGTCGAGTAACACCAGTCGACAAGCACCAGGCCGTGCTCGGCTGGATGGATCATCACGTGCTCGGGCAGCACGGCTCCGTGTACTGCTCCGCTCCGGTGCGCCGCGCCGACCGCGACCAGCAGGCGCCGCCACATCCAGGCCGCGTCCCTTGGGTCGACGCCGCCAGCGAACGCGGCGCGCACCTCAGAAAGCGCGCGGAATCCGTCGAGCCGGTCAAGCACGCTGGCCTGGCGCTCGACGCCTGACCGCGGATCGCGCCGCCGCTGCACCTCAACAAGCCGGGGAAAGAACGCAAGCAGCCGCGACTCGACCTTGCCCTGGAGATGAGCGAGCGCGGCGGCCTCGCGTCGCATCAGGTCGTTGTCCTCCGGGTCCCTTGCCAGCTTGAGCAGCCCCTGCCGCACCAGGTACAGGTTGGCGATATCACCCTTCGCGACTGCCTGCCCGCCGCGCTCGGAGTGTCGTTGCCACAGGGCTGCGAGCTTTGAGAACGCGCTCGCCGCGTGCGGGTCGCCCGGGCAGACGTCTGGGTGGGTGAGTTGTGCCAGCCGCCGGTACCGGTGCGCCGCATCGCCAGTGAACAGGTCATCAGGCTCGCTCGCCGCCTCGATCAGGGCGATAGCTTCCGAGCTTGTCATGTCGCTAGTCTTTCTCATACTGAGATAGTCTCATATTGAGAATAACAAGTGGAAGGCCAATGTCAAGAGCCAGGATCGCCGCCTGTGGCGGTCGATCCGTAGCTAGGCTGCCTGACTGTGATCCCGGCACCAGACATTCCTGGGCACACCGTGACCGGCGTACTCGGCTCGGGTGGTTTCGCCACGGTTTATCGGACCTGGCAGGTCGCGGTCGGCCGCGAAACGGCCGTGAAGGTCGACAGCCGAGTCCTGCACACCGAGCGCGACCAGCGCCGCTTCTACCGTGAGGTCACTGCGGCCGGCCGGCTGTCCGGGCATCCGCATGTCATCGACGTGTACGACGCCGGGACGCTGCGGGACGGGCGGCCCTACCTGGTGATGGAACTCTGCCCCGACGGCTCCCTCGGCGATGAGCTGCGCCGCAACGGGCCGATGAGCCCGTCGCTGGTCTGCCGCATCGGAAACAGCCTGGCCGACGCGCTTGCCGCGGCGCATTCGGCCGGCATTCTGCACCGGGACATCAAGCCGGCCAACATCCTGATCAACCGTTACGGCGTTGTCGGCCTGTCGGATTTCGGGCTGGCCTCGATCATCGCGGCCAGCGGCGAGCAGTCGGTGAGCCGCGAGGCACTGACTCCGGCGTATGCGCCGCCGGAGAGCTTCCAGGCGGCCGAGCCGAGCGTGGCGGCCGATCTTTACTCACTCGCCGCGACCTTGTATGCGCTGATGGCAGGCCGGCCACCGCGATTCCCCGCTGACTCGAGATCACCGGGCGTGGCCACCATACTGGCCCTGCACGGCCGGCCAGTCGACGACATTCCCGGCGTACCGGCCCAGATGATGGCCGTACTCAGGCAGTGCCTGTCCGCCGACCCGGCTCGTCGGCTGCCGAGCGCGGCGGCACTCAGGGACGAACTCGCCGCGCTGGCCGGGCTGCCAGGCGGCGGCCCGGCTGCCGCTCCCGCACCCAACCCCGCTGGGGCGTCGACTCACTCCATGCCGGAAGTCGCCGGCCAGCCGCCCGTCACCACCGATCCTTTCGCCGGCTCGATGTGGTCCGCGTCCGCCACGCCGCCCGCGCCTGCGCACCCGGTATCACAGCCAGCGGCCGCATTCCAGCCACCCGCGCCCTGGTCGCCGCAGGCGTCATCCTGGTCTCCTGGGTCACTGTCCCATCCAGCCCTGCCACCGATCATGACGGGCCGCCGCCGGCTAGCACTGGCGGCAGCCGTAAGCGGCGCGGTCGTGGTTTTCGCCATCGGCGCGGTGTTCATCGGCCTCCGGCTGCTGGCTCCCGCAGGCCCGGCCCAGGCGGGCGCGGCCAATACCGGCCCGGCCAAGACCGGCTCCGCAGGCGCCATTGACACATTCGGAATAGCCACAACGACCAGCCATTGCCCGGCCGCCCGCGTGCCGGGCGCGGGCGCGCGCTGCCCGGCCTCCCCTGAGTGCTGGGCCGGCCTGCTGGAGGAAGAGGGCGTCGTGACCGTCAGCGCCCTGCCTTGCCTGGGGCCGCACAGCTGGCAGACGTTCGCGATCGGAATCATGCCCTCTGACGTCTCGTCCTTCAACGTGAACATCGTCCAGGCCAACCCCACCGTCCGAGCGGTCTGCTCGTATCAGGTGATGCTCAGATCCCGGGTAGGCCGGGCGCGGCTGATCCCGCGCAGCCGGTGGACTATCCAGGTGGTGCCGCCGGACGAGGCGGCGTATGACAGCGGCGTCCGCACCTACCGGTGCCTCGCGAGCCTGGGCCTCGACGCCTCACGGACATCGCAGTTCGGCCGGTAGCGCTTCAGGGCTTGCGCGCGAGCCCGGCGTAGGCGGCGATCTGGTCGCCGCTGCCGAGCGCGATCGAGCCTGGCTGCCACCGGTGCACTTGAACAAGGCCAGGTTCGAGCAGGTCGAGGCCGTCGAAGAACGCCGCGATCTTCTCGTGCGTGCGCAGTGTCGTTGGCGACGCGGACTGCGAGTTGACACGGCGGACCGCCTCGCCGACCCGGTGCTGGTCGACGTCGCTGGCCGGGTGGTAGATCGCGAGCCAGCTGCCAGACGACAGCGCGCCGACGAGCCGGGCGACGATCGCGTGCGGATCGTCGCCGTCCGGGATCAGCTGCAGGATGCCGACCAGCAGCAGGGCGACAGGCTCGGAGAAGTCGAGCAGGTCAGCCGCCCGGGTCAGGATCGTGCCGGTGTCACGCAGGTCAGCGTCCAGGTAGGCGGTCGCGCCCTGCGGTGTGCTGGTCAGCAGCGCCCTGGCGTGCGCCAGCACCATCGGGTCGTTGTCGACATAAACGATCCGGGAATCAGGGGCGGCCGCTTGTGCCACTTCGTGCGTGTTGTTCGCTGTGGGGATGCCGGTGCCGATGTCGAGGAATTGCCTGATGCCCTGTTCGGCAAGGAACCGGACTGCGCGGGCGAGGAACGCTCGCTGGGCGCGGACGGCGCGCAGGATGGGCGGGTAGGCCGCGATCGCCTGCTCCGCCGCCTCCCGGTCGACGGCGAAGTTGTCCTTCCCGCCCAGCCAGTAGTCGTAGATCCGCGCCTGGTGCGCCACGGTGGTGTCCAGCGCCGATATGGCCCCGTTGCCCTCGCTGCCAGCCGCCACAGACCCTCCCGCAATTGTCCACAAACCTTTTATCAGAAAAATATGCGCCTGCCGGTCGATGTGCCGCTATACCCTCGTCAGCGCAGGGGCGGTCGGCGGCTCGACCAGCCGCCGTAGAGCAGCGTGGGATGTTGCGTCCTCGGCCTGCTACTGCGCGGCCCAGACTTCGTCCAGCAGTTGGGTCATGGCATCGGCCGGCTGAGCGCCCGAGAAGGCGTAGCGGCGGTCGATGACGAAGAACGGCACTCCGGTCACGCCCAGCGTGGCGGCCATGGCCTCGTCGGTCTCTACCGCATCTTCGTAGTCCTTGCTGGCCAGCACGTCCGCGGCTTCGTTGCGATCAAGGCCGGCGTCAACAGCTAGTTGCGTCAGCACGGCGTGATCGAAGATCGACAACTGCTCGGTGAAGTAGCCGCGGTGCAGCCGCTCGATCAGGTCAGCCTGCCGGCCCCTGTCCTTAGCCAAATGCAGCAACCTGTGCGCGTCCCTCGTATTGCCGCTGCTCAAGTCGCCCATGTGGAACGTCAGCCCGTCCTTGGCAGCGCGCTGCTCCATCTGCCGTTGCGCGTCACTGGCCTGCTCGGACGTCATCCTGTATTTGCTGGCCAGCATCTGCGCCGTCGGCGTCGTCGTGTCTTTGGGCGCGGACGGGTCCAGTTCGAACGACCGGTAGGTCACCTCGACCTCGTCGGCGTGCGCGAACGAATCGAGCGCCCGCTCGAATCGCCTTTTACCGAGGTAGCACCACGGGCACACGACGTCAGACCAGATCTCCACTCGCATGCGCGAGACAACGCGTCAGCCCTCCGGTCCCTTCCCGCCAGTCGGCGTCGCCAGACTCGGCGCACAGCAGCGATTGGTCCGTTGCTGTTGTGGGGACAGCGGCGTTGGGACTCTGCTGCGATTCGGCGGTCTTGACTATATGACGGTTGACTACTTATTCTGACCGCATGAGTACGCCGATGGCCGAGATGAGGGAGCCGACTTATTTCGTGCTGGCTAGCCTGCTGGACGGACCGCTGCACGGCTACGGCATCATCAAGCGGGCCGCCGAGCTGTCGGGGAACCGGGTCCGCCTAGCGACGGGGACCCTGTACACCGCGCTTGACCGGCTCGCAGCCGAAGGCTACGTGCGGCTGGTACGCGAGGAGATCGTCAACGGCAGGGCCCGCCGGTCATACGGGCTGACCGACGCCGGCGCAGCCGCGCTGCGGGCGGAGGCGACAAGGATGGCCCAGGCCGCGGAGGTGGTCACCGGCAAGCGCCGCCTGAGCCCGGGCAGGGCAAGCGCGAAGGCGCGGACGACATGACCAGGCTCGAGCAGCGATGCGGCTGGCGGGTGCGTCGGCAGGCAGTCCTGTGACAATCCAGCGGTGGTAGCTCGAATCCAGCTATTCTGCGGACTCGTGGGCGTTATACAGATGCTTGACCAGTTGCCGGAGGCCGTCAGTCAGCCGCCGGCCACGCTGTGGTCGGTCTTTGCCCGCAGCCTCGGCGAGCAAGGCGCGATCGGGCGCACGGCGTTAGCCTGGCGCTGGGCGCTGACCGGAGGATGCCCGTCACCGATCACGCTGAACCAGACCGCGGGCCGGCCGCCCGGCCGTGGCGAGTTACTCGGCGAAGCTGACGCTCAGGCCGAGCTTGGCGGCACCGAGGCCGATCCCGGCGATCAGATCATGTACGCACGAGCCGTCCTGCACTGGCTGGCCGGTGACTTCGGGGCGCTGCCGCTGTTCAGCAGCGCGGCGAAGCACAGGTACGCGACCGAAGGCGCACCTGTGCCGTATCCGTGGACGCTGATCAACGACGTGCATTCGTGGGCGATGCTCGGGCAATGGCGCGCTCCGCACTCGAACGAGTCTGGCAGCGGGGGAACGCTTATCGTCACCGAGTGGGCGCACGGGGTTGTGCAACTGCTCGACTGGGTGTGCGGCGTCTCGGCGGAGAGCCCGGTCACCGGATTACCGGTGCTCGCGCGCAGGCCGTCGCTCTACCAGGTGTCTCTCGACGTCCAGCACGCGATGGTGGCCCGCATGCACGCTAGGGAGACCGGCGAACCCGTTGAAGCAGCCAGGATGGAGGCGATCATGGAGACCTTCGTCTGGCTGGCAGGCTGGAGCCTGGTGCCCCCGGTCGACCGGCATGGTCACGGGCTGCCGTTTGACTGCGTCGAACGGCACGCCCCGTGCGCCTGCGACGCCCAGGGCTACTGCATTCGGGCCGCGTGCTCGGCCTGCTGGCGTGTGCCGTGCGTGCGAGGTTTCGGCTAGCTCGCCGATGGCGCCATGGCCGCGTACGCGGCGGCCGCGAAAAAGGCCGTGAAGTGCTCGACGACCTGTTCGGAGGACATGTCCAAGTCGCCGCTGATCCAGTCGTGCAAGATCTCAACGACGCCGCCCATCAGGAACCGGGCGGTCAGCACCGGGTCGAGGCGGAGCTTGACGCCGTGGCCGGCCAGCGACATGGCGTTGTCCGCGGTGAGCTGGGCGAGTGCGTGTCTGTTCTCCCTCCGCACTCGCTCCAGGCGCTCGCTGACGCCGACGACCTCTATCGCTACCACCCGCGCCTTTCGCCGGTCACCGGTGACCTCGGTCCAGGCGGCGAGCAGGCCTGCCCGCGCTTGGGATTCGATCGTGGTCTGCTGGGCGACGGCCTCGGCTGCCTTGGTGAAGATGTCGCCGACAATCCGCTGGTAGACGGCGTACAGCAGGTCTTCTCTGCTGCTGAACGATTCGTAGAAATACCGTGAGTTCAGCGAGGCCGCCGCGCTGAGTCCGCGAACCGACGTACGGGCGTAGCCGACCGTCCCGAACAATTCGAGACCTGCCTGCATCAGCCGCTCGCGCCGCTCTTCCCGGCGCTCCGCTGGGGTGACGCCCCGGTACCTCCGGGTTGTTTCCACACGCGATCATAACTGTGTTTATCCCCCCTCGCCTCCGGGCGCTCTTAATGCGCCGCCTTCCCTCGTCGCTCGTCGCCGCGCTCCTCACTCCTCAGTCCAGGCGGCGCCGCGCCCTTCGGCTCGCGGGGCCCAGCCCCGAGACAATCTGGTATGGCAGCGCTACTTTTGCTGCGCAAATAGGTGACGGAGTGCTACAATTTTGCCGCTTCACGGCGCTCAGGAGGCGACATGAGGCATCGCATCGCCGCTGTCGGCGGTATTCCTGGCGGCCTGATCGCCGGCGGCGTGG
>Ga0126381_100004360_pt1 | contig 15392 bp, 35 predicted proteins | sample PanSoiMetPlot_28_FD_96465 | JGI IMG/M metagenome (GOLD analysis project Ga0126381, IMG submission 96465) | Tropical forest soil microbial communities from Panama - MetaG Plot_28 | ecosystem: Environmental > Terrestrial > Soil > Tropical forest > Bulk soil | place: Panama | collected 2016-02-17 | reverse complement strand
GTAAATGTTTTAATCTTATTTTTTCTCATCGGTGCGGAACGCCTTTAGCGAGGGTATCTTGATTTCTAACAAGAACACCCGGTTCCCAACACTTAGGACAAATGTTTTTGCCACTTGGTGGCGGTCTGAAAGTGATAACGTTGCAAGTGCCATTCGTGCAAATGAAAAGGTCCGAATCTTTGGATTTGTCATCGAGTCCCATCTCTAATGTTCTCCATAGGCGTTGTCATAATCAACATCGTTTTCGTCGGCGTACCATTCGAGATAGTCGAAAAAATCGTGCCAATCCCAACCTTCCGGCAAATCAATCTCTGTAACTCTGACGGTATGTTGCTCCAAATCAGTATCGATGATTTCAAAATCAAAACTGTTCCAGAATCCGCTATCCCCTCTTTCGCCGACATGGCCGAAGATATGATCGGCGTCTCCCGAGTCTATCCATTCTAGAATATCTTCAATGTTAGAATCTGGCGGGAGTTCATCGCGGAAATCTTCCCTGTCGGGCATTTTCCGCCTCCCGCCTTAATATGGAATGTCGGTTTTAACCTCTACTTCCTTTTCATATCGTTCTAGGGTTTTTCTTTGACAGGCACTACACAACATTCCTTTTGTCCAGCGTCGCCCAAGATATTTTCCACAATCCATGCAGTAGGCTTTAGGAGCTACTTGCATCAGAATATTCTTTCGAACTTACGATGTAAGTATATACGTCTTGAACCTTTTTATTATGAACCGGTTTCTTCATTGCAAGGGCTAGCGTCATCGCCAGATCTGACCCTTTCATATTTTTTCTTGTAAAGTATGAAATTCGGAAATAACCATCTTTTCTATCCCATAAAACATAACTTCCGTCAGAGAGCAAAACTTGATTCGGCTTACTCTCAACGATTGTAGCGTCCTGCTCTCTAATCATCCGTTAATATCCTCCAACCTTTTCTCAATACATTCGGCACAAAGATATTCTCCGTCGATTAGACCAAAAGATTGTTCGCCGCACCAATCGCAGTAACTCTTCCATCCCTCAAAATGGGATGGTAGGAGAGGAACCTTCTTTACTGGTTCCTCTCCAAACCAATCCCCCATCTTTAGCTCTGCTTCTTCATGAACACTTTATACTGCTTGATTCTCCGAGCACCGTTATCGAATTCGCGTACTCCGGCGAAATGAATCTTGACGCGATCACCGGAACCGGCATCGGTCATTGCCTCCGCGAGTTGATATGAATCCCAAACAAAAACCCGCTCATCTTCGTCGGTGATGAATGTCCAGGCCAATGCGGAATTAGAACCATCCTGCCTAGCGGTTCTCAATTCGACATTGATTGCGCCCACAAATGTACCAATCAAGTCACCGCTTTTTTCGAAGTCCCATTGTTCGCCGATTCCAGTTGAAACCTCTTCCCATTCCTCTTCGGGAGTCTCTACGTCTTTTGCCATTCTAATTACCCCTCTTTTCGTTATCTACCATTGACTGGAAATCTTCCGCCTCTTTCTCGTGTAGCCTTAGCGCCTTCCTTTCCGGGTCCCTAAGCCCGTGTCGATGTAGAAGATGGGGTTCGCCAATTACCGGCGGACGATTAAGCGCAAGCAAAGGATCATCCCGATCTTTGATTTCTCCAATCGGGATTCCTCCTGCCGAACAAATCGGGACATTTGGAAGAGCAACGGTAATACCGTTTGATAATTCGACTTCATAGCTCGACATAATATATTTGTGAATTGAATCGAGCTTGATGAGCTTTCCATAACACTGAGCCACCGAACCGTCATATTCAACGATTCTAATAGCGGTACCGCCCGTCCCTGTTTCAAGGTCCGCTCTTTCGCACCATTCATGCAAATACTCTCCATAAAGAAGAATCTCGTCTGAATCCAACCAAAGCGCCCATCCGTCACAATTCCATGCTTGGGCTTCGCGTAGGATATCGGTACGTTTCTCAGCGTCAGAAGTCCATCCACCGGAGAAATATTTAGGACCTTCAATGTCATATATTCCAAACTGATTCATTGATAGTGATTGAGTCGGAAGTTTTTTCTCTCGATCTACCGGACCTTCGAATACAAAAACTTCGTCTAGCATTTCTGCGGAACGAATACACGATTTCAACATTGAAGGTGATTCTTCAAATGTCGAGATGAGAGCGATTAGTTCCATGCGGTATACATAATTTTACAGTTGGGACAAACAAGCGATCCGATCAGATTAATATTTTCAGGCACCCCTAGCTGATAGGTTAAGTCAAGCAAATGTAATCCGCACTTAGGACAAAAATCTCCCGCTTCGAGTTTGTAGGATTTCATTACTTTATAGTGGATTATTTTTTTGGGATTATTCATGCTTTCGAATATCGCGCAGCAATTGTTCCTCTTTGATCCTCGACCATATCGAACCGTTCACGGTTGGAATTGAAATAGCGATACGTATAGGATTTTTCCACACCGGAAAGATCGCAGATTTCCGTAACAGTGAAAGATCCCTTCTCAGACATGAGAACATCCATCGCATCTTCGAGAGCAGTATCTCTACGAATGATTTCGTCACGGTCAAGTTTTCTTGATGACTTAACTTCAATCGGTGTAGAACGAGTGAAATCATTCCGCAACAATGCAGCATTCCGTTCTTTCGCCCATCGAGATAGACAAGTTAGCGAATGGAATTCCCACGAATTATGGGCGGTAAACTTTCCATCCTTTTCTGGATCGACCCGATACCAACCTTCGGGAGCATTTCCAGCGTCACTAACTTCCATCGAAACTTTGCAGTTGATTCCATCACAGTAAGCAAACGTAGCCGTTTTGCGTGCCATGATTCCCCTCTAATTGTCGTTGTTTTGATTTGGAAGATCCGTAACCACTTCTAGCGTCGGAGTTTCCGGCCTAACAATTCCGACACCTTTCATTCGGCCAAGCTGAGAATAAACATGCTTCCATTTTGCGGAATGAATCTCGATCTTTACGATCGTACCCGTTTCACGATCCATCCCCACAATTTCGACATTGCCTCTTTCGTTAACTCCCGCTCCAATTTCTTCTGGCCAAATATGAACTTGCGCTGAAATCGGCATTCTAGTATCTAGCTCCTAGCCTTATTTCGTCCTTTTCAGTACGGGAAAAGAAAGTAGCCGAAATGATCGCATGGAACCTACAATATCCAAAGATCATTTTTCTGTCCCCGATCACTTTTTGGATGATAGTCTCAGATGGACCAGGGCATCCAAGGACTGAACATTTATTCAAGTCCTTGATCGGGATCACTTCCATTCTTTGAAACTCCCCTCCTTTCTTAATTCGAATCAATGATTTGATTATAGACATCGTTAGGGATCTCATGAAACAATTGAATAATAAATCCCATGATATCTCTCTCAGAACAAAGTCCTCTATTCTTCCAATCAATGATTCGCTTTAGGGCATCTTCGAAAGAATCAAATCTATAATCGGCAACCCCGCCGACAAGTTGAACATTCATTTTTATTTCCCCTCAATTTGGTAGCCTTGATATAGCCTTCTATATGCGGGCTTTCTTTTTCTCTTTACCCTATCATAGATCGAAACAAAAGTCAATAGGCAAATAAAAATGGCCCCGAATTACCGGGGCCATTACCTGTTCCTGACGATGAATTCGGTGGAGTATTAATCGACCGATTCTATCGCACCACCTTCTTTCAATTCAGACAGCTTTCCAGAAAGCTGATTCATTGCCGGTTTCAAAAATACAGGGATTTCCATTCCAATTAACTCGAGAGCATCACTAATAGGAATGCCCTCGGCATCGACTCGAACAAATACTGCGAAAAGATTTTTCATTGCATTGTCCAAATCGACAATGACTTCTTTCTGCGAGTCTTTAAGAATAAGAATATTATTGGTCATTCTTTTCCTTAAGCCATTCTTTGAAGGCAATTTGATTCGTCAGATAAGACTGGACTTCTCCGTGAAATCTATTGATTTCAAAACGCTCCAACCACCAGACAACCATAGCGGCAACAAGACCGAAAACAATAGCGATAGTTAATGCTTGTCTAGTCGTCAACTGTCATCCCCTCCAACTCTTCGTCATTTTCATAGTGACGAATAATTGCCTGTAATTCTAGTGCGGCGATGTTGGCCTTACATCTTGTGCATTGCGTTGGATCGTGCCGCAATTTAAAGCCAATTCCAATCGGAATTTGGTCGTGGTGCATTGTTCCGATAGCCCAGAAGATAGCGTTAAATCTATTGTGATTTTCCCATGTATCTTCCATTTAGAGGGGGACCTCAAAGCCTTGAAACCTCGTCCAAATATCCGTATTAGTCGGTCCAGCATTGATATGAATTGACGCAGTTTCTCCACCACGGAAAACAGGCCCTTCAGTTACTCCATCCGAAAATAGTGCCGGAAGAATAACACCGTTTGCATTCGGGGGGTTTGGAAGAAAGTCAACAATTGAACCCTGTGCATATTTATCGCCTTTAATAAGTGCGATCCAAGCGGCGGCACCGGTGAAAGGGTTTCCGGGCGAATGAGTTGCATCTTCTACAACGACACGAATTGTGATAAATTGAAATCCCTGCGGAACACGGTACATAGGAATGTCAACATTTCCTGAACCGTCTGTCGTTCCAGTTGCATAATTGATTACAACTCTCTTATTAAGCATTGGAATTGCCGAATGTAGCAATTCATTTTGAACCTCAATCGACCGACGAGTGCGGACAACAAGATCGTACATATTTGGGCCGACTGATTCCTCGCCTGGATGCTTGGGAATCTGCGACTCATAATTAACTTCAACAGTCTCGGTACGGAAAGCAGAATCTTTCTGTTCGTGTAGCCCTCTTTCAACACCGTAACGATTAAGCGGATCGCGATGATGAGAACTCATGTAAATCTATCCTCCATAAGAATTCGTTCGACATTCGTGAGTCGATCCTCGATTCCTAAATTGGAATCAATAATTACCCTCCGCTTTCGGTAATGTTGTTCATGTAAGAATACCATTATTGAGAGGGCAACCATTACAAAAAATGCGGCCAGAATTGTAACGGTAATTTCTCTTTGATTCATTTCTCCTTCCCTCCCGATTTCTTCTTGACTTAGCCTAGCAAAAATGATCCCGATTTGATAGCATGAATCCGAGGGGAATACTGCAATGTTCCAGAATAAATGAAGGGAGGAAATAAATAGGGTGCATAGTGTAGATGTTATTCACGCACTTGCAGTTCTTACACTCGCACTTCTATTTGCGAGATTCTTGCAGTCGCTCGGGGAGCATTATTTTCCCGATTCCGAAGCTGTCACCGCAGCCCGATTTATTTACGGAGGCCCATAATTGGCAGTTGCAGCCCCTCAGCCGCAGGCAATGATTCCATTTACTGCGGCATCACTTAGATATCGTGAAAAGATTTGGACTAAACAGTGGACAACCGCTGCCGCTCAGCAGGATCTCTCTCCCCCTGGCGGTGCGATTAAGTCCTATGGTTACCTTAGAACTCTTGAACTTCTAGTTACGACAATTACTCCGGGAACATCGAGCGGTTCTCCTGCTTTTGGTTCTGCCGATGGTCCTTGGAGCTTTTTCTCGCAGGTTATTGTTACTCAGCCCAACGGCGAGGAAATGTTCGGTGGTCCTCTCTTCACCGGATATCACGCTTATCTTGCCGCAGTTCACCAGGGCTGGAGACTCAATAACGCGCCGTATCTTCTTCCGTCTTTCTCTCAGACTTCGGTTCTCGCTCCGCAGTTTAGTTTGCCGATCACTTTTGAGATGGACGCAGAACACGGTCTTGGCGCACTTCCGAACCAGGACTTTTCTGCTCCTTGGAAATTGACGGTTACGGCGGCGGGTCAGGCGGTCGGTGCAAACAACGGTCCAATTTATCAGACCGCTCCGACTACAACGAACCCGACATTGCAGCTTGATGTTTTCATGAGTTGTTGGACGGTTCCCTCGCCTGTCAATCCGCTTAATCCTTCCATTGGCCAGGAGACAACTCCTGCGCTTTTGGGTACGCTTAATAAATGGTCCTTGCAGCAGTATACGGTTCCGGCTTCTTCTGCATTCAATGTTCTCTTGCAGAGGAAGGGTAACGCGATCCGTAACTTTGTATTCATTATTCGCAACTCTTCCGGTGTTCGTCTTACTACTGCGATTTTCCCGAACCCCTTCAACATGAAGTGGGACGGGACGGTAATCAAAGCGAACGATTCCCCGGTTCTTATTGTAGATGATGAGTATCACACTCGTGGTGGAGTTGCGACCGGTGCTCCTGCTTCGGCTACCGGTCCGGTTTCTGATTCGGGAGTAATTGCAATTCAAATGTCAGACGTCGCCGGTCTTGATGTTCAGGGCGCGGCAGAATCATATGGAATGAATGCGTTTTGGGGTACGGTTCAGTCATCGACAATTGAAATTGGTGGAACTTGGGGTGCTGCTGCTGCAACCCTCGAAGTTCTTACCAATGATGTTCAGTTCGTGGATCTTACCGGTAATCCGTATGCATTTGCTTACGGCGGATATTTGCAGGCTCCTGCTCAGCCTAAGGCACTCCCGTAGAAAGGAGGGATTAAAACCGAATGCCCGGATCACCGGTATTTCATGGTATTCCTACGTCAACAACGGCGCAGGGAGTTGGCGGTGCAAATCGGGTTCAATCCTCCGCTTCGGGTACGCCGTCCGATATGAACTTTTTTGTTTGGGTATTCATTATCGGAATCCTGATTCCCGTTCTCCTGATTGGTGGACTGCAAATCGGGGGATTCCAGTTCGTATTTCGGAGGTAATAAGTTGGGCGATATTCAGTATGAGCATGGAAACGCGAATAATCCGGTCCTTGTAATTTCGGAAGATCCTACGAATCCGGACAACGTTCTCGTTTCTCGTCTCCCACTCGCAGTTTCAGTTCCGAAGAATACTGTTTCTTCGAGTGAGGGAACAACGGAGACTCCCGGCGTAGCTTCCGAAGAGGCGTCGGAAACTCCCGAAGAGGAAGCTACAGAAGATGAAGAAAATTGATTGGACTTGGCTAGTAATCGGATTGCTTGCCGGTTACGTTCTTCATCTTGGTTGTACTCATCCAAAGTCGCCCCTTAGTGGAGCGTTCAACTTCTATTACGGAGCGAATTCATAATGAAGAAAATTGCTTGGGGTTCATTCTTCGTTGGCGTTGTCGCCGTTCTTATTGTTCAGTGGTTCCTTTCCAAGAGACGGACCGCGGCATAAGAATTGGGACCGGTAATAATCATTCTAATTATCGGCGGAGTGCTTATTGCCGCCGGTATTGAGGGATGGTCTATCCCGGATCTTTTGCGATTCAAAATCACTAATCGTCCCGGTTCCGGCGGGGGTAATTCTTCGTCGGGACCGGGCGGTGGTGCAACTCCACCACAAAGTAAGGGAATAATTCAAGATCCGGCGGGAACGCAATCGCCATTAATGTCTACCGCCGCATATGCGCGAATCGATCAAGGTGTTGACTACTCACAAAGTCAGCCATATACGGCGCTTGCAACAGGAACGGTTGAAGATGTTGTTTCCAGTTGGGCGGGCGGAACCGGCAAAGCAGTCTATGTAAAAATGAATACGCCGGTAGTTGTTAATGGAAGGACGTATCAAGAATACTATGTCGCCGAAACAACGCCGCTCGTTTCAAAGGGTCAAAGAATCAGGGTCGGTCAACAAATCGCTTCCGGTGGTGCTGCCGAATTGGGATTCCTTATCAACGGCAAACCGGCAACATTGGTCGGCGGATTGGGAGCAGGAACAAAACCGACGCAAGCCGGACAAGATTTTTTTGATCTAATCCAGTACCTAATCTCTGGTAGTTATCGTGGTGGATCGACATACCAGGCAAAATGAGCGCAAAACAAACACAAAATCTTATCCTGCTTACCGGCATCGTAATGACTGCCATTTCACTTATGGAATTGCGTCCGGCATCTAAAAACGCAACTTCAATTTCAGCGGGTGATGTTAAAGGTGGTCACGCAGTTGCGAAAAAACTAATTGCTATCTGGCTCTTTGTCGGAGTCACTTATGCAATCGTCGAAGTAACTTCATCTGAACTCGTTGGATATATCGTTCTTCTTATTCTCGTGGCCTATCTTGTCAACAAGACTCCTGAGATTAAGAAGGAATTCAAATCCGCTTACGGATAGGAACAAAATGAATAGAACTCGTCCGTTCTGGAATTGGATGGGACTTATCGCCCTCGTTGCCCTAGGCGTTATTCTCATTCGTAATCCGACTATCGTTTCGAGTTTCTTTAACGGTTACTCGAAGCTTCTTGGAACCGCAATCGGCGGTAAGTAGTAATGCTCCGCTTCAATGCAGCGGTAGACGACAGACCTATTTGGCCAAGGAATCCTTGGCCGAATATTCCGCGCCCATTGTCAAATTGGTATCCTGAAAAACTTTCGGATATCCCTGTAGCCGATGCTCCGCCGACCCAATGGACGCCACAAGGACTATTTCAGTCGGTTCCATTTATGAAAGGGAATCTTTCAATTGGTCCCGACCCTAGAAATCCCGATCCGGTAACGAGGAATTCAACACGACGTTCAGATTTCTACGATTCCTCTCCGAATGCTTGGCCGAACAATGGCCAGTGGGATAAGCCAAATGGTTTCTTTGCCGAATTGATTCGACTTCGCACGCATACTTCCGCGCACCCTGGCGCAAATCTTACAACCGGTGCAGGGCCGACAATGTATTTCAAGGCCCCTCCGGTATTTTCAATGCAGACCAAACCGATTCCTGCTGTTGGAGTCTAAATGCCAGAGCCGAAAACAAAACCAAAGGGTGGAAAAGGAAAGGGAAAAGGTCTTTCAAAGAAAGTTGGTCCTGCTCCCCTCTATGTCTACTTGATTGTAGGTGGAATTGTTCTGGCTTATCTTTACTATCGGCATCGTCAAAATACCGCCGCGAATTCAGTTGCTGGTTCATTGGACCAGCAATCAATTCCGAGTGGAGTAATTACTCCAACAACTGGAACGACTGGCGGAACAGATTCCGGTGGGGTTTCATCTTCCCCGTCGACTTTCCCGACGGATTATGTAACCAGTTCTGATTTCCAAAGTGCAATCTCGCAGTTGGATAGCGATCTAAGTGCGGCAATCGCAAATGCAACAATGCCGCCAAATCCCCCGACTGCTCCCGGTGATAATACTGGCCCTCCCGGACCTGCCGGTCCTCCTGGACCTCGGGGTCCCGCTGGAAAATCGGCACCGAAGCCCGTTAGTCATCCTCAGGCAACGGCGCATCCAACTCCGACAAAGAAAGCGCCTGCGCCTGTTCACTATTCGACGTATAAATCTCAGGTTCAATTGAAACCCGGACAGAGTGTTCATTACACTCCGACAAAGGGATACTATGCCGCGCCAAAGCCAAAGCCCGCCCCAAAACCCCTCCCCTACAAAGGCAGGCACTAAAGGTAAATTAGGAGGGCTACCAACTTGGGCCTGGATTCTCGGCGCTGTTCTCGGATTGATTATCGGCTACATGGTCTATAAAAAGTCCGGTTCAAATGTCGGGGGGACTTCCGGGTCCGATGGTTCCTCTCCCCTCGGAACCCAAGACACCGGATCGGGTGGGGGAGTTGTAGCCTCTCCCCCACCCGGAAATCCTGTAACTGATGCGCTGGGATTGACTCACAGTGGAAGTTCCGATCCCGTTGCAGTCCAGGGACAAGGCGATTCATCAACATCGACAAATCCTCCCGATATTTCACAAAATGTTTTTATCCCGGCCTCAGAAACTTCGACACCTTGGGTCAGTAATTTGAATACAAATCCAACTAGCAATTATAATCCGAATCCACCGCCTGTTTCCGCTGGAACTTCAACATCGTCCGGCTCAGTCGCCGGATTGGCCCGCCATACAATCTCGACTGAAAACTAATGGAATTCAACGGAACAACTGCCGCGATCCTACTCGGTGTTTGGGCTACGTTTGCACTCGATATGTTCGGTTCGACAAATTCAAGTCCACAAACAACTGAGATTAACGCGGCGCGAAGAGCAGATACCCTAATGAAATGGGTATACATTGGCGATGCAATGGCCATCGGGGGAGGGGCCATTGCATCCGTCGTATCAAAATCAGTTTGGCCTCTCGTTGGAACGGTGGCAATCTCGGTGCTCTTCACCGGTCTTTATATTCATGCGAAGAATGCTGGACTGGCGAATGGTGGATTGCAGACGGAGTATTAAATGTCAGCAATGAATTCAGATGAAATTACATTCGTAAAAATCTTTTCTTCAAGAACCGGTATTGATCCGCGCGTTGTTATCGCCTGGATTTATCAGGAGGGCGCGTTTAAGAAAGGCGGAACCGGAGGATTCAATTATCTCAATGTAATGCCGAAGGCTGGAGATAAACATATTGGAACGTCATCAAAAGGATTCGCTCAATTTGCAAATGCAACTGACGCAGCAAACGCCGCAGTTTCCGTAGAACAACAAGGGAATATGCGAGTCATTCAAACAATGGCGGCCTCGCATCCAAGTCCACAAGAACAAATTAATGCAATTGCCGCTTCGCCTTGGGATGCTGGACATTACGGAGGAACAGGAGGACCAAAACTAACGAGTGTATTGTCTACACTTTTTAGTTCCGCTGCACTCCAGGATAAATATCAAGCTCCGACTCAATTTAATCTTAACGCAGTAACTTCAACATTCGGAACGGGAAGTGCCGCCGATTGGACTTCCATTGATATGCACTCTGTTGGACAGGCCGCTTCTGCTGCCGCTTCTGCCGTCGGAAATGCCGCCCACAATCTTGTGGCACCATTTGAATCAATTGGAAGTGCATTTGCTTGGTTAGGGAATAATTGGGATCGAGTGTTGGCCGTAATCGGCGGTGCGATTCTTGTTATCATTGCACTTATTGTTTTGACGAAGCAACAGCAAACAAGTCTCCTAAAATTCGCTAAGGCCGGAGAGGAATAAATGCCAGTAGATATTAAGCAGATTCTTCAGCGTGTTCTTAATGAAGTTGAGGAAGAGGAAAGAAATGATCTTTTGTTGGAACTCAAAGATCGTAAACTTACCGGTAAAGAACTCGCCGAAGCTATCAGGAATCTTCCTGACGACGAAAGGGCCGAAGTTCGTGACGCTTTCATCTCGGTCGTAGAAAAAGACGGCGGCCGCGGGGAAAAGAAGATTGCCGACGATCTCGAGAAAGAAGCGGAACACGAAGAGGAATCAAAAGGTGTAGAAGAAGAGAAGAAGGATACTGAGGATAAAAAGCGCAAAACTCGCCGCGGTAGAAAAAATGGCCGCGCCTATGACTGGTATGTTGACGATAAAGGCCGCGTAATTGTTTCCGATGTTGCTACCGTTTATTCCGGCGAAGATGAACCGGACGAAGTAGAAATGTGGAACGATGAGGAAGAGGAAGAGGAAGAGGAAGAGTAAATGACAACCAAAGAATTTCTTTACGTCAATCAAATTGATGAAGATCAGTTAGCAAAACTTTTGGGCTTTAAAACCTCACAGTCCATTAAGAAAAGAATGGATGAGGAAATGCCCGAAAGATGGGTTCGCAAGCTCGATAACATTTCGGGGACTGTAGATTCATCCGAAACGGCCTCGGATGAACCCACGAATGAATCTGAGCGCGAACCCAAACTTACAGATGAAGAAATCAATCAATGGATTTCCTCGGAGGGCCGTGACAATGATGGAGATCCTAATATTCTGAATACCGGTATGCCCGAAGTTATCGGTCCTCAGAAAATTAAAATCGCCACCATCAGGGGCTATATTGAAATGGTCTATGGTGGCGCTGAATCATTGGCGCGTGCGCGCGGCGACGTAATCGCCGCAGAAACAATCCACCAATATACTCCGCAATATGTTGAGGCATGGGTCGATTATATCAAATTCGATTCCAGAATTCTCAAATATTTGGAGGCATTGCAAATCGGAACACCGATCGGGAATCTTATCGGTGTCCATGCGATTTCAGTGGGAGCATATGTCCTCGCAAGAATTACGGCCCAAGAAATTGCCGCCCATGCAACAAGAAACGGTGATGAACCGGAGGGAGAATTCATCCCACCTAACTAGGGCACCGTTTGTTCCTTGGGAAAAACTAGAGCCAAAACTGAAAAAAGATTGGACGCCCGGAGAGCACGTTACTCTAATCGGTCCAACCGGCTCTGGAAAAACCCATATGGCTTTGGCGCTCGCGCGCATCTGCAAATACTCATTAATTATCGCAACAAAACGTAGGGATCCACTCCTAGAATCTCTGCAAAAAAGACACCTGGTTATTTCTGAACCAAAAGAGGTTCAGGATATGGCCCGAACAATCGACGGAATTCCTATTAACCGTCGCGTAATGTTCTGGCCTAGGTTCTCTTATAAAGTTGACAAGATGGAACGGCTTAAAAGGCAAGCCGAATATATTTCGTTTGTTCTTGATTGGGCGGAAAAGACAGAAAAATGGGCAATTGTTTGCGACGAATTAATGTGGGTTTCAAGAAATCTTAGACTTGAAAGAGAATTGGAGTCGGTATGGTTTCAGGGCCGAACGCAGGGAATCTCGTTAATTGGAGCCGCGCAAAGACCGACCCATGTTCCGCGCTTGGCATACTCGCAAGCTACCTACTTCTTTATTTGGCAAACCGCAGACAGGCAAGACTTGGAAAGGCTTCGCGATATTTCTGCCGGTTTCCCTAGAGGAATGATTGATCGTGGAGTTATTGAACTTGATTGGGCCAAACATGAATGTCTTTTCGTGGACACAAAGAAAAGGGAGATTTGTAAAACAATTGGACCAGCTAAACTCTAATGCCAATTGCGCTGCCAAATACTACCGTCGCAGATACCTATCCAATTTTTGGTTCCGGTGGCGCACAAGTCGCAGGAACGGACGTATTTTCAAGTGGTTGGTTTACTGTCGCTAATAATGCTGCCGATTGCGAATACAGTTACGGAATCCAGGGGCAGTATAATACCGGTCCGGAAATCTACCTTGCTCCGGGCACCTATCCACTTACCGGATCGCCAACGCTTCCGATCAATGGAATTCGTTTCAAAAATCATGTAGCCGGTTCAGCCGCTCAAGTTTGGGGCGCATTCTTTTACAAAAATGATCCAGTTATTCAATCATCGAATGAATTCACAAGTCAAGTTTCTCCATCGGGTGGGGTAAGTCCGACGCCGAATATCGTTCATTATCAAAGTATTCTTGGCGCAGATATTTCTATGCCAAGTCCGACTGTATTCGTTACAGCGGTTCAAATTGTCATACCAAATCCCGGTGGTATTTTCCTCGTAAATGGAACTATGACCGCGTTTGATAATACTGCTTCAACTGCCACTTACAGAATTTGGGATGGAACTACAGTTTATGCGTCGGGAATGCAATCTACTCCTGCTAGAGCATTTTATAGTCTCTCAACAATTATCACTCTAACTACCGGCGCAACATTGCAGTTCCAATTATCTCAGAGTGTGGTTTCTGGCGCATTAATTAAGTCAGCAACAGATATTAATAACCAGGGGAATAATGCAACCCAAATGAATGCAATTCAGCTCGGATAAAAAGGAGAAGGAAATTGAACGATATTACCTCGAATGGAAAACCAGTTAAACTTTCCGGCGCTGTAGATATCGGAATTATTCGTGTCACGATTGGCCCGAATGATCCACCTGCCGATGCTGTCCATTTAATGGATACTTGCACCGGACATATTCGTTCGATTGTCGTCGAGCAATATCACGGCGATGGAATTAAAGTAGGAGCCGGAGCGCACGATTTGGAAATCGATAATGTCCATGTAGTTTGTCACGCGCATGATGCCGGTAAACATCAAGACGGAATTCAAGTAATGGGCGGAAAAGGAATTCATTTCCATAGTGGATTTGTCTCGGCACTTTCCGCAAACAATTCCCAAGTAATGATTCACGTTGGGGCCGGTGGAAAAGAAATCCCGGAAGATGTTATCTTCGATCATTTCGTAATTGATCCGCAAGGAGCAGGCGCTTATGGATGCAGTAATGGTGAAGGTATTGCCTGCGGCTTTACTAATCTGACATTGCTTTCACTTGCGCATCGGCATGATTTATATGTCGGAACAAATACTAAGAATCCTCAGTGGTCTTTCATTTCACTCCCGAAAGGCGTCAGGGCTAACTTCGATATCTCGCAGTATCCAGGAGGGTAACTTTACAAATAAAAGTGAGGGAGTAATTCCCTCTCTTTTTGTTTCCAATATTGCCTATTTAGACAACAAGCGATAATCATTCTCACGTTGTCTTTCCTGACAACAGGCGCTGACGGATAGAGGAAGCTATATTTGAATGTAAAGATTTTATTAAGATTGGCCTTCAAAGTCTTGACAAGGTCGCCCGTATCAAAGAAGATGCTCCTAGTTCCAAACATTCCTTCTACCCGAAAGGGAGCATCAAATGCCCGAGATTCTTGATACCCACGATTTCCCGCACGGTGGCCGCAAAGGTTTGGAGTATGACTTTGAACCATTCATGGACGGACAGAATTACAAGTTCTCTATCGAGGAAATCATCGAGGCCGGTTCCGCTTCCGCTGACGCATTCCTCGGTACGCTCTCCCGTTACGCTAACTCGCAGAATATGCGGGTGAACAAGGACGTTATCCGCGCCGACGCGGACAACCCCGAGAGTGACGTTATCGCTGTCGTTATTCGCGCCCGCCCGAAGAAGGTGAAGGAGGCCACTACCGACGGCGCTTCTACGGAGCCGAAGAAGTCCGGCCGTCCTGCTAAGGAAAAGACGGCCGCTTAAGACTCTCCCCAATCTGAGGGGAGCGAGGGGAGGGAATCCATTGACTGACCCCGGTGGATTCTCTCCCCGTTTTCATTCCACGAAAAAGAGGCTACGAAATGGATACCGCCAATCTTGACTCTGTTTACATCGCTCATTATTCCCGTAGTTCACTGACCGGTGGCGCGCCGATTCTGGTTTCAAAGCTTTACGCCGCTCACGTTTTCATTCGTGTCGAAGATCACGCTTTTGAGAATTGCCCCGAGGGTTACTCGCTGACGGCAATTGAAAAGTATTTCAACCCTGGCGGATTGTTCGGGGAAATTAATTACGACCTTCGCGCCGAGACTCGGGTTTCTAATGCTTGACGATATCGCCCCCGATCCTTTCGTCGCTTGGATGAATTCGGTAGACAGTTGGCTTTGGCGAAATTGGCAAGTCTCTTCCGCTGATCTTCCCGATATTGACTATTGGAATTTGTGGGATGATGGAATCAGCCCATCAAGCGCCGGGAAAATCGCAATTGAAAATGCGAGGGGATATTAATTCTTTCGCTTTTCTAGGGGAGGGAAAGAATCTTTTCCCTCCCCTTTAATTCTAAAAGTCTTTCAAAGAATATCGAAATGTTTGTTTTGGGGTTTTGATTAGTTAATATCATT
>Ga0126381_100004359_pt1 | contig 15392 bp, 11 predicted proteins | sample PanSoiMetPlot_28_FD_96465 | JGI IMG/M metagenome (GOLD analysis project Ga0126381, IMG submission 96465) | Tropical forest soil microbial communities from Panama - MetaG Plot_28 | ecosystem: Environmental > Terrestrial > Soil > Tropical forest > Bulk soil | place: Panama | collected 2016-02-17 | reverse complement strand
GCGATGCCGATTCCGGAATCCGTTATGCTGACGGTGACCTCCCCACCCTGGGCCCGCGCCGCCACTGTCACCGACCCCGAAGCAGTGAACTTCACTGCGTTGGAAATAAGGTTGATGACGACCTGGATCAGGCGGTCACGATCCCCCTGGATCGCAGGCAAGGCCGGCTCCACGTTCCGCACCAGTTGCACCGGCTTGCCTTCGAACAGGGACGTGGTGGCGGTCGCCGCGCGGTCGACTAGCTCGACTACCGATAGGGTTTCCATGTTCCAGGTGAACTTACCGGCCTCGATCTTGGCCAGGTCCAGCACGTCGTCGATGAGTTTGGTGAGACGCTCGCCCTCGGCTACAACCACCCTGAGGTTGTCCAGGATCTGCTGCTTGGCCTGGTCGACTTTACGGTCGCCTGCGGGAATCAGCGGCAGCAGCCGCTCTTCCAGCCGGCGCCGGATGATCTTGGCGAAACCCAGAACCGACGTGAGTGGCGTCCGCAGCTCGTGGCTGACCGTGGAGAGAAACGAGCTCTTGGCGGCGTCGGCCTCTTCTGCGGCGGCACGGGCCTGGCGCGCTTCCTCGAAGAGCCGCGCATTGTGGATGGCTACCCCCATGGCGGATGCAATGGTCGAAAGCAGCCGCTGGTCGGCTTCACTGAAGCGGTTTTCCTCTTCCGTGGTCTGAACACTGACTGCCCCGATGATCTCGCCGCCAGCGGGAATGGGAACGCCCAGGAACGAAGCGGCGGGGCGCCCGGCGCGCTGGATTCCCAGCCTGACGCTCTTACCCGCAATATCTTTGTTGATGAGCAATGGCTCTCGCGTCCGGATGATCTGTGAGCTCAGCCCCGTGCCGAACGGAACGGGCGGGAGCTGATCGCCGTGCGCGTACGGGAACTTCAACATCATCGTCGAGCGGTCCAAAAGGGCGACGAAGGCGATGGACGCATGAAACAGATCGCGCACCTGTTCGCCCACCAGTTGGATCACGCTATTCATGTCCAGCTCGGCGGAGATCGCCTGCGTGATACGGTTGATAGTGGCGAGTTCGGCGGCCCGCTCCCCTACTTCCTTTTCTCGCTCCTTGACCAGCCGGTAGGCACTCGCGTTATCCAGCGCGATGGAGGTGTAAGAGGCCAGATTCTCGAGCAGGTTGAGGTGCTGCTCTATATAGGCATTCTTTCGCAGGCTCTGAATGCTAATGACACCCAGCACTCGGTCCTGGGCCACCAGCGGCAGGTATATCATCGAGGCGGGTGGCTGCGCGATAGTGCCGTCTTCCAGCGCCCATCCTATATGCCGATACGATCCGATGTACTTGGAATACTCCTTCTCCACGTCGTTCACCAATACAGGTTTGCGATTGACGATGCACCAGACGGCAAACTGATTCTTATCGTTGGTATCGCGCGTATACGGGGCATACCGCTTCCCGTTCTCGACGGCCATTGTGTACTCGATCAGATGTTTCTCCGGACGGTATAGTCCCACGCCGAAAATGCTCGCATCGAGCAATTGGTTGACGCGCTCGTAAAGCTTGAACAGGATGGTGTCCAGGTCGAGCGATGCGGTAATTTCGCGACCGATGTCGCTTAGCAACTCGACGGTATCATAGGCATGCTGGAGCCGGTCTTTCTGCGCGGCGATTTCGGCGGCCTGCTCGCGGATTTCGCGGGTCCGCTCGGTTACGGTCTGTTCCAGTGCCTTCGCCTGCGCCTGGAGAGCTTCCGTGTTGCGCCAGGCTTTTTCGCGCTCGTGCCGGATCAGCCCGCGGCGCGCGCCGAGGGCGGTGAACAGGGCCAGCAGCCCGTACAGCGTGTAGGCAAGGTTAGTGCGGTACCAGGGCGGCAAAATGGTAAAGCCATAACTCGCCTCCTGGCTGATCTGCCCCTCCAGGTTCCGCGCTCTTACGCGGAAGCGATAATCGCCTGGGCCCAGGCTGCTGTAGTTGGCTTCGTGCTGCTTGTCCCAATTCCGCCAATCCTTTTCCGCACCTTCCAGAAAATACTGGTATACCGTCTCGCTCTCGTATCCAAATACCGGGGCGGCAAACACAAATCGAAGCGAATTGCGATCATGCGTTACTCGCTGCCTCTCCTGTGGAGGCCCGATATCGCCGCCGAACAGCGCGTCCCCGGAGAACGGCCCGACACTCCTGACCAGCGCCAGAAATGGCTGTCGGGGGGCGTCTCCAGAGCGAGGTTTGAAATTTACCAGAGCGGTCTCACCAGCCAGAAAAACGGAGCCGTCCTCGGCCGCCCGGAATCTATCGATTTCAAACGTACACAGCGGTCTTACAGAATCCTCATCGAGGCGGTAGCTCCCGTCCGGAGCACGTCTGAAGATTCCGGCTCGGCACGCCCCGCCGGATTGAGTCACTGACCAGACGTCGCCATTCGGATCTTCCCACAGGTAGGATCGGGCACGTGGTTCTTTGAGGGGAAGCAGGAAACGATCGTCCGGAACAAATTTGTGAGTCGCGGCGTCCCAGCGTGATATGCCGGATTCGGTTTCCGACACCACATAAGTCTGGCCCGCAACCCCCTGCGCCACCAGCGATCCTTTCGGCAACCCGCTCGAGAACGCCTCCACTTTTGCGGCGCCCAGGCCGGAGGCCGAGGATTCGATACGAAGGAGTTTATCCGGGATACCGGCCCAAAGCACTCCATCCTTATCTTCCGCCAGGCTGCGCACGAGATAGGGCATATTGGGAAGTTGCCCTTCATCGATCCATTTGCCGCCTTCCCAGCGCATGGAAGAGATGCCCCGGTATGCGAAGTATACGCGGTTGGGAAATCGGTGCGATTGGATCAGGTCGTAAATTGCACCCGAGCTAGGTGAAGCGACCGTGGGAGACACTACCTCGGCCTCGATCTTCATCACCCCCGAACCGGTCGCGGCCAGCAACTGGTCGTGACCGCCAGGAATTGGATCGTGAAATATAAGAAAACCGAATGCCTGAGAGGTTGCACCTGGCAGCGAATGAGTCACGGCAAACCCCGTCCTGGGATCCGGCATGACGCGGATAAGTCCGGTTCCGCTGGCCGCCGTTCCAACGTACAGCGACCCATTGAAACTGGCTACATCGGATGCTTCGCCGCGCAGGATCGAGACAGGGGAGTCCATATCCACGCGTGAAATACCGGACCCCAAGCCTAGCCATAATGCACCATCGCGATCCTCAAACGCGGAATACACGGTGTTGCCGGGCAGTCCGGATTCCTGATTCAGAATCTCCCGCACCCGCCCGTCGTGCTCGAGAATAACCGCGCCTCCGCGAATAGTAGTAATGCAGAAGCCGCCATTGGCTAGAGGGATTGACGTATAAACTTGGTTGTTCTTCAGGTAGTCGTCGGCTGTCGTGTGAAAGGCGGAAACAGTCTGGCCGTCGAACAGCTTGAGGCCTTCACCGCGGGCGGAAATAAGAATGCGCTGCTCGTCCCAGGGATACAGAAACAATTTAGAGGAATGGCTCAGCCCATCGGTCCCGGGTATGGGCCGCAATTCATCGCCAACAATCTCTTCGAGGCCGATGCCGGTCTGAGAAGTGTAGAGTCGCCCGCCAACCTGAGCAAGCGCCTGGAACTGCCTGGGGGATGACCATACGTGCATGCGTTTGCCATCCCAGCGAAACAAGCGCTCGACACTGCGGAAGAAAATCCCCCGCGGCGTAATCAGGATTTGCGAGATATCGGTGAAACCAAGATCCCCCGGAGGCACTTTGTCCTTCACAGATACGTACTTCAGCGCGCCAGCGGAATCCGGTTCGAGATAGCCAAAATCTCCGGCAGCCCCGACCCAGATTCTTCCGTCGCTGTCCTCAGCGAGAGTACGGACAACGTTCGACGGGATGGGGATTTTGCGCCAGACCGCTCCATCATACTGATACACGTAGCTGTCGCTTTGGCCGGTGTACAGAAGTCCGCGGCGGTCGCGCAGAATGGTCCAGACCTGGGCGCGGCCGCCGTAGTCCCTAACCATGTAGTTTCGTATCGGAGGAGTACCGTTAAAAGCACGCGGCTGCGCCTGAGCGGCGGCGGCAAGCGCGAGCAAGGCAATCGCGATCCGCAACGGTTCCAGCGCGGCGATTCTCATCTTCTAACGGTCCGACAGTCTATCACGAACGATCACGACGAGGAACTCCGGATCGCGGCAGTGTCATTGTCGAAGGTCTCGAGCCCGAATCCAGGCTCCTGATCTTCATGATCTTCAGGACCTCCTTGACCGAGGGCGTCGGCTGTGGCAATTAGCCCGACTTTGACAACTGGGCGATATTTCCCCGAATTTTTCCCAAACGGTCGCCTCCTAAGTATTTCCTTTATCAACACGAGAACTGCCGGAAACGGTTCGGCAAGTGAGTCCGCTCCCAGAGGAAACCGGGAGTCCCAGGTAGGCCGGACCTACGGGATCATGGCGCCAGACCTCGACTCTACTGAGGAAAGACAACTAGTTACTAGGTTGGCACACGGTCGCGTGCACCCGCTCTACCTGCTGCCCACAAGCTATTAAGAGCTGCGCCGACGACAATTACCGCTAGCACGGCGGCACTGGTGCGATCGAGGCGAGGGAAAAGCAGCAGAGACGTAGCCACAGCCAGCGCGGAAAACACCCTTCCCATAGGAAGACGAAATCGCGGCTCTGGCACCGTGCTCTTTCCCCGAAGCACAGGCAGAGCGGCACAAACCGAGCCGTAGTAGAACAATCGCGCCATGGCGGATACGGTTACGTTCCACTGGAAACTGCCTAGAAGCGAGAATCCCCATACGCACACCCCAAACGTCACTATGGCCACGTGCGGAGTGCGAAACCTGGGATGGATCGCCGCCAAGAAAGATGGGGCATCGCCATGCTCGGCCTGGGCAAATAAGATTCGTGGAAACCCTAGGGTATTGGCGCTTAAGTAGCCGTAAGTCGAGATGAGCACGCCGATACTGACCAGGTGTGCTCCCCAGGGTCCAAACATTTGTTCGGCGGCCGTGGCCATGGGTCGGTCGGTCATCGCCGTTTGAGGCACGATTGAAACAATGACCCACTGGGTCAGCGTATACGCTGCGGCGCAGACCAGAAGTGCGGCAAGTAGCGCGATGGGGTAGTCGCGACGAGGATCTTTGGCTTCCCCACCTACCATCAACGAGGTCTCATAGCCGCCATAGGCAAACATGAGAAGCAAGATGGCGTGCAACCAGATCCTTGGCGAACCGGCGGGCGCCTCCAGGATGAACGACCGGTGTTTGAACAAGATAAACACCAGTCCAAAGATGATGAAGGCCCCTAGGGTCACCAGCTTAGAAGCCGTGAACAAATTGCTTTGAAACGTACCTCTTCGAACACCCACATAATTCACTGTGGTCAAAATCCCGACCAGAACCGTCAAAATGATCAGGCTCGGCACCGGGCTTTTTGCCCTTGACCAGAATTCGGCAAGATAAATGATGAACAGATTCGCACTGGCCGCGGCCGCGGTGAGTCGGGTCAGCCAGCCAATCCACGCTATGGCGATTCCAAAGCTGCGGCCGAAGGCGGTTCGGGTGTACAGATAGACTCCACCGCTGGTATCGAAACGCGAGGAAACTTCGGCAAAGCAGGCCATTACCAAGCCCGTCCCCAAGGCCGCAAAGATCCACGCCAGGGGGCTCGCATTCCCAACCAGCGAGATAATGACCGAGGGTAGCCCAAAGACCCCGCTGCCAATGATGCAATTGATGGTGAGCGCAGCCAGACTCCAGCGGCCGATAGCACGAACCAATGTGGGCTGACGGAATTCAGACATGGGGGCTTAGGGCGATGAGCTCAGACCTCGGCTAAATTCCCGGCTTGGGCGGCAATCCACGCACCCACCTCCCGGGTCCCAAGGTGGCCGCCAAGATCCTCGGTAGTCTTGCGCTCGCGGACGGCCTTCAATACGGCAGCCTCGATCCTGCGCGCGGCTGCCGAAAATCCCAAATACTCGAGCATCAGCGCTGCGCTGAGAATCGCGCCCATTGGATTTGCCAGGTTTTTGCCGGCCAGGGGAGGCGCCGAGCCATGAACAGGTTCGAACATCGAGGTCTTACCGGGATGAAGGTTCCCACTCGGCGCCATCCCTAATCCGCCCTGCAACGCGGCGGCCAGGTCGCTCAAAATGTCTCCGAACATATTGTTGGTAACAATGACGTCGAACTGGCGGGGATCGCGCACCATCTGCATGGCCAGGGCATCCACGTACATGTGCTCGGACTGAATGGTGGGATACTCGGCGCTGACCTCTTTGTATACCCGTTGCCAGAGGGCCCCGGCGTAGCTCATGGCATTCGATTTGTCGCACATCAGAACTCGGCTGCGTGAACAGCCGTCGACGCGGCAGTTATGCGCGCAGTATTCGAAGGCATAGCGGATGATCCGTTCTACGCCCTTTCGGGTGTTGATGTCCTCCTGGATGGCGATCTCATCTCGAGTTCCCTGGCGAAAGACGCCGCCACAATCGACATACACGCCTTCGGTGTTCTCACGAATGACCACAAAATCCACATCCTTGGGTTCAATTCCCTTCAGTGGACACAGTAAGCTATCGAGCAATCGCACCGGGCGAATATTCGCGTAGAGATCCATCCTGAATCGCATCCCGAGTAGAATCTGTTTGGCATGGATGTTGGTGGGCACGCGAGGATCGCCGAAGGCGCCCAGCAAGATGGCGTCGAAATCACGACCCAGCTTTTCGAAACCATCGGCAGTAACCGTAGTGCCATCAGCCAGGTAACGGTCAGCGCCCCAATCGAAATAAGCCAAGTCGAGTCCCACACCCGCGGCTTCGATGACTTTTACAGCCTGGGGCACAACCTCCTTACCGATCCCATCTCCGGGAATCACCGCAACTCGTTTGCTCTCATTCACCGAGACACCGTATCACAATTCGGAGCTTCGGCTCGGGATGAGAACGAGATAATCAAGGAAGCTGCGACGGAACATGCTGCGACCCGAGTGGCTTCGCTATAATCAAGATAGATATGAATCTTGCCGCCACGCACGAACCGGGGACCGCCGTCAGGACCGCCGTCAGTCAGGGCAGCGCGCTGCAACCCGAGTTTGAGGCGCTGATCTCAGGGTGTGGGATTTGTGTCCTCGAAGAGGCTCACATCTCGCTCGCCGGCAGGGATCGCGAGCGCTGGCTGAATGGCATGATCACTAACAATGTTCGCGATCTTCAGCCCGGTCACGGAGTTTATGCCTTTGTTTTGAACCCACAAGGGCACATTCAGGGGGATCTGTATGTGTTTCAGCAGGGTGAAAGGTTCGTAGTCGAGACCGAACGGCCACAACTGGACACCCTGATCGCTCTATTTCGGCGCTACATCATCATGGATCAAGTGGAGCTTGAAGACTGGACGGACAAGTTCACCACCATTGGTGTCGTGGGTCCCAAGGCGAGGGAGACATTGGCGCGCATTTCCTGGAATACGGAACTTGATCCCTTAGAGTTTGGCCAGCTTTCGTGGGATGGGGGCGAGGTAAGGGTGGTGCACGGCGACAACGCCTCGGTTCCGAGCTATAGACTGTGGGTTCGGCAAGATCAAGTGGACAATATCTGGCAGGCACTGGAACGAGCCGGCGGGTTAAGAGTTCACAGCGATGCGCTCGAAGCTTTGCGCGTGGCTAGCGGAATTCCCAAGTTTGGTCAGGACATTCGCAACCGGGACCTGCCCCAGGAAACCGGGCAGCAGCGCGCTCTGAATTTCAATAAGGGTTGCTACATAGGCCAGGAAATCGTCGAGCGCATTCGCTCCCGCGGCGCGGTGCATCGCACCTTCATTGGCTTTGAACTCGAAGGAGCAAGCCCGGCTGCGGGCACAAAGATCCTGAACGATGGCAAAGAGGTGGGGGAGATCACCAGTATTGTGTCGATTCCTACTGCTGCAGGAGAGCAAACCATAGCCGTCGGTTACCTGCGAAAAGAGTTTGCCGCAGGCGACAAGGAAGTGACGGCGGCTACATCGCGGGTCAAACCGCGGGGGTTACCATTTTCTGAATTTCTCGTTGCCCATTAACCTCGAGAACCCGATGGAGAGCCTAAGCCGAGGTATAACTCAGGCGTAGGCAATACAAAACAGTTATGGCTGAGAACAAAAAAGAGAGCTTTACGGTCACCGATCGTCGGCTGTTTACGGCCGATGGCAAACTCCGCAAGGATGTCAGCGAGGAACAAGAGTCACGGACTGCAACCCTGCCGTCTTCTTCTGACCTTCGGTCAGAGACGACGACGCCCCAGGGTCCAACTGCCGCGGAGCAACGGCAGCAGGCCGATGCCTATCGTAAGTCGTCCCAAGAGATGGACCGCCAGGTCGAGTTGGATGGGCATTCTGCGAAGGACCTGGAGATTACATTTGAGCGGTTCCTGGCTTCGCTTTACATGAGCGGCATGCTGCAGCTGGGGTTGATGCAAGAACAAGGAGGCACGCCGCATTTGGATTTGATCGGTGCGCGTCAGACCATCGACTCCTTGGCCCTGCTTTCGGAGAAGACGAAGGGGAACCTCACTGCGAAAGAGGGGAATTTCCTGCAAAATGCCCTCTACGAGCTGCGCATGGCCTATGTCGAGGTAACCAATGCCATCGCGAAGGGTCCACAGCAGGCATCTGTCGCACGATGAAGGCGACGCTTACGGTGCTGGGCAGCGGTACGTCGATGGGGGTACCAACGATCGGCTGCAACTGCGCCGTATGTCACTCGATCGATCCGCGCGACCGCCGTACTCGGCCTTCGGTGCTGATCGAATATGCCGGTCGCAACGTACTGATTGACACAACTCCCGACTTTAGAGAGCAAGCTATTCGGGAAAATATCCGTCGGCTGGACGCCGTTCTCTATACTCACGCCCATGCCGATCACATCTTAGGCATCGACGATCTACGTCCTCTTAGCTTTCTTCACAAACCCAACCGCTTGCCGCTCTATGCTCATCCGCTGGCCGCCCAATTCATCCGCAACATGTTCCGCTACATCTTCGACGCGGACTACAAGTTCGGCGGCCTGCCTCAGCTCGAGATGCGACCGCTAGAAGGGATATTGGAGCTGTTTGGGGCACGCTTTGAACCTATTCCCTTGATTCACGGCGACAGCGAGATCTATGGGTTTCGTTTTGGGTCCGCCGCGTACTTGACCGACCACAGCGAAATACCCCAAGCCTCGCTGGATCGTCTTCAGGGTCTCGACGTACTGTTTCTCGACGCCCTGCGTTATAAGCCTCATCCCACGCATTCGACGGTTGCCGATTCCTTGCGCACGGTGGAGCTGCTGAAGCCACGACGGGCATTTTTTACCCATATTTGCCATGATCTGTCACACGAGCAGACCAACGCCTCGCTGCCGGAGAACGTTAAGCTCTGCTACGACAGCATGAAATTGGAGTTTGAAATCTAGTGGCCGTGTTTCGCAGACTGGAAGATATTCCCTCGAGCTTTGAGCCTTCCCTGGTGAGCGTGGGGAACTTCGATGGGGTGCACCGCGCCCACCTTCGAGTGCTACATGAAATCGTAAATCGCTCCCGCAAACAAGGCCGGAAATCGATGGCCGTCACTTTTGAGCCGCATCCCATGCGGGTTTTACGGCCCGATTCGAGTTTGAAGCTGCTGACCCCTCCGGAAGAAAAAATTCGCTTGCTGGTAGAAACCCAGATCGACGCCGTCGTCCTCGTTCCCTTCACTCGCGAATTGTCGCTCATGAGTCCGCGCGATTTCGCCACCGAGATCTTGCGAAATCGGCTGCGGGCCGTGGAAGTGCATGAAGGCTACAACTTTCACTTCGGACACCGGGCCGCGGGGGACGTTCGGCTGTTGTCGGAACTAGGTCGCGAGCTCGGATTTGAGGTGCTGGTCTATCCAGAAATGCGGGTACGAGGAGAATCGGTTTCGAGCACTCGGATTCGCGAATTGGTTCGCATGGGACAAGTGGCTCGCGCCCGCACGCTGCTCCATCGCTCGTTCAGCATACGCTCGACTCCCGCTCCAGGACGCGGGATTGGATCCAAACACACCGTACCGACGATCAACTTAAGCGAATATCGGGAGCTTGTGCCAGGCAATGGGGTCTACATCACTCGCACGCAGGTTGCCGATGAATGCTTCGATTCGGTCACCAATATTGGCAATCGGCCCACGGTCGGAGCCGATTCCTTTGCTATCGAAACCCATCTGCTGGACTTTCGTCCTCTCGAACTCGGTCCAGACACCCAGGTCGAGCTGTTCTTTCTTTCCCGGCTGCGTGACGAAATCAAGTTTGGTTCCATCGAAGCCCTGCGCGAACAAATTCTGCGAGATATCCGCAAGACCCAACACTACTTTGATCTGGTAGGGCGCGCCACGGCCTCGGTCGAGACCGGATCGTAAGCTCCAGCTGACAGCGAAGGACAGTATGCAGGTTTAATGGGACAGGTAACCATCTTCGAGTGGAAGCTTGCCGTCCACGCGAACCACCTTCACTCGGTCAGTTACCGAACGGACGTCAATCATGCCAATGGCTCCTGGAGTTGAGGACACGTAGGACAAGGCTTCTTCATCGGAGTCTACGAGCTTGACCAAATCCTGGTGTTCGGCAACCCAGGATTGCCACTCTCGCGCGGACATTTTGTTCAACCGCTCCATAGTAACGGCCTCGCCGGTTGAGGCGCGGTGCACGACCACAGTGATGCTTCGACCGCTCGGCCACTTCTTGGTTTCGGTGCGAAAGATTTTCCCTAGTTCGGCGGAGCTCACATCTTGAACGCTATTGCCCGGGGAAACGATCACTGCCATGTGATGGGCAAAGCAAGGTGCGGCGACGAACCCGACCACCATCAACCAGGCAGCCGAACGCAAGGTTTTCACGTTGGTATCCTCTGGCTGGCATCTTACTTCGAAGCACGGTAGACGAGTAGATGACGAAAGTATTGAGCCGGCGCCAGCTTGTCAAACCATGGGCAACTTCGGGCAGGCAGGAATTCACCCGATTTTTCCTTCTCGCTTGCCCTTTAAGCTAACGCCTGGCGGAAGAAATCTCGACTGGCGACTCCGTCTTTTTCAAACGAACCTTTGCCTTCGATAGAGATCCCGCCTGCGTAGCGGGTCTTCTTCACATAGCCGAAAAAGGCACTATAGTGATCGTCTTCGCTGAGCTCGTGCGGCCAGAGGCGCCCGTGGGGGTTGGCAAAGTGCATGTGCACGATCTCGCGGCGGGCCTCTTCGACGATCTTTGGGTCTTCGTTCTCCTCCCGCAGATGATAGTAATCAATGATCATCTTCACCTGCGGATGTTCGACGCGGCGCACCATCTCCAGCGCCTCGCCACCTGTATTCAGGATATTGCTCTCCTCGTGCCGCAGCGGCTCAATGGCTACGACCAGATCGTGCTTGCGGGCAAGGTCGCCGGCCATGCGTAAGAACTGAGCAATCTGCTCTTGTGCACGCTCGCGCGGGAATCCATCGGGGACGTTGCGAGAGCCTGCGCTGCCCCACACGGCCACCGAGGCTCCCAGCGTGCGGCAGCGCTCCAGGCACACATCCAGATACTCGCTTAATACCGAGGTGGAAACGCTGTTTCCGACCACCTTCAAATCGGGACGTCGGATTAGGCCGTTCAGTGAGCGGCAGCGCATGCTCGAGGCGAGAACTTTATCTCGAAATTGGCGAAAATCTTCTTCGCTCATATGGGCAATGTCGGCCGCCCCAGGCTCGATGTAATCGAAGCCGTACTTCAGGGCATTGTCGACGTCCCGAGTGCAAACCCCGATTTCGACCTTTTCGTCCTGGCTCCAAGCCGCGGAGCAAAGGAACGAAGCTGCCACTCCAGCGAGAAATGTGCGTCGGCAAATCACCAGTTATGTCCAATGAGCTAGCGGAAAGTACTAAAGCAGTACACGAGGTCGTGCCGCACAAGTCCATTCCCATTCAAGAGGGATTTTCATACTACCTCGGGCACAACGTAGGGCTCGCGGTGTGTGCCGCGCAGCAGACGATTGGCTGCATCATCATCAATGACCTGTTCCCTTTCGGGATCGTAGCGCAACACGCGTCCCAGCCGGTAGGAAGCGTTTGCCAGGTGCACCAGGGTTGTCGAAATGTGCCCCTCCTCGATGGGTGAATGGATGTCTTCAGCGCGACGGCTGCGAATGCATTCCACAAAATTCGCGAAGTGATCCCCGTCGCCTTTGCCCGAAGGCCCGGGCTCAGCTTGATTGCTTAACCAGGTCTTATAGGCATCGTAGCCCTCGATTGCCAAATATCCCTTCGCCCCATAGAAGATGTTGCCGATGGTGTTCGTCCTTGCGTCCCCCGCGCCAAGAGCTTGCTTCGCCGCGCGGCCGTTCAGTCCCGCCGCCGGTACGGCACTGCTCTTGTACGCTCCGGTACCGATTTCAGCTTCGTGGTTGGTAATCCAATGCCGAATCGCGAGCTCCATCACTTTGCGTTTCCCGCTCGCCGCCTCGAAGTAGTAGGTCGCATTGAGGACGTTCGGCGTCTCCTGATCGTCATCAAACATGACGTGCGCCCCCATGGCGGATACCATTACGGGAAAACCAACTCCCAGGCCCCAGCGCGCGATATCGATCTCATGAATGGCCTGATTACCGGTTTCGCCATTGCCGGTGTCCCAGATCCAATGCCAGTTGTAGTGAAAACGAGTGCGCGTGAACGGCTTCATCGGGGCTGGCCCGGTCCAGAGGTCGTAGTGCACTCCGGGCGGGACCGGCTCGGGAGAGGCATGCCCGATCGTATTCCGCCACTTGTAGCAGATCGCGCGAGCCAGGTAGACGTCCCCGATCGTCCCATCTTGCACGTGGTGAATGGCTTCGACCAGACCTGGATTCGACCGAGCCTGGCTCCCATGCTGACAGATGCGATTGTATTTTTTGACGGCGGCGACCAACTGCTTGCCTTCGAACCAGTCGTGAGAGCAAGGTTTTTCGACGTATACGTCTTTTCCAGCCTGGCACGCCCAAATGGCCATGAGCGAGTGCCAGTGATTCGGCGTGGCGATCGAGATCGCGTCGATGTCTTTGTCCTTGAGCAACTCACGGATATCGAAGTAGCCTTTCGGTCTCGGGCGCCCAGTTTTCTGAATTTCATCCAGTCGGCCATTGAGAATGTTCTCATCAACATCGCAGAGCGCCGCAATTTCCACTCCGGGAACACGCGAAAAGCCGCGGATGTGATCGTAACCGCGTCCGCGCACGCCGCAAATCGCAACCCGCACGCGATCGTTGGCGCCGAGAATCCTGCCTCCGAGCGCCAGCGCCGCCGTCCCTACGGTCATAGCCTTACCTGTTGTTTTTAGAAAATCACGCCGATCGATTGCCATAGGCTCCTTTGACATTGGGTATCGCTTCCACAACTCCAAGCGCCAGATAGTATATCGACTACAGGGGATTGGTGCAGCTCGGTGCCAACCTGTGTAACCAGCCTGAAATTAGCATCTTCCCGCTGTTTTGGTGGTCTAACGTTCTAAGCCACTCCGAGCCGCGCCAAACCTCACTCACTACAGTTTTCACTACAGTAAAAAAAAGCCAGGAGTCGGGGGCTCTTAACTCCTGGCCTGTTTGCGCCCCCTAAACCCATCACCTCGCCCGCGCCGGCCATCAGAACTTATAATTCGAAAGGCCGCATATTTCGATGCCATTGCCCGCGCCAACTGGTCGATTGAAAACTAAGAATAAGGAGTCGGCAGCGCCCGATGCCAGGCGGAATGGGCGCCAAACCTTTAGGGACAGGATTCTTCATTTCACGCGACATTTTCATCACTTGCGATCATGTACAGAACGAATGATGGAGCCCTTCAGAACCCCTTACAACGAGGGGAATCGCGGGCGTGAATGACATCTCCAAGGGAATGAAAAGGCCCAACATAAACGTGCTACGCTTCGCGGAGCAGTTTTCTCTCGAAGCGCTTTCCTTCCGGTACGATTGCCGGCTAGCCACCCGATTTTTTAGCAGGTGCTCCGCGCAATACCATTTGCTCTCTCTGCAAACGGGGTTCATGCAAAACATCAGTGTTTGGCAAGCCGAGGCGCATGCAAAGAAGCTCGGCGCCCATCCGAAGTGGGATAATGCTTCATTCAAGGAGTTCTCCTATGGGCACTTTTGCTCTTTTGCAATCCCTGAAGGAAAGTATTCTCGCCGATGCTAATGTGAAGGCTATCTACGGCGAACCCATCTCAGCACACGAAAAAACGATCATTCCAGTCGCAAGAATCATGTATGGCTACGGCGCGGGGGCCGGCACCGGAGGTATCGGCGAAAAGAACACCAGAGGCGAAGGTGGGGGCGGGGCCGGTGGGGTACGGGCCATTCCTGTGGGCGTCATTGAAGTCAGCAACCAACAGACGCGTTTCGTTCCGATTACAGATCGGAAGAAATTGACAGGTGCTGTGCTAACTGGAGTTGGCCTCGGCATTTGGTTGGGTTGGCGCAGACGTCGCTGATGCGAATCCATGAATTCTTCGCCACGCGAAGATTACCAACTGCCGGACTCTGGCGTTGGGGGCTTGGAGGATAGTTTCTCAGGTCCTGGCGTGCGGCATGCGCCTTAGCTGTTTGTGGTTTTATACTTTTGGACGTGCCGTTCACGCCCATGCCGCTCAATCGGTCCCGGGAGCCCTTCTCGTCCCCAGACTGCATCTTTGAGCTAAACTATGACGGCTTCCGTGCGCTGGCCGAAATCGAGTATGGCCGCTGTCGCCTAATCTCACGCAACGGAAACGCATTTGCCACGTTTCGGGGTCTCGCGCTGAGAATCGCCAAACTGTTCCCGGACAACCGAGTGGTGCTGGATGGCGAAATAGTCTGCTTAGACAAACGCGGCCGGCCGCTGTTCAAGGAGCTACTGTTCCATCGCTAGGAGCCTTCATTTGTAGCTTTTGATCTGTTGTACGACACGGGCACGGATCTGCGCCGCGAGCAGGTACTCGATAGAAAACCGAGCGCTGCGGCGTTTGCTCCATCACATTCTCAAGAATGAACCTCTGATGTACGTCGATCACGTCGATTAGCATGGCGAGGCCTATTTCAGCGAGTTTGCAAACTCGATCTGGAGGGGATCGTCGCGAAGCTCAAGAGCGGGCCGTATGTCACCGAACGCGACAAAAGCACGTGGCGAAAGATTCTGAACCCGAACTATTCGCAGCGAGTGGGCAGGGAAGAACTATTCGAGCGTGACAGGCACAAAGAACCCGTTGCGGGCTGGCATTCATGCGTTGTGGCATGCGCCGAACTGGAAGAAGCAGTTGAGGTGGTTGAGGTGTTATGAAATCCGATGAACAAGCAGACCAAATGCGGGTATGAAATCATCCTTTTGGAGTCATGCTACTGCCGCTGCGCTTATAGCGTTCTCTTCTTCCTGGGTCTGGTGTCAAAAGATTCCAACTGATAAGCAGCAGGCCGGAAAAGAATCGATTGG
>Ga0126381_100004358_pt1 | contig 15396 bp, 15 predicted proteins | sample PanSoiMetPlot_28_FD_96465 | JGI IMG/M metagenome (GOLD analysis project Ga0126381, IMG submission 96465) | Tropical forest soil microbial communities from Panama - MetaG Plot_28 | ecosystem: Environmental > Terrestrial > Soil > Tropical forest > Bulk soil | place: Panama | collected 2016-02-17 | reverse complement strand
GCCATGCGCAAACATGAGATTGTGAGGCTTGGCCTTGAACTGGGCGCGCCATTGGATTTAACGTGGTCGTGCTATAGCAGGGAAGATCGCGCTTGCGGCGTCTGTGACAGCTGTGTCCTGCGGCTGCGCGCATTTGAACAGGCCGGATCGAGAGATCCGATCCCGTACGCAGAGACGGTTTCCACCGTACAGTCGGCGGGCTGAAATGAAGCCTGCATTGAGATTTCAGATTTGAGATTGCCGATTTCGGAAAAAGCGAAGCAGGCGATCTGTTGTGCGATGAATTTCCAGAAATCAGCCGGGAGGCTAACAATGAAACAACGTTTGGCATGGGTAGCACTCGTGGCGCTGCTGCTCGGACTGTGTGTTCCGCCGGTCTTCGCGCAGGCAACGGGTTCAGTAAAGGGCGTGTGCCGTGACTCCAGTGGACAACCGATTACCCAGGGGACAGTCGAATGGCTGAGCCTGGATACCGGACGCAAATATACGTTGAAGCTCAACAACAAGGGGGAATACTTCTCGCTGGGCATCGCCCCGGGCAAATATAAAGCTACGCTTCTTGGTCCCGATGGCAAGGAGTTATTCCACTACAACGGCGTGCAAGTCGGACTTGATGAGCTGACGCAGGACTTCGATCTAAAAAAAGAGCAGCAAGCGCAAGCCCAGGGGCAAGGCTTGACTCCGGAACAGCTCAAGGCACAGCAGGAGGCTCAGGCCAAGAATCAAAAAGAGCAGAATACGGTCAAGAGCCTGAATGAAAAGTTGTCGGCGGCGAAAACGGCAGCGGACGGCGGTGATTTCGAAACGGCAATCAGCACTATGAATGAGGCGGTGCAGATCGATGCAACGCGCGATTTGCTCTTCTTCAAGCTCGCGGACTATTACCGGCTATCGGCACCGAAGCAGACCGATCCGGCCGAAAAGCAGAAACGATACGAAGCGGCGGCGACGAATTATCAGAAGGCCATCGATTTGAAAACTGCCAATCCGGATCCGAAGGACACCGAGGCGAATTCGAAGCTGGCAGCCTACTACAACAATCTGGCCGAGGTTTATGCCAAGTCGGGCAAGATCGATGACGCCGTGACGAATTACAACAAGGCGGCGCAACTCGATCCGGCGCGTGCTGGCCAATACCAATTCAACATCGGGGCCGTACTGACGAACGCTGGCAAAGTAGATGACGCGATCGCGGCTTTCGACAAAGTGATTGCGGCTGATCCGACCAAGGCGGACGCCTATTACTGGAAGGGCGTAAACATGATCGGCAAGGCCACGCTAAAGGGAGACAAGATGGTGGCTCCCGAGGGCACGGCCGACGCCTTTAACAAGTATCTTGAATTGGCGCCGACTGGGACGTATGCCCAGCCTGCCAAGGATATGCTGGCCAGCATCGGAGCCAACGTCGAGACGGGGTTCAAGAAGCAAAAGACTGCTACCAAGAAATAGGAGTGGTCGAATATTCAAGAAGGCGGCCTCCGGGCCGCCCTTCTTTTTTGGGTGAGAGGGCCGAGGGGTGAGCCCGGAAAGGCCTTTCCCACGAAGTAACTGCCGTGTGGTTACTAAGGGGCACCTACCTTCCGTCCTTCGCGGAAGCGGCCCATCGCGCTACAGTTAGAGGCAGATATCCCCCGGATTTTGCGGTCTTTTTCTCCTCTGTGGACAGGAATCTCTTGTAAGTGTGAGGGAGTGCGAGATGGCATCCGCGGGCATTGCCCCGATTTCTGTCGCCCTGGAAGGGGTTCACGGCGCCGGAGCTGTTCCTACGCAGGCGCTGTTGGCCGCGATGTTGCGCGCATCGGAGAAGGTCAGCGACCTGATCTTTTCGCCGGGGCGGCCGCCACAGGTTGAGGTCTACGGACAATTAGTTCCCGTGCAGGTCGAGGGCATGTCGGCCCTTTCGGCCGACGATACGCGCCGCATTGCCGCCGATCTGATCGGCAACAATCAGCAGGCGATCAATACCCTGCGCGAACAGGGCTCCTGCGACATTTCTTATGGATTGCCGGGTCTGGCACGCTTCCGTGTTAATGCGTTTATCCAGCGCGGCAGCTGCGCTGTGGTCATGCGGGTGATCCCGACGGCGATTCCGGAATTTGAGGCACTACATCTGCCGGCGCACCTTGGCGACGTGGCTAATCTTCGCAACGGAATCGTGCTGGTCACGGGCCCAACTTCTTCGGGGAAGAGTTCGACGCTGGCCGCGCTGCTTGATCGCATCAACCGTGATCGCGAGTATCACATCATTACGATCGAAGACCCGATCGAGTTCCTGCACAATCACAAGCGTTCCACGATCCATCAGCGCGAGCTGCATAGCGACACCCCCAATTTTGCAGGGGCGTTGCGCGCGGCCTTGCGGCAGGCGCCCAAAGTAATCTTTGTTGGCGAGATGCGCGACCGGGAAACGATTGAAATGGTGCTGGAAGCTGCCGAAATGGGGTTGATCGTCTTCTCTACGCTCAACACGATCGATACTTCGAAGACGGTGGAGAAGACTGTAGGAAGCTTTGCTCCCGAGGAGCAGAAGACGATCCGCGAACGTTTCGCGAAATCGTTCCGGTTTGTGATTTCGCAGAGGCTAATTCCCAGTGCCGACGGCAGCGGACGATTGCCGGTATTCGAGATCCTGAAATCAAACGGGCGCACGCGCGAGTTTGTCGAAAAGGGCGAGCACGACGGCAAGACACTGCTGGATGCGATCAAAAGCGGCGAAGCCGACGGCATGCAGTACTTCGACGGCGAAATCGCCAAGTTGGTCCGCGCCGGACTGGTTGATCTGGAAACGGGCGTATCGTTTGCGAGCAATGCCGCCGTGTTGGGGCAGGAGTTGGCGAGGTAGGACTGCAGTCGTCGGACGTCGATCGTCGGTTAAAGCTAAAATCACATCATGTTTCGCACACACATTCGCGCGAAATTTCCCATCAATCTTCCGAAACTGTAGACTGCTCGGCGCGAGTTTAACTTTCCGCCTTTCTCCCCGTATCATGGCGGCATGGCCGCGCTCCCACAACAGCCCACGATCTTGAGCTTCGAAGAGGCTCGGCATCTTGTGGAAGAGCATGCCCGCCGGGTGTGTCCGACGGGCGCCGAGGCCGTCGACTTACACTCCGCGATGGCACGAGTTCTCGCCCTTCCCGTCACGGCCGACCGCGATTTGCCTCCTTTTCGTCGAGCCATGCGGGATGGATACGCAGTGCGTGCAGCCGATCTGGCACAGCTTCCCGCAACACTAGAGGTAATTGGCGAGATCAAGGCTGGGACCCTTCCCGAAGATATCCCCAGCGAGGTGAAGCCGGGCCAGGCTGTCGCGATCATGACCGGTGCGCCGGCCCCCGCAGGAGCTGATGCCGTCGTGATGGTGGAATACACAAAGCCCCAGGGCAATCGGGTATCGATCACGCGCGGGATCAATGCTGGCGACAACATTGTGCCGATCGGATCAGAGGCGCGACGGGGAGACATCTTGCTGGAAGCCGGAACCCGGCTTGATTACAGCGCGATTGCCGCGTTGGCATCGGTGGGAAAACAGCACAGCGTTCCGGTGTTCCGAAGACCTCGAGTCGCAATTCTTTCCACCGGCGATGAAATCGTCGAAGTGAATGAGGCGCCGGGACCAACCCAGATCCGCAATTCGAACAGCTACTCGCTCGCGGCGCAGGTGCGGCAGGCTGGGGGCGAACCGCAATTGGTGGGAATTGCTCGCGACGAAGTATCGAGTTTGCAGACACTGATTGCGCAGGGACTGCAGAGCGATCTCTTGCTGCTGACGGGCGGCGTCTCGATGGGAAAGTATGACCTCGTGGAGAGGGTGCTTGAGGAGTTCGGCGCGGAGTTCCTCTTCACCGGCGCGCAGATTCAGCCGGGAAAGCCGATCGTGTTTGGCAGGGCGAAGGGAAAATATTTTTTTGGGTTGCCGGGGAACCCCGTGTCCACGATGGTGACATTCGAGCTTTTTGCCAAGCCGCTGCTGCAAGCGCTTGAGGGCGCGACTCCTGGGCCACTGACATTCCTTCATGCGAAGCTGAAGTCCGAGATCAAAACGAAAACCGGTCTGAAGCGATTTTTGCCGGGTCTTCTGTCCGGGGAATTCGAACATGCCCAGGTCGAGCTCGCGCGCTGGCATGGTTCCGGGGATGTTGCGGCCACTGCGCGCGCGAATTGCTACATCGTCATTCCTTCCGACCGTGAACGGATCGCGGCGGGGGAGTGGGTAGCAGTGATGTTGAGATGAGAGTAGATGTTTCACGTTTTCAAGTTTCGGGTTTCAAGTTTGTTGAATACCGACCGGCTTTCCACACGTTTTGGTTTACGAAACTCGAAACATGAAGCTTGAAACTCAGAATGATTAGGCCTACTTGTAAGATAGAAGCTTTGATGGCGAAAAGACTCTCTCATTACGACCAGAGCGGCAAGGCGCGGATGGTCGATGTCAGCGACAAGAATGTCAGCAAGCGTGAAGCTGAGGCCAGCGCGTTCGTCGCGATGAAGCCCGAGGTGCTCACGGCGCTGCCCAAAAATCCGAAAGGCGATCCGCTCGAAGTTGCGAAAATTGCCGGAATTATGGCAGCCAAGCAAACTTCAAATCTCATTCCGATGTGCCATCCTCTGCCGTTGTCCCACGTTGCTGTGGATATGCGGCTGTGCGAGAATGGCGTCGCTATTGCTTCAAGAGTTACCACCACGGCTTCCACCGGCGTGGAGATGGAGGCGCTGGTCGCGGCCAGCGTCGCGGCCCTGACCGTGTACGACATGTGCAAAGCTCTCGATAAGGGCATCGAAATCCGCGAGATTGTTTTGGAGCGAAAGTCGGGCGGCAAAAGCGGCGACTACGCGCGGAAACGCAAGAAGCCGTAATCAAGCATGTCGAGTAACGTCAAAGTGCTGCTGGTGGACGACAATCCCATGATCGTGGGGATGCTGAAGCAGTCACTTGCAACGCTGGGACAAGTCAACACAGCAGGCGACGCGGCCGATGCACTCCTCAAGGCCGTAGACGATCCCCCCGATCTGCTGGTCACCGATTACCGCATGCCTGGAATGGATGGACGCCAACTGATCGAGAAGCTGCGCAGCCGGCCCGCGACAGCGAATTTCTCCGCGATCATTCTTGCCTCGAAGTCCGACATCACAGAGCGTCTCTCGCAGCAGGATCCGGTCGACGATTTCGTCGAAAAGCCTTTCTTTCTGAAGGAAGCTACGCGGCGTATCAAGCGCGTGATCGACAAGATTGCGCTGGAGAAGATGACCAAAGCGGCGCCCTCGGACGGGGTTCTGCGCGGGAGCCTCGCGCAGATGAATGTGATCGACCTGATGCAATCGCTCGAAATGGGCCGCAAGAGTTGTTTGCTTTCGCTGACGCGCGACGACGACAAGTGCGATGTTTACTTCGATCAAGGGCAGGTCGTGCACGCGGTTTACGGGAATCTTAAGGGCGACCAGGCGGTGTTCAAGGTTCTGCGCTGGACCGGAGGTAATTTCGAGCTGAACTTCGAAGGCAAGACGACCGAGACGAGCACCCAGCTCAACACGCAAGGCCTGCTGATGGAAGGCCTGCGGTTGCTCGACGAAGCGAATCGCGACGGTGGCGGCGAAAAGGCTGAGGAAGAAGATGTCCTCCTCGACACCTGAGCTGACTGCTGCCGTCGTTACCGTCAGCGATTCTTCCTCACGCGGTGAGCGCGCCGACCTGGGCGGACCCGCCGTAGCCGATGTGCTCGAAAAGAAAAATTTTCGTGTGGTCTCGCGCGAGATCGTTCCCGATGAAGAGGCGGCCATTCGCGAGATTCTCGTTCGTCTGAGTGCCCAGGTGCGATTCGTCGTGACGACGGGGGGAACCGGAATCGCCAAGCGTGATGTGACGCCGGAGGCAACGCGCGCTGTTTGCGATCGGCTGCTCGAAGGCATTGCAGAACGGATGCGAGCCGAGGGCGCCAAGTCGACGAAGTTCGCCGTGCTCAGCCGCGCGGTGTGCGGGGTTCGCGGCCAATCTCTCATTCTCAATCTTCCTGGCAAGCCGAAGGGCGCTGTGGAGTCGCTTGAGGCGGTCATTGATGTAGTTCCTCATGCGCTACAGATTCTCGCTGGGGACACGAAGCACGATTAGGAAGGGCGGCTCGGGTAGCCGAAATCGGACCCTGACTGCACAGGCCAGGGTCCGCACGATCTGCGTGTACACTTGTAGTTCCCTTTGCATTCCATAAAAACCATTCTGACGAAGTACACTGCCTGGATTTTCAAGACCCTCGCCCCTCTTGGCCCTTGGGGCGTTCTGGCGATTGCGGCAATCGACGGATCTCTGTTCGGAATGCCCGTGGATGCGGTCGTTGCAGGTTACGTTTACTACCACCAATCTAGTTTTATCTTTTACGTGTTGATGGCCTCGGCGGGGTCGGCACTGGGCAGCCTCGTCGTGTATGCGATCGGGTATTTCGGGGGCGAGACGGTCCTTCGCAAGCGCATTTCCGAGGAGCGCTTCAACCGCATTCACGCATCATTCGAGCGCCATGAATTCTGGGCGCTGATGTTTCCGGCAATGCTGCCTCCGCCAACACCTTTCAAATTGTTCGTGCTGGCTGCGTCGGCGTTCGAGATGAGGTTGACTCACTTTCTCGCGGCAATTTTCGCCGGACGATTCCTGCGCTTTCTAATCCTGTCTGTCCTGATCATCAAATTCGGACCGCAGTTCGTGGCATTTGTGGGTGCAATTCTGCAGCGACACGGATGGTGGCTGTTGACCAGCGCATGTATTGCGGCGGTTTTCGTGTTCATCATCTGGAGGAAACGGAGAAGCCGCGAAGGGTCGTCACCGCTTTCTTCGGGCACCAGTGCCGGTGGTTAGTATGTCGGGCTCAGTCGGAAAATCAAATGGCCGGTCACATTGGACCGGCCATCCCTTATAAATCTACGAAAACGTTCTAAGCCGCAGCGATGTGGTCGCCCGACTTGTTCGATGCCTCAGCGATCGCATGCACAATTACAGGAACCAGGAACATGACACTGGTGAACAGAATGTCACCCGTAATTCCACGGCGGAAGAACGGAATCCCCGCCGCATAGCAGGCCATCAGGCCGCTGAACGTATGCGGATACATATCCCAAGCGCCCCATACGGCCAAGTTGCTGATCGCATAAAAGGACACTGAACCGGCCAAGGAGGCACCGAGAATCGGCAAAGGATTTTTCGTCTCGCGCAATGTTGTGCCCAGCCACAGAATGGCCGCGTACCAGGCCCACGTCACGAAATGGTCCCAGGAAAATGGGAAGACATATACCAGCTTGGTCAGAATCACGTCTGAGGCAGCCAGCAAGGCCAGCGGAACCCACCATTGCCGCTTAGGCCCACGAGCGCCAAAGAAGAGCAACGACGCGCCTACCGGGGTGAAGGCCAACGGATGCGGCATGAATCGAACAGCGATCGCAAAAGCAACAAATATGTAAGCCAGCATGAGCACCTCAGCAGAAGCTAATTGATGATTTTGGCGCGCCCGGGCGATGGCGTCAAGTTGGGTCAGTCAGACCGGGTCAGTCGGGGAGACGTCATGCAGCGAACACACCCCGGCTCGGCAGATTAGATCAAGGTCTAATCCGGCGGTTGTGGATTTGGTCCGAAGAATTCATTGAGAATTTTGAGGTCGTGACTCAGCTCAACTCCTGAGCTTAAGGGCTTACGAGCGGAGTGAGCGCCGGGCTGCTCGAAGCGGAGATCTTCAAAGCGAACGATGTACCGTCCGTCGGAAAGTGGCTCGGTCTCGGTCATGGGGAATTTTGCCCAATCAAGATAGGCGCGCCCGAGGTAGGAGTTCTTCGCAGCAAGGGTGACGGGCGTTTCCTCGGGCTTATAGCGGACGTCGAGATTACCGCCGGGATCGACATCGGGCTTTAGGGAGTCGACATCGGCGAGCGCGAAGAATTCGTGCGTCTCGATCACGCCACGCCACGAAAACGGGTTCAGCATGGATGGGTAGGCAGCCACACGCATGGGGTCGGCCTGATTGTAGGTTCGAGCCTCGAGAGCATTGATAGCCCGTCGGTGTTCGTAATCACGCACGAGCCATAGCAGGACCACCACAATGAGCGCCGTTACTGCCGGCACTCGTCCCCTTGGGCCTTTGTGTCGCGCACCAATCTCTTCATTGATCAATGCCACGAGGCTGGGCACAGTGAGCCCCAGAATCAGTGCGACGAAGATTACAGGCTCTACGATGTAGACAATGTCCCACGAATACCAGCGTTCGGAAAATGGCCAGAAGGGCCGCACGCCATAGTTGTTGGTGAAATCGAGAAGAATATGGCTCAGGCCGGCGATGTACGCGAAGACAAAGAGTAGCCCCCATCGCGGCGGTAGGTCCGGGTCGCTCGTCTTGCGCCCTCGAATACGCCAGACGAGGTACATGAAGCCAACAACGAGCAGAGACACCAGGATCAACCCGAGGAAGGAGTGGGTGAAGCCGCGATGGTGAGCGAAGGCGAATACCCGGCCACGAAAACCGCCAAAAACATCGAGATCGGGCGCCTCAGCCGCGAGCGTCATCGTCGCGGTGGCCAGCGCAGTTTTGCGATTGAACCCGGCCCGCCCCAGGCACGCGCCGGTGAGAAAGTGTGTGACTGGCTCCAAGCTTGCTCGACGCTCCCGTACGCAGACTGAGGATACATTGTCCGGGCGTTTCCCGGTAAACTGGAACCATCAACTTTACAGAGAGTCTTGCTGCGATGGCCAAGGCGACGTTATCGAATCCGCCCGACAAGCGAAGGATTGTCGAGCGGCTCAGCAGGATTCAGCTTTCGAGTTCCCGCCAATGGGGACGAATGAGCGTGAATCAGATGATCTGCCATCTGAGCGATTCGTTCCGCGTCACAATGGGCGAAAGGCCGTGGAAGACCGAGCGTATCTCAGTAACGCCCATCCCGATGCCGCAGTGGTTCGTAAAGTGGGTAGCACTCGAGGCGCCTCTCAAATGGCCCCAGGGCGTCAAGACGCGGCCTGAAGTGGACCCGGAAGTCGGCGGATCACAGCCTACGCAGTTCGAACGGGACCGGGCTGATCTGCTGCAGCTCATCGAACGCTTTACGCGACAGCCGCGCGAATTTGAGTGGCAGCCTCATCCAATGTTCGGCATGATGAGCGACCGGGACTGGATGCGCTGGGGCTATCTCCACATGGACCATCACTTGCGTCAGTTCGGGGCGTGATCCCTGCCGGGATTTTTCTATCCTTCAACTCAGTTCCGTGACCGAGGTGTGAGCAGAGTTAGCGCATCGGGCACGATGGTGACTGCGGCGGGCAGGGTCCCGATGAGTTCTCCGTCGGCCTCGACATAAACGGGGTTTGGCTCCATTGGGGCGTTCGGATCGCGCTGGGCGTAATCGCAGCGGATCTTCTCGCTGTAACCTAACTCCACTCCGCGCACTTTCCAGTTGGCGCGCAAAAGGCTTCGCGTGACGTAGCTGAGATAAGCAAGCCGGTTAGAAGTGCGGCAAATCACTACGCGCAAGTCGTTCCGGTCAAGCGAGGCTCCGGGTGCCAATTCCCGCAGCGCCCCGCCGAAGTTTCGGATACGAACCGCTAACACTTCCGTGACGTCTGCTCGCGCCGATATGGCCCCATCCCCCGACGAAACCACGAACCTTTCCATCCGATGCGTAAACCAGAGATGCCACGCCTTGTGGTAGTACGCGGCCATGCCCATGCGTTGTTTGAGGCCGGCCTGCAGCTTGTAGAACAGGTGCGCGTCGACACCCACGCCGACCGCGACGGTGAAATAGCGTGTCGCTGGCTTGCCGTCGAGGCCTTGTGCTTGCACCCTGCCGACGGCGATGCGGCGTGACTCGCCCTCGATTACAGCCTTGACTGCTTTTGCAGGTTCCAATGGAAGTCCAAGATCGTGAGCGAGTGCATTCGCGGTTCCCATCGGGACGACGCCCAGAGCGACTCGTGTCCCGGCGATCGCCTGTAGCACATCGTGAATGGTGCCATCGCCGCCGCAGGCAAAGACGGTGTCGCAGCCCTCGGCAATTGCTTTACGCGCTTGATCGGCGGCATCGGTGCTTGATTGCGTGGTAACGAGGACTGCATCCACCTTCGCGGCGGCCAGCACTTGCTGGATTTCCTGAAGATCGGACTTGCGATGCTTGCGTCGTCCGCCGGACCGCGCGTTGTAGAGCAGAGCCGCCTTTCGCATGCTGATCAGAGTTTAGCGGCTTCCCCATTCCCACATGCCGAACATCGCTTTCTGAGGCAGGGGATGTCCGACCTGGCGTGCGAGCATTGCAATCTGACCGCGGTGGTGCGCGTCGTGCGCGATCAGGTATCCGAAGAACGCCGCGACCTCCGGCTTGAAGCTCTTCACTCGGCCATCGCTCTCGATCGCCGCCTTCATCAAGACAAGCAAGGCATCGCAGCTCTGATCGAGGGCTTTTTTCGCCTGCGCTGGAGTAACGGTGTGGCGGTCGAGTTGAGCGGGGATCTTGCTGCCTTTGGCGGCCGCCTTGAGCCACATCACGCGTACGTTGTGCACATGGGCAACAATCGCAGCGATCTCGCGCCCTTTACCGTCCGGTGGTTCGGCGCGCCAGCTTTCTGCTGGCAGATTATCGATCATGTACTGGTTGATGCGGTCATTGATCTCGAAGGCATTCAGCATTGCTGCTGAAAGTACGAATGGCCTAGTAGGGGCTGCCTTCGTCATGATCTTCTCCGGCGACACGGCGCCCACAGCTTATCAGGTGTCAGAGGCCCTATTGCCTCCTTGGCGCGCTTTTACTAAGCTATTTACATACTTTCTAGTGTTTAGTCGCGTGAACCGTTCCATATTGCCCCGTTTGGAACGTTGCTGGGCCCTTTTCAATTAAGAATCTGGAGGAATCAATGAGGAAGATGGGCTATGTCCTGCTCGTTTTGTGTGCTTGTGCGGCAGCAATCGCGCAAACGCACGGTGCTCATTCCGCGCCCGCTGAAAAGCCGGCAACCTTGATGACCGGCGTCGGCACGCTGCATCATCCGGTCTCGACCAAGAACGCGCAGGCTCAGCAATTTTTTGATCAGGGGCTGCGCTTGATCTTCGCGTTCAATCACGATGAGGCCGCTCGCTCTTTCAAACAGGCCGCGGCACTTGACCCGAAACTCGGCATGGCTTACTGGGGTATCGCCGAGGCGGTAGGTCCGAACTACAACGATCCTGCCAGCAACGATCGCTTCCAGGCTGCGCACGATGCGATTCAGAAGGCCGTGGAACTTTCGACCCGTGCGCCGGCGAACGAGCAGGCGTACATCAACGCCATGGCGAAGCGGTATCCTGCGGATCCGAAAGCCGACCGCAGAAAAGCGGCAGAGGACTATCGCGATGCGATGCGCGAGGTGGTGAAGAATTTTCCCGACGATCTCGACGCAGCGACGTTGTTTGCGGAATCCGGGATGAATCTGCATCCGTGGGGGCTATGGCACGTCGACGGGACGCCTGAAGAAGGGACCGAAGAAATCGTGGCGACTCTGGAATCAGTCCTAAAGCGCGATCCCGATCATATGGGCGCGATTCACTACTACATTCATTCCGTGGAAGCCTCGCGCAATCCGGAGCGGGCATTGGCGGGAGCTAACAAACTCGCCGCCATGGCCCCAGGCGCCGGGCATCTTGTGCACATGCCGGCACACGTTTATATCCGCACTGGAGATTACGAAGCGGCAGTGAAGACGAATCAGCAGGCGGCGACGGTCGATCGTGCGTACATCAAGGCGAGTGGGGTGCAGGGCATCTACCCGATGATGTACTACAGCCACAATCTCCACTTCATTGCGATGTGTGCGTCCATGAATGGGAACTATGCGGAGGCCAAGAAAAACGCGGATCTACTGGCAGGGCACGTGGCTCCGGGCGTGAAAGAGATGCCGCCGCTGGAAGGATTCATGACAATCCCGATTGCGGTCGACGTGCGTTTTCACAAGTGGGACTCGATCCTTGCCATGAAGCAGCCTGATCCCGAGATGAAAATTACGACGGTGTTCTGGCATTTTGCGCGCGGCATGGCATACGCAGGAAAAGACAAAGTCAGCGAAGCTGAAGCCGAGTACAAGATTGTGGCCGAGGCCGAGAAGGCAACGCCGGAGGATGTCCCGTTTGCGATGCCGGTCAACAACAAAGCGAAGGACGTTCTGAAGATCGCTCAAAACGTGCTGGGCGCAAAGATCGCGCAAGCAAAGAAGGACTCCGATGGCTCAATCGCTATGCTGCGCGAGGCCGTCGCCGTTCAGGACACGCTCAAATACGACGAACCATCCGACTGGTTCTTCCCGGTTCGCGAATCGCTAGGAGCGGCCCTGCTCCTCAAAGGCGACAACCAGGCCGCCGAGAAAACCTTCCGCGAAGATCTCGAGCGCAACCCGCGCAATCCGCGATCGCTCTACGGCTTGCAGCAAACTTTGAAGAAGCAGGGCCGCGAATACGATGCGAGCTTCGTCCAGAAACAGTTCGATGCATCGTGGAAGGGTGGCGCGAATACGCTCAAGATGGAGGACCTCGTCTAAGAATCATCGTTCAAATTCTTAGGTCATTCGTGATCGCGTAACTTTTCCCATTCCGCGCGCGTGATCCGGTAGACGTAATGCCGCAGGTTCACGCGCGTGATTTCTTTCCAGATGGTCATTCCGTTTCGCTGCGCTACTCGCCAGGATGGAACGTTCTCCGGCCGGATTAACGAAATCAACGCGTCCTTTTTGAGCCGCTCAAACCCGTAGTCCCGACAGGCGCGGGCCGCCTCGGTCGCATACCCTTGGCCCCAGTAGTCCCTGCGAAGGTGATAACCGATCTCCGGCAAAAGTTCGCCATCTGCTTCCTGAAGAGTGATGCCGCAGTCGCCAATCAACTCGCCTCTCGCTTTCAACTCTATTGCCCATAAGCCGTGCCCGTTTTCTTCGTATCTACGCAGGTTGCGCACGATCCACTGATCAACATCGGACTGATTGAACGGTGCCGGGTAGAAACGCATGGTCTCGGCGTCGCAGATGACGCGAGCCAACGCTTCCGTGTCTTCCGGAATAAATTCGCGGAGGATCAAGTGCGGCGTTTCGAGAACGATTTTGCGAAGCATTTCGAAGGGCGGCCGGCGGCGCGCAGCGTTCCTCTCACGACTATAATCTTCTGCGCCATGGCGGTTGCGACGAAAGATATCGAGAAGAAGATCGAAGACTTACGCGACCAGATCCGCCACCACGAATACCAATATTTCGTGCTGGATGATCCTGAAATCAGCGATTTCGATTTTGACAAACTGGTTGAGCAGTTAAAAAAACTCGAAGCCGAGCACCCCGACCTGATCACTCCCGACTCTCCCACCCAGCGCGTGGGCGGCAAACCTCGGGAAGGTGTGGTCAAGGTGCCTCATTCCTCACCGATGCTGTCGCTCGACAACACCTACAACGAGGACGAGCTGCGCGCATGGGAGCGGCGCGCGCACGAATTGAGCGGGCACAAGGAAGTGGATTACGTCTGTGAACTCAAGCTCGATGGCATGTCCCTGGCGCTTGTGTATGAAGGGGGGAAGTTGGCGCGAGGCGTCACACGCGGCGACGGGACGATAGGCGAGGACGTCACCTTGAACATCCGGACGGTCCGCTCGATCCCGCTTACGATCCCGAAAGAAAAGCTGAAGAAAGCCGGCATTCCCGAGAACTTCGAAGTCCGCGGAGAATTGCTGATGCCAGTGGCGGCCTTCCAAAAAATGAACGAGGATCGCGAAGCAAAGGGCCTGAGCTTGTTCGCGAATCCACGCAACGCGACGGCTGGTACCGTGCGCCAACTCGACGCCAGCATTACCGCCCAGCGGCGGCTCGACTATTTCCCATACATTCTGCTGCGCGATGGACGTACCTATTTTGAGCGTCACTGGGAGACCCTCGAGTCCCTCAACGCAGCGGGCTTCAAGGTGAACCAGAATCGTGCACTCGCAAAGAACATGACCGAAGTGTGGCAGTTCATCGGCGGCTGGGAAGCCAAGCGCGAGTCACTCCCATACGAGATTGATGGCGTTGTGGTCAAGGTGGACCGGATCTCGTTGCAGCAGGAATTGGGTTTCACCGGAAAGGCGCCACGCTGGGCGATTGCGTATAAATACGCAGCCCGAGCCGGCATCACGCAGGTCGAAGACATCCGCGTGCAGGTGGGGCGCACTGGGAAACTGACGCCAGTAGCGATGTTGAAGCCGGTGCCCATCGGCGGAACGACGGTCCGCAACGCCACGCTGCACAACCTGGACGAGATCGAGCGTCTGGGCGTGAAAATCGGCGACTGGGTGCAGGTAGAGCGTGGCGGCGACGTGATTCCCAAGGTCGCCAAGGTGATTGAAGACAAGGATCACCCGCGTGCACACAAGACCTTCCACATGCCCGAGAATTGCCCTGTGTGCGGAACGAAGGTCGTGAGGACCGCAGGTGAAGTCGACTACCGCTGCGTGAATGCCAACTGTCCCGCGAAGCTGCTGGGCACCATCCTCCATTTCGCATCGCGCGGTGTCATGAACATTGACGGGATGGGCGACTCCCTCGTCAATCAGCTGATGGAGCGCGGTCTGGTCAAGAATGTGGCCGATATCTACGACCTTACCAAGAAAGATCTTCTCGGCCTGGAGCGGTTTGCGGACAAGTCTGCCCAGAACATCCTCGACGAAATCGAAAAATCCAAGACACTTCCACTTGAGCGAGTTATCTACGGTCTCGGCATCCGCATGGTGGGGGAGCGTACCGCACAATTTCTTGCGGAGCATTTCGGATCGATGGATGCGCTGATGAATGCGAGCGAAGAAGAGCTTGAACAGGTCAACGAAGTCGGACCGCGCATTGCGGAAAGCATTTCGGAGTTCTTCCACGAGCCTAAGAACCGGGAACTTGTACGCCGATTGCGGGACGCCGGCCTCACGTTCTCTGGAAAAAAGCGCGAACGTGGCACGAAGCTCACCGGCAAGACGTTCGTGTTGACGGGCACGTTAGCCAAGTATTCGCGGGACGAAGCGAAAAAGCTGATTGAAGACGCTGGCGGTCGTGTTTCCGGGTCCGTCAGCAAAAAGACGGACTATGTCGTTGCCGGCAGCGACGCCGGATCGAAGCTCGACAAGGCGAAAGAACTCGGGGTGCCCGTGATCGAGGAAGCTGAGATGGAGAGATTGGTGGGGTGAAACGCGCCACCAATGTGGCCTCCGGCGCCGTTCGTGGCCCCTCAGCCGCCCAGCGCATCCGTCATACGCTTCCACGTGACGTCGAGGGTTTCCGGTAGCATGCGGGTCTCGCCGATAACGCTGACGAAATTTGCGTCCGCCACCCAGCGCGGGAGGACGTGCATGTGAATGTGTCCCGCGACACCGGCCCCTGCGGCTTTTCCAATATTCATTCCAAGATTCACCCCGTCTGGT
>Ga0126381_100004357_pt1 | contig 15397 bp, 11 predicted proteins | sample PanSoiMetPlot_28_FD_96465 | JGI IMG/M metagenome (GOLD analysis project Ga0126381, IMG submission 96465) | Tropical forest soil microbial communities from Panama - MetaG Plot_28 | ecosystem: Environmental > Terrestrial > Soil > Tropical forest > Bulk soil | place: Panama | collected 2016-02-17 | reverse complement strand
GCTGATCTTCGTCGGCAGTGGATGGAGATCAACCAGAACCTGCTGCCTGCGCCACCGCCACGCGCTCTCGGCCCAGGCGGCTTTGGACTGTTCATCTTTGGCCCGGGCTCGGAAGGGGCTATCCCGCCGCTCGGCGCCGATCAGGAACTGAAAAAACGCTTCCTCAATTTCAATCGCACGTCGGGCTTCATCGATCCCGAGGGCGATGGTGGCGCCCAGATCTTCCGCAACCGTCTCCGCTTACGCGAGGGGCCGGGCGCCATCGATGCGGAGCATCTCGGCGGCTTGAGTTTCGGAATTCACTCCTCGTTGCTCACGAACCTAGCCGCCGTCGGCGAGGAACCCGTTCTCCAGGTCTTTCCCGCATGGCCCCGGGACTGGGAGGCGGATTTTAAGCTGCTCGCCCCGGGCGCGTTCCTGGTGACCTCGACCTGGCGAAACGGAGGCGTGGAATTCGTGCAGCTAGACTCGCTGGCCGGCTCGGCCAGCAAACTGAAAAATCCCTGGGATGAGGCGGCAGTTACGCTGTACCGCAATGGGAAGGAGTGGCAACAAATGGAAGGAGGCAGGCTGAGCTTTTCAACCACTAAGGGGGATCAGATCGTGGTTGTGCCGCGGGGGCGCTCGCCTGAACAATTCAAACGCGCCTTCTAAGCGGGAACTCTTCGAAGCGTCTGCCGCCCCAGGCGCTGTGAAACTTCGAGTGCTGGACGGCTTATCTGAGGCAGCGACGAAATGGACAAGGAGGTTACGGCAGCTCGAAGGTTGGCGGATTGCGGTGGTTTCTCGGGTACGAGAGCAGCGGAAGAAAAGCTCGAAATGTTTGTAGCTACCGATAGGTCAGTATTGCCGCCCCGTTTCCAAACCTAGTACCGTCCAGATCTAGGTCTTGCTCGCCTTTCGGTCGGCCATTAGAATCACGAAGACGTCGAATCCCGCCACTTCGGCGGGAGCGGGGGACCCGAACCGCAACGAATCCGCGGGGCGTAGCCGTTAGCCCAGTCCAAGCCTGGCGAGCGGTAGGACACCTTTCAGTCCGAGCCCGACAGCTAACCTCGCAGACGCAGAAAGGGGTTGCGCTCGCCGATTAGTAGCGAGCCGATTTCGATGCAATTTTCCCGCCCTGCAAAACCGCTAACGTCCAGCCCTGCTGCACGAGTTCTGGTCGCCTCGAGCGCGATGCTCGCCTTCATCTCTTTTTGGCGGGTCGCCGCGATCGTCTTAAACGACTTGGGCTCGTCGGCATTTTATGCCGGCGCCATCTCGGAGCACTTCGTAGGCAAGCCCGCCCCTTGGTTCGTCCTCGCCATCATGCTGTTGGCAGGTGCCGTAGCTTCGCTTTACATCGAGAGCTGCGGGATGTTCGTGCGAGGCGGCGTGTATCGCGTGGTAAAGGAAGCCATGGGCGGCACGCTCGCCAAGTTCTCGGTCTCGGCGTTGATGTTCGACTACATCCTGACCGGCCCGATCAGTGGTGTTTCTGCTGGGCTGTACCTGGTTGGCCTTTTGAACGAGCTCTTGCGCTACGCTCACACGCACATCAGCATCCCCATGAACGGCGGGGCAGCAGTATTCGCCGTTATGTGCACCCTCTATTTCTGGTGGGAAAACATTAAAGGTATTCCGGAATCGAGTGAAAAGGCTCTGCGCATTATGTACGTGACCACCGTGATGGTGGTCATCATGGTTCTCTGGTGCTGTTACACGCTTTGGTTCAAAGGAGGACACCTTCCGCCATGGCCCTATCTGCGCAACATCACCTACCTGACCGGAGAACATGGTGGTGCGCTGGGCTGGCTGCGTTACACTTCGCTACCGTACAAAGTGGGCCTGATTGGCATTCTGATTGGGCTCGGACACTCCGTGCTCGCCATGTCCGGCGAAGAGACCATGGCCCAGGTCTATCGGGAAATCGAACATCCCAAACTCCCGAACCTAAAGAAAGCTGCCATTGTCATTTTTCTATATAGCTTGCTGTTTACCGCCGGGGTTGCTTTCTTCTCGGTGATGATCATTCCCGATTCGGTTCGGGGGAACTTCCAGGACAACCCCATCGGTGGTTTAGCCATGTACCTGGTCGGACCCTTATCGCTGCGGCTTGTATTTCGCTCGTTCGTGGTCGTGGTGGGTGTCTTGATGTTGGCGGGGGCAGTCAACACAGCCATCGTTGGTTCGAACGGTGTGCTGAACCGCATTTCCGAGGATGGAATTCTTCCCGAGTGGTTTCGCAAGCCGCATCGCCGTTTCGGCACCTCTTACCGCATCCTGAATATGGTCGTCGCCCTGCAGCTGTTTACCATCATTCTCAGCCGGGGCGACATCTTCGTTCTGGGTGAAGCCTATGCCTTCGGGGTGATGTGGAGTTTCTCCATGAAAGGTCTGGCGGTGCTCGTGCTCCGCTATAAGGAGCCCGGCAAGCGCGAATATCGTGTGCCGCTAAATTTTCATATTGGGAAAACCGAAGTGCCGCTCGGCCTGGCCCTGATTACCCTTACCCTGGTTGCCCTGTGCGTGGTCAATCTGTTTACCAAAGAAGTTGCCACCATCTCAGGTGTCGCCTTCACCCTCGTTTTCTTTTCGGTGTTTGAAATCTGCGAAGCCGTGACTCGCAAGCGGGCCGGCGCCCGCGCTGAGCTTGACCAGTTCAATATCGAGCCGGGCGAGGATCTGACGCCCAGAGCTCTCGGAGTGCGGCCGGGCAACGTGCTGGTCATGATTCGCAACTACAACACGCTCTATAACCTTGCGGCGACTCTGGATCGGGTTGATGCCCGCAAGCAAGACGTGGTGGCGCTGCATCTACGGTTCTTGGGGCGTGCGGCGGGCGGAGAATACGAGCTCGAACCCCAGCAACTCTTTAGCACCGAAGAACAGATTCTGTTCACTCGGGCGCTTGCCTTAGCGGAGAAAAAGGGCAAAACCATCCACCTGGCGGTAGCCGGAGCCACGGAGAAGTGGGAAGCCATCCTCAAAGCCGCCCAGAGTCTAGAGTCGGCGACGGTAGTGTTGGGTGCCTCTCCGAACCGGCCCGTAACCGAGGAAGCGCGGGTTGCCGGGTTGGCCTGGGAGCGACTGCCAGATTCGAAACCACGGCTAACACTCATCATCTACTTCCCCGGCGGACAGGAGCATGTTTTCTATCTCGGGCCGCATGCTCCCCACCTCACGCCGAAGGAGGTCGACCTGCTGCATACCATCTGGCTTGATCTGAGCGGTGATGTGGCTCCCGAGGAGCTTCATCATCACGATGTTGTGCACTTTGCCCTGGAAGAACTTCGCGGAGAGCTGAGTGACTCTAAGCGACAAGAGGTCTTGCAAAGGCTGCGCCTGCACCTACAGCAGATCAAAGACCGCCGCGTGGTGCAGACCTGATCGCGGCAGCCCCGACAACTTGCCAGATCAAGAGTTCAAGCCGACTACACCGCCAGATGGCGGCGATGATGTTCGGCAGGGTTGCTGAGTTCGATGAAGATCATCAGGTGGGTGAGCAGTCTCGAAGCCCGGATCAACACTCCTCCGCGAGATAACGCCGGATAAGGCAGTGAACCGGCCGGGCGGTACTCGATTCGGCTAACGGGCGAGTTCCGCTCTGGCAGTGTGCTTTACGGCATTTTCCGTGGCCTCCGTGCGGACCAGGTTTGGTCATTCGAGCTCAAGTATTCCTCGCGTTGGCCTCAGACCTCAGGCCTTGGCCCCAGCATGGCGAGGAACCGTGGTCCAGCTCTTGTCTTCAGCGTGACACAGATTTTCAAGCGCGCAATCGGAGCATTTGGGAGAGCGTGCGAAACACAGCTTGCGTCCGTGCCAGATTACCTGATGGGCGAACAAAATCCATTTTTCGCGAGGAATCACCTGCATCAGATCTTGCTCGATTTTCTTGGGATCATCGTTTCTAGTCAGTTCCAGCCGCTGCGAGATGCGATGGACGTGAGTATCGACAACCACGCCATCGGCAGTGCCAAACCAGCTGCCGAGAACCACATTTGCAGTTTTACGGGCCACGCCCGGAAGCGTGAGCAGGTCGTTCATGTTGTCGGGAACCTTACCCCCAAACTCATTTACAATTCGCCGCGCGGCACCAACCACGGATCTGCTCTTATTGCGAAAGAACCCGGTGGAGCGGATGTCGGGCTCGAGGTCCTGAGGTTCGAGGCGAGCGAAGTCCTGAACCGTCGGGTATTTCTTGAAAAGCTCGGGGGTCACCAGGTTGACGCGAACGTCGGTTGATTGCGCCGACAAAATGGTCGCCACCAGCAGTTCCCAGGCCGTCTGGTGGGTGAGGGCACAGGTGACGCCAGGGTAAAGCTGGTCCAGCCGTTTCAGGATCTCGGAGACCCGTTCGGGCGAGGTTGGATTGTATCCACGAAGTCTTTTTTCAGACCGTGCTCGGGATGATGAGTGCTTGTTTCCGGCGGCAAGCGGCGGCGGCGACACCTTTCTGAATTTCGGCCTGGCTGCGTCCTGCCTCCCGGTCTTGGTTGGGCGCCGTGGGGTGATTCCTCGCGGCATGGTCGATTCCTCCGTGAAGCTGGCCATCATAACAAATGGCGATGGGAATGACACGTTGACGAGCGTTTCTTGTCCCTTTACTCTGAATCAAGAGACGGTGATATGGCAGTAAAGTCCATTCAGCTCGGCCAAGTCTGGCGCAAGGACGACAATGGCCAGGATTATTTGGTAACCAAACTATACAACGAACTGTTCTCACAATATGCGATTCTCCGTCCCGCAGAGGTGAATGCGCCAGAAGCGCCTACAGTTCGCGTGAAAGTTGCCAAGAGTGCCGCCGGTGCGGCTCTGCCAGGCTTCACATTCACTCAGGAAGAAGCGTTTTGAAAGCCCCGCGCCTTGCTGTTCCCTCATGACCGAAAAAATCCTGACACTCGCCTTTGTTCTGATTAAGTCGCTGATTGCAAAAACCGGTTATGGCGGTGTGGTAGTTCTGATGGCGATTGAGTCGGCTTGCATTCCCCTTCCATCGGAACTGATCATGCCCTTTGCCGGCTATCTGGTTTTTACCGGCACGATGAAACTGCTCTGGGTGGCAACGGCGGGGGCTCTTGGCTGCAACCTGGGCTCGCTGGTGGCTTATGAGATAGGCTGTTACGGCGGCCGGCCATTAGTGGAGCGTTATGGCCGCTGGGTGCTTCTAGGCCGCCGCGAGCTCGATGCGGCAGACCGCTTCTTCGCTCGCTGGGGATACCTGGCGGTGTTTGTTGCGCGATTGATGCCCGTCATCCGAACCTTTATTGCGCTGCCGGCTGGCATAGCCCGCATGCCGCGCCTGCGCTTTCACGTGTACACCTTTCTCGGCTCCTGGCCATGGTGTTTGGGTTTAGCGTGGCTGGGCATGAAGCTGGGCGAAAATTGGCGTCAGTTGGGCAAATACTTCCATCGTTTCGATGCCGTAATTCTCCTGTCCCTGGCCATCGGTGTGTTTTGGTTCATTCGGTCTCACTGGCAGAATCGGTTGCGAACCGCTTAGCCAGACCACAAGCGCGGCAATTCTTTGGGGTTTGCTTTTGGTATTCTAAGTGTCCGTGCGGATGATCTGGTGGTTTTTGATTGTAGGCTTGGCCGCCGGGGCCATCGTCTGGGCGGTTTTGTCGGCTGTGGTTCGGGTTCGACAACGATTAGCCAAAGCGGAGAACAAGAAGCCAGAGCAGGGATCTGCTGCTCGGTCGTAAAAGTCAAGGAGTAACCATGGAGAATTCAGGTACTAGCCTGGCTGCGCATCGCAACCGGATGCTCGATTGGGCAATCGAGGCGGCGGTCATGGTCGGCGCAACCTTCTTCATCGCCTTCTGTGCCCGGTTGTACTTGCGAATTCCCGGCACTCCAGTGCCCTTGACCGTCGAGAACCTGGCCGTGCTTGTCGTCGGCCTGGCCCTCGGGAGCCGGCGCGCTTTTATGGCGCTGGCCGTATACCTGGGCGTCGGCGCCTTAGGCCTACCGGTTTTTTATCCTCTCGGCCCGGGCGGCGTGCTCGAATTCCTGAGCCCCACGGGCGGGTACCTGATTGCCTATCCCTTCGTGGCCGGACTAACGGGCTACATTTTTGAGCGCGGTCGACCAACTTTTTGGCGGGCAGCAGTTGCCGCCACCTGCGGTGAGCTGTTGTTATTTGCCGGTGGCATCGCCTGGCTTTATGTTCTCACCCATTCGCTCGAAAAGGCGATCGGGTTTGGACTTTACTGGTTTGTGTTCGCAGAAGTTATCAAGATACTGTTTGCCGCCGGGGCGGTGAAGAGCTGGCGCGGCCTGTTCCCGCGCGAATAAACCGGGACTGCATTATGCATCCATTAGTCGGCGAGGAAGTTCTTTTGGGGAGCGCGACGGGCACGCATGAGATCAGGGTTGCCCACAGTCCGGACTCTGACGATGCCTTTATGTTCTACGGGCTGGCAACCGGCAAGGTGCACGTTCCCGGTCTCGAGTTCGTGCATACCCTTTCTGACATTCAAACCCTCAATCAAAAAGCCATGGAAGGCGAAGGCCTTTACGACGTGACCGCGGTGTCCTTTCATGCCTATCCATATATCCAAAACCACTATGCTCTGATGACCTGCGGCGGCAGCCTAGGGGAGGGGTATGGCCCCATGGTCGTCTCTCGCAAGGCCTTTCCTCCTAGTGAAATCAGAAGTAAAACCATCGCCGTGCCAGGCAAGCTCACCACCGCCTATCTTGCCTTGCGACTATTTGCTCCGGAAGTCGAGAGCGAAGTGGTGCCCTTTGACCAGATCATTCCTAGTCTGCTCGAAGGCAAGTACGATGCGGGACTAATCATCCATGAGGGCCAGCTCACTTATGATCGCGCCGGACTGTCCCGCATTCTCGATTTGGGCAGATGGTGGCGGGAGATGACGGGCCTGCCTCTGCCACTCGGCGGAAATGCAATCCGCCGCAGCCTCGGTGGGCAGTTAATCTCTCGCATCTCGTCGGTTTTGCGTGCCAGCATCGAGTACGCTCTCGGCCATCGCGAGGAGGCCGTGGCTTATGCCATGCAATTCGCGCGTGACCTCGACCGGGAGTCGGCCGACCGCTTTATCGGGATGTATGTGAACGAGCGCACCCTGAACTACGGCAGCGACGGACGAGAGGCGATTCAGCGTTTACTCGATATGGGATACCGGGCAGGAATCATTTCCGTTGCCCCCGGAGTGGAATTTGCCGACTAACCGTACCTTTAAATGTGCCCATTTTATCTCTCGGAGCGGGCGGGCATCGGGAGTCTCTGCGCTGGCCGTAATTCGCCTTTTGTTCGCCATAAAAGTATAACCCGGCACGCTCCGAGAAGGGGAATTATTCGGGACATTCGTGACGTCAAAGCCATTTCAGAGAGTTCCCCACTGAAGTACTGCCGTTACAGATCCATTCGCGGCAATATTAGCGTTCTTCATCCCATCCAGTCTCCTGGACTGTGGCGCCCGGTAAACCGTGTTGGCGAATTCCTGTGTCCGAAAATGGCATGGAATAGGATGCTATGGCATAAACATCGAGAACCGTGATTACCGTACTTTGCGAGGAAACGAAAATAGCGGGTCCAAGTCGACCGGCACGCCAGCAGCGCCATCGAGGGCAGTTTCCAGCTGTGGCGAGATCACATCGTACTTTCTGAACCAATTCTCGGCTCCCGTTCGATCCCCCGTAGCCTCGGTTTCGAGCAACTCCTTCGCGAGATTCTCAACCTGGATTGGTATATTCTCGTAGTCCACCTCGTAGCGTCCCGATTCCAGTCGGCGGATGGCTCCATGCTCGAGGTAGTAGTTGAACTCCATCATTTCCGCCTGACCGTGCGCCTCGGCAGCGCCGAATCGCAGGGTGCGCAGATTGCCCGCAACGTACGAGGCATAATATTCCGGCAAATTCTCCCTGGGGAGGACGCCGTGGTCAACCAGCCATTTCAGGGCAAACATTCCCACCACATCGGCCTTTGCCTCCTCCAAGCCTCCGTAAATCGGGCCCATAGCTTCGCGGACGTTCATCTTCTCCCCCGACTTAGTCACAGCGAAGGTCGGTCCGACGCCGTGAGAGATCTCGTGCATGAGCGTGCCTAGGAAATAACCTTCCGCGGAAACTTTGGCGGCCTGAGCTACGGGCATCAATTGGCGGGCGAGGGGAAGGATGACGTAGTTCACTCGGGCGTCCATGAAGTTCTTAAAGAATATCTTCTTGCTCCCCTTTTGTTCATGTATTCGGGGATCGTTAGGCAAATTATCGGCGACCGCTTGATAGCCGTGGGTGAGGTCGCCCGCCCGAAAAGGGGCATCCATGACCTCCATGGGCGTTTCTAGCCCCGTTTTCGTGGCCTCAAAACGAGCCGGAAGCGCATCCCGGATGCTGGCAACATATTTCTGAAAGCCTTCCACTCTGCTGCTTTCCGCCTGATCGCGTATCAGAACTGCCGCCCCGTACGTTGCCTTTACCCCCAAGAGGCCGTCGCTATAGGTTTCGTACGGGGCAAAGATCAAGTCGATCTTCGGACCTCGGAGCTCGAGCCATGCCAGATCGCTCACGAAGTACTCGTCCGTCACGAGCGCGTCCGCGCGCAAGCGTAGGTATTTCTGAAACTCGGGCTCCGAGCTCAAGGCCGCGGCCTGGCGGAGGTCGTGAGCCGCCGCTTCGAGGAACGGCCGATACACAACGTGATAGGGCAGACCTTCGAGATCTTGGCCATGCCAGCGCACGATGGTGGTTGGGCTATAAATTTCCGCCCGCTTCTCGGGGTGCAAGCCGACATAGTGCTCGATCTGGTCGCGCGTAAGCCCCGGAGAATAAAAACCGCCGCCCGGCGGGGCTGGCTCTTGCCCCACGAAAGGCCGATTGTTGTCGGTTAAATCAAAGCGTGAACCATTGACCCACAAAAATCGCTTCAGCCGCAGATCATCGGGCCGCTCACTTCCAGCAAGAGACTGGTAGAGGAGAAGCCCTTCCGGGTCGACTTGTCTCCAGTAAATATTCTCCAAATAACGCGATGCCTCGACCAAGGTGAAGATCAATTTGCGCTCGCGCACGGTGAGATCTGCCGGCAGCGGCATTCGTACCTCACGGAACTTTTCGAGCCGGCGCTCGAGATCGGGCACGACCTCAAGGCGTGCGGAACCAGCTACAAAGGTGGCTGCTGAGGTCGCGGATTTGGTTCTGAGCGGGACGACAAGCAAAAACCACACAAATAGCAATGAAACTACAACCCCTCGATTGTTCATTGCTTCCGATTGTAGCAACAAAGGTTTTTCGCCGGCTTAGTCTCGAGTTTCTGGAGCCAAGGACAAAGCGATATCATAAGTGTGTGGCTCTTCGCGATAGCGTTCGACAGAACCTCCTCATCGACGCCGACGACACTCTCTGGGAGAACAATATCTATTTTGAGCGCGCCATCGCGGATTTTATTTCCTTCCTGAATCACCGCGAACGTTCGCCGCGAGAAGTTCGGGAGATTCTGAACGATGTGGAGCGGCAATGCATTCTGACGCACGGTTACGGACTCCATAGCTTCGCCCATGCCCTGGTGAAAACTTTCGAGCGGCTTTCGGTGGAGCCGATAACGCCTGCTTTACATGAAACCATCCAGGGTTTTGCCCACGCCATCGCCGAACAACCGCTCAAGCTCTTGCCCGAAGTGCCGGAAACACTCGCATGTCTATCGGAACGCCATATGCTATTCCTGGTTACCAAGGGAGATTCCCGCGAACAGAACCGAAAAGTGGAACGCTCAGGCCTGAAGCATTATTTTTCGGAAGTGGAAATTTTGGCCGAGAAGGATACCGTGGCGTATCGGTCGATTCTTGAAAGACACGATCTCGCGGTTGGCCAGACCTGGATGGTAGGAAACAGTCCCAAATCAGACATCAACCCTGCCTTGCGGGCTGGGATGAACGCCGTATTTGTTCCTCACGGCGACACTTGGATTTTGGAACACGAAGATTTGGCCTGCGCCGAACCGCCCTGCCAGCTTCTGATCGTCGAAGCCTTTCGCGACTTGCAGAAACATTTCTGATTCCCGCTCGGTTGAGCTTGGCAATCAGTTTGCGCTGCTCTGTTTCGCAGTAGTTGCGTTGAGGTGCGCGATGGCCTTTTCCACCTCTCCCGCCAGTGGTCCGTGAGGCAAGAGTTTGAGATATTGCTGGTAATGAACCAGGGCGTCGCTGGCGTTGCCGGTCTTTTCCTCGCACTCGGCGAGGCGGAAATTGGCAATGGCATCGTTGGGCTTGTAAGTCAGAGCTTCTCGGTAGCGCTCGAGAGCGGCATGATAGTTTTTCCGCTTGTAGTAGAAATCTCCCACCTCAATATCCTTCGCCGCCTTGTGCGGGTCCCAGGGATGAAATTCCTGAATGTCGGAGGCTTCATCCCCCTCATCGACAATGGCGGCACCGCTTTGGGGATGGTCTTTGGTGTCGTCGTTGGGAGGCGACAGGTCAATGCGCGTATCTTTGCTCGAGCTCATCTCGCTCTCTCGTTCGCTCGAGCTCGGACGGCTATCCTGAGTTTCGCTTTTGGGAGTTGGCTCTGGATCTTGCTGCGGCCATGCGGGGAGCGAACAGGCGACGAAGACCAGACCGTACACTGCTAACTGGAGTCTGCTGGGCAAACGCATACAACCATTTTAACCTGGGAGAACGTAGCCCTACGCTGAAAGGGGAAGTAATGGCGAGTAAAAAAAGGCCGCTCCGGTTAGAGAGCGGCCCATTGGCGAAGTCCTCCGGGGAGGAGGGAAACTCTACATCGACGGCGGGGTCGAACCGGTGGTCGGCTGCGGTTGTCCCTCGGCGGTATTCGTCATGAGACGAATGTTGACGCGTCGATTGGCAGCGCGGCCTTCGCGAGTCTTATTGTCCTCGACCGGCTTGTCCTTACCCAATCCGATTAGGTAAATCTTGTGGGCCGGGATGTTGTATTTCGACCCCAAATACTGGATCACGGAATTGGCCCGACGCTCGCTCAGCCCGTAATTGTAATCATCTGGGCCAACCGAATCGGTTCCACCCTCGACGGTGATGATGTAACCCTTGGTATTGGGAACAGTTGCGGCCAGTTTGTCCAGCTCTTCTTTGGCTTGCTTGGTCAGGAAATCCTTGTCAAAACCGAAGTGGACCGAGGTCTCGCTCAGCACCCGATAGTTATCCAAATTGGCGACTGCGTCGGAAAGCACATTCACCCGATGCACGGCATTGTCAGCCAGCTGCTGGGCCTGAGCGGCTTGCTGACCGGCGGCTTGCGCCTTCTGGTCCGCGGCAGCGGCTGACTGCATCACCTGCTGAATGCCGGCCTGGGTGCGGGCATCGACGTCTTTAATGGCCTTGGTATTTTGCGCCGTCAGATCATCGAGCTCATTGGTTTTGTTGATGAGAGGCGTGGTCTGGTTACGAACGTAGTTCTTGCTGGTGCAACCGACCGACGCCATAAAGGTCGCGGCCAGCGTAATGACTAAAGAAGCGCGATTCATCTTGGGAGGACTCCTTCCTCGCTGCGATTTTAAAACCTGGGCAACTGGAGTTGATAACTCCGTTCCCTGGGGCGACAGGTCCACAAAACCTGGTTCTCATCCCGCCGCTTCGCGGTGGCTTACTCAGCCACACACGAGCTGTGCACGGGGGATGCCAACTTCAAATCCAGTATACCTGGTCTGTAACCTACTAACCAGCAAAGGCTTAGATGGTACCCAGACAAGAATCGGATGCATCTACAAAGGCCAAAGTTGAGGAAAATTTATATACCGTGGAGCATTTCCACAGCAGGTTGGCTGCAGGCTCGAGCGTTCTCGCAGCCATTCGATTGGCCTCGAGCGCCCGCAAGCGCTCGCTCCCGCTCGCACGTTCGTATGCGGTGGAGCGCTCCGGGGCCACCGGGAGACCTCGTCTATAAAATAGAAGCAGCTCCCTTGAGCGTTCATGGATATCCAGCAGAAAATCCGCTCGATCCCGGCCTCTCCCGGCGTGTATCTCTACAAGAACGCCGCCGGAGAGGTAATTTACGTGGGCAAGGCCAAGAGCCTCCGCCATCGCGTAAGCTCCTACTTCCACGAGGGGCGGGTCGCGGATGCAAAGACTGGGACGCTGGTGCGAGAGGCGGCTGACGTTGACTACATTGTGGTCGCCAATAATAAGGAGGCGCTGGCTCTAGAAAATCACCTGATCAAGCAGAAGAAGCCCCGGTTTAATATTCTGCTGCGGGACGATAAGACCTACCCCTACGTAAAGCTCACGCTGGGCGAGACCTATCCCCGGGTATATGTGACTCGCCGCTTGCGTAAGGACGGAAGCGTGTATTATGGGCCGTATTTTCCCGCCAATTTGGCCTATCGCTTGGTTGACCTGATTCACCGCAGTTTCCTGATCCCCTCTTGTACAGTTGACTTGAACCGCTATCACCCCCGCCCTTGCTTGCAGTACTACATAGGGCGATGCCTGGGGCCGTGTGTAGAAGGCCTGACCACGCCCGAGGCCTACCAAGAGGCGGTCCGTGACGTGAAGTTGTTCTTGGAAGGACGGCAGGGGGATTTGTCCAAGTCCCTTCGCCAGCGCATGGCCCGGGCGGCGGAGTCCGAAGAGTTCGAACGTGCTGCCAAGTACCGGGATCTGATCTCTACGGTCGAGCAGTTGCAGGAAAAGCAGCGAATCGCGGCCGTCGAAGGCGACGACGCCGATGTCTTCGGCTACCACTACGAGAACGGAATGCTGGCCGTCAATCTGTTTCACATGCGAGGGGGGCGAGTGCTCGACCGTCGAGAATTCTTCTGGGAAGACTTGCCAGAGTTCACCTCTCGTGGGGGCGAATCCCTTGCCGACGCGCCCGGCCCCAGCGCCAATCGAGAGCAGGAACTCGCAGGCGATCGACGAGATGCTGGTCCACAGGCGGCGCCCGAAGTGAACCATCCTGAGGCGCCGGGAGGGCGGCGGGTTTCGGGGTGGTTCGATCCCGACGAGTTTTTCTCCGCGCTCCTCAAACAGGCGTACATAGGTCAGCCATACGTTCCCCAGAACATTTACGTTCCGGTAGATTTCGAAGATCGCGAAATGCTCGAAGAATTGCTGTCAGAGCAGTCGGTGGGTGAGGGCTCCCATCCGAAGCGCGTGCACATCCGGATACCCCAGCGAGGGGAGAAGCGCTCGCTGATTGATCTTGCGGCCACCAATGCCAAGCAGCTTTACGACCAGCGTTTTCGGGTCATGAAGCCGAACGCCAAAGCCATGCAAGAAGCCCTGCAGGAGGCGCTTTTACTTCCTGAGCTGCCGCGTCGCATTGAATGTTTCGATATCTCGCATATCCAAGGCGCGGAAACCGTTGCCTCCATGGTGGTCTGGGAAGATGGTGCGATGAAGAAGTCCGAGTATCGGAAATTTATTATTCGCACAGTACAGGGGGTGGATGATTTTGCCGCCATGCGAGAGGTCGTGAGCCGCCGCTACAAGCGGGTCCAGGAAGAGGGAAAGCCACTGCCGAGCCTAATCTTGATTGACGGTGGAGTCGGCCAACTCCATGCCGCCGCCGAGGCTCTAGGCGCGCTCGAAATTATCAATCAACCTCTGGCATCGATTGCTAAGCGGGAAGAAATCATTCATGTCTACGGCCAGGAGAGCGATCCCATTGCACTCGATCATCATTCTCCGGTACTACACTTGATTCAGCTCATTCGCGATGAGGCGCATCGCTTTGCCGTCACTTTCCATCGCAAGCGGCGACAAATCCGCGACCGCTCGACCGAGCTCTTAGAAATTCCTGGTGTGGGAGAGCGCACCACGCGAAGACTGCTCGAACATTTCGGCAGTTTGGAAGCCGTAAAGCAAGCCGACGTCGCCGCCCTTTCCGCGGTTGTCACGAAGTCACTGGCCGAGGCGATTCTCAGTCATTTTCAGAAGTAAGAGGCGCGTGAGTCGTTCAGGCGGCGGTGGTCTGGCTCATCACTTCTTAGATACCTCGGGTTTGCTATTCCCAATCGCTAAGGCCAAATTCATCTACGCTGGTCGAAGACATGGGCCTTGATCGCCTCGATCTAGCCATTATTGCCGCCTACTTGCTAGGAATCACCCTCTTTGGTTTGCGCTTTCGCAAGCGACAGAGAAGCTTACGTGACTATTTTTTAGCCGGCCGGGATATCCCCTGGTGGGCCATTGCCCTGTCCATCGTCGCCGCCGAGACCAGCACGTTGACCATCATCAGCATTCCGGGACTTGCCTATGACACTAACCTAACCTTCCTGCAGGTGGTTCTGGGTTATGTGGCGGGACGGGTCATCATTAGTTTTGTGCTGCTGCCGCACTACTTCCGCGGCGACCTGGTCACGGCCTACCAGCTGATCGAAAAACGCTTTGGACCAGGGTTGCGACGCATGACCTCGGGGTTATTCCTGCTCACCCGGGCGGCAGCCGAGGGAGTCCGCGTCTACGCCATTTCTATCGTCGTCACGCTTGCCCTGGGTACCGGACAACTGAGTTCGATCGCCATCATTACCCTCTTGACTTTGATTTACACCTTCGAGGGGGGCTTGGCGGCAGTTATTTGGACCGATGTCGTCCAAACTGCGATTTATGTTGGCGGCTCGCTTCTAGGACTTGCCATGATTGTTCACTATGTCCCAGGGGGCTGGGCACAGATCCATGAAATCGCCGCTCACTACAACAAGCTTCGCATCTTCGACTTCACTGCAGGCTTTACCCAGCCCTATACGTTCTGGGCGGGATTTGTGGGCGGAACGTTTCTAACTACCGCCGGCCATGGCACCGAGCAGTTGTTCGTGCAACGCCTGCTTGCCGCCCGCAGCCTGCGGCAGTCCATGATCGCGCTGCTTTCAAGTGGCGTGGCCATATTCTTTCAATTTGCCTTGTTTCTGCTGCTTGGCGTCATGTTGTTTGCTTATTACTTGATGCCCGCCTCGCATTTTGGCCAAGCCGACCGGATCTATCCCACATTCATCATTTCAAAAATGCCGCATGGGGTTTCTGGCGTGCTGATCGCGGCTATCCTGGCCGCGGCGATGTCCAATTTAAGCGCAGCTTTAAATGCTCTATCTTCCAGCACGATCTTGGATTTTTATCTTCCCCTGCGGCCAGAGACCAGCGAAACACGCCGCATGGCCGTGTCTCGATTGGCTACCATCGTGTGGGCAGTCGTGTTGTTCACCTTGGCCGTGCTATGCCTTCATCGTGTAGCGAGAGTGGTGGAACTTGGACTCCAGATCGCGTCCATCTCTTACGGGGCGCTGCTCGGGGTCTTTCTCCTGGGCGTGCTGACCCGCCGCACGAGTCAGCTGGGAGCCATGGTGGCAATGATTTGTGCCCTAGCCGCGGAGATCTACGTTTGGCGGTTCACGGCCGTGGCCTGGACCTGGTACGTGGCCATCGGAACCGTAGTGGCAGTTGTTTCCGGGTATCTGGTCAGCGTCCTACCCACCGGAGCCAGT
>Ga0126381_100004356_pt1 | contig 15399 bp, 21 predicted proteins | sample PanSoiMetPlot_28_FD_96465 | JGI IMG/M metagenome (GOLD analysis project Ga0126381, IMG submission 96465) | Tropical forest soil microbial communities from Panama - MetaG Plot_28 | ecosystem: Environmental > Terrestrial > Soil > Tropical forest > Bulk soil | place: Panama | collected 2016-02-17 | reverse complement strand
CCATTACCAGAAACACATAGAGGATTTGGAAACGAAGGGTCGGAACTGTGAAGAAGTCAATGGAGACAAGTCGCGAGACGTGGTTCTCAAGATAGGTACGCAAGTCTGAGAGGGCGGCCGCCGGGCTTGCAGCATGTATTTACTGAGGATCGACTCGCCGAGGTCGATGCCGAGCTTAAGCAATTCTGCGTGAATGCGAGGTGCGCCCAGGTCGGATTTTCCCGACACATCCTACGCTGTACGTTGAATGCCCGGGTTGCCGCATGCAGTACATGGTGAAGGAGTTCGCTCTCACCTACAGTAATGGTGCACGGATCGAAAACATTGGCGATTCGGACGAATGGCAGCACTGATGTGCCCTTCCCGACTAGTAGAGGGAACGGGAAGGAACCGGACGGATCGACACGGAATACAGGGGCACGGGAAAAGATCTTAATTTTGGTGTCTAGCGTCGAGATCGGAGCAGCGCCGAGACTCCGATTACAGGAGCCGATCTGACCGTTGCCCGGCAGCTAGGCAGCTGCTTGCGGCCCCACTTTCAACGTGGCGATGTACCCATCCAATACCGCGGCCGAAGCACGCAGGGCTTGGTTTTCGGAATGGCTTAGACCAATCGGAAGAACACGCTTTATCCCATCGCGACAGACAATCGTCGGAAGCGACAGGGCTACGTCGCCCAAAGCCATGGAATCCGGTACTACACTCGACACCGTAAGTACTGCATGTTCATCGCGCAAAATAGCATCCACGATGCGAACCAGAGCGGCGGCGATTCCGTAATAGGTCGCTCCTTTGTTACCGATGATTTCAGCAGCGGCCGTTCGTGCGCGAACGGCAAGACTCCTGAACACCTCTTCCTCAAAGGGCAATTGCAATTCACGGCAAAAGTCTTCGAGGGGCACGCCGGCAATCCGTGCAGACGACAATACTGGCACTTGGCTTTCGCCGTGCTCCCCGACGATGTAGGCATGCACGTTGTTGGGCGACATACCACAGTGTTCCGCCAGGATCATGCGAAACCGTGAAGTGTCCAGAGTCGTCCCGGAACCAAGAACACGCTGGACCGGCAGACCCGACCATTTCTGCGCTCCGTAGGTCAATACATCCACCGGATTGGAAGCGACGAGCAAAATCCCGCAAGGATTGTGACTGGCAATTTCCTCCACGATCGCTTTGACGATCGATGCGTTCTCGCTGAGGTATTCCAGCCGCGGAGCACCCGGCCTGTGGCCCACGCCTGCAGTCACGATGATCACGTCCGCCGACGCGCAGTCTGAGAAGTCTCCGGCCAGAACGCGCGTCGTATGGGAAAACAGTTCAGCATCTTTCAAATCCTGCACGTGACCCTTGGCGCGCTGGTTATTCCGATCAATCAGCACAATTTCGGCTGCGATTCCAGAGATAAGCAGCGCGTACGCAGTGGTGGAGCCGACGTAGCCGGTACCCACCACGGCAACCCGGGCGGCACGAGTCGCCGCGGCATAGGGTGTAATCTGCATGAAAACCTCCGAGAACGAATCTGACGTGTAGGCTATCTTCGGCTGTGCATCTCGAAAATCTCGAAGTTTCTGAGCATACGGGAACACTCACGAATCTTTTACTTTGCGAATGGCCAGGAGAATCCGATTGCTGGCGAATTCTTCATCGGCTCAGCCGACTGGATGTACCGGAATCTTTCCAAACGGATACGAGGTAATGGCCCCCGTACTTGCCCCAGGTCCCAAGGCAAACTCTGGGAAATCCTAGACATCTGTCTTCGTGACCAGCGCCAAACTTGGACGCTAGGTTCTGACGGAATATATTCCCAACTACAGCCCATGGGAAATTCAGAAGATCCGGAAACGATTGGTACGCAACAAATGCTGATCAACTTAGCGCGTACCCGGATTGGCGCACAGGACATCGAAGAACATATTCCGTTCGCGGACTAGTAGAACATCGGCGAGCAATTGAGCGCTTCATCGAGAGCTACAATATCTGCGGTTCGGTTAGGCGCTTCGTCTGCTGTTCTTTTCTGCATCGGATCCCGACTTAGTGCATGAGGGGGAGCGGGGCGACCAGAAACGGACCCTTATCAGGTACCCAGATCGAGTTTTCCTGAAGCTCTTGTATTTCCACGGTCACTGGCCCAGTTGTGAAGCTCAGCGCGTGACCGCCGGCGTTTTGATCATCTGAGATGAAGTGATAGTGATACCCAACCTGGTTAACACCTTTGATCCAGGCTGGGCAGCGAAAGGCAACCAGCGTACCTTCAATGTTCTGAAACGAAAATTTGACTTGTTGCTCGACCGCTTCAGATAGCGGCGGATAGGGTGGAAACAACTTGGGGATAGCCCGCGTGGTCAGCTCAGAAAAGTTGCCATGGATTCGGATTGCATAAAACAGATTTGTTGATGGGATATGTTGATCGATCTGTTGGCCCAGTTCGTCCATCGAGACACCGTTCGTCGAAAAGCGGACTTCTGAGCGGAACGTAGTGATCACGGCGAATGGAACGCGTGAACCGTCGGGCTCTTCCGTTACGACGCCATCGAAACGAAAGTGATAAAAATGTCCGTTTAGAATAGTCATCTCGCCATCAATTCCTTCAAACGTTCCGAGCCCAAAATCGCCCCGGCGCTTCAGCGCGCCGATGGCGTATACACCTTGATACAGGCCGAGCCTCAACGCGTCCAAAGTGGAGACCTGAAACACAACAGAAGTGCCACGATGGTCGAGTTTGCTCGACTCAGGTTCGGCTTGTGCCGTGAACAGCAGAGACGGTATGGAGAACAGGCAGCAGACGCGTAGCAAGTGGGCACATTGAGTGCGCAAGATTTCCTCCCGGATCAGGTGATTTCTTTGTTGCACATGTCACGGTTTCTCTGTACCAACTGTTGCTGTCTCTTGTGCCCACGCGTCCAAAAATGCGAGCGTGACGGCAGAGGCATTTGCTTCTGCCATACTCCCAAAGAAAGCTCCTACATCGGTGAAATCGGTCCCTCCAGCCAGGTCAGACAGGCTGCGGAAGGCGATGAACGGGATCTGGTTCGCGAAAGCGACATGAGCGAAGGAAGTAGTCTCCATGTCAAAACTCTGGCCGTCAGTAACCTGGAACACGTACTCTAGTGGACCAGTTGGACCTCCAAGCCTTATTCAGGCCTTGTCCTGCAGCTTATCCGTTTCTGCGCCTTTTCCTTGAAAACCCCAAACCCCAGACACCTAGAAAACCCGTACCCAGTAGTGACAGTGAAGACGGTTCGGGCACAGTCACAGAAGTAAGGGGAGTGATGGAGCCGGCGAAGGCATCGCAACAGTCCGAGATTGAACCTGTAATCGAGCCACCAGTCATGCCAACCAGTGACCCTCCGGTGGGATCGGTGAAGAACGTTAACTCCAGTTTTTGGTTAACATCGCCGGTGTTGGCAAAGATTGCCCAGCTCGTTGGGAAGGAAATAGGTTCACTTGCGACAATTACGTTGTATGCGGGAGAGCCCGGGAACGTGATATCCACAGCGGTCAGCGTACCGGTAGTCACGTCCACCGTTATCGTACCGGAGAACGTACCTGAATAAGGATCTCTAAATAATCCATCGACATTGAAAGTAGTGATTGTATCCGCTCTTGCGAAGGCCGGCCCCAAGAGGGCGCAGCTTACGAACAGCACGATAGTGGCAATGTATCTCTTAGCCAGCATCGCCTTCTCCTTTTTCGGTCGAGAATTCATATCGGCTCTTACCTCCTACTAGTGAAAGCAACAAAAGCCGGCGAAACTTGCCACTCCCGGTGAAAAGATCAGCAAATTCTCCCGCCACGCCACAAAAACACCTCACAGCCCCCTTCACGTACCGCATACAACTCCCCCAATCCTCTACATCAGGGAATCGGCAGCCAACGGGCGTATCCTAGTGAGTGCAGCACGGGGTTTTGTATGCTGCATAGCCATCTCCATCCCGCGTTCGGCTGTAATGGCGAGTTGATTGACCTTCCCGAGCGCTCCACCCAGGTGCTCACGGTCAAACGTTGCCTGAAGTGCTGGACTGAGCTTAGCTGGATCGCTGATGACGGGCGCTGGGTCAAGGTTGTTTATCCGGGAATGAAGGAGTCGTTGGACTAGCTTCTAGGAGAAAACTATGCCGCCATGCCCAAGATGCGGTCAGCTGATGACAGACGATAATGGTTGGAACTGCTGTGCGACTTGCGGGATTCGCTTGCGGCGTGGTTGTAGGCAAGCGATTGATTTCTCACAATGGCCACGTTAACCAGGCCCGCAAACGCGCCCACTCCCTTAATCGGTGATCAGAAAATCTTTTCGGTACAACTTCGGTACAACTGACGGAGAGAAAGAACGACATGCTGGTTACTAAGCGACACCAAATGAAGCACTTGGAATTTTGACTTCGATAGTTCGGGACCAGGGGGTCGGAGGTTCAAATCCTCTCTCCCCGACCAAAATCTTCAATGTTTATGTGGGTTCCAGATGGGTTGGCTCTGGAACCCATTTTCGTGGCAGTCTCGGTGCTACCACAGTGCTACCGCAGGTCGAAGAGTGTCCAGGGAGCTGCAATACGCGGAAACGCAAGCTGGACGCGGGATTTCATCTCCGGCGGCCTTCCATCGCGCTAGTCTTTGGTGCTGTTACTTCGAGACGCCAACATTGCGGACGACCACACAAGGCCCTCCAGGGCCGAAATCCGGGTCGTGGCTGACACAACCAGACCGTTTTTTTTTCATTTTGCACCTGCTTTGTCATTCCCGCAGGGGAATGCTTCCTTCGTTGCTGCCATGATCAAGACCGGCCAGGAGTTGTCCCATTTGTCCGGATGTGCAGTCAGGTAGTTCGAGAGTGCCTGAAGATCTGCCCTTAGAGTTTGATTCCCCTTGCATGCGCCGACGAGGTTGTAAATATCGACGATGCCGAGCACGTAACCGTCGAGCATGGCAACTTCGTGCTGTTCGACGAGAGTCAGCGTTGAGTCATGCGCTTGGGCGCGGTCTTCGAGGATCATGATGCGGCGAAGTTGTGAGCCATCCATGCGATCAAAGCTCTGCGCGGCAGCTGGCTTTGCGGCACTGAACAGGATCAGGAACGTGACGAGGACGAGCAGCGGGATCGTGATGTAAGTCTTCATAACTCTCCAGTCGAAAAAAGATGGCGGGGTCTTGGGAAGGGGTTTTGAATTGGCCGCCCACTTCGTGCAGCTGACAGAAACAATCATGCAACGCCAGCAATTCGAGCAAAACATTACGATGGTCGCTGGCCGACAATGCTCAACGCTAGACTCACTTGATCCTATTGGAAAAACCGGCAAATCCGGTGTGATTGCTATCACCCGACCAGCGTGCTAAGGATTTTCCTTTGACGGCCACAGCCGGTCAATCTCTGTCATGATCTGATTCGCGAATTGGATTGCATCTGAAATGGCGCAAATGGTTGCGGGCACGCGTCCAGGGGAATGATTGGCTAATTTGCGGGCTGCGGGGATCGCAGCAGCAATCAGCAGAACGCGTTTGCGCCCCTCGTCCACCGAGGCATGGTATACCTTTCGTCTTTTGTTCGCCAACAGTTTCTACTGCTTTTCGTGGTTGTAGAATCAAAGGCTGTGCCACTGCCGCAATTCCAGCCAGTGCCGGTCCCGACCTTCTGATGTGGAACATCCTCATAGTGACTGGACTGGGCCTTCTCAGTGTGGCATCAGCTTACCTCGGTTGCTACGTTGCATTGATCCCAGCGAGGAATGGAGCCAGGAAGAGGTTGTACGTGCGGAGCTTCGTGGCTATCGGAGTCGTTTCTGTCTCACTGGTCTTCATTGTGGCAAAGAGAACCAGCGGAGTATCAAGAAAGGTGGAGTACACACTGTCGTCCGTCAAGACCAAGACATTCGTGGACTCCAGCCACGCTCACCTTCAGATCAATGAACCGGTTACAGATCCTTTTCCCTTCCGTGTCGGACAGATGCCGAACTCGACCATTCAACTCTGTAATAACGGAGATGGCTCGCTACGGGAGGGTGCGTTCCAAATCATGATGGTTCTAGCCTCATTGCCGACTCAGCACAGCGAGGACACTCTCTTCGCATCTCTGAAACAGAGACCGTTTATCCCTAGTGGAAGCTTGGACGTCTTGGACGTCCCTTGCGCGAGCGAGTACGGTGCCCGGTCCTACAGCATCGCTCTAGACGAGCCTTTAACTGCCGACGATGTCGCTCGGCTGAATGATGGTTTTAGTAGCCTCTGTGCAATGGGAAGATTCCTCTGGACCGATGACACAGGTCAATATCAAACATCCTATTTTCGATGTCTTTATAAGACTTTCGGGAGTAATGTCGCCACTTGGAACCTTGTTGGGGAGCGGTACAATCGTGAGATTCCGCATCCTTACGATGTCCGCAAATCACAGGAGACTGTTTTTAGGCTTGAGATCGTTTCGGGTGAGGGACGAAGGCGCCCAGTTCCGCCCGACTCTCTTTGCTCGGTATGCGGTAAAACGCTGGCAGAACATACGCCAGAGATGCACAAGGAATGCGCGAAGAAGTTCAAGGAAAAGCCATGACCGAGCCGCCCTGTGCTAGATGTGGGCAAGCAATGACAGTAAGAGATGAGCCAGATGAGTATGAGTGCAAACCTTGCAAGTTTGCACTCGCTCCACTCTCAGAGATGTGCAAAGAGGACGGACTGATGCTTCTGTACTCCATCATTGGGGCTGATTACTCAATCCACGATTTGCCCCATAAGGGTGAGCTAGAGAAGTGGTTAGTAGCGCAGTGGAAGGGGACGCCATGAACGAGCCGACGATGCAGAGAGAAGCCGCATTGCCCGCGAATTATTTGATAATCCGCTTAGCCGAATAGTGGTCCAATTATCTGCGCTTGACGCGGGCCTTTCGGACTTGAGAGAGAGGGTAACTAAACTAGAGGCGGAGATTGCCAAACTGAGGGGGGCGGATGATGGTCACAGCACCTAAAACTTACTATTGGGGCTGCCAGTGTCATTCGTGCCGCAAGATGATCGCCTTCGCTCCCGTCGGGTTCGACCAGAAGGGGAACCAACTCAGTTTGACGTTGCCGCAGGACGCTATTCTTGAACAAGATTGCCCTGAGTGCCATCGTCCTGGAGCATATCGGGTGTCGGAACTGTCTCCATTTATGGGACCAGCAGTACTAGGTTTCCATTCTCATCCTGCTTTCCAATAAACCTGCCTTCTTCCATGGGTTTCAAAGCACGTCTATACATTTTTACAGTTCCGCAAAGATCGGAAACGCGTTTCAAATAACGCTATGTCTAAACTCAAATTTGAAAAGCTAGAGGTCGAAGGTCAAACTGTCCGTGTGAACAGGGCAAAGATCCCAGGCGGATGGCTCTTGGTCGTTATGTCAAATTCAGGCGGCGGCGTCACCTTCTGTCCCGATCCAGAGCACAAGTGGGATGGAAAGTCGCTTGAAAGTTCTGGAAAGGCTGCGCCCGCCATGCCGAGGGCCAGTTGAGGGTTCGTGTCACGGTCCCACAGATCACTTCAATATTACGACCAAATGCCCCCGCCTCTGCGCAGGCGTCGCTGAAAATAGAGTTCTTCGGGGTCAATGTCGTAACGCTTCTTAGGTTGTACTGTTACCGAGAAGGTCATTGCTAAGCAGTCGCCAAGATCAGGCGAAGCAAGACCGCGAGCCTTCATGTCTTCCTTCTTCTCCAGTTGGATCTGCTGCTTCGAACTGTAGCCGTACTGCAACCCGCAAAGGTCCACTCCATCTCAGGATCGTCTGGTATCTCTGCCCCGGCTTTCAGCCACTCGCCCATCTTGTGCCAGCATTCTGCTCGGCGATTGAAGTACTGAGCAGAATCGAATGGTGTTCCCATGCCGTGAAATTCGTGAAGTCCCTGGCTGTATCCGCGATGGCGGATCTGATCGTAGACGCCAGCTCCAAGGCCGTCGCCGTCGATCACAACTGCATCGGGCTTTTCAGAGTTGATGAAACTGATAACGCGCTCTGTGAGTTGAACCGTATCCAGGCCGCGAAGCTTTGCCAGAACGCTGAACTGTCGGCCATGGCGCACTCCGATTACTGAGCGATCATCGCCGAAGCGCGCAACGTCAACTGACATGATTTTTGGCAGACCACCACCAGGATATGCCTTGAACCTGCGACACGTGGCCACAACGTCATTCGGGATTAGCTGAGTGGAACCCACGCGCGGGCATTCCCCGCGAACACGGACCCGCACAAAGTCGGAGTCCTCTCCGTAGTCTTCAATCCACTGTTTGATCTGTTCTTTATTGGTGAAGCGAGAATTACGGCTGTCTACTGAGAACCGCGTCCAGCGCTCGCGCTCATTGCCGAACGTGATGCGCTGGAACTTCCCTGTGTTTCTTGTGGGGTTACCACAGGCGAAAAACATCGGTTCACCGTCGGACAAGCCTCCTTCCGCCGTCTCCCATATCTTCTCGGGGATAGCTGAGCCCTCATCGAAGAAATAGAACGAGGTCGAATCCGCAGCGTGTTGCCCTGCGAACGCTTCGGCATTCTCTTCTTTGCAGGCGGCAGCAGAGGCAAACCAGGAATCTTTATGACCACGGAAGTACATACCCTCGGAGGTCAATGCGAACCAGTGCTTGTTAATCAGCAGGCGAGCCCAGGATTGAACTGCCGCAAAGGTCTTAGTCTGAAGCTGATTAAATGTGTTCGCCGTGATGGTTCCATGGCATCGCGGGCGAGTGCTCATGATCCAGTGTGTTATCCATGCGCACATGACACTCTTGCCGACACCGTGACCGGATACCACAACCATGCGAATCGGCATGACTGGATTAGTGCCGTCAAAATTCCGTTCACGAACCTGCTTGCCAAGTTCGGACAGGAAGTCCCGTTGCCAATCATCAGGGCCGTCGTGTTTCTCCAGTAATCCAGGACGACCCCACGGATAGGCATACATCACGAATCCCAGAGGATCGGCGTAGAAGCGGGAGATGTCTTTTCCCAGTTGGATCTCTGCGCTACTGGACACTTCCCTCACCTCCGTCAGGCAATGCCTGAATAATCGGAGGAGCTGCGAGGCCTGCGCGCTTTCGACCTTCGAGCAGCAATTCCATCAATGCGTCATTCGGCCCAAAGTCAACCTTGTCGGTAAACATCTTCAGGTGCTTCCCAAGAAGTTCAGTTGCCTTTAGTCGCGCCTGCATCTGCCAGTGACCCGCGCCGGCTTCTTTGGCAGCCTCGATGATGGCTTGCAATTCCTTTAAGACGGATTCCTGAGTGACTTCTAGCTTGTCGAGTTTCTTCGTGAGCTTGCAGTCAATCTCCCTCTGTATCTCGGGATTCTTCATCAATTCACAGGCTGTGACCTGTGCGCGACTCTTCGAGAATCCGGCTCGCATGGCCGCTTCTGTCTTGCCGATATTTGGATCGGCGGTGAACTCCATTACGAAAAGCTGCTGTTTCTTAGTGAGTGACAAGACTGGCCGCCTCAAAAACTTCGTTGTGATCCATGTTCACAGCGTCTAGGCTGCGAGCTTTCCGGAATCGCCTACCGCAGAGGCGGCAGATTCGCTTGTCGCGTTCTAGGCCCATCAGGCGGCGATATTCCGCCTTGCACTTTTCGGAGCAGACCCGCGCCTTTTTCTGCCTTGCGCGCTCGTCTGACATTTCGCCCCTGCAGACCATGCAGTAGAGGTTCATTTCTTGTCGTCTCCGTATAGCGCGTGATAAAGGTATTTCCCCGCTGCACCTGTGAGACTCAGGTCCCTCATTACCTTTGCAATCTTGATCACCTGGTCAACTGTGGCTTGGCTGGGGAGCATGCTCTTTAGGGCTTGGTACCCATAACTTCCCGCTTCTCCGGCACCCGCGAGGGCTGCAGTTCCCGCTGCCCCGACTGCTGGCGCTGCTGCAAGAGTCGTCGCGACTTTTCCGGGTGCCGTTCGCATTTCCGCATTGATCTGGTCTGGTGTTACCGTTCTGCCGTAGGCCGCCGCTCGCTTCATGGTGTCGTCAAAGCTTTCGCCTTCCTTGGGAACGATCACCGTATTTCCCACATCGTTTCGAACTTGCCCTGATGCGCCCTGCACAACCTTCCCGCCCAGATCAGAGAAGTCAAAGGTTTGTCCTGGCGGAGCAGCCGCTGGTGTGACCATCTTTCCGCCTAGATCATCGAAACTGATTGGCTTTCCTCCCATTACTGCATCACCTGCAAGTTAGGATCGCGCTGTTTGGCTTTATCTAGGTTCGCTGTCGGAATGTCATGCAGACTTCCATCAGAAGCCTTGATCCGTGTGAAGCCAGCAGCTGCTCCGCCTCCGCCTCCAGATCCCCAAGTCTGCAACGTCTGCTTTGCTCCTGGAGTAAGGAACCGCGTAGAGAATTCATCCTGCGGGCGCGTCGGTCGGTACGTGTTATTCCACTGCTGTTCCTGCGCGGCAATCTTTGAGCGAAGCAGTTTGATAGTCTCTGCGAGATTTCCCCGCAGCTGCCGATCTCCAAGAGACGCATTGAAGTCATCTGCCGCTGCTGCTCTTTCATGTTCCCCACCGCCGCCCTGCACATAGGCTTGCGTGATTTCCGGGGCAAGCGTGTGGACGATGGTATTGAAGACCGTCACTCTGTCATCCCCGAACACAGAGACTCCTAAGCGATTGCCAAGGGATCTCAGCATGTTCAGACCGTTGTCATTACCCAGAGCGTTGATGGCTTCTCCGAGTTCGCCAGCGTGACCGAGTGCTGTGCTGATGGCATTGATTGAACGCGACTCAGGACCAGAGGTGTAGTCCTGAACGATCTTGTTCTTGGCGTTGTATGTGGTCTGATCGAAATCCGGATACTTGTTTCCGACAGCCGCTAACAAATCGGGGTGCTTAACGATGGCCCGCGAGAAAATCTGTGGATTCATCTTGTACTGCCCGATCATGTCAACCAATGAATCCCGCGTGCTCTGCGCGGTTGGGCGCGTTGCAGCACCGCCACCTGCAGGAGCGCTTCCACCTTGCGGAGCTGCGCTGCCTTGTGGGGTAGTCTGCACGCCCATGCGATTGGCGAGGGCAGCAAGACCTGAAGGCGCGCTGGTGTTCGTGCTCGTAACGCCCAACGAATCACTCTGTGTAGCCGTCTTGCGGTTAGCGAGTTCGTAACCCTTGGCGAATTGCAGGCGCTCATCGCTCACTTGCTTGCCTGCTGCCAGATCGGTCAGAACACTTCGGTATTGAGCATCCGCGAATTGTCCGGTTAGTCCTTGTGCTTCAGCGTTCGCCTTAGCCGCTTCTGCCGTGTCTCTTGCAGCTTGCGCTGTGTTCTTGGAGGTCTCTGACTCTTTGTTTCTCCGATCCGCGTCGGCCTTCAGGTATGCATCTTGCAGAGAAACCATCGGCCCAAAATTCGAGAACTGCGCCTTGCTCATCGGCTGTTGTGGATCGACCTTGAAAGTCCCACCTGGAACGGAATTCACAGATGCAGCGATGCTAGGCCAGTTCTGCTGGAAGTCTGAATCAGACATTCTCTGTGCGCTGTTGTAGATGCCCTGATAGGCGTCGTGCTGCGCCTGGAAGGCCTTAATCTGAACATCGTCCTTCTGCGCTAACGTCTGCTGCATTTGCAGGTCGGCCTTCTGCAGTTCCAGCAGAGTATTCGGCATCACCTTCCCGCGAAGTGTCGGGAGTAGATCGCCGAATGTAGCATTCGGGTTTTGCTTCATTGCATCGCGGATTTGGTTCTGGTCTGCGATGGACTGTTGCATCTGCTGGTTTTGCAGTGCTCGTGCTTGGTTTTCCTGGCGCAACTGCTCCTGCTGAAGAGGAGCCATCCCCATAAGTTGTCGCAATTGTGCCAGGTGAGCGTACTGAGACACGTAGTCCTGCTGCTCAGGTGGACGTGGAAACAGTCCCGCGTTTGGTGTGAATGCGCCCATGGTTCTCCGTTCAGTAACGACGGTCTACGGTGTCGCGCCGACGCTGCGACATGCCAGACTGTTTGCGCGCCTGCTCGATTCGAGCGAACACGCCTTTAGGTTTCTGCCCTTCACCGACTTTCGAAGGTGCGGGGCTCAAGTTCGGTCTCTTTTCGTTTGCTGCCATAAAGTCTGAATCTCCTTTTGCTTATTTCTTCACCGATGCCGTGTTTGGCTCGGGATCGTACAAATCCGCATCTGCAACTGGTAGCGGTTCGGGAATGTAAGGCTTGGTGACCCAGCCCTCAGCGAGTGCGGCTTCCAGCGCCTTTTCGCACGCTTTGCATTGCTCAGCCCAGACAGGACCATCGGGTGTCAGGTGCGCGGTACAGCCAACGAGCTTGGAGATGTGATTAGTTGGAATCCGCTCAATCTCGACCACTTCATGCTGCGCGTTCCGATGGACCACTTCTCTGTGTGGCCTTCTGGGATGCTTGTAGACAACGCGCGGAAATTCGTAATGAGGAATCTGGCTGACTGGCAAGCCACGGCCCACACTCCCAGTCCAGTTATCCGGCAGATTGTCAGGCACGACTTCCTGCGGCCTCATGATGTGAATCTCGGTTTGCTTCTTCATCGCTTTTTCGTTCACTGCGAATGGCATTGGTTCTTTCTCCTGTGTTTATCGTCGTGATGCGCTATATTTCGCCCGCATCGCGGCGTCAAAGTCTTTAAAATTTCCAGCCCGTGCTGCGGCTAAGTCCGCACGTTCTGGAATAGACCCACGGCCACCGACCTCGCTGGCGGCCTCGGGGCCCTGGGCCTTGGTTCGGATGGCTTTTCTGCTTTCGCTTTTTGCTGCAACTCGTGCGCTAGTCCCCACACTGCGGAGCGCATCTCTTGCCGAGTGCGAACCGACGTGATTACGGAGCGTGCGACTCTATCTAGTCCTACTTCAGCCAATACCGCGCCCGGATTCGAGACCTCAGAAAGTGCGAGAGCGAAGTCACTGAACATTGCCGGATGGTAACCGGCGAACAAGTTGCGCAAACCGGTTTGAATCTGTTCGGACTGTTTGTGCTTTGCAACGAAGTCCAGCCCAGATTGGGCTTGCCTATCGACGTGGCCCCTGTAATCTTCCAGGTCCTTACCTTGGAGTTGTTGTGTCCATGCGCGCTGGCCGAGTTCTTTAATGCGCGGCTCGATTGTCGGCGTTTCATTCGTCTGTTCCCTTGCGGCAGTTGTTTTATGCTCAGCCCTCACTTCGGACTCTGAAGATTCCTTTTTGGTCTCCGCCTTCGGAGTCACGGATCCTGTTTCATTCCACTCCCGACGCTGCTCAGCATTCGCCTTGCTCAGATCGAACGGCTTGCTTTCCGCCGATTGTGGCTTCTCTTTAGCTTCGGCCTTGGCGTGCTTGATCACGCCGGAGGCAAATTGTTCGAAGTGTTCACGCGGAGTCGAGGGTGGCTCCAGGCTGCGACTGTGTTCAGAAACTTCTTGCACTTCGGCTTTTGTTAATTCAGCGGTTTCCACTTACTTTACCTCCCAGTTTTGGCAGCTTGCTGTACACGTCGTACCCTGCCCTACGAATGCGCAAGATGGCTGCTTCTGGCCGCAACTCGCGCAGGTACTCCAGAAACTCGTTTGCGCCGGCCAGGAAGACAATGAACCCAGCAGGATTCGGCATGCGGATAATTTCACGCAGCCACGCATCGGGAATGTCGGCGATTCGGCGAAGGCATTCATCGAACTCAGGATGCGCCTTGCACAACGCTTCGCATTCCGACATGAAGTGCTTCATGACAGCCTGCTGCTCTTGCTTGTGCTCGGTCAGGCTTTCGATTTCCCGATGAGCGGCCTCAAGCTGTTCCTTCAACTCTCTGCGTTCCCGTGTTAGTTCAGAGATCCGCGTCTCGGCATCCTTCTTGCCGCCTGTCTGCTTCGATACTGAGGCAACGGCTGTGCTCACTGGCCCTCCTCGGGCTTAGGTTGCGCTAACGCTGCTCCCAGGGCCTTTAGGTTTGAGAATGCGTCATCGCAGTGCTCCAGCGCGTCAGCAACGTGCCTTACGATGGCATCATCTATCGCTTCCAATTCCGGATCACTAACACCGAGTTGTTTTTCAATCTCGGCCATTTGCTTGTAGCGCTGCTCCTCAGCAGCAAGGCGGTCGAAGAACTCACTCATCGCGCCACAGCCTCTCTGCGCTGCTGTAGTGCGCTCGCTGGGATCTGCCAGACACCGCCTGCGGACTTCTCGGCGGGCAAGCGGCCAGCCCAGATCAGCGAGTAAACATAGGGCAGCGTCAAGCCGCTTGCTCGTGCGAACTCGGCGGGCGTCATGGTCTGCTCCATCAAAGTAACCTCCTGCTGCTAGTGTGACGATTGGTGCTGTTGCTGATGGTGAATAGTGGAGGTAATTGAGCGGAATTAGTTCCGCCTGAGATCCTTTTTTTACGTTGGAGAGCGTGCAGGGTAGCACTTAGGTAGAACGGATACAGTAGCCATCGGTTACTATGCTACATAATCAATGACTTACGGGAGGCGGGCGTCTGGTTAGTAACCATCGGTGCCGATTACGGTTCTCGGATTACGCGTTTCTCAGAGATGTGCGGTGGACATGGAGTGGTCTGCGGGGCTGAGGCTATTGGAGGCCGCCAACGGTGCCGATGTATTCCTGGACACTGCAATTCGCTTCATGACAGGTGATGAAAACAACGCGAGTGAGCAGAAGCAATTTGCCGACACACTGTTTAATCTCCAACGCGCTGGGGCCCGCACAATTACCGGAGCGCATCACAGTCCCAAAAGCTTTGGCAAAGATACGTACATGGCACTGGAAAATGTGCTTCGTGGAGCTGGGGACATCGGCGCAATGCTGGCCACGTGCTGGGGTCTGAGTCAGATCGATGCCGATGCGACCCGCATTTTTGTGCAGAATGTAAAGGTGCGAGATTTCCAGCCCTGCCAACCATTCATCATTCAAGGCCGCCCATCTATCGATCAGACGGGTTATTTCGAGCTCACGAATCCGCCAGGCTTCGCAGGAACGCTCAGCGACAACAAGCCACAGGTTGGACGCCCGCAGAATCCGGAATCCGAAGACAAGAAACTGCAGGCGCAGGAGATGCAAGCCAGTGGCAAGAGCTACAAGGAAATCGCAGACGCCTTGGGCGTGCCGAGGTCTACGGTTGGATTCTGGCTTGGAAAATCCAACCGGGTGTCTTAACGACCTCCGGATCATTTTCAGTGGCTTGCTGTTGACACGTTTAAGAATTCAAATTTTTAACACCGAACGTGGCGGGCAAAACGCAGACACACATTTTGCACTTGTTGCACTTGCGATTCCTCCATCAAAGCGCTCAACTAAGACTCACTCGCCACCAAGTTAACTCTCAATAGGGAGCTCCCCCCATGAAGAAGCATGTGCTTTTTCTGCTCCTGGCGATGTCTCTGCCTTTGTTCGCTCAAACAACTAACCAATGGACTATCCCCACGGGCACAGTATGTACTGCCGACCCTGAGCACTGCACCTATTACCCCACGCCTG
>Ga0126381_100004355_pt1 | contig 15405 bp, 9 predicted proteins | sample PanSoiMetPlot_28_FD_96465 | JGI IMG/M metagenome (GOLD analysis project Ga0126381, IMG submission 96465) | Tropical forest soil microbial communities from Panama - MetaG Plot_28 | ecosystem: Environmental > Terrestrial > Soil > Tropical forest > Bulk soil | place: Panama | collected 2016-02-17 | reverse complement strand
TCCATCGTTCCCGAGCGGTCGGACATATAAGCGAGTTTCTTGCCGTCGGAAGAAAATTGCGGGCCTGGCCCTTGATCGGTCTGGCTGCTCAAAGGCACCAAAATGCGCGGTTCGGACGGCGGCTGTTCAGAAAGATCCAGTTGCCAGATGGCCAGACTTCTCGTTTCGCGCTGGTAGGCCAGCCGGTCTCCGCGCAGCGAAACTGCCGGATGCGATCCGCTGTCGTTGAACTGCACCGCCGCCTCTTTCTTTTCCGCTGAAACGCGCCAGAGAGCTGGCTTGCCTCCGCGATCCGACGAGAAAATTACCGATCTTCCGTCGGCGGACCAACGTGGCGAACCACGCAGCCGAGCAGGCTCGGTGGCAATTATGGCCGGTTCCCCTCCGGTACTTGGAATGCTCAGAATTTCCTCCGGAACTCCCATTTCACTGCTGCGCGCAAACAGAATTTGTTTGCCGTCGGCGGAAAAGGAGGGCCCCCAATCCTGTGTAAGCGGGGCTGGCTGAGTCAGTCGTCGCACCGCGGAATTTCCTAGGGAAAGCAAGGACAAGCCGGTACCCGCGCTGAAGGCGATGCTTTCGCCGTCAGGCGACCAGTCAATGTGGCCCATTTTAGGAACGGGCCCGGGAATTTCCAGCCGATGCTCCGCTCCTCCGCCTGCGGGAACCACAAAAATCGCGAAGTTGTCGTTATTTTCATAGCGTGAAAATGCGATGGAGCGTGCATCTGGCGACCAGGCCGCGCAACAATCTTTCTCGCTGTTCGTCAATTGCCGCGGATGATCGCTGCCTATCTGCTGTACAAAAATGCCGGACTCCTGCAGGTTGTTGCCTTGCCGATAGAATACCATCGCCTTGCCGTCGGGCGAAAACGCCGGTTCCCCGGAGGTATCTTCAGGGCTAGTGAACGCAGCGATCCGCGGCGGACCTAAAGCCGTCTCGTCCGCCTTGCTGCGGACATAAAGGGATTTCAGCAATAGCGCAATGCCGAGAAACACCAGTGCCAGCGCGGCCGCGGCAGATAGATAAAGGCGCAAAGGCCGAAGCTCGGAATTTCTTCGTTCAGCGTCGTGAGAGATAGGGCCGAGTGCAGTGGCAATACCGCTCCGCCTGGGCGGTTCACTGTCTGCCATTGTTCCTTGCTCGGCTTCCCGAAGCTCGACTCTACCTATGAATCGATATCCGCGACGGGGCAACGTCTCTATGTATTTTGGAGCGTCCGCGGAATCGCACAAAGCCTCCCGCAATTTATTCACGGCGGCATTCAGTCCGTGCTCGAAGTCCACAAAAGTGTCACCGGACCACAGCCGGTCGCGCAACCGTTCCCGCGAGACCAGTTCTCCAGGGCGGCTTAACAGCACCGCCAAAATCTCGAACGGCTGCCCAACTAGCCTGACTTTCACCGAATCCTTGCGCAGTTCACGGGTATGCAGGTCCACCGAATAAGGCCCGAAGCGCACCGAATGCTGCTTATCATTCCCGATCATAGGTGTTTCGACGAGTTTTCCGCCCGCTGCACACTAAAGGTACGCGCAGCGGGCCCATTTTGTTCCCCACTCGCCTTACCTAAGTCCATAGAAATCCGCAAGTTGATGGATGAGGCGCAAAGTAGCTCCAAATGAGCCAGAAGCTACGCCTCTGGCGCCCTTGGGCCGTGCCTGGGCCTAACGAAAGGCCTCGTCACTCGGCAAACGTCTTGACGAAGCAAGAAGGCAAACGGTTAGACGGGAGGTAAAGCGCCCCAGCTCGAGGACATGGCAGGTTGTCCAATGGCGGGCGTGGCGAGTATGCGCCGTGTAGCGAACCCAAGTCCGGAACCACTAACGGCAATTGCCACAAGCAACGACCGTTTGTGGCAGTAGGACGCCACTGGGCGTGAAGGGCCTTAAGGACAAGGTAAGGGGACGAGAGGGCACTACCGTGGTTGTCTTTCGGCCTTTCAGCGCTTAACCACGGCAAAAACGAGATTTCTCGGCTCTGAATTGACACTGCACCTTCCACTACAAGTGGGCCGCCAGGTCCACAGGTTAAGTTTCCTACTCCAAAGCCGGTGGCCCAAGTTTCCGTGGTGGCATCCCACCCGGCTTCACTTGCCGCTCCCGGCGTGACCGATGGACGGTAGATACTCCCGCCTGGCGAGCGCCTTCGGCAGGATGAACTCCCTGACGCTACAACCGAGCCCCCAATAGCCGCCCCTCCCCCCAACTTCTGAAAGTCTCGCTGCCCCCGCCGGGTTTCCCGTTACGGAGAGCGCAGCATAAATCGCCGAGTGTGACTATATTATTGAATAATAAACAGGAAACCGCGCGGCCAAATCTTATTCGTAACGCAAGGCTTCGACGGGATCGAGGCGCGCAGCCTTCCAGGCTGGATAGATTCCGAAGCCGATTCCGATCATCGCGCAAAGCAGCAATGCCGCGATCACCCAGCCGGCGGAAACTTCAGCCGGCATGTGCAATGCGTATTTCAACAAAAGCGTCAAGCCGGATCCAAAAATCACCCCGATGATCCCGCCGAGCGCGCTGAGCGTAACCGCTTCGATCAAGAATTGCATCAGGATGTTGCTGCGCTTGGCTCCGATCGCTTTGCGCACACCAATTTCGCGCGTTCGTTCCGTCACGCTGACCAGCATGATGTTCATCACACCGATGCCACCGACCAGCAAACCGACCGAAGCTACCGCGAACATCAGAAGGAAAATCAGGCTGCTGATTTTATTCCAGAGATCGAGAAAATAATCCGAAGTAAACAACGCGAAATCATCCGGCTTTTCATTGGACAAGCGGCGCTTGCGGCGGAGCAGGTCGCGAATCTCTTCCACTGCCTCGGTGACGTACTTCGGGTCACTGGCCTTGGCGAAAATCACGTAGTCGCGCTTGTTGGGATAAAGTTTGCGCAGCGTGGTCACCGGCATCAGCGCGATGTTGTCTTCCGGGTTCGAGCCGCCGGAAATTCCCTGGCGGCGTTTCCGCAGCGTTCCGATTACCGTGAACAACTGCCCGTCGATGGTGACTTCCTGCCCGACCGCCTTGTCCATGCCCTCGGGGAATAAAAGGTTCACCGTATCGAATCCCAACAGTACCACCGGCGCGTGATGATCGGTGTCTGTTTCATTGAATTCACGGCCGGTGGCGATTTTGAGATCGAAGATTTGCGTGATGGAAGGCGCATTGCCCTGCAAAATCACGTTCTTCGCGCGATTGGAACCGTGCCGGACGTCAGAGGTCCCGGTTCCAAATTGCGGCTGAAAAATCCGCATCGAAGGTGAAGCGGCTTTCACATGCGGCAGCAGCGCCATATCGTCGGCAAACTCCGGCAAGAGTTCCTTGCGCGTAAACCATTCGCTGGGTGGCCTAGAAAGTGAGGCCCAGGGAAACCGATAGGCAATGATGGTGTCCGATCCGAGATCGCGAATCCCGCCCAGCACGTTGTCATTCAATCCATTGATTACCGAACTGACCGCGATCACCGTGGTGATCCCGATGACGATTCCCAAAATCGTCAGCGCCGAGCGCAGTAAATTCTTGCGCAGCGTGTCCAGCGCCAGCGCCACCTGCTCGCTCAGCTTCAGCGTATTTTCGACTCGTACCAGCGCCTTCAGGCGACCGGCACGGGAATCAGCCAGCGTATTGGCAATCGTGGACATTTTCAGTTCGCCGGAATTGCTCTATTCCGACCGCAACGCCTCCACCGGATCGAGCTTGGCCGCCTTGGAAGCGGGGTAGGTCCCAAAAAATAGCCCGACCGAGAGCGCCACCAGCAATCCGCCCACTACCGACCACAACTGCACGGAAGCAGGCAGCGGCGACACCACCGAAACGAGTTTCGCAGCCAGCACGCCGCCAAGCACACCGATAGCTCCGCCAATTACCGCGATAGTCGAAGACTCAATCAAAAATTGCTGCAGAATATCTCCGCATCGCGCGCCCAGCGCTTTGCGCACTCCAATCTCTCGGGTTCGTTCGGTCACGCTAACCAGCATGATGTTCATGATCACGATTCCGCCAACTACTAGGGAAATCGACGCAATGGCAATCGTCACCACGAAAAACGACGAACTGATGTCTTTCCACAACGAAAGAAACGAGTCGCTGGTCTCAATGGCGAAGTCGTCTTTGGCGCTGTAATTCAAATGATGGCGCCCGCGCATGATCTGCCGGACTTCGTCCACCGAGTCCTGAATTTTTGCTGCCGATCCCGCGCGCACAGTGACGCGCAAGGAATCGCTCTGCGATCCGAAATCCTTTTGATAAGTGGTCAGCGGCAAAATGATCCAGTTGTCCAGCGAAGTGCCGAGCGACGAGCCTTCCTTCTTTCCAACTCCGATTACCGTGCACGGAAAATTATTCCAGCGAATTTCTTTCCCGACCGGATCGAGGCCGGGCATCAGATTGTCCACGATGTCCATGCCGACTACGCACGCGGGCGATGCGCTGTTCAAATCGGCGTCGCTGATGTGACGCCCTTCGATTAAATCGACGTCGTAGAGTTCCGCCATTTCTGTCGTCCACGCTCGCAGATTGGTGTCTTTTAACGAATTCATTCCGCTGCGCACTTCCAGGCGTCCGCCCAGTGAAGCGCCGATACCCTTGCACGACTTGCAGAGTTCCTTGACGGCCTGGTAGTCCTCCATGTCGATGCGTTTGCGCTTCTGAAATTCCAGCCAGTCATCCACGTTAGTGATAATGGAGGGCTGCTTCGATAGTCCAAAAACGTCGGCGCCCAGGCGAAAGACCCGCGTCGCAACATATTGGTTTGCACCGTTGATCAGGCTAACCACCGCGATCACGGCGGCCACACCGATGACTACCCCCAGGAGCGTCAGCACGCTACGCAGTTTATGCGCCCACAAACTGGAAGTCGCAATGGCGACCGACTCGGAAAAGTTCATTGACCGCCTTGCGGTCGTTGAATTCGACCGCTTCGCGGCCCTATCGGCAGATTCTTTGTCAGGTTGGTCCATGGACAAGGCTATGCGCAATGGGCCTCATCCTAACATACGCAGGGCCGAGGGCTGGTGTTACGGTCGAAAACCGGAGTGCCGGCAGCTCACGGACCTAGTTCAGAGCGCAGGTGCTTGGCGAGCTTTTCGATCTGTTTCAGCTGACTACTCAAGTCTTTGGGCAGAAGCTTCCGGTTAACATTTTGAATCTGTGCCGGGATACCAGCGGACAACCGCGCCAGCTCTTCGGCTTCGTCTGCTAGCCGGGCGGGATCGGTGCCTTTCCTGGCGAGATAAACCGGTGGATCCAAAGGTGCAATGATCTCCTCATGAACTTTGTGACGCCCCGGGAGACTCTGGGGGCTCGAAGGACTTCCGCCAAGAGGCAGAGCAAGCAAACTGACGACAACGGAGAGGGCCGGGCTCCGCATAAGAACCTCCGTCAACGAAACTTTGGGGAGATTGTACACCTCTGCGATGGACAATGGTTGCAACAAAAAAGGCGGAGAGCCTTGGCTCTCCGCCCCTTTCCAATGTGATTGGCGTCAGAAGCTGGCCTTGATACCGAATTCCATGGATCGCGGCGCACCCAGTGCAAACACGCCCGAACCCAGGCCGGTGAGCAAGGGCAGACGCGTGGCCTTGGTCGCGCCGTTGATCGACGTCGAACCACCGTCTAACGTGCCTGCGAGCAGCGCGTCCGGACCGTTGTAATTGTGACGGTTGAAGAGGTTATAGAAGGCAGCCTGCGGCTCGATCCGGAAGTGTTCCCACTTTCGAATTGGTCTGATTGACCAGCCGAGTCTCAAGTCGAAGGTGAAGAATGCGTCGTTGCCGATATTGCCGCTCGGCGCGGGCGTAAGTTGCAATTGCGGCTCCGCCGTGGCGCAGTTCCCCATTGGGCTGAGGGACGGTGTTATAGCGCAAAGCTGCTGCAGTTGCGGCTGTGTGAACAACCCTGCGTTGACCAGCGCCTGCCCCGCAGGCGTCAACTGGTTTCCGAATTGGCTGCTGTAATGCTGGAGGAACGAGTTGAGATTTCCAGCTTTGATGTCGCGGCCAAAAGAACCAATATTCGATCCGGGTACCGGAGCCAGCGTCGTCTGCCCGTCGCCGGCCGTATCGAACTGGAAGATGTCTTCCGCGTCGCCCGGCGGCGCCCAGGTAATCGTCTGCGGGAGCGCCGTGTACCAATGTGTGATCAGGTTTAACCGAACGCCAGTCGGCAACTCCATAACCACCCCGGCTGACAACTGGTGGGTGCGATCCAAGCCGTTCGGGCCAAAGAAATGCGCCGGGTTGTTGTAATCAATGGCGTTATTGATAAAGTCCGCGTCCGTCGCTGTGCTGTTGTAACGGGAAAGCGAATAGGAAATCTGCGCGTTGAGGTACTTCATCGCACGAAACGGAGATTTCAGATCGGAAGTTAATTTCACTTGCAATGCGTTATAAACGGAGCGACCGACAGGCTCGAGGAACTGAACCTGGCCGAAGAATGGATTCTGGCCGGGAAATGCGATCTGGCCGCCGCCGGTCAGAACCCCGTTACTGTCCGTCACCGGGACACCGCCGGTCCAGAAATTGCCGTCGGTCAAGCCATTGTTGGCGTAATTGGCGATCGTCGCGCCCTTGGCGATTGCGCAGTCGATGCCGGCTGAGCCAGCTCCGCAGCTAAAGGCGCTGTTGGTCGCTGCAATGGCGGCAGCCGCTCCCGCTGAATCAAGGAACCTAGCGTCACCAACGTGATTCTCATCGACGGCCAACAGCGTGTGCACGCCCACGTTACGAAGGTAGTCCGCCGAAATAATGGTTCCATGCTTCAGCTCGCGCTGAACACCAACGTTCATCTGATATGAGCGAGGTGACTGGTAATTAGGCGAGTAAAGCGTCACACCAGTGACCGTGGCTCCCGCGGCCAGCGCATTTGCGACATATCCACCATTGGATTGCGGACCTGCCGCTGCCGTCGCTTGCTGGAACTGCTGCTGCAAAGCGATTACTTGGTTAACGACGTTACCGATCGGCTGGCTGCACAGCGCCGACGTATCGACGGCGGTACCGTCTGGAAGGTTAAGCACTCCACTCGGGCAGACGTCTTGCGTCAGGTTGAAAAGGCCGGTTGGCAAGCGACCGGGGCGGTCAAAGAGGATGTTGTTGAACACGGCATTTTCGTAGTAGATGCCGGCGCCCGCTCGAATGGAAGTTTTTCCGTTTTTCCAGGGGTCCCAGGCGAAACCCAATGTTCCGCCGACGTTGTTGTCCGGTTGGCTCACTCGGCCGCCGAAGCCTGAACGCACCTGATCAAGTAAATTCCCGGAGCACCCCGGAAAGCCAGCAGTCGTCACAGCAGAGCAAGGAATTGCGGCAAGATCGGAGTCGGTTCGGCCGGTGTCGCGGTTGTACCGGACGCCATAGATCAGCGTGAAGTTCGGTTTCACTTTCCAGGAATCGCCGAGGTAAAGCTGGAAGCGGGAATCATACTGGCCGCCGCAGTCCTGGCCGAACTGCGCGATCTCTGTGAAGCAGCCCTGACCGTTGCCAAGCCGAATGCGGGTTACGGGATAGTTCAAGGGATTGGAAGCCCCTCCGGAAAAAGGACCGCCAGCGGCGGCTGCCTGTGAAGCGTCTGTGAACGCACCACGAACTGCCGGATCGATTCCGTAGAAGCTGGCAAAGCCGCCGCCCAGGATTCGATTGAAGCCGACTCCATAACGAATGATGTGACTGTGAAATACCTTCGAGCCGTCATACTTGATCTGCTTATTGGATTGAAAGGTTTTCTGCGGCGCAAGAATGTTGGCGCCAGAGCAGAAGACTTCGCCTGAAACGGTGCACCCGGTCCCGCCATTCCCGATATTCACCATGACGCCGGGCGCGACGTTGATGATATTCGTGCCGCTGACGGCGTCAGTGATGCCATTACGGAATTTCATGTAACCGACACGGAAGCTGTGCGTGAATGTGCCGGTATTGAAGTCCACGCCTCCCCCGTAAGACGGCGTGTTGTCCAGGTTCGCAAACGGGCTGAATGTTCCCGGTATGAAGGCGCCCACTGCCTGGTTCTGCTCGTAAGTGTATTTGAAAAAGATTCGCACGTTCGAGGTCAGGTTGTAATCCAGGCGTCCAAGCCACTGCTGGTCGCGGAACGGACTGTTGAATGATCCAGCAAGAACGTTGAACGGCGCCGCGGGATTTACGGTGGCCAGCAAATCCTGTGTGGTCCGTTCGCCCGACCCGAATGCGAATAGTTTGTCCTTGATGATTGGGCCGCCCAGACTGACGCCGTATTGCTTGCGATCAAATTTGGCTGGCGGCTCGCCAAACGCTGCTGACGTCGCGTCGCCGCGGTAGTTGAAAAAGCCGTCCCCATGGAGCGCATTGGTTCCCGAGCGTGTTGTGATGTTGACCGTTCCGGACGACGTCAATTCCGTCGCCAGATCGAGACTGGACTGACTCACCTGAAATTCCTTGATGGTGCCCACGGAAATATTCTGTGTGGTGGTCCCGACAGTCTCGTCGGAAATGTCGAGTCCATCGACTTCAATCCTGGCGGTGCGGCCGAAGCGGCCACCGAAAGATATGGAAGAGAAACCTTTTTTGGTGGGATCGAAATTGCCGCCATCCTGAATCTGAACCCCGGGCTCCAGCTGCGCCAGATCGAGGAAATTGCGGCCGTTGATAGGAAGGTTTTCGATTTGCGTACTTGTCACCACGCCTTGAATGGTTGTTTGTTCGGTATTCACGGCGAGCGCCGAGCCTTCCACCGTCACCACAGAGGTCTCGGAGCCGACTTCCAGCGTCACCGTTCCAGGCGTGACGTTACCTACCTGGACCGACAAGGTTTCTTCAAGGCCCCGGAAGCCGCTGGCATCCACTCGAACCAGGTAATCCCCTGGCGCCAAAGGTCCGGAATTGTAGGTGCCTGTGGCGGTCACTTCCGGCGTGGTCTTCGCTCCGGTTCCCTTGCTGGTAATGGTCACCTTGGCTCCGGGTACAAAAGCCCCATTTGGATCCAGAATCGTCCCTTGAATCGTCCCTGTCGAAATTCCGGCCTGGGCGAAAGCAGCGGGTGCAATCGTTGCGCTCACTCCAAGCGCAATTCCCAGCGAGAACACCAGTACAAAAACAAACGAAAACTCGCGCATGCGACGCATAATCCCTCCATATACATCATCGATCGGGCACAGCAAGACCCCTGGCGTAGGGCTGAGGTGGGCTGAGAGTTTTACAGACCGCGCATACTGCGGACCCGAGGATCCATCGCGGCTCGCAGCGTCATCCGGACCTGGGAAGGAAGTACAAAAACTAAAAGACGCAACGACGCTGTCTTACGCGAAGCTTAGGTGCAAGCAAATAGCCAATCCAGTCGAATTCCTAAACATACTGAAATGTTTAGGTTATATGCGCAGTCTAAACTCTTTAGCACTAAGGAACTCAGGATTTAGAATAATCTACAAAATTGCGAATGATTCCTCGCAACGGTTCTATTACCACTATATACATAGCTCACTGTAGTTTCTGGAGAGAGCACATCAGGAGCCAGATCCGGCTAGGCCGGCTCCGCTTTCGGGGAGGTTTTATCTGCAAACTGAGCGCCGGAACAAAAAGAATCAGGGCACCCGACCTCGGTCTTGAAATCTGAAGGCCCTAGCGCTTATTTTGGTCGCCGGAGCCTGTCGACCAGAGACCGGGCGCGTTGTCGGGCTACGTCCACAAACCTGGAATCTGAGGAAATCTGTTCGAGCAGGGGAATGAGGCGCTGGGGTTCAGGGAGGAGGCCGCGGTTCAGATCGGATTCTAATTGTAGCAACGCGTCATAGATTCCAAGCCGGTCGTAACGCATACGGCGGGTGAGCAGGGCCACGTGCTCTTCCTGGCGGGCCAGCCCCTCAAAAATCTGCAGCAACTGGGTAGCGGACGAATTTAGCGTGTAGTTGAACTTGGTTTCATGGGACGCAGTACCCTGTTCCCACCGAAATGTTTTCTCGCCCAGATTGGCGATCTTTCGATGAACGTCCAGATCCTGCCCCTCAAAATGGTGGAGCTCGATGGCCAGCGCAAAGATCTTGGCCCGCAACGAATCGCCCACCTCAAAAGGCTGCGACCCCGGGTCTTCATCCAGCTGTCTGATCTCGTAGGTTGCGGTATTCGAATCTTGGCGAACGACTAATTCGATAAACTCCGGCGAACTGCCCTGAAACACCCGCCGGAAGGTGATCTTTGCCGCCGGATCGGGCATGGAAGAAGGTGTCCGCGCCAAGGAAATCTTCGCGCAAACAGAGAATACAACAAGGCTCACCAGGATAAACCGTCGCTCTGGTTGGTATCGCCCGCTCATCGTGACGGCCGGACGCGCGCAGTTCGCGACACAAGCACCCTAGGCGGCGCTGGTCTTGCGGCAGATCGGGTGCCAGGCTCTGGAATAGCAAACCTCACTCGGAATTGTTCTGTTTGTACGTGGCATAAAGCGACAGCGAGCGCGTCGGCCGCATCCGCGGGTTCCGGCAGTTCAGTCATCCCTAGCAGCGAGCGCACCATCACCTGCATGTGGCGTTTGTCGGCATTCCCATAGCCCGCCACCGAGGCCTTGATCAGCCGTGGAGCGTAGCTGTGCACTTCAACTCCGTGTTGCGCAGCCGCCAGCAGCACCACGCCGCGCACTTCCGCCAGCCGAAGCGCGGTCTTCACATTTAGCGCGGAAAAAATCGATTCCACAGCCATGGCGTCAGGAGAAAACTGGCGCAGTAAATCGCAAATCAAAGAATGCACGGCCTCCAGAGCAGCGCCAGCCGATTCTTTGCGAAGTTTTTCGGCAACTTTCAGCGCGCCATAATGCAGCGTGCGGCAACGCCTGCCATCAGATTCAACGATACCGTAGCCCGTCGGTCCGGCAGCGGCGGGATCAATCCCCAGAACACGAAACGAAATTTGCCGCGATCGCGATTCGCTCATCGCAAAAAGTGTAAAGCGAGCAGGCAATTGGCGCCAGTTGTTTGTGAGAATCGCTTGTGAAGATTTTGGCGAAACTTCAGCTCGCGCCTACGGCGGCCTGGATTTCGCTTTCGTCGATATCGAAGTTCGCGTACACATGCTGCACATCGTCATGTTCTTCGAGCGCTTCGACCAGCCGCAACATCTGCTTGGCCTGCTCGCCGGTGAGCTTCACATAATTTTGCGGAACCATCGCCACTTCCGCGCTTTCTGGCGTAATTCCCGCTTTTGTCAGCGCTTCTTTCACCGCCTCGATCGCTTCCGGCGGCGTCACAATATACCAACTGGAGCCATCATCCTTCAGGTCCTCGGCGCCCGCCTCCAGCACCAGGTCCATCAACTTGTCTTCGCTGGCGGCTTCCTTGGCTATCGTGATTTCCCCTTTGCGATGGAACATCCAGCCCACCGCTCCGGCTTCCGCCATGTTGCCATTGTTCTTGCCCATCACGTGGCGCATTTCACCAACCGCGCGATTGCGATTGGTGGTGACAACATTAATCAGAATCCCTACTCCGCCCGGTCCGTACCCTTCAAACGTCACTTCTTCAAATTGCTCGCCTTCCAGTTGCCCTGTGCCGCGCAGGATTGCTCGCTCGATGTTGTCGTTCGGCATGTTTTCGTTCTTGGCGGCAAGAATGGCGGTGCGAAGACGCGGATTGGAATTCGCATCGCCTCCACCCAGGCGAGCGGCGATGGTGAGTTCGCGGATCAGCCGCGTGAAGACGCGACCCCGCTTGGCGTCGGTAGCCGCCTTCTTGTGCTTGATGGTGGCCCACTTTGAATGCCCAGACATGACGGTTCCTTCGTAAGCAAAGATTTCATTCAGCCCCGCGTATGGGGGATGGTCTGCGGAGAGCTGCAGCGAACACTCTTAAAATTAGGGTTTGTAAGTACAAACCCTGAAACCCTTAATCCCTGATCGTCGCGGCGTAAGCCTTCGAGCTCGGGGTGGATAAAACAGCCCCGAAACCCTTGCAAGTTTAGCACAGCGGTTTGGCCCTTCGAAACACGGTTATACTGCCGCAAGAGGCTTCCCGCGACCTGAGCGCTGAGGACCGAGATGCGCTCGGGACGACCTTAAAACTGCCATGTCCGAGCGCCGTTACAAAGTTCTGGCCGTGGCTACCCATCCTGTTCAATACATGGCGCCGCTTTTTCGCCGTATGGCGCGGGAACCGCAACTTGATCTGCAGGTGGCGTACTGCACCCTGCGTGGCGCGGAAGCCGCTTTGGACCCCGATTTCAAGACTTCGGTGAAGTGGGATGTGCCGCTTCTGGATGGATACCACTGGACAGAAGTCGCCAACAAAGGCTCCGGTACAGAATCATTCTGGGGTTTTAACAATCCCGGTCTAAGACACTTGATTCTCACCGGAAATTTTGACGCGGTACTCTGCTATGTCGGTTACCTTCGAGCGTCGTTCTGGATCGCGCGCCGGGCCACCAAAAGCGCCGGGTCGGCATTTTTATTTGGTACCGATGCGCACAGCCTCGCGCCTCGCGATGGCCAGCGGTGGAAGGTTTGCTTCAAGAAAATATTTTGGCCATTTCTTTTTCGTCAGGCAGATCAGGTTATCGTTCCGTCGAGCGGGACTTTCGAGATGATCCGCAGCCTCGGAATTCCGGATCACAGAATCACTTTGACTCCTTACACCGTGGACAATGACTGGTGGAAATCCGAATCGGCGAAAGTAAACCGCGAGGCGGTTCGCGCACAATGGAATGCGACGCCAGAGCAACCGGTAGTCCTTTTCTGCGCCAAGCTTCAACCCTGGAAGCGACCGATGGATTTATTGCGAGCATTTGCGGAAGCGGGTCTCGAGTGCGCCATGCTGGTGTTCGCCGGTGAAGGTCCGCAACGTCCGGACCTGCAGACGGAAGCCGCCCGGCTTGGAATTGAAGCAAAGGTGAAATTTCTCGGCTTTGTCAATCAGTCGCAATTGCCAGCGCTGTACTCGTCCGCGGACCTGATGGTGCTGCCTTCCAGCTATGAACCGTTCGCGGTAGTGGTCAACGAAGCGATGTGTTGCGGCTGTCCGGTGATGGTGAGCGATCAGGTGGGAGCGGCGCGCGATTTGGTGGCTCCAGTTCGGCCGGAGTTTGTCTTTCCCGCCGGCGATACGGCGGCGCTGGCAAAGGTCTTGCGCTCGGCTTTTGCCGATCGCCAACAATTGCGAGCAACCGGCCAGCGCGGATTTCATCACATCGAGACGCATTCGCCGGCAAGAATTATCGCCGCGACCGTGGAAGCGGTTGGCAAGGCCGTCGAGGCGGTGGAACGTGAAAAGTAGTCACTTCTTAGCGGTATTGTTCCGCCAGCACGCGGTCCTGATATGCTGCGCGGGGGTTGGCCATTGCGCATAGCGCTGTTCACGCCATTTTCCCCCGAAATCGGAGGGGGCTCCGCGCAGCTGCGCAGTCATCTTCAGCAGCTCCCGGAGTTGAACGTCAAATGGTACTACCTGGCCAAAGAGCGTACCGCAAATCCGCAGTGGATATGGCTTGGCGAGCGGCTTTCCGTCGGCGAATTGTTGAGCGACTTGAGCGCGCGCACGCTGGCCCTGGCCGGATCAAAATCGCGCGTAAGGCATCTGGTCGAACAAATGGACGCCGATCTCTACTGGGTGGTAGGGCACTACGAAGGGATTTCCGTTGCAGCGGAATTGATCTCCCAAGGCAAGAAAGTCCATCTGACCGTTCATGACGATCCGTTTGGGACCTGGGTACGTTCGCAGCGCTATTGGCTTTTCCGCCCGGTTCTCCGCGCGACATTTCCGGCCATCCTGAAAGCCGCGCGCAGTATTGATGTCACGAGTTGGGGAATGAGGAATCTCTACCGCCAGAAGTACGGTGTGAAGTGCTTTTCGCTTTATTTGCATGTCGCCGAACTCCCCAAACTGAGCATTTCACCAGATCCGGATCAGCTCAGCATCGGCCACATAGGCTCTCTGTACCGTTCCGAGCCATTCCTTCGTTTCCTGACGGCATGCAAAAGAATCGCCGAGCAACAAGGGCGACCCTTGCGAATTGTCAGAATCGGCGGTTCGCCGCAAATGGACAGAATCGCGGCACGCCAACCGCAAATCTTCGACGCCCGCGGTGACTTGCATGAAAAAGACGCCGTTCCGCTGCTCGCGGCCTGCGACTTGCTCTATGCCATGTATCCCGCCGGGAAGAAATATGAACTGTTTCGGCGCACTAGCTTGCCCGTCAAAGTCTCCAGCTATTTGCAAGCCCAACGGCCGATTTTCGCGCACACTCCGGAGGACAGCACGCTGGCCTGCATAGTGAGCAAATACCAAGTGGGAAGAATTTGCGCGAGTGAACGTGAGGACCAACTTGCCAGTGACCTTCGTAAACTATTGAGGGAGAGTGTGCCTGCCGGGAACTTCGAACTGGCGCGACAAGACCTGATGGGACGGGCACAGGTTCAGCAGCTTCGTGCCGCTCTCAGCGGCGGAGACTGGGAAGCGTTCCCTGAATCTGATTGCCTTTCGTCTAGCCAGCCACCCAGGCACCCATGATGGCGCCGCTCCTTGCGAGACATGCGCACATTGGCGGCGCCATGCTAGCCTAAAAGAATGATTCCCCGCAAAGCGTTGCGGCATTCCTCGGAGACTCGTTAAGCCTTGGCTCCATTGTTCAATAACCGGGGAGGTGGCCCTTCTAGCGCCAGAACCATGACCAGCATCGGGTTGTTTTGCGCCGCACTGATGGCTGCGTATGCGATGGCACAATTCGTTCTGGCCAATGACTGGACTGGCCTGGGCCTGATTTTTGTTGGCCTCGCCGGGCTGGCGTTGCTCATCCGAATTTTGAGCAACTGGCGCCATGGCCTTTATATCTTTCTTGGCTGCCTGTTTTTTGAGGATTTTGTCCGCAAGTATCTCGGCAACAACATGGCCATTTATTTCGCCAAAGATATCCTGGCGATTCTTGTGTACCTTTCTTTCCTCCGCGCCAGGCGTGCCGGGAGCGTCGAGGGATTTAGAATCCCGTTCCGCGAGCCGCTTGCCTTCTTTTTCTTTTTGTGTCTGGTTCAGGTGTTCAATACGGCCTCACCAAGCATCTTTTACGGCATCTTGGGAATGAAGATTAATTTCTTGTATGTTCCGATGGTTTACGTTGGGTACGCCTTCATTAGGTCCGAGGAGGATCTGCAGCGCCTCCTTTCCTTTTTCTCCTGCCTAATCCTGATCGTGGCAGGGCTTGGACTCGCACAGTCGGTCATCGGCCCGACCTTTCTGAATCCCGCAAACTTGCAAGAGGACATCCGCGACCTCGGAACCCTCTATCGAGTCTCGGCCTCCGGATTGCTGGCCTATCGGCCCACTTCGGTATTCGTCAGTTCAGGCCGCTTCCAGGATTTCTTGATCGTTTCCTGGACCTTCTCTCTCGGTTACGCGGCGTATCTGATGCTTCGAAGTCGCCGCGGTCGCGAGCTCGCGTTTGCCACCGTGGGGGTTGTTGCG
>Ga0126381_100004353_pt1 | contig 15408 bp, 5 predicted proteins | sample PanSoiMetPlot_28_FD_96465 | JGI IMG/M metagenome (GOLD analysis project Ga0126381, IMG submission 96465) | Tropical forest soil microbial communities from Panama - MetaG Plot_28 | ecosystem: Environmental > Terrestrial > Soil > Tropical forest > Bulk soil | place: Panama | collected 2016-02-17 | reverse complement strand
GATCACCCGCCGTGAACTTATCTACAGAATTGCCACCACAGCCTCTGCGCTGCTCCTTCCATCTCGATGGGCGTTTCCTCAAGGGATCTCCTCCCGCGGCGTGAAACCGCAACCACGCGGCAAACCCTCCGGCCGTCCATTCCTTGCACATTTCATCGATATCGCAAAAGAAGCGGGACTGAAGGAGCCGATCGTCTACGGTGGTCTGGATGTGAAGAACTACATCATCGAGGTCGTAGGCGCGGGTGTAGCCTTTATTGACTATGACAATGATGGATGGATGGACTTACTCGCGCTTAACGGCACCAGACTCGAAGGCGATCCTCCCGGTGTAACGAACCGCCTCTACAAGAACAATCGCGATGGCACATTCACCGAGGTGACCGCGAAAGCAGGTCTGACGCGGTCCGGTTGGGCGTCGGGCGTGACTGTGGCCGACTATGACAACGATGGATTCGACGACATCTTCATCAGTTATTACGGCCATAACGCGCTGTACCACAATAATGGCGACGGCACCTTCTCTGACGTGACCAAACAGGCTGGACTCTGGCGGTCTGAGGTTCGATATGGTTCGGGGTGCACCTGGGTCGATTACGACCGTGATGGACACCTGGATTTATTCGTGGCCAACTATCTAAGTACCACGGTCGACAAGCTGCCGAAGCCCGGTTCGAATCCCGATTGCACCTGGAAAGGAGTGGCGGTGAACTGCGGGCCTCGCGGGCTGCCTATGGGATCCGCCCAGCTGTTTCACAATAACGGTGACGGCACTTTTACCGAAGTGAGTAAGCAGAGTGGGGTAGCGGCCGCATCCGGCTCCTATCCGATGACATGCGTGGCAGCCGACTACGACAACGATGGTTGGCCCGATATCTACGTCGCCTGCGATTCCACCCCAAGCTGGCTTTTCCGCAACCAGCATGACGGCACGTTTCGTGAGGAGGCTCTGGAGCGCGGTATCGCGCTCAGCGAAGACGGTATGGAGCAAGCTGGCATGGGCGTAGCCGTGGGCGACTTCGATCTCGACGGCAATCTTGACCTATTCAAAACTAATTTCTCCGACGACACCAATGTTCTCTACCGTAACGATGGCAAGGGAAACTTCGATGACGTCACGATCCGCTCCGGGTTGGCCGTCGAGACTCGCTATGTCGGTTGGGGTACGGGAATGGTCGATCTGGACAATGACGGGCTGCTCGATTTGTTTGTCGTGACCGGAACTGTATATCCCGAGGTAGAGAAGAAACTGCCGACTTATCCGTTCCGCACGCCGCGCCTGGTCTTTCGAAACCTGGGCGACGGCAGGTTCGAAGAGTTGATCGAGGAAGCTGGCCCGGGTGTATCGGATGTACATTCCAGCCGAGGATGCGCGTTCGGGGACTTCGACAATGACGGTGACATTGACATCCTTGTCTGGAATATGAACGAGCCTCCATCGCTGTTACGCAATGATCTTGCGGGAAACGGACATTGGCTGAAGGTTCAGTTAGTCGGTGTGCGCAGCAATCGCAGCGCGATCGGGGCGCGAGTAACGGTCCGCTATGGCAACAAACAGCAAGCTCAGGAAGTCAGTGCTCAGTCCAGCTTCTATTCGGTAAATGATCGGCGCCTCCACTTCGGATTGGGGCCTGAGACCACCGCCCACCTCACCATCCGCTGGCCAAATGGCGCCCTCGAGACAATTCCCAACGTCAGCGTCAACCAACTTGTGGTCGTGCGCGAGTCGTCGGGGATCACCCGTCAGCAGAAATTCTGAGTGGCGATGCTGTTGTATCGACCCACACCCCCGGACTCGGTATGCAAACCATGCCCAGAAAACGGTTTCTGGAGCGTCGGGTGCGAGCGAATAGGAAATCGGCGGCACCTGTTTGTTACGGTCATCACATCAAGCGCGCAAAAACGTTATTGCCGGTTGAGCCTTAACAGACCAAGATAGAAAATCCTCCACATGAGTTGGGTGTCACTTTAGATTCGTCTATCACATAGCAAACAGGAAACTTAACATCATTCCGCTGTTTGCTGGTCGCGTGTCTGCAAGCTCCGCCCGCCAGACCTGTGGCTCGCTCTTTCCCGGCAAACCATCCCGCTAAATCTGCTAGTAGAAAAGAATTAGCTTGACACTGCTATTGCATTCGCAGTAAAAAATTCAACCATCTGAGTAAAGGTTTTCTCGGCTGAAAACCTGGGTTCGATCTGTTATCGGAGGCGCTAGATGCAACGCCGTTTGCTCGTACCTCTTTTTCTGCTGTCTGCTGCGCTGTGGTTCAGCCCGAACAAATCTTTCGGTCAATTCGCCGATCGCGCCATCATTACCGGCGTCGTGAGCGACGCCAGTGGAGCGGCCGTCCCGGACGCCAAAGTCACTGTCACGGACCAGGGGACAGGTGTGCAAGCGGTGGTGGGCACCAATGGCGCGGGTAACTACACTACCCCGCCGCTGATTCTTGGAACCTACAAAGTTACCGTCGAGAAGACAGGATTTAAGACTTACTCCCGTGAAGGCATCGTTCTTACTGGCGGCGTCACCTTACGGCAAGACGCGTCACTTCAATTGGGTGCCGTAAGCGAAACCGTTCAAGTAACGGGAGAGATCCAGCAGATCAACACCGAAAATCCGACGGTTTCACACACACTCGATAACTCCTACTACAAGGAACTCCCAGCAGTCATGGGGGCGGATATTCGCTTGGCTGAGTCTTTATTGCAGCTCCAGCCTGGATACGTCCCCATGCAGCCCAATGGCGATGCGATCTTCCGTGGCAGCCAATTCCAGTCGCGTATGAATGGTGGCCAGATGTTGGCCACGGAAAATTGGTTCGACGGCGCGGCATTCGGCTACGCAGAAGGCCATCAGCAGACCCAGGAAAGCTCGCTTCCCTACCCGTCAGTGCAGGAGATGACGGTCGTTCAGAATACCTTCTCAGCACAATATGGACACACCAGCGGCGGGTTCATCACCTACGCGACGAAGACGGGAACGAGCAAGTTCCACGGGAACATCTACGATTTCTATACGAACAACCACGTAGACGCTTCGAATTATTTTGTTGGACCTCAGCTCAAGGCCCAAGGTCTCGGGACTACTCTCCCCCTCGGCCAAAACAACTGGGGTTTCGCTGTGGGAGGGCCGATTCCAAAGCTTAAGAAGACATTCTGGTTCTTCAACCTGGATGGGCTGGATTACCACAGCACGGTGAACACTGGATATGTGAATACTCTGCCTACCGCTCTGGCGAGGCAAGGCGATTTCTCCGAGATTTTGGGAGGGGCATTGAAGGTTACGTGTCCAGATAACTCTGTTCACCCGGTTACCGACGCGCTGGGAAACCCGTTGTTCCAGGGTGAGATATTCGACCCGGCGTCGACTACACTGGTCACCCCCACGGCTCTTGACCCTTGCACCGGCAAACTTCCAACGGCACCGACGGTGCTCTATCGCAAACCCTATCTCAATAACAATCTCGCGAACTTTGCTTCTGCTTCAGGTGTGGATCTTCGGTCGCCAACTGCCGCAGCGATTGTTCCTAATATTCCCGCGCTTGATCGCGACACGCTACGCCAAAACGGCTTTGGCGGAAATTCCGACGACAACAACAAGATTAATGTCAGGACGTGGCTGTTGCGGGTCGACCATACGTTTAACGATAAATTCTCGATCTCCAACACCTACTATGAGAATATCCGTCCACGTATCGCGCACTGCGGCGGCCCGCAAGGCTGCAATACTGTAAACAACGGCGAAACCGACTCGGCAGCGAACGACACCTACATTGGCCAAGGCTTCTATCAACGTATTACCAACCACTTCGACCATATCCAGATGAACTGGATCATCAAGCCGAACCTGTTCAATCACACGACCATTGCCTATGACCGCTGGATGATGCTTGGTCATCAGCTGTCAGGTGGCGTCGGATGGAATCAGAAGCTTGGGCTCGGCCTGCCAGATCAGCCGATTTTTGACAACGCTGGCTTTCCGCAACTCAATTTCAACGGCTCGTATGGATATACCCATTACGGAACACCTTGGGCGAGTGGCGGCGCTGATATCAATAATCGCTACCAGTTCCTCGATGATGTCGCCTGGACCACCGGGAAGCACACCATCAAGGCTGGCATGGAATTCCGGTACATGACCTTCCCTCAAACCGGCTGGGCGGTGAATACCGGTGGTAACTTCAACTTCAACGATACGTCGACTGCGGGTTACGACGTCAACGGTAACTCTCTCATTGGTGGCGCCACAGGAAATGAGTTTGCCTCATTCCTGCTGGGCCAGGTTGATAGCGCGAACTTCACGTACCCACTCAAGTACATGCCCAGGATGAAATACGGCTCTTTCTGGGGCAACGATGATATCAAGCTCATGAAGAATCTCAACATCACTCTAGGGTTGCGCGTGGATATACAGGGGGGGCTGACGGAGCAATACGGCCGGTTCTCGAACTTTGATCCCAACGCGCCCAACCCAGTCGGCGTAAATGGTGCGACGGTGTTCCACACTTCATCGGCGAACGGGAACACCAGTTGGAACGTGGGCCCACGAGTCGGCTTCGCCTACTCCCTTAATCCGAAAACCGTCATTCGCGGCGGTTATGGCATGTACTACGCAGGTGTCCAAGCAGATTCCTGGGATCCTTACCCGGTTGATGGCTACCAGACAAATCCAACCGTGACCAACACGAAGAATGATCAGGTCCCGACATTCTATTTCGGCGGAGGCATGACCAGCTCCGGGTGTGCCTATTACACCAGCCAGGGTCTTGCCTGCAATTTTCCCGCTGCAGCGGTAGCCGCGCAGTCACCTCCACAACTGCGGGCCGATGTTGCGAATGGCGCAAACCCTGTGGGGGTTGAGGGCAGGACGTACACCATGCCCCGCTATCAGAACTGGTCGGTTTCGTTCCAACGTCAGTTGGGCCAGAACATGGCAATCGACCTCGCTTATGTCGGCAATCATGGCACGAGGTTGATAGACGGTCGAAGCTCGGGAGGCGTGTATGACAACATGAACCCTGCCAGCGTGCTCGGTCTAACTCCGAACGTCGCCGATTTGACGGCAGGGGGCTTCGTTTGTCCCAACAACCCGAATGCCAGCCTCTCGAATCCCTGTACTGTTCCTACTCAACCCAACGCAACAGCGCTCGCAGACGGGTTCACGGCCCCGCCCTACCCGGGATTTGTCGGTACGATCGCGCAATCCCTCAGGTCATGGCCACAGTACCAGCAGATAAACTGGCGCTTTTTCCCCTTCGGACACAGCCGCTACGACGCCTTTCAGGCTTCATTCGAGCGGCGAATGACGGCGGGGTTCCAACTGAAAGCGTCATACACCTACTCGCATCTCATGAACAACGGCGCGGAACAGGGGTTAGGAGCTGGAGGACCTCCCGTCCAGAACCCGAGCGACATGCGTGATCTGTACAGTGTTAGTTCTGACGACGTTCCAAATATCGTCTCGTTCGGATACGTCTATAAATTGCCATTCGGCAAGGGGCGGCCATTGCTGAGCAACGCTTCCGGTGTACTCAACAAGATCGTCGGGGACTGGCAGATTTCAGGTATTCACAGCTATTCATCCGGGAGACCGCTGCACATTACAATGCCGAATACGCTAGGGCCGTACCTTTTTAATTTCAATGGCAACGGTAATGATGGCCGGTACCCGAATAAGGGCTCTGGGGCACGGGCCAGTGGCAACGGAGTCACTGCCCCATACCTTAACCAGTCGGGATGGTCAGACCCTGGCGTAACCAGCAACGGTGCACCTGCATTCGGCAACGCTCCGCGGAACGACGCAGGCGTTCGCGGGTACGCGTACTACAACGAGGATTTCGCAATCCAAAAGGACACCTTCTTCGGCGAGGGCAAGTACGTTCGGTTTGAAGCCGATGCGGGTAACGTGTTCAACCGCGTATACTTCTGCCCGGTTGATCAGTTCTGGCAACCCAACAACTTAAACGCTGATTTTGGCCACACCGGGAGCCAGTGCAACATCCCCAGACGAATCCAGTTCGGATTGCAGGTGTTCTTCTAAGTACTCCGCGACTAGCAAAGGGATGGCTGCTCTGTCCATCCCTTTCTTTATGTCGTGGGATTTACGATTTCCCCAGCTTGTCGCGATGCAATATTCCATGCCCTTCCTGCAGCACCAACAGTTGATTAGCGTCGATGTTTTTGAAGGATTCTACCCGGCCGAGCGGCCATCGAACCTCGATCAAATCCACCTGCTTGGCTGGCCCCAGGCCGAAGTGGAGACGCAGATCATTCTGCGAGACATAGCTTGATCCACTCACTACCTCGTTGATCTGGGCATGTTTTCCGATTACCACGCGGACGCGGGCGCCGATTCCGCTGCGATTTGATTTCGTGCCAATGCACTTCACCTTGAGCCAGCTGTTCTTGCCCGGACAGTCATTGCGCAGCAGCGTAGGGGGCTCGTTCATGTTGATCACTACAATGTCTACATCGCCATCGTTGTCAAAGTCTCCGAACGCGGTTCCACGGCTCGGGCGGGGTTCATTGAGAACGGGACTGCTGTCCGCCGTAACATCTATAAAGTGGCCGTTTCCCAGGTTACGGTAGAGAATCTTCCGCTGTTTGAAAGTGAAATGCAGCTGCTTGGTGTCCACCTCGGGGAATACGTGGCCACTTGAGATGAATATGTCAGGCCACCCGTCGTTGTCGAAGTCAAACAGCCCCACTCCCCAACTCAGATACTTCGTATTGACTCCCAGTCCAGCCTGCAAAACAGCATCGTAGAAAGTTCCGTCTCCATTGTTGTGATAGAGATTCGCGTTCTGATCGGCATAGTTGGTCTTCACGATGTCGAGCCAGCCATCACAGTCATAATCACCGACGGCGACTCCCATCCCGCCCTGCATACCGCCATTCTCGTTGACGGCACACCCGATTTCTCGGCCGAGTTCTTCAAAGGTTCCGTCGCCTTTATTGTGATAGAACCGGCTCGGGACCGAATCGCATGCCACATAAATATCGGGCCAGCCATCGTTGTCGAAATCGGCGGCTGTAACGCCCAAGCCATAAGCGCCGGTAGGGATCCAGTGGTCGCTCACAAAAAATGGCTCTGATGGCCCTCGCGGAACCGCGATCCCCGACTGTACAGACACATCCTCGAACGTCCCGTCCCCGCGATTGCGATAGAGGATGTTAGTCCCGCCACCCATTCCTTGAGGCCCACAGCCGACCGATAGGCCCCAATAGCGGCAATAAGCATTGCTGCCTGCTACAGGCATCGTCTTCAAATCGAAATTCACGTAATTGGCGACAAAGAGATCGAGATGGCCGTCACGGTCATAGTCGACGAAGCAGCACCCGGTGTTCCAGCGCGGGTGAGGGTCCTTCTGAGTCAGCCCCGCTTTCTCGGTGACATCGGTAAACGTCCCGTCTCCATTGTTGTGATAGAGAACGATCCCCCCCCAATACGTCACGACAAGATCGTCGAAGCCATCGTTGTCATAATCCCCGATGCAGCAACCCGAGCCCCATCCCGATCGGATCAGGCCGACCTTGGCGGTAACATCGGTAAACGTTCCATCGCGATTGTTATGGAACAGATAATTCGTCGCAGGATGGGAGTCCGGGATTCCTTGCAATCGTGTTCCATTCACCATGAAGATGTCGAGCCACCCGTCATTGTCGTAATCGAACAGGGCGACCCCGCAGCCATTTTCCTCGAGGATGTACTTCTTCGTGTCCACTCCACCGCAGATATTGACCGCGGCGGCCAAACCCGCTTCCTTCGTAATGTCTTTGAACGAAAAGCCGGCAACGGCAGAGGTGTTTGCAGATTTCGCCTTCGGGACGGCTCCCGGCTTTTCGAGAAAGGTTAGTCCCGGAAGTAGTGAAGAGAATGGCAGGACCAAGCCGGACCGTCCCATGACATTCAGGAACTCACGCCGCGAAGGGGCGCGCAATCTTTTATCGAAGTCGCGCGGGTCAAAGGAGGTTCCGCTCATTGCCCTCAGTCCGGCAGCAGCAGCCGCAGGTGGAGATCCCGTTGGGCACTCTGTTCTATTTCGAGCCGGCGGGACTCTTGGAATTGCGTTTCCGATTCGGCAGGTTTCCCCATACGACGGAGCACCACCCCTAACTGATAATGCGCCTCTACGGAGTTGGGATCGAGAGACAAAGCTTGCTCAAGATCCCGGTGCGCTTCTTCATACTGATGTTGCCGGACAAGAATGCCTCCTAGTTTGACATACGACGGCGCGTGTTGCGGATTGCTTTTCAGTAGGTTCTGAAAAGTTGGGATGGCGCGCTCGTCATCGCCCACAGCGTCATAAGTCAGGGCTAGATAATAGGCCGCAGCAGTCTGGTGGGGCTGGATGGCCAGGCTCTGCTTCAGCAACGACTCCGCTTCGGTGAATTTGCTCTCCAGGTAGTAGACGGCGCCAATCGCGTACAGCAACGAGGCATCTTGGGGATGCTTTTTCAGCAGTTGCTGGAACAGCTGCAGAGCTTCCGCCAAATGCTGCTTACCCACATTCGCCGATCCCAGAGCGTAGACGTAGGTATCATTGTCCGGTCTCAATTCGACGGCTTTACTCAGGGCGGGCAGTGCGTCGTCGAGGAGATTTCTTTCCAGACATACCCTGCCGAATTCGAAAAGTACGTCGGGATCCTGGGGGGCCAGCTGTTTCGCTTTTACAAGGTAGGAGAGCGCCTTTTCACTATCGCCCCGATGTTCTGCAATCTGCGCCAGCATCCGGTAGCAGGCGGTGCAGTCCGGCTTCTGAGACAATGCCAATTGGGCATTTCCCTCGGCATGATCAGGCAATCCCAGAGCGAGAAAAGCACTCGCCAGCCTAAGCGTAGTGTCGGCTTGCGCATGGCTTTGCAGGCGCCTCTCCTCGTCCTCCAGGACTGCAGTCGCCTCGTCCTTCATACCGTAGACCAGGAGTGTGGTGGCGAAATCTAGCGCGGATTCGTCGCTCGGCTCCGGCAACTTCTTCCAATCGGCAACGATATCCTCCAACTCCTTCTTCTTGCCGAGTGCAGCGTAGTCGGACGCGAGAATAACCAGGCCTTCGTCGGAGGTACGCAACTGCCGCATGATCGGAGTGGCCACATCCAGGGACTGCTGGAAATTTTGGCGGGAAGCTTCCAGTTTGAACAGGTCGAAGCGAGCGTTGAAATTGCCGGGATCGAGTCTTAGTACTTCACGAAAAGACTTTGCGGCGAGATCCGGCTGATTGCTGAACGCATAGGCGTTTCCCAAGGTTGTGCGTGCCCCGATCATTTTTGGATTCAAACCCAGAGCCTGCGTCAGGAATTTGATGCTCTCCTCGGTTTGTCCTTGCTGTAAGCGAATGGTGCCAAGCATAGCCAACGCCAGCGCACGCGTGGAAGGAATCTGCAGTGCTTTTCGGGCCTCGGCCTCGGCCTGCGCACTGTCCCCATTGTTCAAAAGCTGCGTTGCCGCCTCAATGTGGCTGGTTTGAGCAGATGCGGCCGCAGCGAAGACAAGTGTCAACCAGAACGCCCCACCGATGTATCGAGCCCGCATGAAATTGAGCCGCTTTGCCTCAAGCAAGCGTAGTAGAACTGCTGTCCTTTATAGCATCGTGAAGGTACACACGCAATGCGCAAACCCGCGAGAATACAGGCGATTCGACCTTGTGACTACTCCTGCGCAAGGTGTAGATTCATCGCAAGGCAAATACTCCAGCTGTTTTGTTTTGAGGGGCTGACGCAGTCTCATGATCCAGGGAAGAGGTGGGCTTGGGGGCACCCGTCGTGACTTTCTCAAGAGGATGGGGGCTGCGACCGCGGCATCTTCATTGACTGGTTTCCCGCGGTTTTGGCCCAACGTTGCAGCGAGTGAGGCCCTGTTCGAACTTGTCCCGCCAGAGGTCAGCGGAATCACCTGGGTTCACCGCAACGGACGCTCGCCTGAAACCTTCTCCCCGGAGACCGTTGGTGGCGGCTGTGGGTTCATCGATTACGACCATGACGGCTGGATGGACATTTATCTGGTCAACAGCGGCAAATGCGATTTCTTTAACCCGAATCCGCCGCTGCGCAACGCTCTTTATCACAACAATCGCGACGGAACGTTCACCGATGTAACCGAGAAGGCTGGCGTCCCCGGAGGCGGCTATGGGATGGGCATCGCGGTGGGGGATTACGACGGCGACGGCTTCCCCGATATGCTCGTCACGCAATACAACGGCGTCATTCTTTACCACAACAATGGGAACGGCACGTTTACGGACGTTACTCGCAAGGCTGGGCTTCCCACGACTGGATGGGCCACGAGTGCCGTTTGGTTCGACTACGACAATGATGGCAAGCTAGACCTTTTTATCTGCAGGTTTGTCGATTTTGACAAGTCCAAGAACAAGTTCTGCGGCGACCTGCGAACCGGCCTGCGCTATTACTGCATTCCTAAAGTTTACGATCCGATGCCGAGTTGGCTCTTTCACAACAACGGTGACGGGACTTTCACCGATGTAAGCCAGGAGTCAGGAATCGCAAAGACGCTCGGCAAGGCTTGGGGAGTCGTCGCCTGCGACCTGAACAATGACGGCCGTATGGATCTTTTTGTTGGAAACGACACCGTCGCGAATTCCTTGTTCCTCAACCGGGGCCATGGCAAGTTCGAGGATACCGGCCTGCAGGCAAATGTCGGTTACAGCGCCGAAGGTAAGGCGCGCTCAGGGATGGGCGTGGATGCAGCCGACTATGACCAGGACGGCTGGATCGACCTGTTCGTTACCAACACCGACCACGAGGAATATTCCCTTTACCACAACAATCACGATGAAACCTTCGATGACATGGCGATTCCTTACGGTCTCACTCGTGTGACCCGCCTGATGAGCGGATGGGGAGTGAAATACTTTGACTACGACAACGACGGCGACCTCGACCTCCTCATTGCCAATGGACATCCTGACGACAAGATCGAAGAACACTCGAGTGAGGTGAAGTATTCCGAGCCCCTGCTGCTGTTTCACGGAAATGGAAAGCGATTCGAGAACGTCGCGGCATCCAGCGGGCCGGTGTTTACCAAGCCTTATGCGGCGCGTGCCTTGGCGATTGGAGACTTCAACAATGACGGCGCATTAGACATCCTGGTTGGCGTAAACAACGACGTGCCCTTACTGATCAAGAATAATGCGGCGCGCCACAATCACTGGCTCGGACTGAAACTGGTAGCCAGGCGAGCCAATCCGGACGCGATTGGAGCAATCATCACTTGGCAGGCCGGAGATTTGAAGCGATCCACCTGTAAGACCGGTGGTGGGAGCTATCTTGCTTCTCATGATCCGCGTGTCGTGCTCGGGATTGGTTCCCGTCCGAAGGTTGATTGGGTGGAGATCATGTGGCCCTTGCCCGGCGGCCGACTGGAGCGATTCACCAATCTTCCCATTGACCAGTACACAACCTTGGTGGAAGGCACCGGCAAGAGTGCAAGTGTATAGGCAAGGCGACGTTTACCCCCAACATCGCCTCGCCTCCAGGGTGCTCACGCTCCCCACTGAATCACGGTGTAAGATCGCGCGGGCACCTCAAACTTTGAGCGCCCGTTTGCAGTGGAAGGTTTGTCGAAGGCCTGTGGTTTTACTCGTTCCGGTGCGTCAAAGCCATTGACGGCTTTCAGGTCGCTTCCGGTCAGCACTTGAGAAGCCAGTACTCGGTTCTGCGGTTGATCTTCCCAGACGACTTCAACCGCATGAGCTTTCGCTAGGTCGCGGTTCAGGATGAATAGAGAAGTTTTTCCATCTTCGGTTGTTGCGATCGCGTCGATGTAGGGTACGGCATCGAGGCCTTTCACATCGTATGTCGCCGACTCGACCAGCACATTCAGGACCTTCCCGTGTGCATACTGCAGCGCCCACGAATATGGATAGTAGATGGTCTGGCGGAATAGTCCATCCGCGTTGGTCATGATCGGAGCGATCACATTGATTAACTGAGCCAGGCAGGCGATCTTCACGCGATCGGCATTTCGCATCATCGTGTTGAGCATGCCACCCACCAGCAACGCATCCTCGAGGTTGTAGATCTCTTCAAGAAGGTGCGGCGCTTCTTTCCGGTGACCGTCCGCCGCATCTCCACCCCGCGCGCGGTACCAGACATTCCATTCGTCAAAAGACAGCCAGAGTTTCTTAGGCGATCGCTTGTGCCCCCGCACCAGATCGCACACGGACAGCGTTTCAGCAATCTGGCGATCCATCGTCAAGTTCATCGCCAGGAATTTCGCGCTGTCACCCCCCGTTTCTCGATCGTTCCCTAGATATCGGTGCAACGACAATCCGTCGACGTTCTCATAACACTGCTCCAAGACCTCGCGGTCCCACTCGAGATAGGTAGGCATGAAAGGACCACTGGAGCCGCAGGCAATTAACTGCAGGGAGTTATCCTGAGCCACATAGCGCATCTGGCGTGCCGTGTCCTGGGCCTTTATCCCGTACTCCGTCGCGGTCATGTGTCCAATCTGCCAGGGGCCGTCCATTTCATTACCCAGACACCAATGCTTCACGTGGTACGGCTCTGCGTATCCGTGCTTGCGACGAAGTTCGCTCCATTGCGTGCCTTTGTCGATGTTGCAGTACTCCAGAAGGGCGGCCGCTTGCTCAGGAGTTCCCGTCCCAAGATTCAGGCCCATGAGCGGCAAGGTCCCCACGGCCTTGCACCACTGCATGTACTCGTTGGTTCCGAACTGATTTGAGTTTAGCGAGTCCCATGCCTTGTCAAGCACACGCGGCCGGTCCTGCTTTGGGCCAACACCATCGAGCCAGTTATAGCCTGAAACGAAGTTGCCGCCCGGATACCGAATCATGGGAACACCGAGAGTGCGTATCTCCTGCATTACATCCTTACGGAACCCATTCGAGTCAGACAACTTCGAGCCCGGATCATAGATGCCTTCGTAGATCGCGCGTCCGAGTTGCTCCAGAAAAGATCCGAATAAGTTGCGATCCAAGGGGGAAATGCCCCGACGCCCGTCGATCAATATGCGAACGGTTTGGTCTGCTGTTGACGAAGTCTGCGGCGAGGCAAGGCGCCCTAGAAAAGTGCTGGAAGACAGAGCTAACGCGGCGGTAGAAGCCTGTTGCAAGAACTGCCGTCTCGAAGGCATTGAGACCCCTCCATTAGAGCTAGCCCGTACCACAGCGGGTCTGGCCCGGTCTTCATGGTTTGGAGTAAACGCTTACTCAGGACGGATAAATATACGGCTTGCTGCGCTCAGGGGCAAGAGGAAAGGTAATTGCTGGTTCGTGTTCTGGTCGACGCCCCAGGGATCACCAACCCGTGTTCTTCCGGCAACGATTAAAACTCAGCTTTGCAGAAACCGATTTTTTGTAAACGTTTACAGAACCGCGCGATACACTACGACCGAACCAATTTCGGGCATACGACGTCTCGAAATTGCGGCGAGGGTGCTGTGAACAATCTTCCTGCAAGTCGTTGGGCAGTCGCCTTAGCTCTGCTGATATGCAGTCTGACTGCGGCGAGTTCACAAACTGCGACTCTCAAAATCGACGCCAACAAGATCGAGAATGCCATCAGCCCTCTTCTTTATGGGCAGTTTGCCGAGTTCATGTATCAGGACATCAAAGGCGGGCTTTTCGCAGAACTGATCCGTGACCGCGGTTTCGACGAGCAGCCAAACGCTTTGGGATTACCACGGTATTGGGAGCGCGACCCCGACGACCGCAACGATGATGCCGCCATGCATTTCGCTTGGGATGCCGATAATTATCTCCCTGCCGAAAGTGACCAAAACACTCTCGCCAGCCAGCACTCCCTCCGCGTCGAGATTCGCGCCAACGACAGCCAGCGCCGCGGCATTCATCAGGGATGGATTCCTTTCCGCTCCGGCATTGAATATCACGGATACGTGTGGCTGAAGAGCGCGGACTACGTTGGAGATGTCGATGTTGCTCTCGAGGCGGACGAGACAGGCGGCGAACAGTATGCTACCGCGACCATCACTCAGATCGCCGGTGATTGGAAGAAGTATCCGTTCACCCTGCGACCCTCGAAATCGGATCCGCTGGCGAAAGTTGCCCTGATCTTTTCGGGGCACGGGAGAGTGTGGATCGATCAGGTTTCGCTAATGCCGGGTGATGCAGAGGGCGGTGTGCGCCATGATGTCGAAACGCGAGTAACGGCATTGCATCCCGGATTCATTCGTTGGCCCGGCGGCAATGTTGCCCAGGACTATCACTGGAAATGGGGCATTGGCCCTCGCGATCGCCGGCCCGTGTGGGTGAATGCTTCGTGGGCAAATGAACTGGAACCCAGCGATTTCGGCACCGATGAGTTCATTCTCTTCGCCCGCCGCGTTGGAGCCCAACCCTCCATTACGGTCAACGTCGAAGGACGCGGAGCCACCGCCGATGAGGCGGCAGCCTGGGTTCAGTATTGTAACGGTGATGCCCAATCACAGTATGGCCGAGTTCGCGCTGCCAACGGTAGTCCCGAGCCGTTTCATGTCCAGTATTGGGAGGTCGGAAACGAGATCTGGGGCGACTGGGTACGCGGACATAGCGATGCCACCGCCTATGCCAATAATCTGAATCGCTACGTGCAAAAGATGAAGGCAGTGGATCCTTCGATCAAGATCATCGCATCAGGCGACAACAACCTTGACTGGAACCGAACCGTTCTGACCATTGCCGGAAACAACATCGACTATTTAGCGGTTCACCATTATTACGGTTTGACGGAAATGAATGGCGACGCCAACAACCTGCGGGCACGCCCGCTGCACTACGAACGTTTTTACGGCGAAATGCAGCGGATGATCCGCGAACTTGTGCCCGGCCGTGACATCAAACTCGCGATCAACGAATGGAATACCTCTCTTCCAGTCCCGGCTCAACAGTCCATGCAGTCCGCGCTGTATGGAGCCCGCCTGATGAACGTCTTCGAACGGACCGGCGACCTGGTTCAAATGAGCGCCGTGTCCGACCTGGTGAATGGATGGAGCGGAGGCATCATCCAGGCCAGCCGCCACACTTTATTCGTCACCCCGACATACCTCGTTAACATGCTTTATGCTTCCCATCTGGGCCGCGAGCGGCTGGCCAGTACACTGAGCGGGCCAACCTTTGATTCCACTCTCGAAGGCAAGACAGTTCCTGTGCTTGACGCGGTTGTGAGCCGCTCCGCAAGTCGGCGCCAGATTTTTATCAAGATTGTGAACACCGAACCCACCAAGGCCATGCCGGTGCAGATATCGCTGGCCGGAGTTCAAGTCGTAAATCACGCTCACGTCGAGACCCTCAGCGGAGGCGCATTAAGCGAGACTAACGACTATGCACACCCCGACCTGGTGCACATCACCTCCGGCACCATCACTGTCGGGCCGTCGTTTTTGCTGAGGACTCCTGAGCACTCCGTCTCAGTCATTACTATGGATATAAG
>Ga0126381_100004352_pt1 | contig 15408 bp, 20 predicted proteins | sample PanSoiMetPlot_28_FD_96465 | JGI IMG/M metagenome (GOLD analysis project Ga0126381, IMG submission 96465) | Tropical forest soil microbial communities from Panama - MetaG Plot_28 | ecosystem: Environmental > Terrestrial > Soil > Tropical forest > Bulk soil | place: Panama | collected 2016-02-17 | reverse complement strand
TGAGAAGCTCGAAATCCGTGTAAGTCTGCGCCAGGATCGAGGCGATCGCTTGGCGTAGGAACGCCTCGCCGTTAAAAACCGGGAGCCCAATAGTGAGGGTTGGCATAAGGGTCTCCCACCATCGCTGATCCGCAAACTCAGTTTACTAGATCGCGGCGGTTTATAAACTGGGACATATTGGGCTTTTAATAAGTAAATTTAGTGATGCCCGAATGGGGTAAAATTTCGGGAGTTGATTCAAGTTTCGGTTATCGGGTAATCAAATCGTCCAGATGCAACCAATAGGATTGACGAGCGAGCGTCGCTTTCCGCCGATCCAGCCAGACGCGCCCACGTGTAGCCGACAACCGTCGCCAAATGCGAAGCCGGTGAGAGTATGCCGCGGGTGACGATCTCAACACTCGAGAAGATTCGCGCCACATTCGAAGCTGCGGGCATCGAGTTCCAGGGGGCAAATTCAGAGCGTGGGACTGGGGTGAGATTTCGACGTCCTGGCCGCGGATAGGCGTCGAACTTAAAGTAAAGGTTTGCGTGAGACGTGAGTTGTTCGCTCAAAGGACAAGCGCAATGAGCGCCGCCATGCCCACCAGCCCAAAAGGCAGAAAAGTACTGTGTTATCGGACATCACGACCGATAACACAGCGGCAATCTGGTGAAACCGAAACGACTTCGCATTCACCAGACCCGGCGCATGAATTAGACCTCGTGCGCTACCGGAGCCACTCCACGCGAAACAGCTCCGGTGGTGGGTAGACGTGATTGCCGCACTCGTCGAGCAAGAGCAGGCTGCCGTCGCTCTGAACCGCAAAGCCGTCCATGTCGCAATAGATCAGCCCCCGCCCACGGCTCCTTCAGCGCGATCGCCTCCAGGTCATCGCCGGTGACGGGCTCGCCGGTCGCGACCATACAACTCGGAATAGCTCGGGCATCACGCGCCTCCGCGGAAATAGCCGTAGCCCCCGTGAGATCGGCGCGGGGAGGTCCGGCCGGTTGCGAAGGGGTCATCGAGGGGGTGATAGCCGCGCTCAGGTTGTTCGTCGTGTTTATGGGCCTTTTTAAAAAAACCTAACGTGTGACTGTAAGTCACGGGCTACTTAGAGCCCCGCTCCAGCCGTGCTGGCCCGACCTGACCGGCACCCGCACCCCATTGATCCGCATTCCACGCCCTCGAAGGACACCATCATGGCAAACACTGGCCCGCCTGGCCTGCCCTCACTGATCGACAACCCCTTGGCACCCGAGTCTTTTATAGAAAAAACCACAACCCAAGCACGATTTATCTGACGATCAGTTGACGATCCAACTCAGACCGCCGGACTAAACGTCGCTGCATTATCCCCAAATAACAACATAGTTTGGCTCTCATGGGCGCCCTGGGTGGCCGACCCGATCGGTTGGTCGGCTCGCGGTGCCGGAACTTTGGCCACGCAGAATTTCAAGGCAAACCTCCAACTATGTCACGGTGTAATACCTGCCCTCTGAGCTGGACCCCGAAAGTGAGACAGGTGGCTAAGGTGGATCCCTGCCCCTAGAAAGCGCGGATAGCGCGGGAGCAGGACATGAAGCGGCCCCGGCTATCCCACGTTCGGGGTCCACCTCCCTCTACCAGGACTGGCCTTCGCGCTGCCCTTATATTGACGCCCAGTCTCAAGATGACGCCCCAGAAACAATAATATGGGACGATATTAAAGGGTTTTTTCAAAGGCATCTTCGCCTATTATCGATGCAAAAGTCAACGCCACATACCCTAGCATTATTAGCGAATGATTGATCCACTCCTGGTCGTGCAAGCGATATAGGAAAAAACTTTGCGCCATAAGCTTGAAAAGTTCGACATGCAGCCAAATCCATGAAATCCCCCAGCCTCCCAAGCACCGACAAAAAGGAATTGTGAGGCTCGCGCACGCGGGCCCCTCCAGGGCCTATGTCGTTGCTTGCCACGTAATTGGTCAATGGTCGCCCGTAACCGAGCCCCGTGAAGAATGAGAGCTATGTCGCCAAATGGAATAACGACCCGCAATTGCATGAGGGAGTAATTCAACATAATGTATCCGGCGAGTACGCAAAGCAGCGTGCGCGCCCTGAGCTCGACCAATGACATCACACCGCCTCGAGCTTGGCCACCACCTCGGCTTTCGATTTACCGACGACATCGACGAGACGACCGCAGCCATTTGTCACAATGATCCCCGGCCCACCGATATTCAGGCACACCACCGGCAGTCCGTACGCCAAACTTTCGAGCACGACCATGCCGCCGGAATCGTGCAAGCTCGGAAAGAGCATGACATGATGCGAGATGTAGAACTTGGTCAACTCGGCGCGCCGAAGCCAGGGCTGCCAATCAATGTTCGCCGCGATGCCAAGGTGTTTCGCGAGCTTTTGCCATCGCGCCTTTGCCGAGCCGTCGCCAATCATCGTCAGGCGGGCATCCGGCCAGGCTTTCACAAGGCGAGCGAAAGCTGGGATGCCCAAATGCATGCCTTTCAGATAAAGGAACTGCCCGACATAAAGGACGCGGAATGTCGTGTCAGCCCGTTGCCTCGCGACTAGATCCGCATTAAAGCCGCCGGCCTCGCCCTCACTGCCGATAGCGAGTTCGATTACGGCTTTATGGCGATGCGCGCGAGGCAGCAGCCCAAGCGTGTCGCGGGAGGTGACATAGATGGTGGTTGCGCGGGCAAAGGTTCGCAGCATGAGGGGGTTGAAGCGAACTGTCGCGTTCGCTAGGTCCCGTAGAGCATCGAGCAGCCATCCCCTGAAACCATAGCCGAATCTCAGCCTCCAAGGCGCTCGTTCGCCCCCAGCGATTGGACCGAGCACGAATGGGATGCCGAGACTACTCATAAAGCTCGGGGCGCGCACACCGGCAAAGGTCACGTGATGAATGCGATCAAAGCCTTCGCGAGCATGGAGATCACTGGCAGCGCCTGCGGCATCCCATTGCCACAGCGCATAGTGGACGAAGAGAGGCAATTTTCTGCCGTCCTTGCCCCACCAGCGGATCGGTTCGGGCACGTCGTAATATTCGAAGTGGAGCCTCTTCGCGCGCAACCGCGCAAGTTCCGTCTCGATGGCGGAAAACGACGCAGAACGCGTCAGAACCCAAACGTCGTGACCGAGTAGCGCGAGATGGAGAGCCCACCTCCATCCGACCTCTGCCTCTGAGCCGCGATGTGGCTCGCAGGCAAAAGCGGAAAGCAAGATTTTCACGTTGCCCTCTCAAGCGGGTCAAGCCTGCCCTTTTCTCGCTTTTCGACCAGGCGCATTGCGTCTGCTCTTCAGTATGGCTTTCGCACGCCGCGGATCATGAATTTTTCCGGGACAGGCTGGCGGGGCCGCAGCGCCATGGAACAAAGCAACCGCCGACGCAGCGCTGAGAGTGGTCTTGCAGCGTCTGCAGCACCCGAATGCCAAAGCCACGATTGCCAGCGGTACCCCTGGCACTTGAGCATCTCTGTTCATCGTCTTTGCCTCAGACAGTCACGAGCGCCCGCGAGACCCGTTGCCGAAGTGCCGAATATGTGCCGGAAAGCAAGATAGCAGCGACTGAGTTATCCTGATATTCGCCACCAATCGGCAACCTGGGGAGTGCATGCATCCACTCGCGGTGCCCGGGAAACAAATTACCGATGCGCGTCGTAGTGGCCGTTTCGAAGTCTAGCTCGCGGCAAAGCGCCAATTCTCTCGAGCCCGCCGCGTCAGCCCGACCGTACGGAAACGCGAAATGGCGCACTTTATCCTCCAGCAAGTCCTCGAGGTCGCGCCGGCTCTCGGCGATTTCGTAGTGAGCGTCACTCAAGGAAAGCCGCAACAGGTTGGCGTGAGACACCGTGTGAGCGCCAAACTCGACAAGCCCGCTTGCGTGCATATCCCGGATCATTTTGGGTGTGAGCGTATTGGTATCGGTCAACTCCATAAAACTCACGCCGTAATTTATACCAAGCTCCTTGCACACCCATTGGCGGTATCGTCTGGATGCCACCACCAGAAGACCCGCCGCCGCGGAATACGCCTTGCGCTTCTGCGCGGGAGTACGCGCCGGATAATGCCGAACGACCCCATCCCACGGAAACTCGAGTCGATCATTCTCGGCTATGATTTTTTCCAATCCCAGCCACCACATCGGATCGGTCCGCCTGATGAACCCGGTGGTGAGATAGACCATCATCGGGATGCCGCGCGAAGCGCAAATTGAGAACGCAACATCGTAGTTGTCGCGATAACCATCGTCGAAGGTTAGGCAAATGAACCTGCCTGCGGACGGGCTCGCTCCCGTTATGCGTCGCCCGACTTCGCTCATAGATACAATATTGTAATCCCACTCGATCAGCATATCGATCAGTCGGACAAAGTGGCCCGGAAGAACACTATACTTCTGCGACCAATAGCAGTGCGAAGGGGCGACCTCGGTAACTCGGTGAAACATAAGAATTGATCCCAGACCTCCGAACGCCTTCTCAAAGAGACGATGCATGCCCAGGGCATAAAGTGCCTGGCAGGCCCATAGCCGTGCGTGACGACCACCCCTGATCATCAACCGACAGCTCCAATGTCGTAAACCATCGACATCTTTACGTCGCTCATCTAATTGCTCTCAGTCGAAACCAAAGGAGCACAATCCTTTGATAATCCTCTTGCTGAGTTGCGAGACCGCATGCGACCGACTTCATCCTGACGTTGCAGAAGCTCCGCGATAGAGGGCCGTGAACTGGATACCTCCGCGAATGAGCTCGACCAGAAAGGCGCCGAAGAGAGCGCCAGCCACACCACCAAAGACCACGAATGGATACGCCGTCACCAAAGTGACCGCAGTCATAGCAATTAGTGAAATGAAGATAATTCTTGTCCATTCGATTGCTAACGCCCAGATGCCTAGTATCACGTTGAGTAACGCAACAAAATAGATGACACTAAACGCCAAAAGGAGAGGGGACAATTCTGAATAATCGCCGCCGAACATCAGCCATGTGATGCTCGTCGCGTTCAAATTTATGATCAGGAGCAACAGCAAGATCGCACCACCGGCCTTCCAAGTCAAGCTCTTGATGTAACGATGGAGAGCCCCGCACCCGTGACGATGAAAGATTTGCGCTGCGTGAATTGGCGCGAAATTCTCCATTCCGAGATAGACGATGTGGACCACGCCGACAACGGCCATTGCGGCCCGCATCATGCCGACCACGGCAGCACCCAGGACGCCCCCCGCAATGATGATGAACGCTTGAGCCGTGGTCCAATGCATGAGGGCGGACGGAAGCAACCACTTGGACACCTGCCAGTGCCGCTTTGTGGTCTGTTGCAGCACCTTGCGGCTCAAAGTCAGTTTCTCGAGGCAAACCGCGCCCGGCACAGTTCCAAGCGCCGCCGCCGCCGAAATTATCCATAATGCCATCGGGCTGGTGAGGCCGCTTGAAAAGACGTTTGTGATGCCGTACAGCAAGATGAGTTGGCTGAGATACCGGATCCCATCACTCACGACCGCAGTGGCCGTCCTACCTCGCACGAAGAAATATCGGCGAAAGAAATCCTGAGTATGTCCGGCGAGTACGGCGACGGCAAGCGGAACAGCGAGATTTGTAATCCCCCAACTGGGCTCGGCAACCGCACAAACTTCAACGCCGATAAAGACGACGGCGAAAGCGAAGCCTGCCATCACAACCTGGTGAACCAGAACTGCGCCGTAGTAAGCCTCCGCATCCGCGTCTGCTTGCTTCGGACCGACGCTCAACATCGGTTGTATGATCGCTGCGCTCTGGAACGAATTTGCGAACAGGACCACCATCCACGCCAAGGTGAAGCGGCCGAATTCCTCGATACCCAGAAACCGAGCGAGCAGGATGTTGGTAAAAAAGTTCACTCCGCTGATGAATCCCTGGTCCGCCACAACCAGCGGGATACGCAGCCGATCGACCCAGAGGCCGACACCCGAGTGCGCTGCGACGGCAGGAACCGCCGATCGATCCAAGGTCATTCCACCACCGCTATAAACAGGCGTCTCAGCGGCTTTCCTCTGGTGACGGCGCGCTGCCAAATCGCGGAAATGCACCGACATTGCTGGCCTAGCGTGAGCTTAGCCGATAATGCCGCTCGAGTATACCCGACCAAGACCCGCAGCTGATCCACGAACATATGATTATTCTTCCCCGAGAACCAGGTCGGCCGTCAGAGCGCTGATAACTGAACTGGCCTGGGTGACATCGGCGGTAGAATAACGGTTCGCTCAGCAGGTGGTAGCGGCCGATCAGACTGAGCTGGGCCAATACAATTTTGTCCCCGCCGAAATAGGACGGCATCACCGAGGTTCGCTCAAGCGCCGAACGCCGGATCAGGCCATAAATCTCTAGGGCCATGAATGTCTTCAACAGTACTTCAGAATACCGATCAGTCGGATCGGCTGACATCAACAGCGCATTCTTCTCGGGCGTTACGGGCCATACCCTCCCATAGTTATCCACCATCCCCTTCTTCTGCGTCGAATAGCGAAGGGGCGAGCCATCCTCGTTAATTAATACGGTCGCAGGTGAGCACATCACAACGGCTTCATTTGCATTCAATACTCGGACACACTCCTGGATGAATTCAGGTGCCAAGACGTCATCGTGAGCTGCCCACTTGAAATACCGGCCCGATGCGCGACGAAATACCTCTAGGTGATTACGGGCAGCACCGATGTTCTTTTCCTGTCGAAGATAATGTACACGCTTGTCCAGCTTGGCGTAGGCTCGACAGAGGAGGCATTGTCCGAAATCGCCAGGGCGAAATCGCCATAGGTTTGCGCGAGGATTGATTCGATTGCCTGCGATAGGAACGCTTCACCGTTCCAAACCGGCATGCCAATCGCAACTTCGCACATAGCGGGACCTCTATGCGGTTCATTTGGTAGCGCCATCCGCTTTAGCCTGACAGGATTGCCACGTTGGACTCGATGGGCTTTGTGACCATCTTTATCAGTTGAGAGTAATTCACATCGGGCAGAATGCTATCGCGGGTAGCGACACAATTTGAAGAGCATCGTGTGCAGCGAGTTCGTGCTCCAAGGCTGAAGACTGAATGAGCGGTCACGCGTTCATCACCTCGCAATCAATTCCTAGATCGGCGATCATTGATCGAACCTCCGGCTGATATTCTGGGTTCATCACGATTATCAGATCCGGCGGGTTCTGTGGTAAGCAGTCAGGGCCAACTATCCTTTGCCCGGTCAGGGGCACGAAGTGGCCGTGCTTGCGAGGATTTATATCGACCACCCAATCAATCCCGGTACCGGCCGGCACCCCGAGCAGGTTCAGGAACATTATGCCCTTGGAGCCTGCGCCCCAGACCACTGTACGACGCTGCTCGCGCCTCAAGCCATCGAGCCGGCGGCGCCAGTGCGCCTGCCGTTCAGTAAACCGCGCGCCAAAGGACCGGTAGAGCGCGTCTGCAGGCCGCCTCGGCAGAACGCTCGGTGCCGTATGGACGTCCACGCATGCCTCTACCCAGAGATATTGATCATCAAATCCGGGTTCTGCACTACGGACGGTGAAGCCAGCATTGGAAAAGGCTTGCGACAACGACAACGGCGTGAAATACGAGACGTGCTCGTAGATTATGTCCCAGATGCTCAAGCGGTCGAGAATCAAAAGGGCATTTGGGACTTCGAAGAAAACTATCCCGCCGCCTCCTGCGGAGACGCTTTCACGAAGCCGTCGAAGGAGGTCAATAGGATCGGGCAAATGCTCGAGCACGTGGCGGCAGCACACGAAGTCGGCTCCGCGCGCATCTCCAGTAGTGAAGCTGCGGCCGATAATCTCAAAGCTGCCAGGACCGGCAGCGTATCGGCCGGTTGCCTGGCTCGGATCATAGCCTTCGCCGTCGTTCCCTGCTGTGCAAAGCAGGCGCAGGAAGTCGCCGCTGCCGCATCCAATTTCGACGATGCGCTTTCCCGTAAGCCCATAGCGGCAGATGAGGCGGCGAGCCGTCTCATCCGCATATCGTCGGTAACATGGCGAGAATGTCAGCGTGTTTTCATAACAGCCGTCATAGTTGACGCATGTCTGATCGAAAGCGGAGTTAGCGACGTGACCGCAATCGAGGCAGTAGATCAGGCGGATGTCGCCCCGGGGTGCGTTTGCTGCCTCAGTCTCTGACGCGCAGAGGCGATTACAAAGCAGAGAAACATCGGGAATAAAAATCAACGGCTCAAGCGATGTTCCGCCGCAGACGAGGCAGATGTCATTGCCCTCGGCGGTCATTTCGGTGTCATCTCTGGGGTCGGGGTAAAACCGGTGATAGCAGCCCACGAACTGCGGTCAGAGGATATCGTCCCACTCACGCAGCCATCCTCAATGATTACCAGGGCTTGCGAGGTGGCGTGCATCAGACGACCATGCGGATTCTACAGCACTGGGCTCGGCCCCCGAGATCCGCCAAATCCAACGCAAGTTGCCGTCGATGGCGCCCCGAGCGATCAGCGACTGGAGATACGCGAGCCGCTGATATCGCGCGCCCTCGAAGTCCTCAAGCACGAGGCCATGTTCGCAATATTTTTCGTACAGCTCACATGCGCCGCGGCGTGCCGTCCATTGCGGTCGGAAATTTGGCAGCAGACGAGAAATCTTTGAGCAGTCGACCCGATAAGTCCGCTTGTCAGGGCCAGCCCCGGCTGCGTATTCGACAGTGGCTCCCGGTACCGTATCCTCAACAATCTGGGCGATCTCGCGAATGCGATAGTTTTCAGTTGTGATGCCGACGTTAAACACCTCGTTGTGAACAACCTCGATCGGCGCTTCGATGGCTGCAAGAAATGCTCGGCTTATGTCCTCGATATGGACAATGGGACGCCACGGCATTCCATCGCTCTTCAATAGCACCTTGCCGCTCGTGTACGCGTGCGCGGTCAAGTTATTCAGCACCAGGTCGAACCGAATCCTCGGTGAGAAGCCATAAGCGGTCGCGCTGCGTAGGAAAACCGGGGAGAAATGAGCCCCTGCGAGCTGCCTCAGATCGCACTCGGCGCGCCACTTGGACGCAGCATAAGGAGTGATAGGATTGGGGTTCGAACGTTCGTCGATCCACTCGTCTCCCGCAGCGCCATAGACGCTGCAGCTCGATGAGAAGACAAATCGACGGACGCCGCTGGCTTTGGCAAGTTCTGCCAACCGCACCGTCGCCTTGTAGTTTATGTCAAACGTGGTCTGCGGTAATAAATCTCCTAGTGGGTCATTGCATACACCTGCCAAATGAGCGATCGCGTCGATGCCGTCGAGATCCGAGCACGACAGCTCCCGTACGTCACGATGGATTGTCGATACCCCACTCGACGTGTCTTCGCCAAAAGTGCATTCGTCGTAGAGTTGGCTGTCTATACCGACCACATTATGGCCGGCGCCGCTCAGCAGGTCGACGAGGATACTGCCGATGTAACCGCGATGCCCTGTCACCAAAATTCGCATATTCACCCTATGTTTTGTAAGGAGCATTACCCTGGGCGCAAATTTCCCCGAGAGACGGCATTCCTAGAGCGGATCCCATGCGTTGCAATAACGCCGTAGCGATAGGGCTTTGCTATCACAAGCTTGTTTCATCCCGTTGGAGGTCGGTTGACCTCCGGTCTTTATCATCGATTTCGCGTGCTGGTTTGGTTCCTGAGCGAGCCATATTGCCCTGACAAGTTCCATTTTATCCACCTGCCCTCATGCTCTATCCGACTCGACGGTTATCCCGGCACGGATGCTAAATCAGGAAATCAGGGCTTCTAAATTCCCAATGGAACGATTGAAGAGAAGGCACCTTTAGCTGCAACCGAAGGCGGCCTTCTACTCGGGAGTTTGATTTAAGGCGTCCAGGGTCTTAGGATCGGCCTGTCCTCTTGGAACTTCGAGCTTTAGGATTGCTGACCCATAGGGCGGATCTCCAATAGGCGTGGCCACTCAAAAGTTACTACAGCCTTCCAAACTTGCACCCTCGAAGGGCGTAGACTGTTTAAACGGAAGACATAGTTAATTGGTTAACAAAAGACCCGATTAATTTAGCTTGTACATTGAAAAAACTCGTGGTTAAATGTTACGTTAACCCTGTAGCGGTCTGCGCAATCGAAGATTCTCCTGGGTCCTTCCTCCAACTCCTGAGCCAGATCGATGCTAAGGCTCGCCGATGGCAACACCCGACCAAACCCCTTCATGTGGACCGCCGATCTCAACACGATTATTGGCGTCGGGACCTGAGGTATCAAACGTCAGCTTTCGACAGCCTAGTGGAGCACTATCACAATCGGAAAATTGGGAGATCGCCATGGAGCAGGATACCGAACGATACCTGCGAGAACCTGCAAGGGATAACCAATCAGCACGCAATCCCGTGATCTCAATCGGACTAGTCGATGAGCATTCTTTCACAAGGGAATGCATCACCAGATCACTAAAAGAGGCCGATCACAGTCTCAATACCGTACCGTTTAAGACATCAGAGGATTGTTTACGAGATACAAGAGATTTCGACATCATTATTTTTAATCTGCATCAAGCCATAGAACGTCCTAGCGATAACAACAAGCAGCTTGCTTTTCTGACTGTTTTAAAAGAATTATGCATAATCGCGCCTGTTGTTATACTGTCTGCGGTTGACAGCCCTAACTTGATGGCCGAAGCATTCGAGAGCGGTGCGCGCGGTTATATTCTAACGGAAAGCACTAGCGTCGAGCTCGCTATCGAGATTATTCGCCTTGTGAAAGTCGGGGGCACGTTCGTGCCCCCGACCAGATGGTTTCTCCAACGGGCAAATCACAAGGATACGACGCCAAGAGGGACGACCACTCAGCAATTTACCCCGCGCCAGATGGCAGTTCTTGACCACCTGAAGCTAGGGAAAGCCAACAAGGTCATCGCATATGAGCTGGCTATGAGCGAGAGCACCGTTAAGGTCCATATTCGGAATATAATGAAGAAGATGAAGGCCACAAATCGCACCGAGGTCGCCTGTCGAGCCCAAACTTTTCTGCTTTCCGAGGCCGGCCTAGCAGGCTGTTGAAAAAGGGTTGCTGAATTTGCGCGCTGTGATCCCCTTGATGAGGGATGGGGGTGCGATGCGTGGGGACGACGAGATTAGTGGAAGCCTTTTCAGCTACATAGACCTGGAGCAGCGCGTCCGGATTGATCATCCGCTGCGGGCGATTCGGGAGATCGCCAATGCAGCGTTGGAGATGCTGTCGGGCGATTTCGCGAGGCTCTATTCGGGGATGGAGCGACCATCTATTGCACCGGAGAAGCTATTGCGGGCGATGTTGCTGCAGGCGTTCTACTCGGTACGCTCAGAGCGCCAGTTGATGGAGCAGATCGAATTCGACCTGCTGTTCCGCTGGTTTGTCGGCCTTGGGATCGATGATCCAGTGTGAGACCATTCGAGCTTTTCAAAAAACCGCGACCGGTTATTGGCGGGAGACATTGCCGCCAAATTTCTGTCCGCCGTACTGTCGCGACCGCGGGTCAGGCGGCTGTTGTCGAGCGAGCATTTCTCGGTTGACGGTACGTTGATCGAGGCCTGGGCCTCGATGAAGAGTTTCAAGCCAAAGGACCGCCCGGCAAACAGTGGACCGAGAGGCGGCGGCCGCAACCCGCCGGGAGACTTCCGGGGCGAGAACGGTCCAATAAAACCCATCGCAGCGCGACCGACCCCGATGCCAGGCTTTATCGGAAGGGGCCGGGCATGGAGGCAAAATTGTGCTTCATCGGGCATGGGCTGATGGAGAACCGCTCGGGCCTGATCGTTGATGCCAGACTGACCCGCGTCTCCGGCCATGCCGAGAGGTTGGCAGCGCTCGACATGGTCCGGCACTTTGCCGATCGGCCTGTTGCGATCACGCTCGGCGCCGATAAGAGCTACGATGCGGCTGATTTTGTCGAGGGGCTGCGGGCGATGAATGTGCGGTCGCATGTGGCGCAGAATACCAATCGGCGCCGCTCGGCGATCGACACACGAACGACCCGTCACCCCGGCCATGCCGCAAGCCAGCGTCTTCGCAAGCGGATTGAGGAGGCGTTCGGCCGGATCAAGACCGTCGCGGGACTGGGTCAGACCAAGCTCAGAAGCCGGCCCAAAGTCGACTGGGCCTTCACCTTTGCGGCGGCGGCCTACAACCTGGTGCGAGCTCCCAAGCTGATCGCGGCAGTGCCATGACCGGCCCGGTGCCTGCCAACCTACTGGCCAATGGCGGATTGTCGAGGCCGAACTGTGGGTTCGCGACTACCTGGATCTCCTCGAACCGGCCTATTTCCAGATCGCAGCAAGTTCTTCAACAGCCTGTTAGTGGGTAAAGACGAGGTTCTTCAGCACGAACAAGAGGACTGGATAAAGCAGAGGGGAGGTATACCTATGGCTTCCCCGTAGTATGGCGCGGACAAACATAAGGTACCAAAGTAGCGGATCGTGAGCCATGATACTGCATGCGCGGGAGGATCAGCATTGAGGTGAGTGCCCGCGGACGCGAGCGATGACAGCCGTTGTGGCGGCCTGCAACAGCCCGAGCATTACTCTGGCGACCACGGAGCCAGCGGCAGGGTTTCAGCAAACTAATCTGCCATGATCCGCGACAGATCATTGAATACAATGATATTATCGATTTCTTCGATCCATATCTATCGCCGCGCCAGACCCACACTTTTAAACCCGTCAACCCCACCGCATGGTACCCGCCCGGTGACGCCCGCCTTGCGTAGCAGAGGCGGGTCGGGCTGTAGGCACTGGTGCTAGAGACGATGCGAGGTGCCGTCCGGGATATGGTTGGAATTGACGATGGCGTAGTCTCCGGGTGGATGAAACCCAAAACAATCCCGGCGTTGGGGCGCCGGTGGAGACCACGCCATGACCAATACTAGACCACATGTCCTCCTGAGGACGGGGCCATGCGGTTACGGCATGATCGCCCTTTTGCTCCCTCACCGGCCGGCCTTGCACTCGGCGCAGATACCCAATAAAGGCACGAATGCCTCTTTGTTTTGGCCGCGCTGAGCGGTCAAGCCCCACGGCCGCGCAGCGGTGCGTCGAAGGCGCAGGGCTTGACGGCAGCGGCGCGGACCGAGCGACAATTAAGCGTGCCTAGATGATGTCCGAAAGCTCGCGGCCGTGTATTGCTCGTCGCCGAATCCTCATTCGATCTCCCGGGGGTGACAGCCTTCTGTTCGCGCTTCAATGCAGTGATCGACGCAGGATAGGGGGAGTTGGAGCGGGACGGAGGCATCCTCATAGTCGGCGTCGCACGGCGAGCCGCGCGCACCAAGCGGGTAGCCTCGTTCGCGTCCCACCCCGTCCCTCCCTCGCGGGAGAGCTTTACCGCCGTCCTCGGCGCGGGGACGGGCGGGAGCTCGGAAAACTCGGGAGGAGGTGCTTGAGGCTTTACGCCGATGCCTCAAAGCGTCGCCACTGGAATACCTGTCCGCCGCTCCACATGGCATGCAGCACGACCGCGAGTTTGCGTGCCAGTGCAACGCGCGCCTTGCGAATGCCAATGCGCTGGGCGAGGCGTACAGCCCAGGCTTTGAGCGGGCACCACAGCGCTGCATCGCGCCGCAACATGCGGCTGGCTGCGATATAGAGCAGCCGCCGGACCTCGCGATCTCCGTCTTGCTGATCCGCCCCTGGTAGCTCAGTTCGCCCGAGCTGTGCTCCCGGGGCGTCGAGACAAAATGCGCCCCGACGTCGCCCGAGCGCGAAAACCGTCGGGGATCGCGGACGGCCACCCTGAAGGCGAGTGATACGAGGGCACCGACACCAGGGGCGGTAATCAGACGACGGCACACCGGATCCCCGCGCACGATGCGCAGGATCTGCCGGCCCAGTGCAGCACGCTGCCGAAGCACGACGTTGCGAGTCTCCAGCAGAGGGTGCAACGCTGCTTGCAGCAGGCAATCCTCGCCCATTGCCTCGCGTACCGCCGCTTCAAAGGCGGTGCGCCTGTCGGTCAGCCCAATCCCTTCCTGGCGCAACAGGCCACCGATGGTGTTCTCAAGGGCGACCAGTTGCGATTGCAAGGCTGCGCGCGCTGTCAGCAGTCGACCATGTCACTGCCCCTCGGGCGATTTGACCCAGACCGGCCGGTACTTGTCGACCCGCATCAGATCGGCGATGCCGCGCGCGTTGTTGTGGTCGTTCTTGTTGCGGAAACCGGCTTCGAGCGCCGCTGCCGCGTGCCGCGCATCGATGCAAATCTGCAGTCCGGCAAACAACCAAGCTGCGGTGCAACCCGCCTCCATGCCGATCCGCTCAATCGTAAGCCCCGTCGCATAGCCGCCTGAGCGAGGCGCGCCTGATCTGCTTCCTCGATATACCGTTGGACCTCCCTTAGGCTCTTGTGTCCGCTGATCGCCGCAATCTTCGGGGCCGAGCAGCCGATCTCCGCCAGCCGACGGCACGCCGCCTTTGAGGCCATGAGCCGAGCATTGGGGGAGCCCAGCCGCGTCGCACCATTCTCGGAATAGATGTCGGAAGCCGTCAACAGAGAACGGAGCGCCGGTGGCTGTCACCAGAAAGGCCAGGTGTCCGCATTCCGTCGCGGCGATGATCTCGGCGAGGCGAGGATGAGCTGGGATCGCCAGCTCGGTGCCGGTTTTCTGCTGCGTTACCGACAGGACGCCTTTGCGGATGTGTTGCGGCCCCATGCGCACGACGTCGCCGCGGCGCTGGCCGGTGTAGAGCAGAAGCCCATCGCCAATCTGGCGCGCGATCCGATCGGGTGCCGCGCTTCGTACTGCTCGATCTCGGTCTCGGTCCACGTATGGATGCGGCCGGCTTTTGCTTTGGCTGGCTCGAAAGCGGCGGTGGGGTCGCGGCTCACTAGACCGGTTGCGACGGCGAATTGCATCAACCCCCGAAGGGCCGTTAGCCAGTTCCGAGCCGCGAAGGGCTTCTTTGCACCTAGAATGGCGGCAACGTGCTGCTTCCGAAGCCTCGCGAGTCTCTTGTCGCCATGCTCTGTCCGGAAGCTCTCCAGGATCTCTCGACGTTTCTTCTGCGTGCCAGGGGCCAACGACGTAAAGCGGTTGTCCTTGTAGTAGGAGGCGATCGCCGCGCTGACCGTGCCGGGTGCTGATCTGGTTTTGCCGATCGCGCACATTCAGCGCCGCGAGGGCTGCGTTGTATGCCGTCATGAACTGAGGGCTCCCGATCTTGCCGGGGAGCGGGATCACACGCATTCCCCGTCGCCGAAAGTAGCAGCGCACGCGGCCGTGCCGGTCCCTGTATTCATGAATGAACGGTAGGCGAACGGCTCTCAAAGGACCTCATCCCATTCCTCCGATGATGGAGGATGATCTTCGTCTGTTCGAGCGGGGAAGACAATGATGCGCCCGTCTCGGTCGATTTCGACCCGCGCAACGACGTGCCCCGCAGCCTCAACAGCCTTGATCGCGGCGGTAACGTCTCGCTGTCTGAATGTGA
>Ga0126381_100004351_pt1 | contig 15409 bp, 12 predicted proteins | sample PanSoiMetPlot_28_FD_96465 | JGI IMG/M metagenome (GOLD analysis project Ga0126381, IMG submission 96465) | Tropical forest soil microbial communities from Panama - MetaG Plot_28 | ecosystem: Environmental > Terrestrial > Soil > Tropical forest > Bulk soil | place: Panama | collected 2016-02-17 | reverse complement strand
TCGCCCGTGCGAAGGGCGCCCCCGCGGAATAGTTGGGGCTTTGACGCGCGAAAAACCCGAGAAGGCAGGTGGGGAGATGGAACGAGTTGCTAAGATCATGCGCCATCCGGAAATTTGGCGAGCCGGAAGTCTTGATCTGATCAATTACTCTTGCAAAACGCGCATCACAATACTTTCAGAGACATCACCCACCGCGGTTGCAAGCCGACTTAGCGGTCCTAATCCGCTACGTGATCGCCGTTTCTCGTCGACTGACCTCGTCGCCACTCAGCTTTGGGTTGGCCCATGACTCAGCCATTGCCAATAACTCACCCCGGCCACTTAGTTAGGTTATCGGCGTTCGCGGCCTGACGGATTTTCGAGTTTTTAACGCCCGTTAGCCTCTTAGCGATCCCATCCACCTGTACCGGGGAGGGCTCGGTGAGCCGGACTTACTCGCGCAAAGCCGTCCGCCGTCTACTGGCTGCTCGGGGCCTTTGGTTGAGGTGGCGTACATCCTTCATACAAATGTCGCCGCTTGCGCCGCGACAATATTCCAGGCCACGTGAACGGCGAATGCTGGCCAGAGCGATTCTGTTCGATGGGAAAGCCACGCAAGGATCAGTCCGTTACAGAAGTACCTTGGCATCAGTAGCGGAACCTTGTGCGCGACCGCGAATGCAACCGCGGAAAACACAATGCCAGACGCGCAATATCCGTGTTTTCGGAAACGGCCCAGGAAACACCCCCGGAAAAGAGTTTCTTCCATAGCCGGACCAGCGACAGCCACAGTGGCCCAGGCCATCAACAATGGCCAGCCGCTGAGTTGCCCAATCACCCTTTGCGCGGACGTTGGTGGCATGTCACTACGTCCGAAAAAGCGATTAGCGGCGATGTCAATCGCGATAGTCACCAGCGCGACGAACGCAGCAATCTTCCACGATTCCCTGGACGGCATTCTCCACGCCGCGCCCGGGCTCCATATGAGGGCCAACCGGCGACGCAGGACAGCGATGATTGCCAGCGAACCCATAAATTCGCAGGACCAGCCCAACGCGGATCGAGGCAGATCGGTATCGCCAACAGGCACGACATCTGAGGAAAGCAGGCGAGCGTTGACATAGCCCAGACGCGGCCAGTCCGGCACGGTAGCGTCTCGGCCGTTTTTACGAACATATTGGAGCACAATCTGGTTCCTCGCAAGCACCTCAACGCGAAACGCATCGAGGTCCGCCTGACCAGCGCCCCAGGCGCGGAGCCCGCCGTGATTGTCTGGCATGGAGTCAAACTGCCACACGTCAAAAAGCTGAGAATCGTGATGCTTGAGTGCGTTCTGTTCGACCAGCAGTGGAATGCCGAACGGCAGCGCCGCAAGAATACCGATCAGTACGTCGATGAGCCATTGGCCGACAAGGGCTAATCTGCGAGGCCGGGGTTCAGCAGTTGTCCTAAGCACGTAAGCTTCACTTCCAGCCCAGAGGCCGATTTCGAAGCGCATTGGGCGCGACATCACACACTGTACACATCTTGTGAGGCTCAATGTAGTTCGATTTTGTGGAACCGATTGTCCGCAAGGCTGAAAAGATCAGAGCGGCTGCGATACCGATCATACTGCTGGTCCGAAAAGGCCAGATCCGCTGGTGGCCCGAAGGCGATTCTCTCCGACAAAGCGGCTCATCGAACGGTTCTCTTGGAATCGTGGCCTGACCTCTGCCGGCCCGAGAAGAGATGCGCGGGCCTCGATGCACTCACGCGTGCGACGCGAATTGAGATGCGCCCAGGCTTGGACTGCTCATATGCCAGGGATTTTTCACCTGGACAACGACGTGAGTCACCGCAGGGTCGCCGAGAACGACGTCCGCGCCGGAATTGCTGCTGTTACCCGCGGGCTGAAGAACTTTTCCGGGGTAGGCGGCATTGGAAATAGTAACGCCCGCAATCGGGGTAGCGCCGGCAGTAAACGCCCATAACGCCGTATCTGGACCGCGTGCCTGATTCCCGCTCGATTGGAGCCGCCTTGCACGAGTAGCCGACGATCTACTCGGAAGCGGTAAACGCTACGTTGTTCAGACGGGTAAAGATGCGGCGGCGGTTCCTCGAACAGGGTCTCGCGTAGGCCTGAGCCGTCGCGATTTGTAACTGCGATGCCATGCTCATTGGCAAACGGTTTCACGTCAGTCGCATTTCTCCGCCGGGATCATCGAAAACGGAGTTCGCGGACGGCTCGATCCAGGTGAGCGGCCCTATCACGGTCGCGAAGAGGTAAGTGTTTCCTGGCGTCGCTTGAGAAACGGTCTTTCCTTTGCCAAAAGCGTCAGCGTATGAAGACTTCAAAGAAGCGGTTCATTCTGCTTGTGGCCTCGGCTATGGCGATGGCTGCCAGCGTTTTCGGGCAGTCCGCCGCGACACCGCCGGATCGAGTGCTCTACGAGCGTGGAATCGCAAGCATCGAGCACCACGATTACGCGCGAGCCAGGCTTACTCTGAACACCCTCATCAACACCTACGCCACCAGCGAGTATCAGGCCAAAGCCAAGCTCGCCATTGCGGTCAGCTGGCTTCGCCAGGGCGATGCGCAGGCTCTGGCTCAGGCCGAAGCGGAGTACAAGGATTTCAGATTCAGCCCGAACTGATGACCGGCGATCGCATGGGTCTGCTCGCCAGCAGGCAGCCATCCTCCGGGAACGTGAGATTCTCTCAACCGGTCTGGGTCGAACATCTCCTCCTGGCTTGCGGCTGACCCATCGTGCAGGTAATGGCCCCGGTACCAGAGGCCTTTCAGGGAAGGAATCTTATAGTAACCCGTGCCTTTGCGGGTCTTGGGCGCCAGTCCTGAATCGGTTCCGACGGATACCGGTACGATATCGAGGCCGGGCGGCACATCCTTAGGCGGAAGTTCTGGGCCCGAAGCGGTTTATCGAGCCATTGTTCGGAATCAACGGCTAACGTCCTGGGAAGGTCCACGCGCCAAGCACTGCACGACGTGACTTGGCGCAAATGCCACAAGCTACCTGGGCGATCATGTGTCCCGTTTCCTTAGCTGACATGAACGAAGGGGCGATGGGTGGAATCGGGCACGGCACGGCGCAGGACTTCGTGAGTTACAGGCGCAGTGTCGCCTTGCCCGAGAAACAGGAACCGAAAAAGATTTCCGATCGGATTTCCTTCCGTCCACCCAAAATAAACGTGGGGAACACGACCGGTCTTTTTTTCGAGAAAAATCAGCATAGCGGCGATGGCGTTCGCGACGGCGGGACTTCGCGCGCGCAGTACCGAAAACGCGCCGATCCGTTCGCCACTGACGCACAGACAATCTGAAAACTCAGAAGCATCTCCCGGTAATATCTCGAAAAAGTAGATGCGCTCCTTACCATCGAGTCCATGCATATCGCGAATCCGTCGATCCGCTTTCCCAAGTTCCTCCGCCGTGTCGTCCTGAGGCTTGCGGGCGACGAGACGAATGATCTGATCCTCATCTTCCGCGATCAGGGCTTCGGCCGAGGGTTCCAGCTCGACGGAAGTAACACGCAATTCCGTGGATCGGAGGGCGCGGGAGAGAAGTGAAGTCGTGATGATTGTGAGAATGAAAACGGAGGAAATCTTCAAGCCCTCTGGGCGCTCATAAATATTTACTACCGTCGTGTACCCGAAGGCTAATGCGATAAAGAGGAACAGCCAGCGCAGGGGAGTGCGCCAAACAGATAACATGACGGCGACCGACGCCGAACTGATCAGCACCAAAACGCCAGTGGCATACGCGCCGCCCTGCGCGTCCACATCCGCGCGAAACAGCAGAGTCACCGCATATGCGATTCCCACAAACACAAGTACCAGGGGCCGCGATGCCCGGGCCCACTCCGGCGCCATTCCCAATCGAGGCAGGTACCGGGGAACAAGATTCAGAAGACCGGCCATGGCGGAAGCGCCAGCGAAAGCGAGAATCAGAATCGTACTGAAGTCGTAGAGCGTACCGAAGCCGCCTCCCAGGTATTTGTGACTTAAATACGCGAGAGCACGGCCATTCGCTTCGCCACCCTCTCTGAACTTCGCGGGCTCGATCAAAAGGGTGGTCGCAAAACTTGTCGCAAGCAGAAAAATGCTCATGATCACGGCCGCCGTAACAAGGAGCTTTCCGGTATTGCGTATTCGCCCCTTCTCATCGGCTGACGCAATCAGGGGCATAACAGCGACGCCTGTCTCGAACCCGGAAAGGCCAAGCGCCAGTTTGGGAAACAGGATGAGTGACACTCCGATCATTACCCAGGGACTGCTTCGATGGTTTCCCACCAGCATTTGTCGCCAGAGATGAATCAGGTTCGGATTGCGGAAGACCTGCCAGACCGCAACGGACGTAATAATAGCGTTCAACCCGAGGTAAAGCGCCACCAGGGATGTTGCGATCCCGATGGCTTCCTTGAAACCTTTGAGGAAAATTATGCCCAGACACGAAAGAAGAATGAGAGTGACGCCCATCTGTGTTTTCAGGGCTCCGGGAACGAAGGGATTTTGGTTGAAGTGCGCGGCCGCATCCGCTGCGGACAGAGTCATCGTAATGATGAAATCCGTTGTGGCGAACCCGAGCAGGACGAGAATGAAGACCTTGCCGCCCCATACCGGAAACAACTTCTCGAGCATCGCGATGCTGCCCTGGCCATTGGGACTCTTCGCTGCGACACGGTTGTAAACGGGCAGAGCGCCAAACAGAGTGACAAGGACGAGGACCAGTGTGGCGACAGGCGAGAGCAAGCCGGCAGCGAGGAAGGCGATTCCAGGCTGGTATCCCAGAGTCGAGAAATAATCCACTCCCGTGAGGCACATCACTTGCCACCAGGCATGGTGGTGCTCCGGTTCGCCGCGGATTCCCTTAGGGATCCGGAGGTCGGCTAAAAGCCAATCAGAAATGTCCCTTTTGGGCTGGGGCGTGGCGGGCATCATGCTATGCGCCAGGCGGACAGCGTCGCAATCGCATCCCGCCTGTTGACATTCGGTTCGATAGTCAGCTCCAGTACCGACACATCCGCGAAATCGAGGGTGTAATCCTCGGACTCCATGGTTGAGCCGAGAGGGCTGAAGTTCCAGCGCTGACGAACGATTTCCGTGCTGGCGCCATCCGCCGAGGAGCACCGGAGCGTGAATTCCTGCGTTCGCTCTTCCTCCCCCTCATCGAAGCGCAACTGGATACGACGGACGCAAACGGGTTCGTCGAAGATAATTCGGATCTGCTGGCGTCCGCCGTGAGCGGCGCGCCAGCCGGGTCCTTCGTCCGAGGTGAAGACCGATTCGATTGGGAAGCCGGGATGCTCAGAGGTCACTTCGACCGTGGCAATCTGTTCCAAATCGCGCCAGCCCACAAGCGATTGATTACTCATATCGGTATGACCGGAATCCACGATCCTCTTGCGCATAGCAATATTGTCTTCTTTCCGGCGATATCGCATCTGTGGCGAATCGCGTAGCGAAAGCGTGCGCCGGAGGAAATCAGGCCGTGATTCCGAACAACCGTTAAAACGACGCGCTTCTGGCCGGGATCGCCGTTTCGGGCCAATGTCCGAGTCGCCGATCATCCACTCGGGGGTTGATGCGACACCGAATAGTGCGTCGACGCCTGACACCACCGCGACCCTGGCGCAAGGGCTTACAACTCACCCATTTCCTGTGCCGATCACTGCAAAATCCCGCAAGGGCCAGAGATGGTTCCCACGTCCGAGGGCCAAGAAGGTTTATGCATTGCATCGTCCGGTGAACAGCGGGTGGCGTTGGGTATCCGGACATCTCACCGGCTGACCGGCGCCCGCTTCCGCAGATCGTCGAACCAGTTCGTGGTGAAGATGAGCGTCGCTCCGGGGTTCGCCGCTTCCGGTCGCGCGATCAGAAAATGCTTCTGGTCCGGCGAGACGTCGAAGATCACATGATTCACCGAAGAGATCGATGAATCGGGCATCCTGAACATCGCCTTGGGTTGCCCGGCGTGGAAGGCCGGCCCTGTCTGCGTCTCCACCGCCATCATCTGCCTAGTGTCCGGATCGACATAGTAAAGCTCCCGTCCGTTGCGCGCCCACCCCGCGATCCAGCCGCCGTGATTGGAAACCTGGAGCCTGGCGCCGGGTCCCGGGAACGGCTCGACGACGACCTCGGACTTGCCGGACTCGTCGGAAGAGTAAGCGATCCACTTCCCATCCGGCGACAGGAGCGGCCTGGTTTCATTAAACGACGACCGCGAGAGCAGCCGCGGCTTGGATTCCGTGCCGCTCCCCGGCGCGGGCAAGATCCAGATGCTAGCCTTACCGATGCCAGCCTGCTGGTAAACCAGCGTCTTCCCGTCCGGCGCCCATGAGCTGGGCCAAATATTCGAACCCCCAAGCAGCAACTCCGGCGGCCGGCCCTTGTCCGCCGGAACCCGGTAAATGCCGCCCTTCGTTCCATCCGAATCGTGAGAGCCGTACGTCACCCACCGGCCGTCGGGAGTCCACACGGGGCCACGGTTCACCCCGGCGGACGTCAGCCGGGTGAGGGTGCGCCGCTCCAGATCGTAGAGCCAGATGTCGGTACGGGGTGACCGGCTCTTGTAGTCCCAGATCGAGCCTGCCACCAGCTTCCCGTTGGGAGCGATCGCAATCCCCTGCCAACGCTGCGGAGCTTCGGTCAGCGGCTGGCTGTTCCCCTGCCGATCGATCCACTCGATTTTCGAGGGGCTGAGGCCGCCGATGTCGGACGTCGTCCCTCGAATGAAAACCATCACTGAGGAATCAGAGAAGCTATATCCGCCCGCAACACTTTCCGCCACGGGGACCTCCGGACCGGTAACCGCCAACCGCCTGAGATCGAACGGGGCGGCGAAAAGCGTTGAGCCTCGTAAAAAGACAAGGTGCCCGCTCGGCGCATAGCGCGCCGCAAACCCCGAGTTTATAAGCACGCGATGCGCACGGGTCTTCATATCCAAAGCGGCGACGCGCGCCGAGTCAAGCGAGATGCCCGTGAGAATTGTGTATAGAACGGACTTGCCGTCAGGAAGCAACGCAGGGAGGAAAAAGGACTCGCCGTTTTTGCTGTCGGCTGCAAGCAGCAGTTGGGGTGTGCCTCCCGCCGCCGGCGCTCTCATCAAGCCCCTGCCATCCGCGAAAATAATAGTGTCGTCAGGGGCCCAGGTTGCGCCGCCAACCGATGGAGGAACAAGATCGCAGATGGGTACGGACGTTCCGCCGGTCACGGGGATTTTCTTGAGCTTCCATGGCGTGGTCCTGCTGTTGTAAACGATCCACTGGCCGTCGGGAGAGAAATCCAAAGCAAGACCGGATTCGGCGCCGGGAATGGAGTTCGCCTCCAGTTGATCCATCGTTCGCAATCCGATACCGCCGTTCTGTGTGTAAGCCAGACGGGTTCCATCGCGCGACAGGATCGGGTAATCTGCGCCGACCGCGACGCTTATGGCTTGGCGGGTGACGCTGCGCGGCTCAGGCGCGGCACGCCACGGGGCCCAGAGCGTCATGCCGAGGGCGGCGAGTAAGGCCGCAACCGTCGGCCAGAACATCCCAGCGAGCCGCGACTGCGAGGGAGCGGTTACAGCCGCCGCGGCTCCCGGCTCGTCGAGAAGCAGCTTCCAATCGCCGATCGCCTGGAGCCGGCGCCTGGGATCTTTTTCGAGACATTTTTCGATCAGCCGCCGGACCTTGGCAGGCGCCAGCGCCAGATCCGGCTCCTTGTGGATCACTGCGCCAATCAGCTCAGCCGCGCTGTCGCCCTGGAACGCGCGCTCGCCGGTAGCCATCTCATACAGCACCACGCCGAACGCCCAGATGTCGGTGCGGTGGTCAACCGCCTTCCCGCGAGCCTGTTCCGGGCTCATGTACGCCGCGGTCCCAAGGATCATGCCCGCCCGAGTGGGCGACATCGTCATGGTGGGAGAGTTTTCGACGCCGCCAGTGGCAGCCTGCCGCTCCGATTTCGCGAGACCGAAATCCAGCACCTTGACCGTGCCGTCTTCCTTAACGCGAATATTGGCCGGCTTGAGGTCCCGATGCACGATGCCTCGCTCGTGCGCCGCCGCGAGCGCATCGGCAATTTGCCCGGCGTAGTGAAGCGCCGTATCGAGCGCCACCGGCCCGTTCAACGCCTCGCCCTCGATCAGCTCCATGACCAGGTAGTCCGGTCCGACGTCGTAGAGCTGGCAGATGTTGGGATGATTCAGCGCGGCGATGGCGCGTGTTTCGATTTCGAACCGGTCGCTGAACCGCTCCGCCGAAATCTTGATCGCGACATCGCGGCCCACGCGCCCGTCGCGCGCGCGGTACACCTCGCCCATCCCGCCCGCGCCAATCTGCGCGAGGATTTCGTAAGGGCCGAGTTTGTCGCCTGTCGAGAGCGCCAGAGGGATAAGCGATTGTATCCCGGTTGGCAAGGGCCAGGCGTTGAGAAATGCGTCGCTCGCGCGAGGGAAAGGTATGGGCCGCTTCGCGAACCGCTCCAAGAATCAGGTTCTGGAGTAGGGATTCACGGGACGTATAGTTGTTGCGTCGAAGTGGTTGCCGTGGCCGGTTGACGCGCCACTCGTACAAATCCCGGGTTAAGAGTGACGGGAGTCAGAAGTCCGGTTCTCGCAAGTTACTTCTATATTTACGCGGTTCACCGGATAGCGGGCTGGAGCGCCGTTTCGGGTCCAACTTCCGGTTTGCGACCATCCGGACGAAGGTTGGGCGATTCGACGCTAGCACGTTTCCCTGTTAGCCCGGTTGTGGGCTCTCTGAGCTATAATCCCCGGTGATTTCAACGATGCTGCGCCGACGAGATTTACCGCCACTTCTGCTGCCTTTGGTCGCCATCGGCTGCAAACGCGCCTCTGGGACAGATCCCGAAAGCACCACCGATTGGGAGACGGCGCGGCCCGAAGAGGCCGGATTTCGAACGGCCGAACTACAAAAGCTCTCTGACGATATTCACGCCGGACAGTTTTCCAATACTCACGCTGTCCTGATCGAACGCGATAGCCGCCTGATTTACGAGCAATACTTTGCCGGTCCTGACGAGATCTGGGGCGGAGCGGTGGCGAACCGGACCTTCGTCGCCGCATCGCTTCACGACCTGCGCTCGGTGTCCAAGAGCGTTACGTCCGCGCTGGTGGGCATCGCTCTGGCAAAGGACTTCGACCAAGCCGTTGCGCGCCCCATCCGATCGTTTTTCCCCAACCGCCAACTCCGCCCACAACTGGACGAAGTCAAGCTTCGACACGTGTTAACCATGACGGCGGGATTCGAATGGAACGAAATGGCGGTACCGTATACGGACCCGCAAAACGACGAAGGCCAAATGTACTCCGTGAAAGACCCCGTCGGGTTCGTATTGGCCCGTCCGTTGCGCGACACTCCCGGCGCGCGTTGGTACTACTGCAGTGGACTCACCATGGTCCTTGCGGGCATCATCGAGCAAATCACCGGAAAGCCTTTCGACGTATTTGCACGCGAGGCACTCTTCGCTCCGCTCGGCATTACGAACTACGAGTGGCTCGGGAGCTTCGAGACAGATCCACGCATGCCGTCCGCTGCGTCGGGCCTTCGCTTGCGCGCCCGCGATCTGGCCCGTTTTGGATCTGTGTACCTTCACGGGGGACAGTGGCGTGGCCGCCAGATCGTCCCAGCCGCCTGGGTCGAACGTTCCACGCAGCGCCAAGTCTCCGTCGGCGACCTGCTAGCCAACTCCAGCAAAACCACATTCACCTATGGCATGGGAAGCGAGAACGCCAACTGGGGCTACGGTTATCAATGGTGGGCAGGCCAAATGGGCGGAGTTGACTTTGCTGCGGGGGTCGGTCTGGGGAACCAGCGAGTCTTCGTAGCGCCCTCCGAGCGTCTGGTGGTGACGATTTTCGCGGGCCAATACAATAAACCGGGAAACCACAGCGAGCACATTTTTGCTCGAGTATTGGGCGCCCGGGCGTCGCGCGCTTGAGTACCAGGCTAGGTAAGTTGATCTCCGAAGCGACAGACCATCTTGCGAAAGATCTACGGCGATTAGTATGAGTAATAATCAGTCGCGGGTAGCTCCATTTGGGCGGGCAAGAGTCCTTTCTATGGCCTGATCGGATCACGCGGGACCCGGAAACAAGCGGGCGTGGACCATACACCCGGGGCGGCGCGTCACGCCAGCGCCGGTCCAGCTACGGGACGATTCGCTGTCCCTCGAGCGTTGCGGTCAGGGGCCCTCCCGCTTGTCGCCCGTATTCATCGTAGAAGACCGCGCTCGCGGTACCGCGCAGATCATCTCCGTTCACCCGAACCATAAAGGCGATCTCACCCGGCTGGCGAACCGTCGCGTCCTCCGGTCGGCGGTCACTTCAACGAACTTGCCTTTGACCCCCTCGGCAACCGGCGTCCACACCCCCGCGCCGTTGCTGTCGCTGGTGTTCGAATCTCCCGCGTCGGGGTTGGATTGCAGATCGTCCCATCTGAATGGAAGATGAACATGTGATATGGAAACGGCGCCTCGGGCATCTTGACCAGCCATGTTCCGACAATCGGAGGGACTTCGTTCCTGTTCCTGGAGATTGATCGGCAAGCGACGGAGCAAAGGAGTAAGGCTGCCAAGCCAATGACTGATAAGTCGACCGAATGCATCTGTTCACGCTCCGACATTCGCAGGCGGCATATCGCGTTACCAGACGACTGTGGCCGGGACTCTCGCGATGACGTAGCAGCGAACGCTTGAGGGAGACAGCTCAAAGCCTTTAGTATGGCAAGATGGGGCAGGAGTCAACCTAGGAAATTTCAAACTGACCCACTGCCGTCCGACCCCACTCCCGACGCTTCCGCTCGCGACTCAGAGCACGTCGCGGTGCGCACCGCTTTCCGTCGCTTTCTTGTCGATCTGGCGCTGAACGCTGCGATTCCGCTCGTTCTTTATCACGTTTCGAAACGGATCTTTGCGGCGAGCGAGTTCACAGCACTGGCGATTGCAACCACGTTTCCGGGCGGCAAGGGCCTTTTCGACGTCGTGAAGCGCCGAGAGGTGAATCCGGTGTCGATCGTAGTTCTGCTCGGCATCGGGGTAAGCGCGGTCGCCGTTGCCGTGGGAGGAAGTCCCCGCATTCTGCTGCTCCGCGAGTCGCTGTTCACCGGTTTATTCGGTCTGGCGTGCATCGGATCGCTGATTCTGCCGCGACCTTTGATGTTCTGGTTCGGATATCACTTCCTGGTCCGCGGAGATTCCCGGAGGCGCCGTCGCTATGAGGCAAGCTGGGCCCTCGCCGAAGTGCGTCATGCCAGCGGCCTGATCACCCTCGTGTGGGGCCTCGTTTTTCTCGGAGAATTCGGGATTCGAACAGCGCTTATTTTTGTCCTTTCTCCTGGTTGGGTCCTGACCATCTCCCCGATCATCCTGGGCGCTCTTACCCTGACCGCTGTGGTCTGGACCTTCCGCTATGCGCGCAAGGCGCGTGAAGACGCGCTGCCGAAGATTGATGCCTTGTTGAGCGAATCGTCGGGATGACTTGAACCATCTTTTGGCCGTTTGACCGGGCACGGACTTCACGATCAACGCAGCGGGCATCCTCATACGACCTTCATCCCGAACCCGCTGAGACAGATTTCATTTGATCCGTCTCTTTTTGCCGAAGTTGAGCGCCTTCGGAAACAAGCGATTCGGGCACTGGAGCGGTTCAATTTTCTAGTCCCGACGCGCCGCCGCGGCAGGATGCTCGAGGTACTATCGATTGCGAAAGAGCGATCATGTCGCACGAGGCCAGGCAGGGCACAGAAAACGTCCTCATCACGGGCTGCCTCCATTCGTCAGGACCGTTCCAGAGTTCTCGGATGCTGGCAGGGTTCGCGGTTATAGCCGAAACCAAGACTGGCTGAGACCCGAACGTGAGTAAGGCAGTTCACGAAAACCCTCAGTGGCGGACTGCGGCGATCACTCTGGCGCGGAGCGCGCCAGACATCTGGACCAATAGCCGGCCGGCGCCTTCGGCACCCGCGGACCAGGGTCCACGTGTAATAGACGTGTAATCGATAGGCGGCTCTATCGGTCGACCGATTTTGTCGGTTTGCAAAATCAATAACTTCCCTGTTTTCAGCATCCCAAAAGGGTTCGAATCCCACCGTCATCGCCCGTTTGATCCGAATCAGGAATGATAAACGCCCTTCCATCCCTGAACTCCGGGACCTTCGGCCCTCCGGACATGATCCAAGCCGCGGTGATCTCCGGCCTGCGCGTTACTTTGACCTTGACACGCCGCATGGCCAACCCGCAGTCTACGGGCGGGCCGTGAACGATTGGTCGGCCTGAACCTAATACACTCTGGCATTCCGGAGCCATATGGGAACCGCACCCGGAAAACCCCGCCATCGTGACGATGGACGTGCAGCGCAACAGTCTGCACGCGGCGCGCGGCTGTGGAGAAAGCGAAAGCGGCAGAGTCGGAGCATGCGACCCAAGCCCTCTCGAGATGGCCGACGCCGCGGTAGAAAGGCGGCCCGCTCAATGCTCCATCGGAATTCCGAAACAGTAAAACGTCCCGTCGTACGTTCCGATGTAAATGCGCCCGTTCGCCACCGAGAGACCGTAGTAATGGGTGAACGACCGGATGGAATCTCCGCTCGACCAGAGTTCCTTCCCGGTTTTTGCGTCAAGCGCATACAAGATAGCGGGCGACGAGGCCTTCGCCCGGTCTTCCGCGCTGTATAAACCCGCGCTGCCGTCCACCTTCGATTGCTGTGTGTACTCGCCGCTCGCCAGCGCCCATACGATCCCGTTCGCGACTACCGGAGGTATCGGCGACAGCATGTCGCGCGATTCCCACGATGGCGCCAGCGTCGTTTTTCCGTTCTGCTCCTCTACTCTAAACGCGGCAATGCTGCCGCGGGGGGCGCCGCCGTTTGTCACCGGATATCTGTAATCCGGATGCTTCGGGCCCCACACGGGCGCGAGCAGCCAACGCGCGCCGTCAGAATCCTCCCAACTCGTCAGGCTGCCCCAGATTCCGTGCGACTGGAAATCCACGTCGTTGTTGGAAATCAGCGGAGAGCGGTAGAGGGGCGTTTGATGATTGTCCCCTCCGAGCGCTTTCGAATCGAGCAGATAGATTCGCCCTTCCTTACCGGCGCCCGCGATCAAATCCCGGCCCTTGTAGGGAAACACCACGGGGGTGACGTTGAGGTCGAGATCGCGTTTCCGGATCCACTCCCAGTTGGTCGGCGCATACCAGTCCTTCAGGGCCAGCGTCTTCGGATCGAGCGCGACAAAGGTGTTGCCGAACATATTCGACGCAGGATCGTAAACGCCGTCGCCCGATTCCGCGTACACCGTTCCGTCCGTCCCGATCGCCACGCCGCCCAAACCCCAGAACCCTCCCGAACCGGATTGGAACTTCATCGCCTTCTTGTCTGGGTCGTGCAGATCGATTGCGTAAACGCCGTTCGGAAGCTGGCCACAGCCCTGGCCGGTCGCCGTATAGATGACGTCGTTCACCAGGCTGAGGGCGTACGGTTTTCCGTTCCCTTTGGGAAGCAGGGGCACCGGCGGAGCCATGTCCTCGCCGTTCGCCAGATTCAATTGACGCAGCATACCGTCGCTGGCGAGCGCAAAGAGCGCTTGGGTGGGGAAGGGGTTGCCTCCGCGCGCGGGTCCGGCGCCTCGTCCGCCCTGGCCGAACACGGGAGGTGGCGTAATCACGGGCGTCGCAGTCAGACCTCCGGGGCACAACCAATGCGATCCCCGCCCCGTATCCGGAGGAGGTGGAACCTGAAAATGACGCTGCCAGAGCAGGCGGCCGAGATCTGCGTCGATCGCGAAGATGTTGTCGTCGCTGCCGGCGACGACGGCCATTTCCTTGAACCCGTGCGGCGTGATCAACTGCCCCACGATCAGCGGCTCCTGCAACGCGTGCAGCGCCTTCGGCTGATTCTGCAGCTTGAGGGTCCAGAGTAGTTGCACGTTTTTCAGCGTGGCGGCGGCGAGCTTCGTCTCCGATCTCTGCCACCCGTCGCGCTGCGCGTCGCCCGCGTACGTCGTCCAATTCGCAGGCCGCTGGGCATAGGCGGCGCAGGACAGAAAAAGAGCGGCAGCAGCAGGTCGTTTGAATCGATTCAACATGCGTCCAGATAAGCTACACCAACGGCTCGCGCAAGTCAAAGCGACGAGGCGTCACAATCCAAAGCACTGACGGAAGCGCTGCCGGCGAAAGGCGGTGGATCGCGCAGGACGATGATCGCCGCAGTCAGGGGACGAGTGGCGCGTCACTCGGGAGCGATGCAGACGGAGCTCATGTCCGATAGGACTCCGCCACATAAATCGTATGAACGGCATTCTTGCAGCCCAGCCAGTTGCTCAGTGACACCACAGCCTGCCTTTCGCCCTGTCGGGCCCAAACTGGTTCGGCCAGATTCCGGCTTGCGCAATCGTCCGACGGGAATCGTCGGACACAAGCAGACTTGATCGGCATAGGGGCGGCGGTCACCCGCCGACCCCTGCCACACCACCGTACGTACGGGTCCGTATACGGCGGTTCGAGAAGTTACTCCATTACTCTTCGACCAGCGAAGGCAGGCCGAGCGATTTGAAATAGGCATTGGAAAGCCCAACAGAAAGGGCCTTGGCCTTTGCGAGGTACCACGGGCCGAGCCCGCTGCCAGCCGTATTGTTGGCCAGCCGCTCTCGCACCCCCAGTTCCAACAGCGCTGCCCTGCGGCGGCGCGGTGTTTTCCACTGCCGCCACATCGCCGCCCTGAGTCGCAACCGGACCCAACGAGTCAACCCGATCAACACTTCAGGCGTTTCACAAAAACCGAAATAACCTCGCCAGCCCCGCATATACGGAGCCAACTCCTCTATCGTCGTTTTCATGCTGACGCCTTTTGCCCGCCGCGTGATCTCCCGGATTCGTCGCTTGAACCGATCCAGAGCCTTCGGCGCAATGACGCGCTTCACCTCTGGACCAGCCGTAAAGCTGAACCCGAGAAGCTTTCGCTCCTGCGGCCGTGCTACCGCACTCTTCGTCTCATTCACCTTGAGCTTGAGCCTTTTCGTGATGAATTGCGTAATGCTCTCCATCACCCGTTGCCCCGCCCGCTCGCTGCGGACGTAGAGATTACAATCGTCCGCGTATCGAACGAAGCGATGGCCCCGGCGCTCCAACTCCCGGTCGAGTTCGTCGAGCACGAGATTGCTGAGCAGTGGTGAAAGTGGTCCCCCTTGCGGAGTCCCTTCTACGCTGGGGCCGACCAGCCCGTTCTCCATCACCCCGGCATTCAGGAATGCCCGGATGAGCTTCAACAGCCGCTTGTCCCCGACCCGTTTGGCGATCTGCCCCATCAGTTTGTCGTGATTGACCCGATCGAAAAATTTCTCCAGATCGAGATCAACGCACCAGCCGTGACCTTCGGCAATAAACTTCTGCGCCTGCGCCACCGCCTGCTGGGCCGACCGCCCCGGGCGAAACCCGTAG
>Ga0126381_100004350_pt1 | contig 15410 bp, 11 predicted proteins | sample PanSoiMetPlot_28_FD_96465 | JGI IMG/M metagenome (GOLD analysis project Ga0126381, IMG submission 96465) | Tropical forest soil microbial communities from Panama - MetaG Plot_28 | ecosystem: Environmental > Terrestrial > Soil > Tropical forest > Bulk soil | place: Panama | collected 2016-02-17 | reverse complement strand
CATCGCATATCTTCGAATCCTATGTCTCCTCGGCCAGTTTGCGGGGGGAAACAATCGAGGACTTGCTCTGTGCCTTGTGCTGGCTGGGGCATCGAGAGTTCCTCTTCTGCTCAGTCCGCCAACTCTTTCAACCGATGTCTATAGGTATGTGTGGGATGGCCGAATCCAGCGGCTCGGCTACGATCCTTACATAGTTGTGCCAAGTAACAGCGCTGTCCGGCATTTGCACACGGCAGAGACCCTGCTGATGAACCATTCTGATTTCCCGACGCCGTATCCGGCCGTTGCAGAACTTTTTTTTCGCGCTGTCACGATGGTGGACGACTCAGCACGCGGTATGAAATTGGCAGCCTTTCTCTGTGATGTTGTCTTAGTCGCCCTTCTCCTATGGTGGCTGTCAGAGTCCAATCGAAGCCCGTGGTGGGTGCTCGGGTATGCATGGAATCCGTTAGTCGCACTGGAAGGCGCCGGGAATGGACATATAGATCTCTTGGGTGCGCTAGCTCTTGTTCTCAGCGCTGCTTTGCTGACACGGGGAAGGCGCACACTCGCGGCTCTGGCGTTCGCGTTCGCGATCGGGGTCAAATTTCTACCGGTGATTTTAATGCCCCTCTTCTGGCGTCGCATCCGTCTACGGGACGCGGCCTTGGCTGTCGGAATACTCGCCGTGCTTTACATTCCATTTCTCGGCCACGGCCAGCTGCCGTTCGGTTCACTGGGAGCCTACCTGGCTGAGTGGCGTGTCAACGCGCCGGTCTATTCTGCCCTCGAGTGCGTTTTTCCGACCAAAGGCCTGGTTGGCGTTCCAGTCGCTGCCGGCTTTGCGGTCGCGCTCTGGACGCGTTGGCATTTCGCCCTCGACTCACCGGAGGCCTGGGCCTGGCCGGTAGCAACGACTCTGCTCTTCGCGCCGACCATTTTTCCGTGGTACCTCGTTTGGGTTACCCCGTTTCTGTTTACTCCACGCACTCTGCCACTTGCGGTCTGGACCGTGACCTCGCTTGCGGTTTACTGGCCGCTTCCCGTCTGGGCGACAATGGTCATTGAGTACTGCCCCGTTCTAGTTGTAGCGGGGTGGATGATGGCGCAATCGATGGCAGCGCGTCGTGCGACGAACTCCGCTGTTTGACGAGACCATAGCTCATCGATCAGACCGTCTCAATTCGCCATCGACACGGTGGCCGCCCGCTTACTACTGTGCGTTAATCCAGGCGTCCGACCCTACTAGCTTGACGGCCACATTCGAAAAGAAAAGATGTAGCGGCTGGCCATCCGCTGTCCCGCGATGCTCCGTCGAGAAGAGGAGAGGGCCAGCTTTCTTATAACCCGCCCAGGTCACCGTAAGGAGAGCTGGCACCGGGCTTTTTGGGGACCCCCGATGGTAGACCATTTCTTTGATTCGGTTGTCGGACCCGACGTACAGGTCCCAGGTATCTCCGGGCGTGTAGCCTCCGTTCGGATATTTCACCGTCACCAGCCTCGCCGAACCCTGCCCCAGGGGCAGTTTTTGGATACCCATGTCTTGCACATTGGCACCTGAGGAATCCCAGTAAATATGGAAAGGGAGGAACGCCCAATAATTGTCGTTGACGAAAAACCAGTCAATTTTGTTCTTTACGATAGAAGAATCGGCCGCGAGCCCGGATGGAACAAAGGTAACTTTCACCGGCTTGCCGTCCTTATCTGCTCCCTCGTAAGAGATTTGGCCGGTCTTGGGCTCCCAAACCCATGAACGGCTGACCGATATGGCGCCCCTGATGTTGAACGTATAGCGGATCGCTTCAACTTGATCGTACGAATCCAGGCCATAGGCCTTGGCAATCTGTTCAGCAATCGGCGAGCGGGTTTGCGCCCAGCAAGTTGAAGTTGACGCAAAGAACAGCACTCCAAAAACCAGGAAACGGATCGCCGTTAGATGCCCCAACTTTGCCATGTGCTCCTCCTCACTGACGAAATGAATTTCCCGTAACGGCGGCGCGAAAAGATCTGCCACTGATTATCAGGTTGTTAAAAACCCGGCAAACGAGGCATGGCCAATCAAATGATCGTGCTACTCGCGTCCTGCTACGTGCGGTCACATCCTCCAAACTGATAGGAGACGTCGTTGGGATAATCTTGCGGCAAACCCACGTTGCGCAGTTTTGTTCCGACGTCGAGCCGACGATAAATCTCCATGGAACGGGCCGAAATGTGATTGCATTTCGGTTCGGCCGGCTCGCCCGGGCGGCGCCGCTCCACGATTGTGACATCGATTCCGCGCCACGCGAGATCCAGCGCTAGCGTCAGCCCAAGAAGGCCACCTCCGACGATGAGAACTTGCGTCTCCCCGCTCTCATCATTGTCCAGACCTCTATTGCGTGGCCCGCCTACGCGCCCCCTGGTAGTAAATTCACAAACGCCCAGACCCGATTGGTCGGCAACTCCACCACGAAATCCAAATGGCCTTCAGGACAACGTCCGCCGTCACTCCATCGATCAGTTTCTAATCCGGCATCGTCAAATCTTTATTCCGCATATTTAAAGCATCGGATTGGCGTCGGGCTGATTGAGCCTGAGCTGACCCAGCGCCCGATATGCTGTCTGGCTCACGAAAAAATGCTGCCCAGCGGCGGAGACATCGCGGAAACAGCGCTGCAGCGGATTGCTGTCGAAGAGTGCTCCACCGCCCGCCGCCTGGAAAGCCACGCTGGTAACCCGTTGCGCCACCTCCGTGATGTAAGTCGGGCGGCGCGTGCCTCGGCCTGGCGTGGCGGCGGCGGAGCACCTCTCGCTTCAGTCTCCACATATATTTCAGACAGGAGTTGCAGTGCGAGCGCGCGCGCGGAAGCGAGTTCTATCTCCGCCTTGCCGAAAGCTAACTGAAAATGAGGATGGGTCTGCAAAGGCGAGGGTGGAAAACCGCGGCCCTTTTCAATCGCCTGCGTCGTAATCTCATCCAGTGCGCGACGCGCAATTCCCAAGGGTATTCCGATATGAAACGAAGCGAACAACGCGGGAAGCCCCATCCTAAACAGCGCCCCACCGGTGATCGCATTTCCACGGAAAAGATCCATCAAAGAGAAAGTCATATCGTCGGAAACCAGCGCGCCCTCAAGGCTGAAGTCGCAACTGCCGGTGCCTCGTAAACCCGCAACCTGCCAGTTATCCTGGATAGACACTTGCTCCGGTGACAGCACGACTAGCCGAACTCCCTCCGGCTCGGGGCGCCCTGGGACAAAAGCACTAGCGCCGACCCAGTGGGCGTGATGAATCCCGCTCGCGAAAGGCCAACGTCCCTTGATTCGATAGCCGCCACTGACGGGTTCGGCCTGACCCTTGGGTAGGAGCGAGCCAGCCACTGGCGGAACACCGTTGGCGAAGATTCGCCTTGCAGTGGCAGCTGGGAGGTAAGCCCCAAAGACGCCCCCGACATTTAGGATACCAATCGTCCAGCTCGCAGAACCGTCAATCCGTGCCAGAGCTTCAAGAATGAGAGTCGCTGTAACGGGGTCGGCCTCGAGCCCGCCGAGTTCACGAGGAGCAAATAATCCCAGCAACCGCGTATTGCGCACCGCCTCAATTGAAGCTGTATCCAGACGGCCAAGCTTCTCCGACTCCGGTGCATGCTCCGCCAGTATCGGCGCTATCGAATCGACCTCGGCCAGCAACTCATTGCGCAATAACTCGTTTTGCGACATCGGCCTTCTCCCTACGGTCGGCTGCGGACCTGAATTGGATCTTGAGTAAACTAAACTTCATTAGTCAGTGACCTTTAAGCACCGGCTGGTGTTGCCGGGAATTCAGCCATCACCTGATAAAAAGCGATTTGCTTGGATTTTGCGTTCACTGTCACTGTTCTAACCGGAGTTCTGCGCCTACGGCTTCACACCAGTGACAATGCTCCAGTAGCCGAAAGTCGGAATGACCTCGATCTTTTCGAAACCAGCTTGCCTTAGCATTTCGCTCAGTTGACTGCCTGAGTATTGCTGGCCCTCACACCACAGCAGCATCGTTATATTCATCGCGGCGACTGCCCAGGGCCCAGTCCGATCATCGTTGAACAGCATTTCGTGAATGATGATACGTCCCCCACCAGGCAGCGCGGCGAAGCTTTTTCCGGCAAGAAAGCGACACTTATCAGGCGGCCAATCATGGAAGATCATTCCGTAGAAGTGCAGATCAGCCTCAGGAAGGGTGCTTTTCCATAGATCTCCAACATGAGTTGAGATCCGACCGGTCAGCCCGTGCTCAGCCGCGATTTCGCGGGCTACCTCACACACGGACGCCATGTCGAATACGGTCGCATTCAGCTTCGGCCATCGAGTGACGGCGCCGATGCAATGGGCGCCTGAGCCTCCCCCGATGTCGAGCATCGAGCGATGCAGTGAAAGATCGATTTTCTCGGGCCAAGCCAGTGCCGGAGCCATGATGGTGCTGTGCATGGCCCTGGTAAATGCGCGGGCAAGATCGGCTTGCTCTTCATGCGACTTGGTCCAGTCCCCACCGCCGCAGACCTGCTGCGAATCGGTCCGGGCTGCCTTTACGACAGTGCTAATCGTATGGAGCGACTCAAGTTTGTAACGAGGTTGAGCCAATGCGAGCGGAGGTAGGTCGGACTGGATTGGAGCAGATAGTCCTCGGCCACCGCCGTGAGGCGATAGCGGCCGTGGTCGAACTCGACAAGGCCGGCCGCCGCGCTGATTGAAAGCAACGCTTCGGCAGGGCGTGGCGCGAGCTTAAGCGCATCACAAATCTCTAGCAGGCCGCACGGGCGCTTGCCCAAGAGCTCGAACAGACCGAGTTTATGTGCTGCGAAGACCGCTATGCTGCCTTCGAGCGCAAAGAATTTATCCACGAGCGGACGATCGTCGCTGCGCGGACGGCGAATTTCAAGCTGACTAACCATGACCGCTCCTCCTCAGGCTAAACGCCTGAAGCGCCGAACTGACAGAATCGACCAGGCCTGGCTGCAGGCGCCGCAGACCTGCCGCCCAGGTGAGTCAGCCTTGTCTCTGCCCGGTTTTCCTTTTTCCATTTCGCTCCATTCTCTTGTTCTCGTTCGCCTGGATTGCGTCGAATCACACACGAGCGCCCATGAAGTGAGGCGAATGCAGTCGAAGCCCGTCGGAGCGATTTGCACAATACCGCGCGTTAGCTTCCGCTGGTCCAAAGTCCCAGACTTCCGCAAACTTCAATTTCCGCATTTTGTCCGCGAGGTGGGATGGCTCGAAGAACGAAAGCCACGGTTCGCCTCTGGCAGCGCAGATATTCCGCGTAACCTCTAGAGATCGGCGACTCTCGTCGTCAAGCAGCTCATCTGTAGCTGCGTATTCAAAGATTATCTGGGTCCCCTGGAGCATCGATGCCACCGTGCGCAGGGTACCGAAGATCGCGCCAGGCGTTAGGTACATCGTGACGCCCAACCATGAAAAGAATCCTGCGGTGTTGCTGCGGTAGCCGGATTTCTCCAGACTCTCAATCAACGACTGCCGCTCGAAATCCAGCGGCACGAAAACCAGATTAGATGGTGTGGGCACGCCTGATTCAGTTAGTCGTATTCGCTTCCATGCCTGAGTCGCAGGATGGTCGACCTCAAACACCCGCAGAGTGTTCGCGAGGTCTGCTCTACGGTAGGCAAACGAATCGAGACCTGCACCCAAAATCACATATTGAGTAACGCCACGCTCGAGGGCGAGGTCCAGTTCATCTTCAACGTAGCGGTTGCGTACCACGGCTACGGCGCGCGTATTGCGAACTGAGGATTGAGCCAATTCGCTTCCGAACTTGGCAGCAGTCTCAGCCGATAGCGCATTCAATCTTTCTCGCAACGTCTGCTCGTCGGAGCAACCACTGAATGCCATCGCCAAGGTGTCCTCAAAGATTTTTGGATAATCATCCCAGAGGAGATGCGCCGCGCGGTGCATCGCGCATCCCACAGCTGTTAGACTCGGCCGTCCTTCTTCCATGAGACCCCCCAGCAATGCTGTTCGCTCGAGGCTAGTGCACTCCGACGTTCTTCATCCACGGACCCTCCCAGCTAGGTCAGTGTCTTCGCTTCTCCGCCCGCGATGCTCCCGGAAATCAGGAAGTTGCCGGCGCGGATTTTGACCATTCCGTCGCCCTCGCGATCGACATTAACGACATCGCTGCCTTTACGCGCCAGCGCGATCTGCTCGCGCAATCTGAGCCGATACATGCTGATCCCGCGGTCGCTGCCAACCAGGTGTTCTTCGGAATGCAGCGTGATGGCACCCTGGCTAACCTGCGCCTCATAGTCGCCGGGGTTGCGCTGATGCTCCTCGGAGGTCAATTCCGTCCACAGCTTGCCATCATAAATCGGCCAGGGATCGCGCGGCGGCGGCACATCCTTGGGCAACTTACCGACGTTAAACTTCCGCGAACTGACGTCGTCGACCGGAAGCGTCCAGCCCATCCGGCTCGACTTGCCCCAACAATTGCGCATAGTCAATGTCGGATCCGGCACACTCATTACCGTTGGCAGGCGAATCTCAACTATACGCCGCATGGTTTGGCCCTCGGGCATCTTGCGAATCTGAACCGTTCTCGGTGGATTCCCACTTGATGTCGGGCCGAATCGTCATCAGATTGTGAAACTGCACGTTGCTAAAAGTGCTGTGGAGAATAAACACGTGCCACGAGTCCATGGCGTTTTCATGGATTTGCAGCCAATTGCAGGGATAACGGGCGGGATCCGTGCCGACGAACGTGCTGTTGGCGACCAGCTTTTCGTCCTCAGCCAGCGTTTCCAGGACATCGTAGCGCGGCAGCACCGGCTGGCGCTCCAGCGGCCCCAGGTACGCAAATACCAGCCCGTAACGCTCCTCAACGGGATACCAGGGTTTGCGATAGTTCGCGATCTTATCTCCGCCTCGCTCGCAGGGCTTCTCCAGACAACGTCCCCGAGTATCGAACAGCCAGCCATGGTAGCAGCAGCGGATGCCGCGCTCTTCGATTTTGCTGTAGAGCAGACTGGTTCCGCGATGCGCGCAGCGGGGATAAACCAGCCCATATCCTGCTTGTGGAGTTCGAAACAGAATCAGGTCTTCGCCCAAAACGCGCACGGACAAAGGCAGATCTGTTACCTCCTCGGCGGTCGCAATCGGATGCCAGTACCGCCTCAGCATTTCGCCGCACGGGGTGCCTCTGCCGACTTCCACCAGTTCGGTGTCGTACGAAGGCTCGGGCAAGTCATAAGCCGAGCCGTCCCGTGATGCCGCCAATCGTTTGATCGCCATGGCCTATTGCCTTTGCTTATCGAGCTGGTTGAGCTCTCAGGATTATCAATTTGCGGGATCGGTCGCTGGCCGACGCGTGCGTAATATAATGATTCGATTTAGACGCGCGTGGGCCGTCGGTCCGGCCGGCAATATAGCGTGCCTGCACCTCCTCGGAAGCCGAATCCGAAACTTCAACCAACCGAGGTTCCCGTACCCGTTCCGCCAGGATCGCTGGTTTATCGGGAGGTAATAAGCATTCGTGCGGTAGGGAACGTGTCGGGCGACCATCTCTCGGACAAACCCCGGGGTCATCGAATGCCGGCTCGATGCGAATGGGTTTGGGAATGCTGCTCACGGCGCCTTACGTCGGAAACATCGATCCTGGCAGCCAAAGCCTACCGCGACCTTTGCTCTAATTCGGACTCTGGAGGGGGTGTTCTACTGGTGGAAGAGCGCTCGAGTACGGAGACTGCGAACCAGCCTACAGACTCAAAAGCTCATGAGAGCGGTGTAACAATGCTCTCATCGCATTAGGAAAGCAAACAGTCCGTTCAGGGTCAGTCAGCCAAGCCTTTTGTGAAAACGGCGTTCCCCGGCTCGACCAGTGGGCTGAAACAGAATAGCGGCAACCGCCGCGGGCGCAGCTACGCTGCCCGCCGTGATCCGCAAACATTTCACGCACGAAATGTCGCAGTTGTCGACGAGGCATAGGTGGTCGAGCATGCTATGGCCCAAGCCTAACGATGCCTATTCTCTGATGTTGGCTAGCACACGTGTGCGGAGCGGCTCCTCAGACAGCGCGGACAGCGGTTTGGCCAAGTTGATGACTTCCATTACCAAAGTATGGACCTGGACGTCCTCCGCACAGAGTGCCTCCAAGGCCACGAAGAACTTGGCGTTCTCTTCCAGATCCGGTGGTCGTTCCCCTGTGGTTTTTGGATAGGCGAAATCGAAGTTGGCGGCCAGGGTCCACGGGGCGCTGACAACTTCGTCCGTATGGGCGAAGAACGACGCCGCTAAACCATCGAGCCGTCCTGTTCCCTGAGCCCTCTCATTCAACAAGTGTCGCAGCGCTTGCACCTGCAAAGCCGCTGAACTCATCCCTTGGCCATAGATCGGGTTGAAGCTGGTGATCGCGTCGCCGAGCACCAGAAATCCCTCGGGAAAAACCGTGAGCCGCTCATAATGCCGCCGCAAGCTGGTGGGAAACCGAAACGATGTAATATCGCTCGCCCGCTCAGCATCCTTGACCAGATCGTAAAGCTTGGATGTGTGCAGTGATTTCGCGAAAGCGAGAAAGCCCTGTTCTTCGGTTGGAGGGTAGACGCCAAAACGGCCGCCCAGGCTCAGATGAAATAGGTCGCCTTCGATTTCGGAGATGAGACCCATCTTCGGATAATCGGGTCCCAATGGCCGTGCGGACAGGAACCGTTCCGGCTCGGACCAGTGCGGAATTCGATACTTCGCGCTGGTGTATGCGAAGTCGACTCCGATAATTGTCTCCTCTGGCGCCGCAAATCCTGATTCTTTTAGCCAGCGTGGCGCCTGCGATCCACGCCCACCGCTGTCCACCACCAAATCCGATCTGACCGAGTGTCGTCCTCCGTCATAGTCGTACACGACGCTACTGGCGCGCTTATTCGCCCAAACCAACTCCCGCACAGCGCAATCGCTTCGAAAGCCTATATTGGCTGACTCCCTGGTACATTGGCGAATGCAATATTCAAGCAGATCGCGGCTTTGGCAATACATATCAATACCCAGGTCACGTGGCTCCCTGACCGACCCGCCGAGCGAGTAGGCTTTGCCGTCCCGAGTCAGAATCGCGTTGTCTTTGCCCATACGCAAACGAAGTGCGCCCAGGTTCTGGAGTTTGTCCGTGAAGTGTGGGTAAAGCCGTGACAAGACCTGCTGTCCGCCAAGCAACAGCGCGTGCAGATGATTACCCTGGGGAATCGATTTATGGAGCGCAGGTTCCTCCGCGATGTGGTCGCGTTCCAGCACCAGCACTTGGTCGAAGTGGTCCGCCAACACGCGCGCGGTCATCAAGCCGGCGATGCTACCGCCAATCACGACAGCGCGCTCACCCAGGGTCTTCATCGGGTTCCTCCCTATTGGTTAGTTCTTGCCGGCCAAGAGTTTTATTAATACTCAACTGGCGACCTGGCGACCACTCAGTGCTCGTGAACAGTAGACCGGGCTATCCATGAAGTCTTAGAATTTTTCCTTAATTGTTGCTTAATTTCTTCTGGCCTTGACGGCCCCTGTGGGGTTTATGCAGCAGGAACGCCACTTTTCGCGGTTCCGCCTCGACCTCGCCAACGAACAGCTGTGGCAGGGCGACGAAGAGATCAGATTGCGAGGCAAGACCTTTCAGGTATTGCGCTATCTCGTCGCCCGCCCGGGACAACTGGTGACCAAACAGGCGTTGCTCGATGGGGTCTGGGGACAAGTTGCGGTCTCCGACTCGATGCCGTCGATCTGTATTGCTGAACTGCGAAAGGCGCTGGGAGACGACCCCGGGACGCCGAAGTTGATCGAGACCGTCCATGGCCGCGGCTATCGGTTTATCGCCCAATTCAAGGGGGCCCTGGCTTCTTCGCGTGCGGTGCCGGCACCCGGTTCGACGCCGTTGATGGTCGGGCGTGAGGAAGAACTGGCTCAGATACGTGAATGGTTCGCTACAGCAAGCCAGGGGCGGCGCCGAGTTGTGTTCGTCACTGGCGAGTCGGGCATTGGCAAGACGACCTTTTTACAGTCGTTTCTCGCCGACCTGGTAGGTAAGCGTCTGGCCCGCATCGGGTGCGGGCAGTGCGTCGAGCAGTACGGCGCGGGCGAGCCCTACATGCCGGTGCTGGAGGCGCTGACCCGCCTCGCTCAGGAGCCCAACGGCGACCAGCTGGTCGAAATCCTCCGCCGGCTCGCCCCGACGTGGCTTGCGCAGATGCCGGCGCTGATGACTCTACAAGAGCGCGTGAAGCTGCAGAGCGAGATGCAAGTGATGACACAGCAACGGATGCTGCGCGAGCTGGCCGAAGCGATCGAAGCGTTGGCCGCCGAGACACCGCTGGTACTCTTGCTCGAGGACCTGCATTGGAGCGACTTCTCAACGCTCGAATTGCTCTCGGTCGTTGCCCGGCGCACCGAAGCTGCCTGCCTCTTTGTTATCGGCTCGTATCGACCAGTCGAGATGCTGGCGAGCGCGCATCGCCTGCGTGCGATGAAAGAAGAACTGGAACTTCATCGGCAGTGCGAGGAGCTGCGGCTCAAGCCGCTCGATGCGCGCGACGTCGGTGACTACATCAGGCGGCGGTTTGGCGGGAAAAAGCGGGCGCGGTCATTGGAGCAGGCAGTCCCTATGATCCATCAACGGACCGAGGGCAATCCGCTTTTTATGGTCAACGTGGTCGACTATCTGGTGGAGCGGGGTTCTCCACTGCGCACGATCGAAGCGCCGCGCACGATCACGCAGATGATCGAACGCAACCTGGAAAGCCTCAAGCCGGAGGAGCAAACGCTGCTGGAAGCCGCGAGCGCGGCCGGCGCGGAATTCTCCGCGGCCGCCGTGGCCGCCGCGCTGCACCACGAGATTGGCGAGGTCGAATCAGGCTGCGCGCGGCTCGCGCGTCGCGAGCAATTCGTCGCGCCGCAGGGGGCGGTCACCTGGCCCGATGGTACCGTCGCGGCCGCCTTCCGCTTCTATCACGCCCTCTATCAAGAGGTGCTTTATCAGCGCGTCCCGGCCGGCTGGCGCGGCGAGCTCCATCGGCGTATCGCCCGGCGGCAGGAAAAGGGTTGGGGTGATCGCGCGGCTGAGATAGCGGCGGAGCTGGCGTATCACTTTGGCCGATGCGGCGACAAGGCCCGTGCGTTGAAGTACCTGGAACTCGCTGGACAGCGGGCGGTTGCACGGCGCGCCTATGCAGAAGCCGATAAGCATTACTCGGACGCGCTTGCCGTCCTGGAGACGACCCCGGAGTCACCGCAACGTGATCGCCGCGAGGTGAGTTTGCTGTTGGCGCTGGGCGAGGCCGTAGGCGTGCTGCAGGGATTCTCGCCGGCGAAGACCGAAGCAGCGTATACGCGTGCCAGTATATTGACGGAGCGCGCAGGTGGTAGATCACTCGAAGTTTTGCGCGGGTTGTGGAACGCCACAGTTAGCCGAGGCGAGCTGCGCGCGGCGTTGGCCCTGGCGAATCAATTCCTCGAAATCGCCCAACGCAGCGGCATCCCAGCGGCGCTTCCGCACGCCCATTACTTACAGGCGCTGCCGCGCTCGCTTATGGGCGATATCATCGAAGCCCGTCATCATTTCAACCGCGCCTTGGAATTGTATGGCGAGGAGGATAATTCCGGGAGCCCTCTCAATCCCGGCTTAGGCTCACTTACCTTCTCTATACAGACCGAGTCCATTCTCGGTCACCCGGAGGTCGCCATCCGACGCCTGGACGGCGCGATCGCATTGGCCCGGCGGCAAGACAACCCCTATGCCCTGGCTCTTGCCAGCGGGCTTGGAGCGCGAGAGTACGCGATCCAGGGCAACTTTAGGCGATCGCTTGAGGCGAGTGGAGAAACCGTACGGCTAAGCACGGAGTTTGGATTTCGACTGACCAAGGCCCTGGGAAAAATCAATATTGCCTGGGTGCGCGCCCGGTCAGGAGAGGTTGATAACTGGGTGGGTCAGATTCGGCAAGGGCTGGCAGAGGTCAGCGCTCAAAACTTTCTCGTGTATCGGAGCTGGAACCTGCAGTTGCTCGCCGAGGTGCAGGCACTGACTGGTTGTGTCGACGAGGCTCTCATCACGGTGGAGCAAGCGCTGCAGACCAATCCCGATGAGCTGCTCCACCGCCCTGAGGCGCTCCGCCTGCGCGGCGAACTGCGTCTCAAAAGCACCGCCGGCGGCAAAACCCGCGCCGAACTCGCCGAAGGAGACTTTCGCGAGGCCATCGAACTGGCACGGAAGATTGCGGCTAAATCCCATGAGCTGCGCGCTACGACCAGTCTTGCGCGGCTCCTGAAGCGACAAGGGCGTCGCAAGCAGGCACGCACGATGCTTTCCAAGATCTACAGCTGGTTCACAGAGGGCTTCGATACCGAAGCGCTCAAAAGCGCGAGGTCGCTGTTGGAGCAGCTCGCGTGAACTCCCACCTGATCATCGTCGAAGCACTCAAGAGGACTGAAACCTTGCTGACCTGAAGATACGATTCGAGCCAACGGCGAGATCCGGGTGTCAGTTCTGCTGTGCCGCAGCGTCGGAGAGAGCTAATTCCAGGGCGCCCAGATTCTCTCGAAACCGGCCGTTGTTATCTTTGTTGGAAAAGCTTCTGGTACCATCCGTGAATGCCAACCGGTAACGCTCCTTTTTTTCGGCGAAAGCGGACGATGGAGCGCAGCGAAGCGCGAGGCTGTCCCGGTCAGCTCCGGAGGAGTGTCGTAACCAGCCATAAACGTGTTCGCTTCTACTTGCTGCAGAGTCAGTTTCGCGTGAGCCGAAATTCAGCCGCACACTTTTGGGCGGCGCTCGCTCCAGCGTACCGCCTGCTCAAGCTGCGCCCCGACGCGTAAGAGCAGATCCTCGCGGCCGAAGGCAGCGACGAGCTGGACGCCAATCGGCAACCCTTCGGGAGTCCAGTGAAGCGGGAGTGAAATCGCCGGCTGGCCGGTCACGTTGAACGGGAGCGTGAACGGAGCTAGTTCTGCGGATCTCTGAAATCCTTTCAGTGGCTCACGCGAATCGGGGACGAGTTCACCGATCGGGGGTGGCGGTTCCGGGATGGTTGAACTCACCAGCAGGTCGAACCCTGCCGCCCACCAGGCGCTCATCTTTCGGGTGTAACGATTTATCACTTCAACTGACGCTAGATATTCGGTGCCGCTGACCTTGCGACCCAACTCAGTAAGGGCCCAGTTGTCACAATCCATATCTTCGGCACCAATGGTCCTACCGATCGCAACCGAGAACTGCTCAATCAGTCGTGCCTGGCTGGTAGCAATGAGAGGCAACAATCCTGTGAGCAATTCAGGGTCCTCGAGATTTGCGGGGTGGGCGAGTTCAATATGATGACCCAGAGACTCGAGTAGACGTCCAGCAGATTCGACCGCCGCCACACAATCGGGGTGGACCTTAAGGGTGCTTAGACCGCTGAGGAAACCGATACGCAGCGCACCGACCTCTTCGGGATACTCCCGCGCAGGAGTGGGTGCGGCGTATGGATCGCCAGCCATCGGGCCCGCCACCACGTCGAGAAGCGCCGCGGCGTCACGCATCGTTCGCGTAACCGCAAACTCAACTGCCAGACCTTCCATGAACTCACCGAGGTCAGGCCCGCACGAGACTCGGCCGCGCGTGGGCTTGAGTCCGACCAGCCCGCATTCACCTTGCGGGAATGCGGATAGAGCCGCCACCGTCTTTGGCGTGGGCAAAAGGAACCATCCGACTGGCGACGGCTGCCGCGGACCCGCCACTCGATCCACCACTTGAGCGCGAGATGTCCCAGGGGTTTCGTGTCGGGCCGTATGCGGGTGGCTCAGTCGTGACCCAGGAGGGGAGCTCTGGCGTGTTAGTTCGCCCCACGATGACCAGGCCGGCCTTGAGGAACTTTTCGGCCAGATACGAAGTACGAGGCGCCCTGTAATCCGCATCGCGCAGAAAACGAGTGCCATAGTTGTTTGGATCCCCTTTCAAGGTAGCGCAGCCGAAGTCCTTGAGCAGAAAGGGGACGCCGCGAAAAGGACCATCGGGCAACTCACCGGCTGCTTGCGTGCGGGCCCGTTCGAAGTGTTTATGGATGACCGCGTTGAGCGTTGGGTTGAGCCGCTCGATTCGAGCGATGGCCGCATCGACCAGTTCAAGCGGGGTGACTTCGCGCCGCCGCACCAGTTCGGCGTGTGCGACGGCATCCATCGTTGATAGTTCATCGATGTTGAGTTTCATCATTTCGCTCCTTGCCTGACGGATCGATTTTACGGAGGCCACCGATGTTCTCGTCGCGGCTCGTGGGCAAAAAGGTCGGCAAGCCGCCTGGTTGAGCGGATTTCGGGCTTGTCGCTATCGACCAACGCGAAGGCGCGAACGCCGGCGACCACGGTCCTCTCGGGACGCATCAACGGCACGGCGCTTATGCTTTTGATCAGCCCTAGAAAGGGGGTGGCTCTGTAGCGGGAAGAAGGGAGGCAGGGTGGGAAGTCTCGAACCGGCCCCACAAGTTCAAAAACTCCCGAGAGCAGAGTGATACTGTTACCGTCGTTTGAAAAAGTCCAAACTGTCGGGAATTACAGGCGTTCAGCAGTGTTCGGTTTGGCCGTGGTTTGGCAGCTGCTGTTGCAAGTGGCGGCAAACCGATGCTGCTCGTACAACCGGCAATCGTGAAAAACTTCGATGCTATTTGGGCCTTTCGGCCAGTGATGGTCACGGCTTGCGCATTGCGTTAGTGCGGGTTCGACTCCCGACCGGGGCACGCAAATTATTAGCGAACAGCCTTTAGGTCCATGACCTAACAACCCCTCTGCATTATCTCTGGTTATGTCATGCGTTCGCCAGTATCAATTTCGATCAACTCCTCCAGCGGCAAAATGATCACGCTGATACGCGCCATGTGTCTCGCTCGTGCGGCACGGAAAATCGCGTGTGCAATCGAAGGCGCGATTTCGTCGGTCACTGTCATGAACATTGGAGATGTCCGGGCATAAACATTTAAAGATGTCCGCTGGGTGGGCTAGAGCCGCGCGATGGAGAAGATCGAGCGGCAGGTGTGGCGGGAGGCGCGCGCCATGACGCGGCGGGAAGTGATCACCAAGGCCATCACGAGGCAAATAAGCTGGGTGCAAGCGGCCGCGATAGTGGGAGTGACGCCGCGCCAGATGCGTCGGATCCGCCACGCGATCGAAAGCCACGGGATGTCAGCGGTAATGGACCAGCGTGGCGGACGACCGCGGCGCAAACGGATCAAGGCTGGCACCATCGAGCTGTTGTGCCGGCTTAGCGCGATGTATACCCCGATTTTTCGGTGCGGCACTTTTACGAATACGTCAGCGAAAAGCATGGCGTCAAAGTGTCGTACAACTGGCTGCGCTTAATGCTGCAGGAAGCCGGGCTGGTGGAGCGAGAACCCGCGCGCGGCAAATACCGGCGCCAGCGCGAGCGGCGGCCGATGACCGGGATGCTGGTCCATCTGGACGCCTCGACCCATGAAT
>Ga0126381_100004349_pt1 | contig 15411 bp, 8 predicted proteins | sample PanSoiMetPlot_28_FD_96465 | JGI IMG/M metagenome (GOLD analysis project Ga0126381, IMG submission 96465) | Tropical forest soil microbial communities from Panama - MetaG Plot_28 | ecosystem: Environmental > Terrestrial > Soil > Tropical forest > Bulk soil | place: Panama | collected 2016-02-17 | reverse complement strand
GTATCGACAAGCCGGTTGCCCTGGCTGAGGAATCTACGGTTGACGCCGACTGGGATCTCCCAGACTACGTTTGCCACAAAGCGCTGACCGATATTGAAAGCGGAGTTACTCATTTCAGCTCTGTAGTTGTATGCGTTCTGCGGCTCAGGATTCGCGGTTAGGTTGTCGACGTAATCGGCTAGGCTGTGGCTCCAGGTGTAATCGATCCCGTAGCCTAGCCCATTCTTAGGTTGACGCTTGAGATCCAGTTGCAGGCCGGCATAATCGGTATTGCCGTCATTGGTCGCGAGCTCGAGGAAGTTGTGCTGGCCTGTGGCGTTATCATTCAGATTGGTATACGGAAACCGGACCGTCGGCGAACCGTTCACGACCGTAATCATGCCTTGGTTGGCATTGCGGAGCCGCACCATTTTGCGACCCCAATTACCAACACCTGTGATTTCAAACACGGTACTTTGTGTAACCAGAAATTCTGTCCCAAAGCTGGCTTGTTCGACGTACGGAGTACGCTGGTTTGGATCTTGCGCACGAATCTGCTGTGTTGTCAGGTTAACCGAATTACCAAAAAGGCTGCCCGGGAAGCCGTCTTGCAACTGAAACACTGGAGTGGAGCTGCCCAGTTGCTGCGAGAAGGTCGCATCAAATAGGAAGGGCGGGTTGAGGTCCAGCATACTCTCGGAGCCGATACGGTCGCGGTGCTGGTAGAAAACGCCATAGCCGCCCCGCCACACGACTCGTTTCGCCACCTGATAAGCAAAGCCAAGGCGCGGCGCAAAGTTCCGGTAATCGGGATGGATGGTAGAACGGGCAAACGTGCCACTAGCGTTGGGAGCTACAGGCACCACCTCGCCACCGTTAGTCGGATAGAAATTCGCCAGCCTATTAAACCGGCTCAACATTGGCGAATAGTACTCATACCGCAGGCCGTAGTTGACGGTCAGGTTCTTGAGTACGCGCCAAGTGTCCTGGGCATAATACCCGCTGCCTGGATAGTAGTTATACGAGATCAGCGGCGTCGCAAATGCAGCGCTAGCCATATCGCCCAGAAGAAAATCCGCTCCCCCGTAAACAGGCTGCGAGGAAGTGTAAATGCCGATGGCGCTTAGAAATCCCTGTGGATAGTCGATGTCCAAGAACGTATCGGAAGCGCGGTGATATTCATAGCCGAATTGCAGGCTATGGGCGCCTTGAAGAACGGAGATCGAATCGGCGTATTGCCACGCTTGCGAAACTTGCCATTGCGGTTGGTAGTAGTTTCCTCCAAGCCCCTGAAACCCAGAAATTGAGATGGGTGGCAGACCATACGCAAACTGGCTTGCCGGAAGCCCAGTCAACCCGTATTTGGGTGCGTGGGAGACGCCAACGGTTACTCCGACGGGATTGCCATGTACGCTCACTCGATTGAACCCTGAGTGGAACTGGTTCACGATATTCCGCGAGATCGTGTTGGTCCAACCAATGGCAACTGATTGCTCATGTGTGAAAAATTGAAAAGCAAAATTGCCGTTACCAACGTCGGGGTTTGAAGTCCATAACGGCGTCAAGATGTAATTCTGAGTATTAAAGCTATAGCGGGTAAAGACTTGGTTGGCTCTGTTGATAACCTGATCGAATCTCGCATCCGTCGAATAGGTATGGTTCGGAGCAGAAGTAACGTATTCGTAGTTATTCGCGGTGAAACTGTTCGGCTGACCCTCAATCGCAACCGCATCCACCACGTTCGGATCCGGATAAAGGTTGAACAGCCTGGACCCTTCGGGATCGATACATGTGGCTACAACAATATCGCCGCCCGAAATGCAGTTTTTTTGCGAGGGAACTACCGACACCAGTGGCAAATTACTGGCAGGCAATTCCGAGAAGTTGCCCTGCTTCATCAGGGGCGTGGGCACGGTTGAGAACTCGGTGAAAGCTGTATGGCTGATCAAGCCTTGGAAGTCACCAAAGAAGAAGCTCTTGTCGCGGCGGATTGGCCCTCCCAAAGTCCCGCCAAATTGATTTTGCTGGAATCCACCTCTCGGAATATGGTTGCGGTTATTGAAGAATGTATTCGCGTCGAGATCTGCATTACGGAGAAAGTCCCAAATATCGCCGTGAAATTGGTCCGTTCCGGACTTTATCGAAGCATTGATGACGGCCCCGGCCGACATGCCAAACTCGGCGGAATAGGTTCTGGTCTGGATGCGAAATTCAGACAAAGCGTCGGGTGGCGGCTGTACCGCCTGCGCTGAATTTTCCTCGACGTTCTCCGAGCCTGAGTTGTTATCCGTCCCGTCGAGCAGGAAGTTATTTTGCAAATCCAGGTTGCCGTCCACATGGAAACGGTCCGGGATGAATTGTCCTCCCGGTGCCTCACCCGGCGGTTGTGTTGAGACACCGGCCTGCAATAAAGCAAGATCCGAGTAGAGTCGACCATTCAGGGGCAGGTCCACAATTTGTTTAGAGTTGATCACTCCGCCAACAGATGCGGACTGTGTCTCCAAAAGCGGTGCCGCAGTTACCTCCTCTTGCTGCGATACTTGACCGACAGCAACAGTGAAATCGACAGACTGCCGAGATTGGACATTGACCACAATACCGGTCGTTCTCTTTATCGCAAATCCGCTGGCGGACACCTGAACTGTGTAAGTGCCAGGGATCAGGGCCGGCACCTCGTACTGACCCGCCGTATCGGTTTCAGTGGTGCGCAGTGTATTCGTTGCTTCATTGGTGACGGCGACTTTGGCGCCCGCGATAATAGCGCCGCTGGGGTCCAAAACTCTGCCCACGATGGTTCCAAAGTTGGCCTGCCCCCAAGCCGGCGACGCGCGAGACAAAAAAAGCACAAAGCAAAGACTTATACGCATCATCATGCCGGCTCCTTCCACAGGTGGAATACTTCCGGATCCACCCAAACTGCGGAGCATCGTATAAAGTTGTTTTCTACAACACGATCGAATTGTAGCTCGAACGATGCAAGTCAGGCACCAGTAAGAGGTCAACAGCCGCTGGCATTCGTTGGTCTTCTCCCGCAAAGCGCAATCGTCAAGCGCCAAAGAACGATTAGGTTCTGCTTGCATGATCGCCGCGGGTCGCAAGTTTCTCCCCCGATCCCATGGGTTTTGGATTTTAGCTGGCTGCGGAAAAATCGGATATTTTCTCCGAAGGCGGAGCGCGGCCATTTGCCCCTTCAAAGAACCTAACTAAATGAGTGCGATTTGGGTGGCTTGAAGTCCACATCCCCGTCCGCTACCCTGAGCTAGAGCGGTTGCTCTTCTACCAGAGTCTGCGACGTCCGGTCGACTCCGTGTCCAAATCTTGAGACGACAGTGCCACACTTACTGTCCTGTCCCTCGGGTTCACGGGCATGGTGAGCACCCAAACGACGTAGAGCTTGCATCTCTCGAAGGATCCGAACCAGCAGTTGATGGTAGGGCACGTGCTCCTTAATCAAGATAAACTGTGCTGTGGATTCGCCGGACTCTTGACGCGCATCCGAAGACGCACGGGCGTGATTTCTGGTCCGGCGGAGGTCGGCTGTGCTGTGCGCGACCTCGGCGCAGAACTGCAACTCTCGTTTGCACATGAACGGAAGGTAACCTGGGAGGGAAGGATGCGAAGGTTGCAGATTGGTTTTCTGATTCTGGCCGTGCTGCCGTGTTGGGCGGTTGCCGATGATGTGGTCAGGGTGGCGATATCCGACTCCTTTCTTCGGCCGGGGGAACTCACCGAGTATGACCACGCTGTCTTGAGCGAGGTGCTGGAGCGGACGCGGCCTGATTACGGCGGCTATGAGGTGCGGCCATTTACCGAAAGGGTCTCGCTGGCTCGCGCCGTCCAACTCGCGATCGAGGGGCGCTTGGTCAACCTCTTGGCGTTAGGTGTAGGCGAGCCGCTCCCGGAGCGTGAGATGATTCCTGTGCCATTCCCGGTTGATAAGGGTCTGCTCGGCTACCGTGTCGCTCTGGTCGACCGGCACAGCCAGGACCGGCTCTCCCGTGTCGATAACGTTGAGGAGCTGCGACAGCTACGCGTCGGCCAAGGAAGCGGATGGGTCGATGTGCGCATCTACGAGCACCAGCGGATCCCGATCGAGACCACCGCGGACTACGAGTCGTTGGTCTTGATGCTCCTGCACGGCCGGTTCGATTTGTTCCCGCGCGGCCTATACGAGATCACCCCGGAACTCGCTGTCCACGGCAAGCGCTATCCGGATTTGGCGGTCGAGCAGCACCTCCTGCTTCATTACCCCTTCTTCGAGGCCTTCTACGTCAGCCGGTCCGCCCCTCGGTTGGCGACACGCCTTACGGCCGGGCTCGAGCGGATGGTAGCCGACGGCAGCTTCGACGCCTTGTTTGCCCAGCACTTTCGCAAGCTTCTGGCCGACCTCCATCTCCGACAACGGGTCGTGATTGAGCTGGAGAATCCGTACTTGCCGGCCTGGGTGCCGCTCAAGCGCAAGGAGCTGTGGTTCGATCCGGCGCGGCTACCTTAGTTGGTTCTTGATTATGCGGTACCGTCCTGCAATAGCAGAAGCAGCTTTTGGTTTGCGCAGTAGGCGGATAATGCGGCAGTCGTGTTCTCCATGCGCGTGGCAAGGAGATACGGAGACGCAGGCATGGCATCCGATGGCCGTTCGTCCCTCGAGCGGCGGCTCCCGAGCCGCCAGCGCGAGGAGTCTGCGAGTGAAATCATGAATGTGCACCGACGCTTGCGCTCGTTTGCTGCTATTCCGCACAGCCTGACGGTACGTCTGCTAGGTAGTGTTCTGCTCTTCAGCGCCTGCGTCACGCTCATCCTGACCGTGCTTCAGCTGTACGTCGAGTATCGGCAAGATGTCGCGGCGCTCGAGTTGCGACTGGACCAGATTAGCAAAACCAATCTGGAAAGTCTGGCTGAACGTCTGTGGGCTCTTGATGAAAACCAGTTGCGGCTGCAGCTCACGGGGATTCTTCAGCTTCCTGGTATGCGCGCCGTTGAGGTCCGTGAGGCTGCTAGCGCAGGCGAGCCTCTTGACATAAAGCTTGGCGAGAAATCGCCCTCGTCAACAATCACGCGGGAATATCCACTGCTCTACAATATGCGAGGACAAAACACGAGGATCGGCACACTTTATGTCCAAGCCACGCTTGCCGACATACGTCATAGGCTGTCACGTACGGCAGGGACTATTTTTGTTAACAAGGCAGCAGAGACACTCCTGGTCGCCCTGTTTATCGTGTACATTTTCCATAATCTCGTCACACGGCATCTATTCGCAATTGCGACCTTTGTTGACGGCTACCGGATCAACGAACCTACGTCGCCGTTGCGGTTGCAGCGTCCTCCCCGCCGACACGAGGACGAGCTGCAGCGGGTGGCCACGGCTTTTAATGCGCTCTCTGACAATTTGCAGCGCGCCTATCGCAGTCTGCGCGAGCGGGAGGCTCGAATCAGGCGCCTCATCGATGCCGGCATCATTGGGGTTTTCCTATTTGATATCGAGGGTCCGATTTTCGAGGCCAACGACGCATTTCTGAGCATAGTGGGGTACGACCGCGAAGATCTCGTCTCAGGCCGGCTGCGTTGGACGGATCTGACGCCTCCGGAATGGCGCGACCGCGATGCCCTACAATTGGTGCCAGAGCTCAAGGCGACCGGAAGGTTGGAACCGTTCGAGAAGGAGTATTTCCGAAAAGACGGCAGCCGCGTGCCCGTCCTGATCGGTACCGCGACTTTCGAAGAAAGCACGAACCAAGGTGTAGCCTTCGTGCTCGACCTCACCGAACGCAAGCAGGCGCAGGAAGCGTTGCGGCGGAGCGAAGCTTATCTGTCGGAAGCGCAGAGGCTGAGCAAGACTGGCAGTTGGGCCTTGGATCCCGAAAAAGAGAAGCTGCTTCATTGTTCCGAAGAGCTGTTTCGAATCTATGGAGTAGATCTGCAAAAAGGTCCTCCGGCCCTAGAACAACTCTTGCAACGAGTCCACCCCGAGGACCGCGACCGAGTGAGACAACTCCGCATAAAGGGCCGTGAGAGAGTAGAAGACGTCATTGACTACAGGCTTCTGCTTCCGGATGGAACCATTAAAAACATTCGCAGTATCCGGCATCCGGTCTTCAATCAGGCGGGGGACATCGTGGAATTTATGGGCACCTCGATCGATGTGACCGAGCAAGAACGGGCCAAGGAAGCTTTGCAGCGAAGCGAATCTTACTTGGCAGAAGCGCAGAAGCTAACGAAGACGGGCAGTTTAGCCTGGGATCCCGCTAGCGGCAAGACGCTTCACTGTTCCGATGAAGTATTTAGAATGTTTGGACTAGATCCACAAAGGGGTATCCCTGCGATAGCAGATCTTTTGGAACGGGTACACCCAGAGGATCGCGAGTACGTGACAGGACGCAGCAGAAAGGGGACCGATGATAAGGCGGAGCAGGTGGTCGACTACAGGCTGCTGCTTCCCGATGGAATCCTTAAATACATTCACAGCACCCGGCATCCGATTTTGAATGATGCGGGAGAGGTCGTTGAATTTTTGGGCACAATCATCGATGTGACCGAACAGAAACGTGCCGAGGAAACACTGCGACGCAGCGAAATCTATCTAGCGGAAGCACAGAAGATGACCCACACGGGCAGTTGGGCTTGGGATCCCACTCCTAACAAGGTACTTTACTGGTCGGAGGAAATGTTTCGAATTTTTGGATTTGATCCTCTGGAGGGTATACCGACCGGCACAGAGTTCGGCCATCGCGTCCACCCGGAAGACCATGATACGGTTTTCGAATATATCCGGAACTCAGTCACTCAGAAACGTGACTACCTCGCGAATCACAGGATAGTTCTGCCCGACGGAAGCGTGCGACATATCGAGACGATAGGGCACCCTGTCCTCAATTCAAGCGGAGAACTTGTCGAATACGTCGGGACCGCGGTGGATATCACAGAGCGCAAGCATGCCGAAGCCGAGCGCGAGAGACTGCACCAAATGGAGGCAGATCTCGCTCGCGTGAACCGCGTGAGCATGATGGGGGAATTGGCGGCGTCGCTAGCTCACGAGATCAAGCAACCGATCGCGGCCGCCGCAATCGATGCCGAAACTAGCCTACTGTGGCTGCAGTGCGAGACTCCTGACATTGGAGAGGCTCGCGAAGCCATGGGAAGAATTGTCAAAGACGTAAATCGCGCTGCCGACATTATCGACCGAAATCGTGCACTGTACAGGCGAGGCACGCCAAATCGAGAAGTCGTTAATCTGAATGAACTCATTCGAGAGATGATCGCTCTGCTAAACGATGGCGCGAATCGGAACGCTGTTTCAATTCGCACCGAACTTGATGGAGCGCTTCCAGCGATCACCGCCGATCGTGTGCAGATCCAGCAGGTCTTGATGAACCTCATGCTGAACGGCATTGAGGCGATGAAGGACACGGGCGGAGAACTAACCATCAAATCGAGGAAAAACGAGGATGGTCAAGTGGAGATCTCAGTAAGCGATTTGGGCGTTGGACTCCCCGTCGGAGAAATCGACCGGATCTTCGATGCATTCTTCACGACAAAAACGCAGGGAACTGGTATGGGATTATCCATCAGCCAGAGGGTTGTCGAGTCACATGGCGGGCGCCTGTGGGCAGCCGGAAACCCGGGTCGAGGGGCGACATTTCATTTCTCGCTGCCCGGTTCGATTCCTTCGTTTACCGAATCTGCGGCTTTGGAAGCAAATCATGGCCCCGACAATTGAAACTGGCAAGCGTGTCAGCATGTTGGCAGTGGTCGGAGGAATAGGCGCAACCGTCGCACTTCTGATCGCTGCGAGCCACAACTCCAGCGCCCATCGGGAATTCGCTCTGTCTTTGAACTACACCGGCGCAAAGATTATTTGGGAGATCGCCACGGCTGGCGTTTTTTGTGCTGCGGTCTTCAATTGCATGTTTGAGATATGGATATGGCGGCTTAGTCCCTTGCAAGGATGGCTTATCAAAGTCCCAGTGCTCAGCGGAGTATGGGCCGGCACTTGCGAGAGCGGGTTCTTCAAGGATGAGAACGGCAGATATCGGAAGATAGAGATCGAGGCGACTATCGATCATCGTTTCGACAGAATCATCTACAGGGAGTCCGATCACCGTTTCGACAAAATCGTCTACAGGGAACCGGGCCTAAGCGAAGCCACCGCCTTCGCTGTCGACCTCAGAGCTGATGAGAATGGGGAATTCATCCTGACAATCATCTACCACAACGTTCCCCAAAGTCGCGATGCCGCCGAATATGATCCCAAGGACCCCGGGTACAATATCCGCAAACACGACGGCTGTGCGCGAATGACGCTCGCTCGGCCGCCGAGACAGCGACAAGCAACCAGCCTCTGGACGCTTCACGGGAACTACTGGACAAACAAGTCGCGATTCGAAGACCACGAGGATCGCGGAACGACCGGGTTGATGGAACTACATTGGAAACGCTCCTTGTAAGCCACGGTCGTGTCTCATGTCCTGGACGTCCTGTGTTTCGATCACCGATGAAAACGTTATCCAATACGATTGAAAACCTCTCCGCCTTCCGCTGGGCAGTGCTGGCCATCATTCTTGTCGTGCAAGTCCAGCTGGAGTCGGTCTCGTTTGCGCCTGCCGCTCTCGCCAGCCCCATTATGGCGAGCCTCCAGCTGACGCGAACTGCCTTCGGCCTAATCATGTCGGCTGTAAATATTACGGTTGTGATTTGCGTGGCTTTGGGAAGCGTGCTCGTCGACCGAATTGGACTGAAATTCGCCTTGCTTTGTGGACTTGCCGTGGTGAGTCTCGGTGCATCCTTTCAGTTCGGTGTGCACGACCTGAAATCCTTCATATTCGCGAGAGTAATTCAGGGAATTGGTATCGCCATCAGTTATCCCGTACTCGGTGGTTTAGTTATGGCTTGGTTTTCCAACCGAGAGCAGCCATACATCAACACGATTTTCGTTGCAGTTGGTTTTCTGGGAACTGGGGCAACGATGATCGGTACAGCAGAGTTGTTTCGCTGGCTCGGCGGCTCATGGCGGCGTGCACTTGGTGGCTATGGCGTAAGCCTTCTTGCCACTACCATCGTCTGGCTGGTGATCGGACGAAACAGCCAGCATGCCGATTCTGTAGAAAAGACAACAGAAGCGAGCCCGACTGCCACGAAGCCGAGCTCCCTCTCGAAGGTTCTCGCTATGCCCGTCGCATGGATGCTGGCGTTGGGAATCTTCGCGGCCTCGTGGATTCTCGAAATGTACTTTTCTTTTGTGCCACTCTTTCTGGAAAGCAGGGGGATTTCGCTGGCGCAAGCCGATCGGCTGGCATCACTGCTTCCGTTTAGCGGCGTAGCCGGAGTGATTGCGTTTGGCCTTCTCGCTACTCGGGCTACATGGCGTAAGCACTTGCTATGGACGGGCTGCGTAGTGGTGATCCTGGGCAGCATCCCACTCTTTTGGGGCAAAGCTGCGGTCACTAGCGTCGGGTTGCTCGTGGCAGGATTCGGACTCGCCGGGTTCCTGCCTGTTTCGATCACGTACATGATGTCCTTACCCGCAATGACGCCGCCCCTTCTCGCCGGATTGGTCGTGGTGGCAAATGTGGCAACAGACATGGCTGGATTCATTGCTCCTCTCGCCGTTGGCCGGGTCTCTCAGAGTTCATTTGGATTGCGGAATACACTGGCCCTTTTTTCCTGGATAGAATTGGTCGCGATTCTCGTGTTCTCATGCTTACCAGCGATTGCCAGTGGGGACGTTGTAAAAATCGAGGGCACGACCACATCTTCAATCGCCACTGTTTGATTGGGCGGATGCGGAAGCTCCGTTGGTTGTTCCACGATCCTGGGCCAAACACCTAGCAGGAGGTGTGAGTTGCACGGCCGATCCAGTGGTCATACATGTGCTTCCTTTCGCTGGCGCACCATGGGCGTATTGCTCCTCTCGTTTTCGCCGATTGTTTCCGCGCAAACCACCATCGCTACTGGCAGTGTTGTAGGGACGGTGACCGATCCCAGTAAGGCTTTGATCGTCGGCGCTCAAGTCTTGATTCGGAACGTCTCGACGGGACAAGAAATCCAGGTGACTACGAACTCGGCTGGGGCTTATAACTCGGGTGCTTTGCTCCCCGGGGACTACACCTTGCAAGTTTTGGCAAATGGCTTCGGCACGTTCAGTGAGCGGATTGCCGTTCAGGTGGGCAATACGACGTCCGCAGATGTGCGACTGTCGATCGGAACCCAACAGGGACTGGTCGATGTAGCCTCGTCCGGAGTTCAAGTCAATACTCAACAAGCCATCGTACAAGGAGTTTTAAACTCACAACAGATCGAAAATCTGCCGGTGAACGGCCGCAACTTCCTCGATCTGGCTCAACTGGAGCCCGGTGTACAGATCCAGGATGGTCAGACCTTCGATCCTGGCAAGGCCGGATATTCCTCTATCTCGTTCGGAGGCCGTTTCGGTCGCACGGCCCGGATCGAAGTTGATGGTGTGGACATTAGCGATGAAAACGTGGGAACCACAACTGCCGATATTCCTTCCAGTGCCATCCAGGAATTCCAGCTGAGCCAGTCCAGCTTGGATTTATCAAACGAACTCACGTCGTCGGGCGGGGTGAACGTCACCACACGCTCAGGGACCAACGACTTTCACGGTGAAGCGTTCGATCTGTTCCGCGACAGTTCAATCGCTGCTCAGTTGCCGACGCCACCGGGAAGCAAGTCGCCGTTCCAACGTTCACAATTTGGTGGGCGTTTCGGCGGACCGATCTCAAAGAACAAAGCTTTTTTCTTTGTGGACGCCGAGCATACAAAGCAGGATGAATTCTCTCCCGTGCCGGTCGGATCGCCGTTTCAGGAATTTTCGAGCGGTTTTGAGTCACCCTTCCGTGAGGGTAATGTCTTGGGCCGCGCTGACTATCAGTTCACGCACGGAGCGCGCCTCTTTTACCGTTATTTCTATTACCAGAGCTCCCTTTTTGGCAACAATGGCTTCGGGTTTCAGGTCTATAGGACCAAGAACATAACCCGGGCACATGTGGTGGGCGCGGATTTCGCTAAAGGCGCTTTCAGCCACAGCTTTCGGTTCGAATACTTGAAATTTGAGAATCAGATTACGGATCAAACCAAGGGAAGCAATCTGCCTTTGGCTGATCTGGGCCTGGAGTTATCGCTGAACGGCCCTGGCTTATACACCGGCGCGAACCTCTTCGCCCCGCAGGACACTGCCCAGAGCAATCACCAGGTGAAATATGACGGAACGAAGACAGTGCATTCCCACATTGTTCGTTATGGGGTGGCCTTTAACCACATTCAAGGGTTCACCTTCAGAGCATTCTTCAGCATAGATCCATCTGTCGGCGCGAATGTTGGTTCGTCAGAAGAGATGTTTGCAGCAAGCTCTTGCGGCACGGGTAACCCCTGTTTCCCTGGTGGTATCTCGAATCCACTCAACTACCCGGTGGAGGATGTTGTCGTTGGGAATGGTTCAGGCTACTTCTCTGAATTGCCGGCGTTTGGAAGTCCAGCCGGAGGATGGGGTCCAGATAATCGCCTTGGTGCCTATATCGGAGACGTTTGGAGACTTAAACCGAACCTCACTCTTTCTTACGGCGTGCGATATGTCCGTGATACCGGGCGCACTGACAGCGATCTTGCGGCTCTTCCGCCATTGAATGCTGTGATGCCCGGGCTAGGAAATCCCGTTCGGCAACCGAACGCGAATGTTGCTCCCCAACTCGGATTCGCCTGGGATCCATCTCGCAAAGGCAGAACCGCGATTCGTGGCGGTGTGGGTTTATTTTTCGAGAACTCGATCTGGAACAATGTCTTCTTTGACCGCCCATTTCGACTCCAGCACGGCGTGTTCAATGCCTTTTCAAGCGCCTGTAATGGCATAGGAGTGGCGCTCCCGGTGCCAACGCCCGGCGGCTCCATAACGCCTGGACCGGGGGTGTGTGGAACGGCGAGTGGAGGCCCGATTGCAATCGGCTCGGCGGCACGGGATATCGCATTGTTCCAAAACCAATATCAGGAACTTTCCACTTCTAGTTTGAGTGCTCCAAATCCCAACTTTGTTGGAACCTTGCTTTCTAAGGGACTCAGCGTGCCACCAGGCCTTCTGGCCCCGAATTATCGGACGTTTCGCTCGGTTCAGATCAACATTGGTGTAGAACACGAAATCCGGCGCGGGATGGTGTTCAGCGCCGACTATCTTCGCAACGTTGGCACGCACTACCTGCTTCATACCGATGCAAACCATGTCGGTGATGCGCGGTTCTTTAACTTAGCTAATGCGCTTGCCACCATTTCAACGACAAACAGTTCATTCGGTTGCGGTGCAAACACCAGCGCTGCATCGATTAACTGTGCAATCGCGAAGGGCGCCACTTTGGCCCGCTATGCGGACAGCGGCTTGACCTCGACAAACGATTTTGGCGGAGTCTGTTCTTTTTGCGCCTTCCAGGGTTTGAATCCGACTGCTCCCAGCTTGCCGTTCCTATTCCCGATCGGTCGTTCCGTCTACAACGGGCTACAGACGAAGCTTAGCCAGAATCTCACCGCCCCTTTCCCAGGATTGCGAAATCTAAACTTCCAGATCTCCTTCAGTTTGTCACGTTTCGAAAATTCCGGAGATCCCAGGCCGCCCGACCAGGACATCATCAATGGTGCCTTGGATAACAACTTACCCAACCGGTATTTCGGACCGTCCGGCCTTGATCGCACCCATCAGATTTCTTTCGGTGGTTTCGCCGATCTCGACGGCTCGTTTCGTTTGGCCGTCATTTCTCATTTCTACAGTCCGCTATCTACCACGCTTTATGTGCCGGACACGAATCTCGGTAGAGGAGAAATCTTCCGCACCGATTTCACCGGCGACGGCACCGTACAGGATCCGCTGCCTGGCACAACATTCGGCAACTTCGACCGCGGCATCAACGCCAGCAACATCAACAACGCGATCAACTACTACAACCGTACTGTTGCAGGACAGCCCACTCCCGCGGGGCAGGTCTTGGTTATGAGTGGACTGTTCACGCTTGCGCAGTTGCAGGCCTTGAACGGAGTCGCTCCAAGGGTCCCTTTGGCGCCGCAAGGACAGGTGAACTTGTCCTGGTTGCAAGACTTCGATCTGAAGCTTGCCTGGACTCATACTTTCGCCGAGCGGCTCACGCTCGAACCCAGTGCCAGCTTCTACAACCTGTTTAACTTTGCCAATTTCGATTTGCCGGGAAATACTCTTACCGGATTGTTGCTCGGATCGGTCGGCAGCGTTAACGGCACAACCTATGCAGGCCACAACGTGAACCGCGTCGGAGCGGGAAGTGGGGTCTTCGGCTTAGGCTCACCGCGACAGGTGGAGTTTGGTTTGAAGATTAGTTTTTAGAAGCTGAAAGCTAGACTCGCACGCCACGAATCCGAACTCGCGAACCCGCAAGCGATTGACAACTGATCGCCGCGATGTCCACATAAGGACTCGGATTCTGCCCCTCAGCTCTACACAACGCAATCTGTATCGTGCCAAACGCAGGACTTTCATCGCTGCCTGAACGGTTCGGTCGAGTGGCATGACTCGTGCATTGTGGTTAAGCGATAAAGACTCACCCGCGCGGAGGGATCGCAATGAAACCCAAAATTCGTAAGTGGAGATGCAATGTGCTTTTATGCGCGAGCTCTGCACTTCTGCTTGTTGCCCTCGGCTTCGCGGTGGAGCAGGCACGCCAACTCGCAGCAGGTGAGAAAGCGAAAGTCACAGGAGCGATTCTGTCTCGCGATGGAGACCTAATTCAGGTTCTGGATAAGAAGTCACGCGATGTCGTCGTGGTAAACGTCAGCGACGACACCAAGGTCGAGCGCAAGCAACACCGCGTTCTCTTCTTTCGCCACACCGACATGGACGTCACCACCATGGTGCCGGGACTGACTATCCAGGCAGAAGGCGTAGGGAATCCGCAAGGGCAGCTTGAGGCCAGCAAGATCATATTCAATCCGGATGCATTCGCCGTCGAAGTGGCTCAACAGCAACAGGTTCTCGCAAACAAGGTGGCCGCGCAAAACGCACAAACAACTGCGGACCAGGGTTTCGCGGCTGCCACATCCGCGCAAGGTGTTGCGGCGCAAGCCCAAGCCGCCGCCGCACAAGCACAAGACTCAGCGGATCAGGCCGGCGCGAATGCTGAAGTGGCTGCCGATCTGGCAGTTGGAGACGCCGAAGCGGCGGCAATGCTGAACCAGCGCGTCTCAGACCTTGATGATTACAAGAACGAGTTTGAGGTTGATGTTTTCTTCCCAAGAGATTCGGCCGTCTTGGACAAAACCGCGATAAGAGACCTTGCGAATCTCGCTGATATTGCCAAGTCGCTCAGTGGTTACATGATCGAGATCGCCGGCTACTCTTCCAACACTCTCCCCGCCGAGACCGACCGAAAGCTGAGTGAGGAGCGCGCCGCGGCCGTTGCCCGCTATTTTCGCGAAGCAAAGAACATCCCGCTGCGGCGCATCCTTGTGCCTGTTGGCTACGGCAGGAACCAACCCGTTGCCAGTAACCGCGATCCACATGGCCGCGAACTCAATCGGCGTGTGGACGTGAAGATACTCGTGAACAAGAGTCTGGCACAGCGTGCGGTGATAAACGTTTCGAATTGAAGTGCATTTCTGTTTAGGGAAAAGGAGATTCAAATGAAGGTGTTATCTAAGGTAACGATCTGCGGTACGTTCTTGATGGCGTTGTTGGGATCTGCACTTGGCCAGCACATCCAAACCGACTTCGACCATAAGGCAAACTTCTCTCAATATAAGACTTACTCCTGGCAGGAAATCAAAGCGTCCAACACGATATGGGACCAGCGAATTAAGGATGCGGTGAACACCCAACTGGCGGCCAAGGGTTGGACGCAGGTAGACAACGGCGGCGACGTTGCGATCGTGGCGATCAAGACGACACAGACCCAGAGAACGCTCCAGACGTTCTACGACGGCATCGGTGGCGGCTGGCGTTGGCGAGGGATGGGAGGTTTCGGCGAATCTACGACGACGGAGCAGGACTACAAGGAAGGAACGCTTGTGATCGACATGTACGACGCAAGCACAAAGCAGCTCATATGGCGTAGTAGCGCTGAAGAAACGCTCTCGGACAAAGCAGAGAAAAACGAAAAGAACCTGGACAAAGGCGTAGCCAGAATGTTCAAAAGTTTCCCTCCACGCTCGACCAAAGGATAGCGTGCTGGAGCTCGGTATTCGGCTTTAGACTTACGGTCTTCCGACCTTGACGACGATCAGCGGCCACCCAGCAATGGGGTGGGCGACCAAAATAGGGGCGCTTCATTTCTTCGATTTGAAGAATTAACCGAACGACGCGGTGTACGGGTCTGCTGCGCGTAATGCCGCTGGGGACCAAGAAAATGATAACACGAAGAAATTTCCTCGCAGCGTCGCCGTAGCAACCGGATAACCAGCCCGCTCCTCGAG
>Ga0126381_100004348_pt1 | contig 15413 bp, 18 predicted proteins | sample PanSoiMetPlot_28_FD_96465 | JGI IMG/M metagenome (GOLD analysis project Ga0126381, IMG submission 96465) | Tropical forest soil microbial communities from Panama - MetaG Plot_28 | ecosystem: Environmental > Terrestrial > Soil > Tropical forest > Bulk soil | place: Panama | collected 2016-02-17 | reverse complement strand
TCCCGCTCGAGCTCGAACCCGGTTGCCCGGCAGCGCCACCGGCGCCGCCAGGTGTCATCCCGTCTCCGCCGCGACCGCCGACGCCGGGGTTGCTGGCCGCATCAGCACCGCCGCCGCCACCGCCACCGGTGCCGCCCGCGACACTCTGACCCGCGGCGCCGAAGGCGCCGGACCCCATGCAGCCGCCGCCGCAGCCGCCGTTGCCGCCGGCGACGCCCGCGCCAACAGCGACCGTGCCGCCGCTACCACCGACGCTGCTATCGTCACCGCTCGATCCACCGTTCAACTGCAAGAACACGGTGTTGTCCGTGACGTCGGTCAAAGATGTCGCGCCGCCGTTGCCGTTACCGACGACGACACGATAGGAACGGCCCATCATCAGTTGCTGCGTCATGCCCGACACGAGCGCAGCGCCGCCGCCGCCACCGCCGCCACCGCCCGCGCCCTCGTCGCTGCCGCCTGGTCCACCGCCAGCGACACCGCGCACCGTGAACGTGATCGGCGCGTCCACGGTCAGCGTGTACGTGCCGGGCGTCGTGTATGCGATCAGGTTTTGGCTCTGCACGTTCTGACTGCCGCTCGACGCGCCGCTCCAGTGCACCGTCGGACCGAATACGGTAACGGCAATCTTCGCGACCGCGCCGCCGATGTTCCCGGCGTTGTCGACGACCCGCAACGCATAGATAAAGGTGCCGGTGGTCGGGGAATCGGTCAGCGATCCGGTCCAAGGGCCGTCGCTTCCGGCTGGCGCCGTGACTGTCGCCACGGTGGCCCAGTCCGAGCAGCCAGAGTTGTCCGATACCGTGCAGTTCGCGCGCGCGGTCGCTCGACGCAGTTCGGCATCCTTCAAGTGCGATCCGCCGGTGTCGCTCGCGGAGAACGTCGCCGTCACCTGCGTCACGGCATTGCGCGGTTCGACGTCGAAGCTCGACACCACCGGCGCGATCGTTTCGACGAACGAAAACAACGCCGCACCGTTCCCGCCGTGACCACCGACGCCAACCGATCCCGAATCGACGCTGCCGCCGCCACCGCCACCGCCGCCGTATCCGGCGGATCCGTTCCCCACTGGATACCCGCCGCCACCACCGCCGCCGCCGCCAAGGAATCCCGACGAGCCGCCGTCGCCCGCGCCGCCCGTGCCACCGGCTCCGGTATTCGGCGTGGATCCACCCGGCGAAGCGGTGTGGTACGCAAGGGTTCCGAGTTGACCGGCGCCGCCGCTTCCACCAGCAAAAAAAGCGGAGTTGCCGCCGCGACCGCCGTTCGGAACCACGTTCTGATTGACCTGTGCGGTCCCGCCGCCCCCGCCTCCTCCGGCCGGTCCGACCGTGTCGGCGCCAGGTCCGCCGATTTCCTGTCCGTAGTTCACCTGGTCCCAGTCGTAGCCGGCGAGGCCACCCGCGCCACCAGGACCGCCGGCTCCGACGAGCACCGCACCACCGATGCCCCCGGGCGCATGACCGCTCGAGGATCCACGCAGACCGCCGCCGCCGCCGGTGAGACTAATCAACGTTCCATCCACTGCGCCGACGAGCGTCGTCGCGCCGCCCGCGGAGCCCGGGCCGTTCGCGCCTCCGCTGCCGCCGGCGCCGACCGTCAACGTGTAGGTCTGCCCCGCCTTCACGAGGAGCGGTGCAGACGAGGCGTACGCACCGCCGCCACCGCCGCTCCCGCCATAGCCGCCGCCGCCGCCACCAGCAGCGACGCCGGCAAACCACGGCGCGAATGTCGAATTGAACGTCAGCGTGTACGAGCCGGGCGTGAACGTCAGCGCCGGAGACGACGAGAGGTTCTGCGAGCCGCTCGCCGTTCCCGACCATGTCAACGTTGGGACGACAGTCGATGTCACGGCAACGGGTGTGAGAGTGCTCGCGTTGCCGGCATTGTCCAGAACCCGAATGCCATAGATGTACGAACCGGCAGGCGGCGTGTCGCCGAGCGCACCACTCCACGGGCCGTCGCTCGCGGCCGGCGCTTGAAGACGCGCAACGGTCAACCACCCCACGCATCCCGACATGTCCGACACCGAGCACGCAGCGGCCGCCGGGGCTCGTTGCAGTTCGGCGTCTTTGAGATGCGCGCCGCCGGCGTCGGTTGCCGTGAAGGTGGCCGTCACTGCGCCAGACGAGGCGTGCGGCTGCACGTCGAATGTCGAGACCACGGGCGGGGTCGTATCAGGCGGAATCTGGCTGTCGAGCGCGACGATCGAGAATTGAACGGGCGCGTTGACCGCGGCACCGGTGTTCTGAAAGACTTGGACCGTGAAGTAGTCGCCCGCCACGACCGGCACGACTGAGGCGAAGGCGGTGAACACCGCTGCCCCGAACCCGGTGTTGGCTGTCGCGGCATAGGAATACGCGACGTAGCTCCCGTCGTTCTTCAACAGCACGATTTGGCACGCCCAGCACTGATACCCGATATTCATCGATGCGAAGACCTGCACGTAGCCTGCGGACGCGACCGTGAGGCGTTGCGGCGTGGCGGCGCTCCAGAACGCCGCGGTATCCACGATAGGCGCAGATCCGAACGAGAGATCGCCGCTCTGGCCGTTCGGCAAGCTGACCGATTGATTGAGGGCAGCCGTCTTGAGCGACGCCTGCGATGCGGCACCGGGATCCAGGGCGACCACCGAGAACTGCACCGGCTCCGACACGGCGTTGCCGCTGTTCTGATAGACCCGCACGGTGAAGTAATCGCCCGGGTTCACCGCGACCATCGGCGCGATAGCGGTAAACGTGGCGGCTCCAAATCCGGTGTTAGCGGTCGTCCCATACGAGACGCCGATTACCGTGGCGTCGTTCTGCATTATGTAGACTTCGCAAACGCTGCACAGGTATGTGAGCTGCACCGACGCAACGGCTTGCACGTAATGCACGCCGCTCGGCACGGTGAGCCGCGCCGGCGCCGACGCATTCCACCAGCCGCCGTTATCGAAGGCTGCCGCAGAAAACGTGAGATTTCCGCCCCAGCCGTTCGGCACGCTCGCCGACTGGTTGATGGCTGCCGCCTTCAGCGTCGTGTTATTCGCCTGCGCCCCGCTGTCCAGCGCGACGATCGAGAAATGAACGGGCTGATTCACCGTGCTGCCCGTGTTCTGGTACACGCGCACGGTGAAATAGTCCCCGGGGTTGACGTGCACGACCGACGCGAGCGCGTTGAATGCCGTCCCGCCGAAGCCGGTGTTGGCGGTCGCACCGTAAGACACACCAACGGTGGCGCTATCGTTCTGGACGATGTAGATTTCGCAGACGCTGCACTGGTACCCAAGATTGACCGACGCGGACACCTGCACGTAACTCACGCCGCTCGGGACGGTCAATCGGGCGGGCGTCGCGGAGTTCCACCATCCATTCGTATCCAGCGTCGTCGCCGAAAAGCTCAAATTCCCGCCCCACCCGTTCGGCACATCGACTGATTGGTCGATGGAGGCCGCTTTGACGGTGGAGACCTGCGCGAATGCCGTCGATGCTCCCAGCGACATAACGGCCAGGACAAAGCACACACGGATGGCGCACCGGTTTCGCGTCGTAAATGTCATAGCGATGGTGCGAGAGTCTGGAGGTATGACAGCCGGAGATCAACAACAAACTGATCGGGCGATCCTTATTGTGTGCAATCGACGTATCGATTCCTGCTTCGACTTGTGCCCTATTCGATACAACGCCTCGTGATACGTCGAGGAAGTCGCATGGTGATTACGATTTCGACATACCTCTGGCATCCCGCACACCGGAAATTAGTGAATTCGTGAATTGGCGAGTTGGTGATTTGAAGCGATCGGCGAATTGTGACCGCCGCGCAGCGAAAGAGTTCGAGTGCCGCGACGGTTTGCCGGCCGGCCGATCTCGGCGCGCCAGAGCGAGACGCGTTCGCGCGTCAACATCGTCGACTAATCATATTTCAGCATCTCGAGCTGGCGTCGCAGGTTCACGAGCACCATCGTGCCGCTGATGTTCCGGCCTTCTTTGTTGGTGTAGTGATAGGACAGCACCTGATCCTTCCATTCCGGGTGCTGCTTCACCAGTCCGGCATAACGCGTCCGCAACGTGGTCAACTCGCTCGGGTATTTACACTGGCAGCGCTCTGGTGTGTCGCCCGCCTTGTTACACGCGGTCACCTTTCGCTGAACGTGCTCAGTGAAGTGTTCAGCGCGAGGACAGCGTTGACGTCATTCGGCGTCGTGACTTCGATCGTCGGCGGCGGTTTGGGATCCTGAGCGACAGCTATCACAGCGAGAAGCATCAGAACCATCGGTCCTCCACCACACGAAGTTGGTGAATTGGTAACTTGGTGAGTTGGTGAGTTGGTGAATTGGTGAATTGGTGAATTGCCGTGGCAACCCGCGGCGTTGGCAAGTCGCGACAGCGTGAGGACGCGTTTTGCGCGCGAGCCGGCCGGCGCGCGGAGGCCGTAGTGAGCGCCACTTGACGGCCCTGCTCGCGGCGTCGATCCCATTCGCGGTCAACGCGTACGTCGTCGTGCTCGAGTTTGTCGTGCACACCCGTGCCAGGCAGATCAGTTTCCCGCCGCTATCGACATGCAAATCGCGCAAGATTGACGAGGCGACCATGTATCGGTTCGAATGCGAGTTCGTAGCACTGCGCGCTTCGCGACGGCCGACCGGTCTGGACCTCGACCATCCACGCAGGTGGCACGATGGCTTCGGGATCCCACGAAACAGCGAATCGGCATCACGTCGCCACCGGACCGTGACATTTTGCCCATTGCTGCCCCCGTTTCGGTCCGTCCAATCCGAGTCAACAACACCCCTCAGTGCGCTTTTTCAGGGCAATACACCCGACGAAAGGATGGCGTTTCAAATGCGCCGCGCTCACCGAGGTCGAAGACCGTATGGGATTCACCAAGCTCCCACCTCGAGGTGCTCGAGACATTTACTAGACGGTCATGATCGTCGAATCGAACCGATAACTTGACGCCCCAGACGTAAAGGCCGAAGTACGGCAGGTTTAGAGGCCAGTAAGCAAACGTGTTCCCACCTTCGTCCAGAGGCTGTCCCAACAGGCGACGCACCTCTGATCGCGACATCCCAAGCCGAAGCGCACGCAAGCCGTCACAGGTGACGCTTGGTGGTGCACCATAGGTGCACGCCGTCGCTGCAAGACAGCTGATCATAAACGCGAACATGATACGCGCACGGACTACGCTGGTTGGCGAAGAACAACGGCGGTTCAACATATTTGTATCTGCCGCAGATGCAAGACCTCGAGGACGCCGCGAGCGATTCTCGTTAGTCATGCCGACGGACACGTCGAAACGCGCGTTCCCGTCGAACCGTATACTGAAGCAAGGCGAAATCCCGAAGAAGTAGCTTCATCAGTTCGGTCGCAATCGAACTCGACGTCTCGACAGCCTGCAGGAATACCTTCGACATACAGTACACGACTCGCTTTCCGCGACCACAGGACTCTCGCACGCGACGAGCGGACTTTCAGAGTCGACGACCCTGCTCTCGCAGGCGACCGGCGACTCTCGCGCCCGACGAGTGAACTATTGCACGCGACGAGGGAACTCTCACAGCCGACAAGGGAACTCTCGCGGCCGACGAGTGCACTCTCGCGGCCGACGAGTGGACTGTCATGGCCGGCGAGTCAACGCTCACAGGCGACCAGCGCACTGTCACGCCCGACGAGCGGACTCTCGCGGCCGACCAGCGCATTCTCACAGCCGATGAGCGCACTCTCACGGCCGACGAGCGCATTGTCACGTCCGACGAGCGGACTCTCGCGGCCAACGAGCGCATTCTCACAACCGACGAGTGCACTCTCACGACCGACGAGCGCATTGTCACGGCCGACGAGCGGACTTTTCCGTCCGACGAACGCGTTCTCACGCCTGACGAGTGCACTCTCACGGCGGACGCGCGTAGCCTCACGGCCGACGAGCGGACTCTCCCGTCCGACGAGCGCATTCCCACGGCGGACGAGTGCACTCTCACGCGCAACGAATGCCTTCTCACGGACGACGAGCGCATTTTCACGCGCGACGACGCTTCTCACTGATCCAGTTCGCAGCTTCTTAGACCCTGACACGACTTTGTGCGCGCGCCGTTTGCACACACGTGTGCACCGATAGGAACCTTCTGTGAGAAACGGTGTCGAAGCATTACAGAAAGGACAAAGGGGCAGAGGCAATGCGGAAAGACGTAAGACGGCGGCATGATGCACACGTTCGGGTGAATCGCGTCTGCACTGAGCACAGCGAACTCTTAGACACCGAGCTGGGTGGTCAAAAGACTCGCGCATTGCTCGGGTCGTGTGTGGCAGATACCGATCATCAGCTCGCGGTGCAGAAACGGTCCGTCGAGGACCGCCGGGCATCGACCGAAGATTGCCGAATCGGACGCCGCACGGTGCACGCCGCCGCGAGGGCAATCGTTCGAGTCGGCAAACTCGTCAATCTGGACGAAACCATGACCACGATGCAGATCCCGCGAAAGGCGAGCGACGACGATCTGATCGCCTACGCGCGGGGACTGCTCGACCGCGTGTCGTCGCATGCCGACGCGTTCGTGACCGCGGGGCTGCCGCCCGATTTCCTGAAGAATTTCGACAGCAGCATTCAGGAACTCGTGGCGGCCAGGGACGCGCGGGCGGCGGCGATTCAACGCTACGCCGCTGCGACGGCGTTGATCCATGAAAAGCAGGATCTGACCGACAAGACCGTTGCCGCGCTCGAAGCGGTGGCGATCAACCTGCCCGCGGCTCATCCCGAACTCGTCACGAAGCTGCGGATGGCCAAACGCGTCGGCCCGCGTGTCGCCGCGGCGTCGAAACAGGAACCAGCACCGGCACCGGAACCAAAACCAGTACCGGCGCCGGAACCGAAACCAGAGCCTGCGCCGGAACCGCAACCAGAGCCGGCACCGGCACCCGAGCCGAGCCCGGCACCGGCACCATCTCCTGCTCCACCGTCTACGACTCCGGCAGATAAGTCGGCGTAGACGCGGAGTACCGCGCGTGCGCGGCATCCTTTCACCCGCGCACGCGCGGTCGTCATAGTCGTCAATTAGAAGGAGCTCGTTATGAAGCCCATGCTCTTGGCCTTGGTGTGTCTCACGACGCTCGCGCGGCCGGCCGCCGCGCAGATTCAGATCGATCAGCTGCAGATTCAGAACTCGCCGGACGTGCGCGACTGGTCGCCGTCCGCGGCGATCACGAAGATCGAATTCTGGCGCGATGCCGGCATTCACTTCGAGTTCGACAAGCACGACGCGTGGCCCGACGTCGTGCCGCAAGGCTGGAACGGACCCATTCAGTACACCGTCTGGATCCTGGTCCAGATCGACGGCAAGTGGTACGGCTCCGGCATCATCGAATGCTGGCGCGATCGGCAGTCGACGGACGATGTCGACGTGACGAACACGAATCAGATCGCGCGGAACTGGCTGTACGACGGCCGGTGGGGACCGATGCAGGGCCACCAACCGCAACCCGGCGAGCGCGTCGGCTTCATGCTGACCGCCGGCGACGCGCGCGGCAAAGATGTTCACGGCATCACCGAACGCTCGCGCGTCGTCGAAATCACCTGGCCCGCCGCATCCGGCAGCGCGCTGCCGTTCTTGTGGGTCGAAGGGGCGGCCACACTTCCGACCGTTCCCGCCCCTCCTGCCCTTCCCGCCCCGTGCGTCCCACACGTCTGCGTGAAAGTGGCCGATTAGCGAGGTGCTAGAGTCGCGTGGGTCGGCGTACCCGACCCACGTGACCTACGTGACCGACTGAGAGGTGTGCAATGTTCGGCTTACTTGGCATCGCTGAAGTGCTGGCGCTGGTCGCACTCGGTGGCATCTCCGCGCCGCTCGTCCTGCGTCCCGCTCGGCGCGGCGGACCGGTGCACGTCGTCCGCCGCTTCGACGTGCTGCAGGATGTGTGGCCGGCGGTGTCGATCGAAGGACGGCAGACCGGACTGATTCCGCGGCTGCTCGCGCTCGTCGGCGTCGATCTGGCGACGACGCTCGACGTCACCGAGGAGCTGATCACCTTCCGGGCTGCCGGCCTCTGGCGCGAGCGCCGCGCGGCCGTTCCGCTGACGCACGTCGCGAGCGCGCAGTGCTCCACGACGCAGCCAATGTGGCACCTCTCCGCCATCGGCGTCATCGTCACGCTGCTCGTCGTGCACGGGGCCGCGGGACGGCTGACGCCGCACGAGCTCGGGGCGGGCGCGATCTTCGCCGGCGTGTGCGGTGTCGTCTCCGCCATGCAGCGCACGATCGACCTGGTCATCGAGACGAGCGGCGGCACGACGATCGCGTTGTTGTTCACCGCGCTCAGTCTGGGGCACGCGATCTCGCTGCAGGACGTGACGCATGCCGCCGAGCGCATCACGGAGCTGGCGCTGCAGACGCACGTTCGGCAGCCCGCGCACGAGAGTTGAGTTGTTGCGGGCGGGAACGAAGACCTTCAAGACGACAATCCCTACTGGAGCACGATTGAAGCGATGGGCGGGTCGCCGTGCATCCCAGTGCGCCGCAGCAATCGCGAGGCTGCAGGCCTCGAGGGTGGTGAGACGCTCGAAGTCCGCCTCGATCTCGACGGCACACGCGAGGTGACGCCACCGGCGGACTTCTCGAGAGCTCTGAAATCAACGCCACCGGCTTGGCGTCGATGGAGCGAGCTCAGTTACTCACACCAGCGAGAGTACGCGGAGTCGATCGAGGCGGCAAAGAAGCCCGAAACCCGCGCGCGGCGGATCGAGGCAGCGGTTCGCGCGATTCGCGGCACTGCGCTCACCGCCGACAATTTTGAGACGCACTTCGGGCCTGCCCAGCCGCGATGCAGCCCTTTCAAGGCCAAAACACGGGTTCGAATCCCGTTGGGGACGTACCCCTTCTAACGTCAGCCTTTTGCGCCGCAAACGGGTCGGTGCCCGAATCCCGCAGCCGCGCCGTGGCCCGTTCGAGCAGCCGCCCGAAACCCCCATCGAGCGTGTCCTCCGGGGTCAGGTGTTCCCCGCAAGGCATTCGCAATCGATGTATGTTTTCTAATTCGTTCAGCACCTCTCAAAAAGCAAAAGGCCCTCGAAGGAGGGCCTTTCTTAACAGCTCGCGGCGACGACTCGATTGTGGGCTAGGGCGCGCGCCGCAGGCAGACCTGCGTGCGGCGTCGCGCACAGCAACGATGGCGGGGATTATACACGAACGACGATCTTCTGCAAGACGTTCGGCGAGGGCTATTTCTTGTCGCGCGCGCTGCGCATCGCATCTCGCAGTGTGTTGGCTAAATCATCCGCGAGTCCGCATTCGATCGATTTGCTGGTGTCCTCCGAAGAAGATCCAAACGATCCCTGCCTGGACATCGAGCGACGATACTTCGCTCCGTCGTCCCAGAGCTTGGTTCCGTCGGGCAACTCAGCAAAGAGATGAGCACTGGGCGATCCACCCATTATGCCGACAAGAACTTTTGTCGTGGTGCTTGGGAGGTGAGCGCTGACCCTAAAGACAACGTCCGCGTCATCCTTAGTCTTGACGACCTCGATTGGAGTCAGGTCCTTCAGATGGTTAGCGAAACAGGTCGCCACACCCCGGTCGTCACCGAGTTCATCAACGGCAACGACGTACGCTTTCCGTACTGACGACAGTCGTCCGTCCACGCTCCCCGCGAACGGTACGGCCGCCGCGACGAGAACCAACGCACTTGCGATTACCATCCGCTTAACTGTTTCACTGTGTCCCATTTCATTTTTCTCCATTGAATCTGACATGTGCTGATTACAGCACCGGTAGGACGGCGCTCCGTTAGCTCGGCGGGCCAATCCACTGACATTTGGCGTCTGACCATCGAAATCACTGATAGGACTGCACTTGCGGAGCGTCACGACACATGATCACTGCGGTACTGGCGAAGATTCAAACGGTGTTCGCCCGTCACTGAACATGAAGTCGCGCGACTGCGAAATGGATATCTCCCCGTGATCCCGATATCGAGCTTTTGCACCCAGCGGACGCCACGGCGAAAATATCGATTGATCGGAAGGAGCGACCGATGAAGAAGAAGCCCTTGAAGCGCAGCTCGTATGTCCGATATACCGGGTATCAAGAGCTCAAAGTGAAGCCAATGAAATTTTGGGGCTACAACAAAAGGGGCGATTTGGTCTGTCGAGTCGAGGTGAACCATGCCGGCGTCGCCGTTTACGGCGGCAAGTTCGCTCAGAAACACGTCGCCAATGTCAATTGGGAACAACTCGTCGAACGGCTGACAAAGTCGCGTTGATCACAGCGCCGCCATCGTCGTGACCGATCGCCGTCAGGTGCCTTGACTGGGCGGATGTCGTAGACGAGGCGCTTCTGGGTGGCGAGCGCCTCGTCGCGGGTGGCGTGCGACACCTTCCCCGTCGCGGCGCACGGCATCGTCGTTACCGCACGCCTGCCGGTTCGGCACGCGCGGCATCGAGCCGCGCCTGTGCGTCCTTGCGTTGCGCCTCCAGCATCTGGAGTCGTCGCTCCACGTCGGGTAACGCACCGAACCGCTCAGTGATGCGGTGCGGCGACGTGCTCTGATACAGGCGATAGTCGCGGTCGAAGCCACAGACCCGGAAGGGCGTGGCGTCCAGCACCTGCGCGCTGAGCGTTTCGCAGCCGCGCGGCAATGACGGCGATCATGCCGGGACCTCCGCGTCGGCCAGATTCACTTCGCGTTGCAGCTGCTCCCCCGGCACGTCCAGCACGCCGGCCAATGCCGCGCGTTGCGACGCCGTGAGATTCCACACGCCGTTTTCAGCAAGCGAAATAATCGGTTGCGGAATCCGTGTCAGGAGCGCGAGGCGTTCTTGGGAGAGGCGGCGATTGACGCGCTCGAACTTCAATCGGTTCACAGGGAGCTCCTGTGACCAGCGCGTTGTGCGGTAGAAACACAACGGCGCTAGTCAAATGAACGATGCTGTAACTCGTTCGCTTGACTAGCGCCTCGTGCAATACGGGCAGGCTAGTAGGTCTCCGGATTTATGCCAGTGGCCCCCGGGGTTCTCAGCTGCGGGCGATACCGCCTGAGAACGTCTCAACCGCTATGAACTATGAAATAAGAGCCGTCCCTGCGCTAGCGTAAGCATGGCGTAACGGTTTAAGAATCTTAAACGCAGCCAAAAAATATTTTCTGGACGACGCCACCCAGTCACGCGGCGTGAACGCGACTCCCGGCGTCGTTATGCGGGGCGGTGCTTCTTAGTCTGAAAAGCCCAAACGGCGAGCCGGTAAGGCCGTAGTCCGCGCCGCCACGCCGACGTTCCTGGGGCGCTCTTAAACGAAACCGGCCGTTTCTTAAACGCAGTCCTTTACAGCAGGAGGCCGCGATGGAGTGTCAGTACGACATCACAACTTTTGAAGTCAACGATGTAGACGATCTGCGACAGAAGCTCAAGGCTAAGGGTGAGGCCGGCTGGGAACTCGTGACTGTCGTGCATTCTGCCGGATTTGCGAATGCACTCCTGATTTTTAAGAAGGAAGCAAACTGACCCGCTACAGATGTTGGGCGGGACTCACTGCCCCGCCCAACATCTCGAGGTCAGGCGACGCAGCCCACCGCACCACGCAGCGTGAACGGGTCCGCCGGGCGCGCTCCGTTAGATGGCGTAATCCGCGTTGAAGCCCTGAACCCGTTCGTGCGCGTCGATCAACCAGGTGCGGACCGGGACACGAACTCGAAGTCTTCGTTCTCCTCGGTCTCGTCCAGAAATACCCTGCCGAACACTTCCGTAACGATCATGCAGCCGCCGCCGTACTGTTCAACGAACCACGCGGTTTCCGCATCGACGACATCCGGGTCCGCCACGAACTCGACCTGTCCCAACTCGCCATGGAGTCGAATCCGATCTCCTTTACGAACGATTTCGCCGGACTGGTATCTTGGCGGCACCAGGCGATCTTAGGCGGCGCGTCGGTCTGATCATATCGAGCTGCCGGGGCGAGCCACCGAATTGGGAAGCTTGATTGCGGCGGCGATCAGCCAAATGAAGCCCGGCCACCGACAGAGCGGAATCAGAACGCCCGCGCTCGGGAAGATCATGCTGAACCAGCTCAACTCGCCGATGATCGCCAAGACGAGTCCCGTCGTTACGATCGATTTGGGCAGGAGCTTGAAAAACGCGCCGATCACCGACATGCCGGCCATCATGATGCCGAACGGCATCGTGAAGCCAGGCCCGCCGAGCGCGACCGCCAGGTAGTGAAGGCCTTGGATGAGAGCAGGATCTCGCGCGACGATCGGCTGCGCCATGGTCGCAATGACGGCGCCGGAGAAGAGCTCGTCCATCGCTGCTGCCACGCCGCCGAAAAACGCGATATGCGCTCCAGCCGCAGTCACACTTAGGAATCGAAGCCGGCTCACTATTGAGGCGGCAAGAATGCCGAATGGGATCGCCGTGCCGAGTTGTAGGAAGGCAGCCAACAGCACCCGGTCGGTATGAGTCGTGAAATAAGAAACGACGACATCGGTCGGCGCGTTCAAGCCGGGAAAGAACGGCGGCCTGCTGCCAAAGGCACTGACGGGAATCACGCTCGCAATCTTGAGGATCACGTAAACGACTGCGAGGATCCCGAGGGGAGGACTGGCGTGGCGTGAGCTCATCGCCGGTCGGGTCGAGTCCGCGTTCATTCTCAGACCACCCAGAGCGCACGGCGCGGACGACGGGCGCGTCGAGCGCCATCGATGCGCAGTGACGTGGCATCGGTCTTGAGATCCGTCAGGCGAACGTCTTGGGTCGTGTCCATATCCGTCAGGCTTTCTCACTACAACACGACTGACAGTCGATGGCGGTTAAGTCTCGTGAGCCGTCGGTAAAGTTTTGTAAGACACGACCTCGGCGCAACACAGGCGTTACCATCACAGCAGGGGTTCTCGCCGCGGCATGGAACGCATCCTTCTCGTGGACGACGATGTGGAGCTCTGTGAGATCCTCGTCGAATATTTCGCCGCCGAGGGGTTCGAAATGGAAACCGCGCACGATGGCGTGCGCGGTCTCGAACGCGCGCGTTCGAGCGAACACGCGCTGATGATTCTCGATCTGCTCCTGCCCCGCCTGCGTGGACTCGATGTACTGCGAGAACTGCGCGCGAAGTCGAACCTGCCGGTGCTGATCCTGACGGCGCGAGGGGAGGATGTGGACCGGATTCTCGGTCTGGAGCTTGGCGCCGACGATTACCTGCCCAAGCCGTTTAACTCACGCGAATTGTTGGCTCGAGTCCGTGCCATCTTGAGGCGCGTCCGACCGAGTAGCGATGGAGCGCGGATCGCCATCGGCGATGTGACGCTTGACCCCGCGGTGCGGCACGCATGGAGGGCTGGCCGGCCGCTCAGCCTGACCATGGCGGAGTTTGCGCTGCTCGAAGTGTTCCTTCGCCATTCGGGCGAGGTGCTGTCTCGCGAACAGCTCGCAGAACAGGTGCTCGGGCGACCCCTCGCTCCGTTCGACCGTAGCATCGATGTCCACGTCAGCAATCTTCGCAAGCGGCTCGGCGATGCTGCCGGCGCCCGCGAGCACATCCGCGCCATTCGAGGCGAGGGGTACGTCTTCGTCTGGGTCGAGCCTGGACGCGAGTGAGCATGCGTAGGCTGTTTGTCAAAATCTTTCTGTGGTTCTGGGCGACGGTCATCGGATCGGCCATCGCCTTGGCGCTGACGTTCAGGCTCGGGCCAGAGGCGGTACCGACGCGGTACCACGTTGCATGGGCGTTTGCACTGTTAGTGTCTGGAGGGATCTGTTATGCGCTGACCCGTTATTTGACGGTGCCGGTACTCCGCCTGCGCGTTGCCGCTCGCCTGTTGGCGGACGGTGAACTGACGGCACGTGCGGCAGACGTCAAGCCACGCCGCGACGAGATCGGCGATCTTGTCCGCGACTTCAACGTCATGGCTGATCGTCTCGAGGACTTGGTCATGAGCCAACGCCAGCTGATCTCTGATATCTCGCACGAGCTGCGATCGCCGTTGGCGCGGCTGAATGCCACAATCGGGTTAGCCCGCCAGCGTCTCGGCCAAGACGTGCTCTTCGACCGCATGGAGCGAGACGCCGAACGCCTCAATGAAATGATCGGCCGGCTGTTGACCCTGGCCCGACTCGAGGCGACGAGGTTGCCTGAGATGCGGCCCACCGATCTGAACGCACTAGTGGCAGAAATCGTCGCAGACGCGCAGTGGGAGGCCGGCCAGCGCAAGTGCCGCGTCGATCTCGTCAGTGACGGTTCATGCGAGATCCACGCAACTCCAGACCTGCTACGGAGCGCGGTGGAGAACGTGATCGGAAATGCTATCCGGTACACCGCGTCCGGTACATCGATCGAAGTCCAGTTGTCGTGTCGTAACGACGCGGATGGAGGTGAGGCAGTGATCCGAGTGTCGGACCGTGGACCAGGCGTCCCTTCGACTGAGCTGCCAAACATCTTTCGCCCGTTTTATCGCGTCGATGAGGCACGCGACCGGGAGTCAGGCGGAGTTGGACTCGGGTTGGCCATCGCTGACCGGGTCGCTCGTTTCCACGGTGGAAGCGTTCACGCCGAAAATCGGATCGGCGGCGGACTTGAAGTAGTGCTGACCCTCAAGACTTAAGGATGACGCTTTACTGTCATGACCAATCGGCCTGATGTCTGTTGAACTGAGGTGTTCATGACCAGCGCTGGCGTCGCTCTGATCTCACGCGTGGCGTTCGTAGCGGTCCTGATCCTCGTCACAGCGATCGCCCGAGCGGTGGTGGGCCCGAGCAAGACGCGTGGGTCTTATATGGTGATCGGAACTGTCGGCGGAACGGCGGTCGGCATTGCTGCTGCATCACTGATATCCCGATGGGTCAAAACTGATCTTTCGGTCATTCTGGCCTGCGCTGGAGTCTTCGTCGGTTGGAGTGTGGCATGGCGGTTCGCGCGCCGGGTGCCTCGCGAAGCACCCTGACTCGCGAGGCGCGTACCCAACCAGACTCACGGCGCGCTGCGTCCTGCCGCCAGGCCCGGAAGGCGCTACGCCGCGCGTCGACCTGATCGCCAGAAACCGTGGAAAACCCGCTGGTAATCAACGACGGTACCCGTTGGGGACGCCAATCTTTGTTTTCTACGATTTAGAGTCGGTTCCGACGACTAATTTCCGTTCGCTGCAACTGCCCGAGTGGTCCCCGCTGTAGCCCCTTCCTTCAACATGATCCTGCCTCCAGGGCATGTTTCGTTTCTCAGAGGCAGTGACGACTACGGTTGCAGCAATCTGTTCGCAGGAACGGCGGCGTTGTATGTGGCGTTCGGGTTTCTGGCAAGTTGGCATTTGACACTTCGCCTGTCGGAAGCCGCGCCAGCTAGTTGTGAGTTCTGACAAGGTTGATCACTGCGCGAGCCTCGGAAAGCGGACGCGCGGTGGTTGATAGCCGAGCGCGGCATGCGGGCGCTCGAGGTTGTAGTGCTGCAGCCAGGGACGGAGCGCGCG